>Ga0222622_10000046_pt1 | contig 45534 bp, 59 predicted proteins | sample PLM2_5_b1metaG_FD_177335 | JGI IMG/M metagenome (GOLD analysis project Ga0222622, IMG submission 177335) | Groundwater sediment microbial communities from an aquifer in East River, Colorado, USA - PLM2_5_b1 | ecosystem: Environmental > Terrestrial > Soil > Riparian zone | place: USA: East...
ACGTGCGTGGCACCTACACCGACAACATCTTCAAGAAGAATCCGCTGCTCGAACACCTGCTCTCCAACGGGCGGGTGCGGATCGCGGATGGCGGCTACGAAATCATCGAGCCGTTGCTCTACGCCGAAGGCCAGGCCGACACCTACGGCGAATGGGACATCATCCAGGTCAAGCCTGCGAATGCCCTCACCGCTGCCCGCTTCCCGTGGAAGCAGTGGTTCTCGACGATCATCATCTCCGGTCTCGACGAGGCACAGAACTCCGGCAAGGAGCAGCGCATCAACCTGCTCGAAGCCAAGATCAAGCAGTCCGAGATGACGATGCGGTTGAAGATGGCGCGGATGCTGTACGGCACCTACGCCTCGGCTACCCCCGCCAACGACTGGAACTCGCTCGACACGCTGATCGACAGCACCACGCCGGTGGGTGGGATCGACCCCGCCACTGAGACGTGGTGGAAGTCGTACGAGGCGGCGGTCGGCGCCGTCGACGCGGCCGGTCTCGAAGCGGCGATGCGCACGGCGGTGATGGCGACGTCGGACAGCGGTGGCGATCAGGTCGATGCGATCTTCACCGATCCCGCGACCTACAGCTTCTTCGAGTCGACGCTGACCCCGCAGGTTCGCTACACCGACACCGACAAGGCCAACCTCGGATTCCGCAACCTGCTGTTCGAGAACGTCCCGATCATGTGGGATGCCGAGTGCCCGGTGGGGACGATGTACGGGATCAACTCCGAGTATGTCGGGCTCGTCATCCACAAGGACCGCAACTTCACGCAGTCGCCGTTCACCGACAACCTCTCGGGTTCGGTGCGCGGTGTCTCCGGTGGCGGCGCTGCTGGCGTCGCCACCGCCGAGGCGATCGACGCTCGCGTGTCGTTCATCACCACCTACGGCAACGCCACGATCCGCAACCGGCGTCGCAACTTCAAGTTGACCGGCATCGCCAAGGCGCCCTGACCTGTTGGCCCCGGCTCGTCCCAACTCGGGCCGGGGCTGACACCTGAGAGGATGCTGGGATGCCGAAACCAAACAACCCGTACCGCCGCCCGCCCGACGCCACCAAGGAATCGGCGCAGCAGGTCAACGCCTACTACGGCACGCCTGCCACGGACAAGGCGATCAACCATGCGGCCGGGGGACGCAACGTCGCCCCAGCATCTCGCTTTCAGGCGGTCGGCTTCTCCAACGCGCCGACGACACCAACTCCTGACGCGACTTCACCAAGTGAGGTCAAGCCGAAGACCCGCAAGACCAAGATCGGACCCACTCAGCCGGTGAGTGAACCCACCGCCGTCACCGAGGAAGACCTGTTCGAGTGGTAACCGTCAACGAACTGCGCTCGGTCGTTCGCACCCAGACCCAGACCGATGCCAACGATCTGCCCGACGCCACGATCGACGTCTATCTGCAGCAGGCATACGAACGCACGCTCAACGCCGAGTCGCGCTGGCCGTTCTTCGCCACTAGTTGGGCGGTCACCCAACTGGCCAACGAAGCCTGGATCGACCTGCCCGGCAACGTTGACCCGGCGGGGATCATGGCGCTCACCGATGACATCCACGGCTACCGCTTGGAGATAGTGCCCCAGGTCTGGGCCGAAGATGTGTTCCGTGGCAACAACGCCGGGACGACGTCGTCGGTGATGTACTCGGTCTGGGGCGACCGCATCTACCTGTGGCCTGTCGTCGGCCACGACGTCGACCGGGCGTTCACGCTGCGCGGCTATCGCAGGCCGCTGGCATGGATCGACGTTGCCACCGAGAGCCCCGACTGCGACCCGCGCCTGCACCTACCGCTGACACAGTTCGCGGTAGCGCTCGCCTACGCCCAGCAGGAAGACGAAGTGTTGGAGGCGACGTACATGCAGCGTTGGCTAGACGACGTGGAGTTGGCACATGCCAACATCATGAAGCCGGTCCACCATCGGCCGCTGGTCGGCGCTGGCTCGATCAGCGGCCACATCCGCCCGTCGATGGGTTGGCAGATCGTGACCCCGGCCGGACCATGAGCCGTCTGCAGCCGCTCAACCTGACCGACTTCACCGGCGGCATCAACACCGCTCGCTCCGATTTCCAGCTGGCCGACAACGAATCACCGGCGATCCTCAACATGGAAATCGACCCGCGGGTCGGGTTCTTCACCCGTCCCGGTTGGTCGCGTTGGAACCCGTCCGACATCGTCGCCACTCCGGTCACCAACTGGCGTCCCCGCAACGCACAGCTACACCTGTACTCGAACGGGACGTTCTCGGTGTTCGTCACCAACGCCAACAAGGTCTGGGCGGCAGGCCCCAACCAACCCTTCACCGACCTCGGCCTGGTGTGCGGTGCCGTCCCCCATCTCGCCGATCCCGCGGCATGGGGCAACACCGTGTATCTCGCCTGCGGTCGACAGAACCCGTCGTGGAAGGTGACCAACCAACCGGCGGCAGGCAACAAGGGTGCGGCGTTGGCGGTGGCGGCAGCCGCCAACTGGAACAACAACTACACGACGCCGGTGCGTGGCGTGATGCCGCGTGCCGAGCATCTCGAACCGCACGCCGGGTACGTCTTCGCCGCCAACACCCAAGAGGATGGGACGATCTATCCCAACCGGCTGCGCTGGTCGCATACCGACGAGCCCGAGGATTGGGCTGCCAACGACTACATCGACATCGAGCAAGGCGGCGGTGCGATCACCGCGATCCGCTCCTACAACGACCACTTGCTGATCTTCAAGATCGACTCGACGTGGGCGCTGTTCGGCTACGACGCCGAGTCGTGGCAGTTGATCAAGGTCGCAGCCTCGGTGGGAACACCGAGCCCGTCGTGCGTGACTCGCTCCAACGACACCGTGTACTTCTTCTCGTCGTCGGGGCGCAACGCGATCTACGCCTATGGCGGTCAGGCCCCGGTCGATATCTCCGACAAGCTGCGCCTGGCGCTCGATCGACTCGACAACGGGATCGACATCTGGATGTCTTGGCTCGGTCGTCGGCTGTGGGTCTCGTTGCCGTGGGACCAAACCAAGTACAGCGACTCGCACGGTTCGATGCTGGTGTTCGATCCCGCACTCAACGCCTGGATATGTCACCGCCCGGCGGTTGGCACGATTGCCTGCACCGTCGAGTACTCCGACGTCGGCACCGAGTTCCCGCTCGTCGTGACGTGTGGCTGCACCGGCGTCGCCGGGGTGCTCAGCGTCGACATCCAGCCCACCGTCGCCGGTGACGTGATGGTGCAAGGCCAGCCGCCGGTCGGCTTCCGCTGCGGCTATCGCACCAGTTGGCAGCACTACGGCTGGCCGGAGCTACGCAAGTCGTTCCTGCGTCCGCGGGTGATCGCGCGCGTTCCACCGGAGCCGACCGACATCCGGATGTCGACGTTCTGGAACTACGACGGCACCAACGAGCGACGTTCACACATCATCACCCTGACCACGTCGGGCGGTGTCTTCTGGCGTGCCGGTGGCGCCGCCGATCCGAAAGGCGCTGGCTTCAACTGGGACGACGGCACGAAGTGGACCTCGGGCATCCGTCAAGGTGACGTGCTGACGCGGCCCAAGACTGCCAACCCGGCGACGCGCGGTACATCGTTGGGATGGGCACGCGCCGTGCAGTTGGAGTTCACCGCCGATGACTACACCAAGGCGCAGGCTTGGGGTGTTGACGCCATCGTCCTCAAAGCCAACCTGCGGAGGTTTACGACATGACCGCCATGAACCCACTGCGGAACATCCTCAACGACACTCCGGCGACGGCGATCGACGTCGACTGGAACTTCCAGTCGCTGGAGGATTACGTCGCCACTGACGTCATCAAGCGCGACGGCTCGACGGCGATGGAAGCGCCGCTCAACCTGCTCGGCTCGCCACCGGCGCTGCCCGCTCACGCGACACCCAAGAGCTACGTCGACGCATTGCTGCCGGTGGGAATGATGATGGCGTTCGGCGGTCCCGTGGCGCCGAGTGGCTGGGCGCTGTGCGACGGTTCAGCGAAGTCGACGACCGACCCCGCCTACGTCGCGTTGTTCACCACCATCGGCTACGCCTTCGGTGGTTCCGGCGGCACCTTCAACCTGCCCGACACGCGCGGCAAGACGGTGGTTGGGCGTTCTGCTGGTGACGCACTGTTCGGCAACGTGGGGTCGACGGGCGGTAGTCGTGATGCGACGCTGCCGACCCACTCGCACGTCGTCAACAATCACAATCACACTGGCGCGACGACGGCGACCGACATCAACCACCTGCACGATCTGCAGAACCACCAGCACTACGTCCAGCACAGCCACGACAGCAACGTGCGGAACGGTTACAACCTCACCCTTGCCAACATCCCTGCTGGGCAGGGTGTCGGTGGTGCCTGGTCGCGAACCAATGCGCTCTGGCAGGTGGGCGGCGCCCCGTTGGAGTTCTCGTTGCGCGAGACCGCCGTAACCAATGACACGCTGCCGGGTGGCGGTCACCAGCAGACCACGAACGCCAACCGTGACAACACCGATGGTCCCAACATCAACAACACCGGCTGGGCGGATCGCAGTATCTCCCATATCCACGGTGTCTATGGCGAAGCGCCAGGCACCAACAATGCGGGCGTCGCCGCCACCAACGGCAACATCCAGCCCTTCGTCGTCGTCAACCACATCATCAGGATCGGCTGATGGCCACGTTCAGTCCGTACAACGCTGGGAACTACGAGCGCCAGAAGTCCGGCGTCGAATACGAGTACGGCAATCAGATGGCGACCAACGCCTACGGTCGCTTCCTCGGCCAGCAGCGCGGACAGCGGGCGCTGGGCGATATGTCGCAGCAGTTCGGACGGACGTACCCGCACTACCGGGCGCAGTTCGGACAACGTGGTCTGGCTGGGCCCGGTATCAACTCGGGTGTGCAGCGCCAGGCGATGACCAACTACCTCGGCGACTACGCCCAGCAGTACGGCCGGACTCAGCAAGACTTGACGCAGGAGCAACAGCAGTTCGATCTGAACGAGCAGCGCCTCGGTGCCTTCCGTCAGCAATCATTGGCTGACATCGAGGCCGAGAAGGCGCAGCAGATCGCCAACGACGCACAAGCGTTGGAGTATCTGCGACAACTGGTAGGAGGCATCTGATGGCCGGATGGGGCGTCCCCAAGAGTCCGTGGAAGAAGAAGCCACCGGTCGTCACCACGCCGTACGCCAACGCCAATGCCAACCGCAACCGCGTGTTGACGTCGACCGGTAAGAACCCGAATGCTTCGGCCGTCGCCTCGGCCGGTGGTCAGCAGTACACGTCGATGTTGCGCCAAGGCATCGCCAATCAGGCGCGCCAGCCGGGCGGCGGCTCGACGTGGTGGACCCAGAGCCTGACACCCGCTCAGCTATCGCAACTGACGCTCGATCCAGGCGCCTTCAAGGAAGCCAACACCGCCTTCAACTACATGGGCACGGCACCGGGGACGCTGCCGACGATGCCTGGCCTCGGCGGCTCTGGCGGCGGTGGTGGTGGCGGTGGTGGCGGCGGTGGCCCGGCGGGGATGACGCAGGAGATGTTCGACTACCTATCGAGCATCATCGGCAAGGGCAAGCCGCAGGCATTGACCGCCGAGAACCTGGACCTGGCGGACCCCAGCCAGTACATGAAATGGGACCCGTCGCAGTACAACGTTGCCCGCCAGGGCGTGACGTCCGGCATCGAGGGCATCCGCACCCGCGGCAACACCGCTTTCGACCAGGCTCAGGGCGAACTCAGCCGCTATGCCAACCCGTTCGAGGGTGGTTTGCAGACCCGGAACCCCGATCTGCAGGCGGCAATGCAGCGGATGATGCAAGCCAACAATGTCGCACCCGGACAGGTCGGTGCCACCAACGAAGAAGGCGTGCAGGCCGACCGGGCGATGGCGAACACGCTGGCGTTGCTGGCCGGGACCGACCAGGCGCGCTCGGCGAGCAACCTGCGGGCGCTGGCGGGCGACCGCACGACGTTCGATCAGAACCTCGGCCTCGAAGGCAACATGCTCAACCTCGGCGTCAACATGAGCGAGGCCCGCGGCAAGACAGCGTTCGACCAGGCGCTGCAACAGGCAATGATGGAGGCGGCGAACCAGGAAGCGATGCAGAACTGGACGCGTCGTAACCAGGTGGCTGACACCAATGTCGGCGCCCAGAACCAGTGGAACCAGGACATCTTGAACACGTACTTGCAGTTGGTCGGTGGCACGGCGCCAGGCACGACGTTGCCCGCCGCCGGAACGGTGCCGTGGGCATGAGCTACGACCCGTACTACACCGACGACTACTACGACCCGACCCAGGAGACGTCCGGCGAGCAGTACTTCACGCCCGAGCAACTGGCGATGATGCAGCAGTTGATGGGGGGCGGCGGCACGCTCGATCCCTACGCCGCGCTGACCGGCATGGCCGGGCTACCGCAACTCGACACCAAGGGCCGCGAGCAGCCCTACGACCTGGGCCTAGCGCAGCAGCGGTTGAACTTCGGCCAAGACCTCGGCTCGGTCGGGGTCAACAACATCCAGACCTACATGGGTGGACCCGGCGCCTACGCCCCCGGCGCGCTCGACCCGACGTTCAACGACAAGCCGTTGCAGTTGACCCAAGGCCCGATGTTGAACTACCTGGCGTCGACCGGTGGTATCCAGGGCACGCTCGCTGATCTGATCCTGGGTGGCATGAACCCGATCCAGGCAGCAGCGCGTGTGCGTTCGATGATCGAGCGCCCCGGCGACTACGAGTTGGACGAGACCGAAGCGGCAGCGCTGATGAGCGAGCTACCGCAAACGCAGGGTCAGTTCGCCGGGGCCAAGGCCGAGCCCGACTGGCAGTCGCTGAACCGGATGGCCGACGAGATGGCCAAGCCGTACCTGTCGGAGCAGGCGCTGATGCAGCAGCCCGACGTCGTGCAGTTGCCCGATGGCCGTTGGGTCCAGCGCACGCAGGTCGACTCGCCGCAGATGGAGTTCTTGAAGAAGATGGGACTGCCCGATCCGCGGGCCAAGTACGACCTGCAGTTCGCGCTGCAGAACGACCCGACGTTGGGCACGCTGCTGCAGCGATCGGCGTCGACCCAGGACGACATCGAGATGATGCGCGGCGAGTTCAAGGATCGCTTGAAGCGCATCCAGAAGCGCCGCGACCAGGGCGACAGCGACGCCCAGCAGATGGAGAAGTACAAGTCGGCGACGCAGCAGGCGATGTCGGAGTTCTTCGGCCAGACCGGTCGTCGTCGCGAGGCGCCGGAGTGGGCAGGCGAACAAGCTGAGACGATCCCGTCCGAATATCCCAGCGGCAACTTCGGTGCCGGGTTCGGGATGCCGATGCGTCGTGCTGAGGCAGGCGTGGCGACGCCGCAGGCGCCGATCACTCAGGGTTGGAAGTCGCGTCCCGAGCGGGCTGCGCCGCCGGAACTGAACCTGCCTGGCAGGCCGAGCACCGGCGTCCAGTACTCGATGATGGAGTCGCTGTTGGGCAAGCCGGTGCGCGATCAGCTACAGCGCGTTGCCGATGAAGCGGTGCCGTTGTCGGTGCAGCGGATGGGCAACGTTCGCAAGCGAATGGGGATGGAGAAGCAGGGCACCCAGGCGGCGTGGGAGTACGCGATGCGCCTGGCGCCGATCCTCAACGCCGGACGACGCGGCCAGACCCCGGCCAGTGACGTCATTCAGCAACGCCTCGCCCCGCTCTATGCCATGGGTGCGCTAGGACAGCGGTAACCGTGGCGAATCCTCTCGCCGCCATCAACCAAAGCCGCTATGGCGTCCCACCCGCGCCGCGGCGCGGCGTGACATTCATGCCGCCGGTGATGATGGCACCCCCGCGTGCCGCGCCCGCTGCGGCACGCGGGCGGGTCGCCCCCAACGCCTCGTTGGCGGATCGGATTCGGGCCCACCCGGAAGCGTTCGATCGTTGGGCCGAAGAAGGCGGCGGTGCCTCACCCGAGGGCGGCGGGCAGGGGGCGCTGGGTTGGATCGTCGGCAAGGCTGGCCAGGCCGGGTCGGGGGCGTTGACAGCGCTTGACATGGGACGTCGGCTGGCGGTGCTCGGCACTGAGAAGATCGCCACCGATCTGCCTGATCCGTTCGAGGCGCTGTTCATGCCCGCCGCGCTCGTCGACGAGGCGCGAGCCAAGGCCGACGAGCGGACGTGGAAGGAGAAGCTGAAAGACGACCGCTACGGCTTCGGCCAGATCGCCAAGCAGATCGACACCGACAAGGACTGGTTCGACTGGATCGCCAACCGTGGCGTCGGCCTCGCCGGTGACATCGTGCTCGACCCGTTGACCTACGCCACGCTCGGCGTCGGCGGCGTGGCGGGCAAGGCCGGACGGGCGACGTCGTTGGCGAAGCTGCTCGAAGAACAGGTGATGTTGGAGAAGGGGCTGGCATCGGGCGCCTTGTTCGGAGCCGAGGCCGAGCAGAAGCTGGCGCAGTTGGGCGGTCGCGAAGCGATCGAACGTATCGGTCGCAAGGGATTGAACGTTGCCAACCCGACGCAGGCGGCGGCGATGGGATTGAAGCGTCCCGGCCTGCGCTTCGCCGGAGCCCGCGTGCCGCTCACCGGTGGTGCCTCGCGTGTTGGTGGTGAGGTCGTCGGCGTCGGCAAGGAAGCGCTCGCTCGCGCGCCGGGGATGGCAGCGTTGCGTGGTGCCGTGACCCGCAAGGGCTACCTCGGCCAAGACCTGCTGCCCGCCTACGAACGACTCGTCACCGGCAAGGGCCCGGAGTCGATCGAGACCGCGGTGCGTTCGATCCAGAGCAACGAGATGATGCGCAAGGCGGGCGGCGTCTTCGAGGGTCTCGCCAATCGTGAACTGCGTGTGCTGCGCGACCGGGTCAAGGACATCCCGTCGTCGGAGCGCAGCCAGATGATCCGTCGTGCCGAGATGGGCTTGGAGGTCAACCCGTTCACGGAGTACGCCGAGCGCGTGCGTGCCGCCGCCCGCGAGGTCGGTGTCGAACTGCCCGAGTTGACGCCGATCACGCGCATGGTCGATGGCCGTGTCACCACGTCGCAGTACGCGATGCCGCACTCGATCAGCCGCGACTTCCGTGCCTGGCTGCAGAGCGCGATCGCCGGACGTGACCCGCGGGTCACCGACTTCAAGCGCCAGGCCGGGATCACCACCGATGACCTGCTCGAAGAAGGCGGCTTCCTGCAGCGTCGGTCGTTCCGCCCGAAGCCGGACGGCACCCCCAACGAGTTCAAGATCGGTGACGACGTGCTGCGCGTCGAGGAAGGCACCGTCGACGAACTGAACTCGAAGCTGGGGGCGATGTTCCCCGACTTCAAGGGCAAGATTTACGAGACCGACCCGTTCGAGGCATGGCGGCGCTACATCAACACCACCAAGCGCGACGTGGCGTTGCGCTCGTGGGGCCGCGAAGGCGCGCAGCGTGGCTTCGGTGGGCTGGCGATCGACCCTGGCGCACCGGAGCCCTACGACCCGTTGGGTGGTCGCGCCGAGATAGGACCGCCGCGCCCGGCGACCCCGTCGACCGGGACGATCGCTCCGCCACGCCCAGGCGAAGTGCGCGACCCGCTGGCACCCAACGTCAAGATCACCCCCGGCACGCCGCCGCAGCCGGTCACGCGTGTGATCCCCAACCCGGAGCCGGTGCCGCCGTCCGAGTTCTACAAGTACGTCCCCGACGTCAACAGGAAGGGCGAGTTCGGGGAACTGACCCAGGCCCGCAACACCGGCATCGTCGAGAGCCAGAGCGCGCTCGCCGCCGACCTGGCCGACACCAGCCTGTCGACGCGCCAGGAGATTGCACGCGGGATCGACGACACCGCCGAGGAACTGATCACGCCGATCCGTGAAGCGCGCAGCGAAGCGGTCGAGCAGGGGCTGCAAGCCAAGTCGGCGGCAGCCACCGCGATCGACGAGTACCAGGCGCTCGCCGGTCACCGCGACGAACTGCTGACCCAGATGGAAGACATCCAGCGTCAGCTACGCAACGAGCGCGAGAAGATGAACCGCATCCAGCGCTCCGCTGATCGCCGCACCCGGCAACGTCAGAAGCAGCGCCTCGATGACCTCGTCGCCGATGCCGATCGGTTGAGCGAACGACTCGACAAGATGCACGCCCAGCTACAGGAGAAGCTGGACAACATCGGGCGTTCGTTCGAGCCCGGCTCGCCGGAGCGGGAAGTGATCGCCGACATTCCGCGTGAGCGCGTCGAGCAGTACAGCCACGAACTGGAAGCCGCCCACCGCGACACCCGCCATCAACTGCAACTGGCGCGTGCCGCCGAGCGGGAACGGATCGGCAAGCGCTGGGCCGGTGATGCCAAGGTCGAGCAGGCGCGCCAGACGCTGCGTGCCAACAGCGAGAAGGTGCAGTCGCGGATGCGCGGCGAGATGTCGCAGGCCGAGTCATTGGCGAAGCGGCGCACGATCTACGAGCAGCAGGCAGAAGCACTCGAAGAAGAATCGGAACGGCTCGGCTTCCAACTGCAGCGTGACCTCGATTCCAACATGCTCACCAACCCGCGCCAGATCGCCGCCCGCCGTGCCGAAATCAAGCGCGTCGACGACGGTGCCAAACGCTTCCGCGAACAGGCCGAGAAGGTCGGCCAGCAGCACGGCCGGGCAATCGAGCGCGAAGCCAAGGACCCGGTCCAGCGGGCGTTGGAGACGTTGGCTCGGCGCCAGCGTGACGAGGAACAGATCGCGCGTGTCACCGCCTCGCAGCGCGAAGCCGCCGAGCGCGCTTTCCGTGACCTCGAAGACTGGAAGCTGGCGTTGAAGGATCGTGGCTGGGTCAAACAGCCTGACGGAACGTGGCGCCAGTGGGGCGACAAGGCCGCTGCTGCTGCCGCCGGTGCTGGACTGGACCCGGCTGACACCAAAGCGCTCAACGCTGCCCAGCGGGTTCTGGGGCGGCGCGACAGCAAGACCTACCTGTTCAACCGGACGCGGCTGCGGACGTTGGAAGACGCGATCGCCAAGACCGCCCCGGCTGAGGGGGCTGCCCGGCGCACGTCGGCGCAGGCAGCAGCCAAGCGTGGGTTCGAGGCCGAGGCAAAGACGATCCGCAAGTGGCTGGCCGACCACGCCGACGTCGTGCGTCAAGTCGATGAGGCGGAACGCACGGTCGCCGAACTGGAAGCGAAGCGTGCCGACATCATCGCCAAGGCGGCACCGACCGCACCGGCCGAACATCCGCGTTACACCGCGATCGAGCAAGAGGTCGCAGCCCGCGAAGCCGAGTTCGCCGACACCGAGGCACGCGCCGCAGCCGAAGTTGCGTTGCGGCGCCCGGCGATGCAGCAGACCGCAGCCGAGTTGGCTGAGGCGCAGGGGACGCTGACCGGTCGCGTCCCGCCCGCGCCGCCGACGATCGGAACGCCCCCGCAGCGGGTGTCGCGCGTCGAACAGGAGATGGCCGGGATCACGATCGAAGAAGGTCGCCGGGGGATGGAAGAAGCCGCCGACGTTGCCACCCGGCAGGCACCGCTGCAGGCCAAGCGTGAAGCGCAACGGGCCTACATCGACGAGGTTGACCAGGCGATCGGTCACGTCCGCACCGATTACCTGGCGGCGATCAAGGATCAGGAAGCGGCACGCGCCCGCCACGCCCAGATCAGTCGTCGCGTCGAAGGTCTACTGACGCCGCCCACGGCGTGGGGGATGGTGACCCAGACCAAGAAGGAAGCGAAGTCGGCGGCGACCCGGCTGACCGCTGCCAAGGCGGGAGCGATCCCGTCCTACGAGGCGCAGCCGATGCACCGCGTGATCGAAGACCTGAACAAGATCGTGCGTGCCAACCCGCTCGGTGACCAGCCCGAGATGAAGCGCATCGAAGCGGTGCTGCACAGCTACGAGGGCACCCTCGCCGACCTCACCAACGACGTCGACATCCCGCTGATGGAAGTCAACAAGATGTTGAAGGCAGCCAACAAGGGCGACTTGAAGCCGGTGTTGGTGCCGATGCTCAACGATGCCTACGAGATGCTGTGGGACGGCGGCGACGTGATCATCTCCAAGGAGTTGAAGAAGTCGTACCTGGCGCTGCGGCGTGGTCTGGAAGACAAGCGCTTCGGTCGGCTGATGACGCTGTACACCAACTTCTTCAAGACCTACGCCACGCTCTCACCCGGCTTCCATGTCCGCAACGCACTGTCGGCGATCTTCATGAACTTCACCGAAGGCGTGACCTCCGGCGAGCAGATGCGGTCGCTGCGGCTGTGGCGTGAGTTCGCCACCACCGACGAGCCGATCGAATGGCTGCGCCGCCAGGACACCGAAGTCCAAGACGCCTTCAAGGCGGTGCTGGCGTCGGGCTCGGGCGGTCAGTTCTTCGAGGCGGGCGTCGGCGAACTGTCGACCGGAATGACCCGCGCCAAGGAAGGGTTGTTCGCCAACCGCGCCACCAAGCGCAGCCAGAGCTTCGGTCAGGATTGGGTGGAAGGCCCGCAGCGCCTGGCGCTGGCGTTGAACACGACGGTGCCGGGCGGCTCGACCAACGATGCGCTGCAGCGGATCACGCGCGTCCACTTCGACTACAGCCAGGTCTCCGAGTTCGACGAGAAGGCCAAGCGTTACATCCCGTTCTGGACGTTCACGTCGCGCAACATGCCGCTGCAGTTCACGCAGATGTGGACGCGGCCCAAGATTTACAACCGCTACGCCAGCTTCGTGCGCAACTTCTCGGTGCCCAACCCCGAGTTCCTACCCGAGTACATCGAGGAAGGCGGCGGCTTCAACACCGGACTGACAACGCCGGACTGGCTGCCCGGTGCCGCCGGTGGGATGCCCGTCGTGATGCAACCCGACCTGCCACACCTGCGGTTGCAGCAGGACATCTCGCGCCTCGCCGGTCCGTTGACGGGCGAGTCGCCGGGCCAGGTGCTGAGTGAGTTCAACCCGATCCTGACCGCCCCCTTGGAGTACATGGCCGGACAGGATTTCTTCACCGGCCAGCGGTACGGGCCCGAAGACGTGTCACCGGCAGGAGCGTTGACGCCGATCGCTCCCCTGTTGGCGGCATTCGGCGCCGCCGAGCACGGGCCGAACGGTTGGTTCATTGACGACAAGGCGATGAACGCACTGACCGCCACGATCCCGCCGTTGAGCCGACTCGATCGGTTGGTGCCAGGCACCACTGGCGGCACCGGCGACGACCGCCTCGCCGAATCGTGGCTACGGTTCCTGGGCGCGCCGGTGCGCACGATCAGCGACAAGCAGATGCAGTCAGAAGCGATGAACCGATACTTCGAGCAACGCGATCAGGCACGGCGACGTGCCGCAGTTGGAGGCTGAGAATGAGTTGCACAAGCCATCTGTTTCTCGGTGATCAGACCGACAACATGCAAGACATGCTGAGCAAGGGAAGGGGTGGTCACGTTGCCCGTTCATAAGATATCCGGCGGCTACAAGTTCGGATCGAAAGGCAAGACCTACAAGACCAAGGCGAAGGCGGCACGCCAGGGTCGAGCGATCAAGGCCAGTCAGGCACGGCGAGGTAAGAAGTGAGCTTCGACCGGTTCGATTGGGAGCCGGAAGACAGTTTCGACGCGGGGGATCGTGCCGAAGACATGGCACGGAACTTGGTCATGCGGCTCGATGCGCTTGACGCTTCCCGTGGCATCCGTCCGATCGACGATCTGATCGCCAGCATCGAACAGCGAGCCAGCGCTTACCAGCGCATCCGTGAGCAACTCGATGAACGCCAGCAGCTACGACTCGATCAACTTCGTGAGGATTTGCCGACGCTCAGAGAGCGGTCGCGACATGAGTAGCATGGTGCGTTATGGTCACCACACCGTGCATCGAGTGGACCGGAGCGCGAGTCGCCAGCGGCTACGGCCATCGCTATATCAAGGGCACCGGGCGGGCGAATGCGCGTTACGAGTACGTCCACCGAGCAGCATGGGAGGAAGCCAACGGGCCCATCCCAGATGGCGTGTTCGTATTGCATCGTTGCGACAACCCTGCCTGCTATCGACTCGATCATTTATTTCTGGGGACCGCCGCCGACAACTCGGCCGACATGGTTGCCAAGGGTCGACATCGTGGGAACCACGGTCACCGCAAGACGCATTGCAAACACGGCCATGAGTTCACACCCGAGAACACCAGGATCAGATCAGATGGATCACAGGTCTGCCGTACCTGCCATCGCGAGCGAGAGAGAGAGGCACGCCGTTGGGCACTAAGTACCTGACACAGCTTGCTGACTGGTGCCGCGCTGAGGGACTCAGAGTGGTCGAGATGGACGGTTGGCAGCATCGAGCCAGATCATCAGGTGGGTATGAGCCGGACCGCCCTTTCTGTGTGATGTGGCATCACACCGCGTCCAAAGCCACTCCGGCCAACGACGCCAACTACATCTGTCACAACTCCCCAGACGCACCGATCAGCAACCTACTCCTGACGCGTGAGGGCGAAGTGTGGGTCTGTGCGGGCGGGGCGACGAACACCAACGGCAAAGGCGGGCCGGTCGGGTTCAGCAAAGGCAACGTCCCCAAGGATTCGATGAACACCTACGCGGTGTCGATCGAGGCTGCCAACAACGGCGTCGGCGAGCCGTGGCCGCAAGCACAGATCGACGCCTACTTCCTGCTCTCGAACATGCTCTGTCGTCGGCTCGGGCTGAATCCCACCGATGTGTGTATGCACCAGTACTACGCACCGGATCGTAAGATCGACCCCGCCACGGCCTCTGCCGTCCAGGGGCCGTGGCGACCAACCTCTGTCACGTCGAGCGGCACCTGGTCGCAGGACGACGTCGAGGGTGAAGCCGCCAGTCGCGCCGGAGCCGAACCACCACTGCCTGGCCCGGACCCTGGCCCCGAACCAACCCCGCCGCCGCAGCCGCAACCGGGCGAACCGGCACCACCGATAGGAGAGGATGACAAGAGCATGGTCGTAGCACTCGATGAGAACGGCACCGCCTGGATCGGTGACGGGATGACCCGCTACACGCCGAGCGAGGATGACTTCAACGTCAAGGTGTTGCTCGCCAAGGATGATTGCTTCCGGTTCGTCAACACCGAAGGGCAGCGCGTCAACGGATGGGGCGATGTGCGAGACGTTGGTGCCAACGTGATCGAAGCGCTGGGCATTCGGATTTGATGAGTGCGCGATGTTCAGTGGGACGCGGTCACTCTCGCTGGCACATTCGCGCTCGGGTTGGTGTTGGGAGCGGTGGCGACGTTGCGGCTCGCCCGCGCCGTGCTCGCCACGTTTGAGCGTCCGCGCCTGCGCCGGGACGCGAAAGAGGCCCCGCCATCCGAAGATGACGGGGCCTCTCGGTGAAGTCCACTCACCAGGTGAGTGGAACGCTACTCACTCATCGAACAGTGAGAGGACCGCACCACAACTGCAACGATGCTCGCCGTTGTGGGTCATGGTTGGCTCGCTGACTGACAGCGCACACACATGGGTCACTGGCATCGAGTTCGGGGTCTCGACTCGCGGTGCTTCCCAACGGTGATTGCAGATCGGATCGCTCATTCGTGCAACTCCCGGATTGACACGCTCAGCCGCTTGCGGGTGTGCTTGCCTTCCACGACGAACGTGGCGCGGTTGTCGTTGGTCGATGCGTCGACGCTGATCAACGACAGGTCGAGCCCGCCGTGCAGCAAGCTGCCGATCACGTAGCCCGACACCATCGTCACCAACGGATCGGGACCCTGCCCTGATGGGGTATCTGCTGGCGGCGTCACAGCGTGACCTCGCCGTCTGCCACCATCCGCAGCAGCTTGGCTGCCTCGGCGCCGGTCGCTTCCTCGCGGACCGCTTCCAGCGAGATGCGGTTGTCGTAGAGTCCGGCGGCGCGCATCGCGTCACCGAGGAACAGCCGGTCCTGCTGCATGGTGTCGAGTCCGAGGTATTCCCCGGCGTATTGGGCGACGGTCATGTCGTGCCAGTGTTCGCTCAACGGCCCGCGAGGTTGCCAGCCGTTGCGGAGGGCGACGGTTGCCGCCCACCCGGCGATACAGCCGACCGCGCCGCACGTCGCGTCGAGTCCGCCGACGTCGTCCAGCTTGTCCATGAACATGATGCCGCTCTCGTCGTCATCCATGTTGCGGGCTGCCCAGATGCTGTAGTCGAAGCCGTCGTTGGCTTCGATCATGTCGGCCACTGCGCGAAACCTGAGTTGATGAATCTTGTTCATGATGGGGTCTTACCGTTCCTTCCGTTCTTGCGAACAATGGGTTGTGATGTTGGTTGGGTGACTGACTCGTCCCACTGACGAACCTGGGCGTATTGACGGACGCCTTCCTCACGTCGGCGGCGACGTTCTGCTCGCAACGCCGATGCCGAGAACAGACGGGTGCCATCCTCGGGTACGGGCTGCATGTATCCCGGCGCATGTCGGTAGCCGCGTGACAGCAACTCGCCGAAGCGAGGGGCGATCAAGTCATCGCGGATGCCGAGGCAGCGCAGGCATTGGTAGACGTGTAGCTCGCCGAACTTGGCAGGTCGGTCGGGCTCGCATTCTTGCCAGGCGTGGCCGAGTGATCGACAGTCCAGGTATGCGTCTGGAAGGTCGCGCGCTCTTGCCTGTTGTGCCAGCGATTCTCGTCGCTGTTTGTCGGTCATCTTCTTATCTGCCATTGGGTTTGCCTTTCTTTGCTGGGTTGATTCGGAAGATCGCCGGACACGTTGCTTCGTGGTTGGCGATCGCTTGCTCTAACGACGTGCCCTTCACGGCGCGGGTAACGCCGTGACAATGCGGGCACTCGTGTTTGCGGCCGCGCCGCGGTGCGCCGTACAAGACGACGGGTGGCTTCGGCTTACGTGGCATCTTCGACACTCAGTAACTGTCGGAGACGGTCGTAGGCCTCGGCCTTCTCACGGTTCACTTCGGCCTGCATTCGCAAGCCTTCGACGGTGATCGCGTGTTCAGCGATCTGTCGTCGCATGTCCGTGAACTCGGCATCGAAGGAATCGAGTTTGTCGACAAGGTCTTGCACCATGTCGAGCAACGCCAATGCTGCTTCGAGTACTTCGTTGACGACGACTGCTGATCGCGGTCGTCGTTCTGCCCGCCGCCGTTGGGCGGCTTGTCCGCTGTGCTGTCGGTAATGACGCGGCACTGACTCACGCGTCTCGACGACGTAGTTGCACTTCGGCCAGGTGCAGCCGTAGAGCGTCGTGTCGTTCGACATCATGAGTGCGTTGGTGGTGTCACTCAGCCGCACCGTCTCAGTGACGACCGGCCGAGCGTTCTCGCTCACTGAGCAACCTTTAACCGTGCATCGTCGATGCGACGTGCCTTCTGCGAGATGGCCGAACATGCCTCGATTTCGTCGAGCGTGTTCTGGCGTTCGATCGGGTTGCCGTTGATCCGTTCAAGTTTCTTGATCAGCGATTGCCGATGAATGTCAGCCATCTTGGCGTTGACCGACAACTCATAGTCGGTCAACGGCAGCATGTTGATGCGGTCACTCATTTCTTCCTCCTTCCTCTGCTGTTGGGAACAAACGGTCGAGTTCCTTGCGGAAGTCGGATACCTCGGCATCGACGTCCTTGACGCCGAGCAACAGGTCGCGCAGACCGACATTGCCGATCCCGGTCGACATCACCAAGTGATTGGCGAGGTCAGCGGGCAAGCGACGTCGGCCGACCCGTTCGATGACCTCGTCGAGTTGGGTGCGATTGGCATGGACCTGTCTGGGGTCCCAACCTGGCGCCGTCTCCAACCGCAACACCTGAGCGATGTGAGTGTGCTCACCCTCTGGGTGCTTGTGGTCTTCGTCGATGCAGATCAGGTTGATCTGAACGATCGTCACCGCGCGTAGACCGGCGAGGTCATCGGGAATCCAGTCGGTGAGTTCCGCTTTGACTTCGTCGGTGACCTCGAAGGTTTCGGTCGTCGTCGTCGGCTGCGCAGCCATGTAGAGCAACTGCGCGACGTGAGTGATTTCGATCGTTTCTTCGAGCAGCCCACGGATCAACGAAATCGTGAGGTCGACGTACATCTCCGGTTCGAGGCTCATGCCAGCGACTCCCGCGTCAGGTACGGCAGCATCACGTCGAGCAAGGCGTCGACTTCTTCGGCCTTGTCGAGCGGTTCGCGATCCGATCGCCGAATCTCGGTCGGTAGCCATTCCATGCCACCGCCTTCGATACGTCGATGCGCCGACGTCAACCGGGCCCACTCGCCGATCCCGGCCGAGTCGGTCATCGCCACGTAGGTGGCAAGCGCTTCCAGCACCTTCGAGTCCGGGTTGGTCTCGAAGTCTTCCTGCAGCGTGCCTGCCATCGCCAACGCCTTCTCGCGATCGTTCTCCGCGCCGTACTGGAACTGTTCCAGCGACAGCCAGATTTCTTCGAGGGGAACGTCAGGTGGTGGGAGCCGAATCTTGCCGCCACCAACCGCCGGTGGTCGTCGCTGATGATTGACGACCATGTCCAAGATGGCGTGCAGCACCACCGATGGTCGCATCGCGTTGTCCACGACGGATTGGGGCGCGCCTCTACGCTGCAACGCCTCAGTCAGTCCCGTCGTCGATTGCAACAGGTCGATCACCGCCGAGTGGGTGTGGCCTTGCCAGTGCAACGCCAGTACCGGCGGCATGTTGTATTGACCGTGCTCGACGACGAGATGTTCCTTGCCTTCGCGCACCGTGTCATGAATCTTGATGAGGTCTTCGTCCGAGTACATCGGACCTTCCTTTCGTTTGGGTTGGTGAATGCCAGCAGCCCGCCGGTCTATAGACCAGCGGGCTGCCAACAAGAGGTCCACTCATCGGATGAGTGGGTGAAGGTGGGGGCGGCGGAAGTTCCACCCGGTGACTACTCCGCTCTTACCTCCGGGCACGACCCCCAGGACTCAGTCGTTGGTCGAGAGGTTCCCCGTCAACGGCTTGCCGGTCTCGGTCTTCAAACCGAGCGGGGCACCGTCCAGCTTGGCGTCGATGGCGCTTGCCGCCATCTCGTAGACGTCGCCCTTATCGAGCGTGTCCACACTGAGCGAGATGCCCTCACCCATCGCCGTCTTGATCGCCTCGCGGAATGCTTCGTCGAGGGCGGGCAGGGGTGTCGGCCGCTTGGCGGTCAAGTCCTGCAACTCCCACTGACGGCGCATCAACGTGGCGCCGGTGACCAGGTCGTCGGTTCCGACCTTGATGTTGTCCGACGAGTGAGTACGGGCGATCACGGAACGGATGACCTTGCTCATGCCACCCACGATCCACGCCGGGGTGTAGTCGTGGAACGCCTCGAAGGCGGCAGCCCAATCGACGTCGTCGGCGAGCCGCTCCTTCAACCGCATCTGGATCAGACGCGTGAACGCATCCTGGTCGGGCAGGCCGACCTCGATGTAGTCGTCGACGCGACCCTGACGCAGAAACGCCGAGTTGATCTGATCTGGGAAGTTGGTCGTCATCATGATCAGGATGCGGTCGCTCTTGGCGACCGAGCCATCGAGGTTGTCGAGTGCCTGCGACCGATCTTTGTCGGCCATCTTCTCGATGTCTTCGATGAACAGCCCGACGATGCCGGTCTTGGTCATGTAGTTGCGGGCAACGCGCAGCCCGTTCGCCATGTCCTGTGCGGAACCGCCAGCCTTGACGATGATGCCGGTCATCCCCATCTCGAACAGCAATGACTGAGCGACGTTGAACAGCAGCGTCTTGCCGGTCCCTGGCGGGCCCGACAGCAACACCGACCGCTTCGGCCGCTCACCGGCGCGGATCAACTCGTCGAGGTCCACGATCGGGGAGATGCACGCAACCTTGATCGCTTCCGCGAGTTCGGCGTTGAACACCACCTGATTGCGATCGAAGTTGGCGACGTTGATGTACTCGTAGTCGGACGTGATGATCTGTCCGCGGTAGATCGACCTTTCTTCGAGTTCCTCGCGGATGAACGCGAAGAAGCCGTTGATTGCGTCCTGGCAGAAACGCCGGAACTGGAACTCGACCCGACCAGTACCGTCCGGGAGTGCCACCGCACGGCACTTCCCGTCGAGTCCGGGGATCGTCATCCAGTCACCGGGGATCGTCTCGTGACGCATCTTGCCCTTGCTGTCGAAGCCGGTGTCGACCACTCGCTCGGACGGCAGCTTGAAGGGGCTGGCCTTGACGGAACGGGCAACGCCGCCGTCGCAGCGACGCAGCACACGAGTCATGCACACGGCAACGTCGTTGTAGCCGTAGGACAGGTTCTCGTGCTGCGACACGTATTCGTACATGGCGTCGACCTCGTCGCAGTAGACCTGCTTCGAGGACAACGGGTCCTGGGCGTACTGCCCAGGTGACTTGAACTGATGGTTGCCTGCCGGGAACACGACCGGGCGGGCGTTGTCCGGTGTGCCGCCGACCTTGCGAACAAGGTCGTTGAAGGACAGGGTTGCGAGTGCCTGAGATGGCATGGGATTGGGCCTTTCATTGTGGGTTGATTCGGTAGTGCTGAGTGAGTGAGCGTCGAACATCGACGCCCACTCACTGGATGAGTGGAAGCTATTACTCATCTGGGTCGAGCAACGCGATCGGTATCGTGATGCACCCCAGAAGCTGGTCTTGGGTCGGGTCCGGGTCATCCCAGGTGAGATGGCAACGAATCTCCAACTCACCTTCCTTGGTGGACGGCACGATGTAGACCAGGATGTTGCGGTTGCTGCGATCAGGCCACACTTCCCAACCGACCGCGCCGAGGCGAACGTTGCCCCACGGTAGGTAGGTGATGCGATGCACCTGATCGCGGAAACCTGATACCGGCACCACGACCGGTACCTCGTATTGCGGCCACGGCTCCGGTGGCCGACGACGCCTGGGCTCGGGCTCAGGCTTCTTGGGTTTGGTCATTCAGTTGTCCTTCCTCTTGGGTTGATTCGTCACGCGGGCAGCCGGTCTCGTGGTGCTTCTCGATGCCGGTCTCGTTGGCGTTGTCCCACATGCCATGGATCACGTCGACCGTCCACTTACAGGCGGTGGTCAGCGTGTCGGGCACGTCGTTGATGGCGATCGGGCCACCGGGCTCGAACCACATCGAGTCGTGCGCTTGGTAGCCACACTCCGGGCACTTGCCGTGATAGAGCGCGATCGCGACGTAACTGATCGTGTCGCTGTCACGCTCTGCCACTTCCAGCAGGTAGCCCATGTAGTAGTCGCCGTCGAGGATCAGCGGTATGCCGTTGATATAGGTGTCGTCGGTGACATCCCACATCCCCGCTTGCGTGAAGCGGTCCTGGGTGCCCCAGTTGTAGCGCAGGGCTTCCAGGTGATCGTCAATGCCGATCCAGAACCACACGATGTCATCGCGCGTTGCTGTAGTCATTGCCTTCCTTTCATTGGGTTGATGAGATTCAGCTGATGATGTTTGCCTTGCGAATGCGGTCGTTGTGTGCCTTCGCCAAGTCCTGCCGTTGGTGATGGAAGAACGTGCCGTCGTTGCGTTCGGTCGTCAGCTTCGGATGCGCTCCCGGCCCGTCGAACTTGAAACAGTTGGTGCCTGCCTCGGCGTCACAGCGCGGACAGTCGAACTCCCTGGCGCCCTTGAACAAGGCCTGGATGCCCTTCTTGTACTGCGGCTTCTTGTGTCCTTGCGCTTTGATCTTCGGCAACGCGTTCGGTGTCGGGTACGGCGGCAACTCGTCAGCGAAGACCCGGTCGCGGTCGTTCTTGACCTCAATCAGAATCGTGTCGACAACGGTGGCCGAGAGTTGTGCCTTGACGACGTAGGCACGCGCCTCCGCCAACGCCAACAAGATGTTGTCGAGGTCGAGATGGTCGTTGTGGTCGATCTTGTCGATCGTCATCACGAGTGCATCGTCGACCGCCTGCGCGATCTTGCTGACGTCCTGTTGGTATGTCCTGGGTTTGGATGGTGTTTGGGGCATTGCTGCTCTTTCTATTTGGGTTGATCGTGTTGAGGGATGATGACCTCAACGGTGTGTTGACAGTTGCGCATCACGGCCGGGTCTTCGCGGACGTAGATGCCTGATTGGGTTGGGAAACCGCACCAGCAGCACAGCAAGGCGATGCCTTTACGCAGCTTGACCCGATGCGGTTGTACGCCTGGATGGAGTTTGTTCCAGCACTCGTTGCAGATGTTGTGGTTCCAGTCGGACGACTTCATCCGTTCGTCGTGCTCCCACGATTCGATGTCATACCGTTGGTCCCACCCGCTCATCGCCCTTACCCTTCTCGTCGGTGGGCCGGTCCAATGTCGTGACACCACTGATTCCTTTCGCGCCGGTCTTCTTCAAGACAGCGTCGGTGAGATAGCTGTCGGCTTGGATCGCACGCACGTCAATGGTGCGTCCGTCCATCAACAGGAAGCGGTAGGTCATCACTTCGTAGACCGCAACGCAGACTCCGTCGTCTTGGTCATCGAGTGTGATCTTGGGTGTGATCGGTGGTTTCCTAGTCGTTGCTGGCATCGTTGGCTTCCTCTCTGCAGCCGATACGGCGGCAGTAATGGGTGTGGTGGTGGATGGGTTGCGGTGTGGGCCGACGTGGATTGCGCACGATCGACGTGAAGTCGTCCGGTCGCGGTCGCGAGTCACGCCAGATGAGGATCACCATCGCCATCGCGGCGACGATGAACGCCACCGCGGCGAAGGCCAATCTGGCGTAGTTCGCAGCAGTCATTGCTGTGGTCAACTCAACTCCTGTTCCAACTGCATATCGAGTTGCGCCTTGGTCGGTGTCTTGGCGCCACGGATGACGTCCATGTTGAAGACGTAGACCGCTTCGTCGATGTACTCGCGCGCCTTACTAAGACGCGAACGGACGCGCTGACATGGCACGCCGTTCTGTGTCTCCATCGTGTGCGCCTGGGCGTACATCGCCGTCGCCAACTTCTGCAGGTTGACGAGCGCCTCGTAGTACTGCTGGTTCTGTTCGTCCTGCAGGCTCATGCGCCACCTGCCGGGTGACGTAGCAACGACAGCATCTGACTGTTGGCTGCCTGGGCGTGAGCGATCAGCACAGGCAGCTTGGAGTTGTGTGGCTCGCAGTTCATCACCACCGCCGCCAACATGGCGTAGGTGAGATTCATCTGCGTGAGCGCATCACAGACCAGGGTTTGCACGTCGACGTTGTCTTCATCGCAGACGCGCAGGTTGGGTGGTGTGTTCATTGCTTCCTTTCATGGGTTGGGTTGTCACTCACCAGGTGAGTGGGGGCGTGTCCGGTGCCACAAGACAACGGCCACAAATGCGAGCACCATCCCGATCAGAGCGAAGATGGCGGCTATCAGGTTAAGAACCGACATTCCGTGAGCGAGCCACATTGGGCAACCACACGGGGTCGGGGTGAACGGCGACGGCCTTGAACGAAGCACACGACTTGCAATGTCGTCGGTCGGTGGCATTGCCAGTGTCATCGAACTTGACGTCGTGCCAACGTGTCGCATTGGCACGCAAGGTGTTGTCGAGCGCCGACACCACTTGCATGTGAGCCGGGTTGACGCACCACCGCAACGTGCAGTTGAGATGGTCGATCGTCATCCCATCGGGAATCTCGCCGACCAGCGCCTCGTACACGTAGCGATGCAGGATCAACGTCTTGCCGCGCAGCTTCAACTTGGCGTACTGCGACGAGTCGCGGCTGCCGGTCCAACGCCAGCAGCCACACTCATCACAGACCACGATCTTGGTTCTCACCAAGCGCGTCAAGTCATCGACTCGGTACATCGTCGATCCCTGCCGCATCGTCGGGGATGCCGATGAACGCCAAGTCCTTGCCCGCCGAACGACAGATCGCACGCAACGTGATGAACAGCGTGACGATCGCATCCTTGTCATCCTCGAAGCCGAACAGCCCGATGCCACTGCTCTTGTCGGCATCGCTGCTGACGACGACGATCACCTGGTCGCCCTCATGGAAGTCGGGATGGACGTCGATCGCTCGCGCGACCTCGTTGGCAAGGCGTGTCTTGCGGTCGTGAGGTTCGCCCTCACTGCGGCTCACGTCATCGCTCATCGCGCCACACTTGTGGATCAACGATCACGTCGCGCACATTGGTGCGTTTGATGATCTGATGTAACACCGCTTCGGGATGGTGCTCGTGCATCAGTTCCACCACGCGCTCCATCGTCGGCGCCAACACATGCAGACGCAGGTTGACGTGTTGCGGCACGACGCGTCGGACGCTGTTATCCGCCGTGCTCATGTAGTCGTATGGCTCGGACGCTTGTACGTCGAAGATGTTGGACTCAGCCATCGTCGTCTCCTGACATCAACAGCATGTGCTCGTCGCCGTCAGCCTCGGCGGCGTTGCGGCTGACATGAGGCAGTCCCATCCACGAGCACACGTTGCACTGGGCCCGGTAGGTGCCGTGCGTGGTGTTGGTGCTGACGTGGAAGTCGTGCCGCTCGCGCTTGGATGGGATCACGTCCCACTCGCCATAGCTGTCAGATGGCATCGTCGACCTCTCGATCCTCGGGCTCGATCGCATCCAGGATCGCACCGGGCACGAAGTTGATGAGACGGATCGGCTGGCCGCTGGCGCCCATGTGGGCCATCGCCATCGGTCGCAGGTCTTCGGCGACCTGGGGATTGGTCGTCACCAACGGCAACGACATGCCTTGCATCAGCGCCCCGATCAACTCCCACTTGGACGAGCGCGGATTCCACACCTGCCAGGCGTACATCCATTCCGACTGGCTGGGTTCGGCCGCTGGATTGGGCCCAGGGAACGGTCCGGGTTCGTCGATAGGCGCCAACGTATCGAAATCGTCGAGACCGATCGCTTCCTCGACCGTTGCAGCCCAGCCTGGGTCGTCCTGGGCGATGCCGAGGTCGGTCGCCGACAGTGTTCTGACGCCGGGCGTGACGGTCGGGGGTGGGCCGAACTCTTGCGTTTCCGGCTTCCAGCCCAACGCTTCACGGGCGTCATCGGGCAGCCGCAGCCGACCTGGCGCGGGCTGCAGATCACTCACCCCGGTCGCGTGCGTGCCGTCGCTCTCAGCTTCCATCTCCTGCATCGCCAGGAACGGGTTGGTGCCTTCGATCGAGGTCGCCGAGAAGCGGGCGGTGATCACCGACATCACACGTCGTGGCTGAGCATCCTCGTCCTTGCCGAAGTCCTTGGGCTGGGCGTACAGCATCGTGAGCGCGACGAAGGCAGGCAACACGCCGTACTCGCGGGCCTTGGGCTCGACCTTGTAGACGCGCTCGATCACCGCCAGATGACGGTCGCTGTTGAGCATCTCGTCGAGCGCATCGGGCCATTGTGAGCCGCGCTTCTGAGGGTTGATGGTGAGGTAGGTGTGGAGTGCTTGGGCTTGCTCGTCAGGCATCTTCTCCGCGATCCAGCGGTACGACTGACGCTCATTCAGTTGGGTTGACATGGTGACCTTTCATGGGTTGTAACTGATTCGGGAAATGCGAAAGGCCCCCAGCACGTCGCGTGCTGAGGGCCTTTCTGTGTAGCGCCACTCACCGTGTGAGTGGAGATGGGTTATGACGGTCGTTGACCGCGGCAGGTGCAATCAGGTGGGCAGTCGGTAGGCATCACCAGCGCCCCGTTCGGAAGCGCCACGAGCGGTAGCTGCGCCAGAGGCCGAGCAGGATCAGCCCGCCGACGACGACGAGCCCTTGCAGGCTGTGAACGATGACCGCGATCATCGCTGCATCCCACGGCGCAGTGAACGGCCGAGGTCGTAGGCCGTCGAACGCGACGAAGCGGAATCACCGTCGTAGGTCATCCCGACGTCGTCGAGCCCTTCCTCGTAGCCGAGCGCGAACTCGATCGGATGGGCAGCGATGAAGAAGAACACGGCGTGGACGTTCATGCTGTCACCCGCTTCGCTGGTTGCCGCGGGTAGAGCCAGTCGGGCTTGACGCCGTCGTGGGCGCTGCGTGCCTCGTCGGCGAGCGCCTGCAGCATGATCACCCGCAGTTCCGGGTCGTGGGCGCAGGAGCGCATGAACTCGGCAACCGGGAACTTCGAGTCGACCTGTTGCACGCCGTTGGCATGGAACGTGTAGCCGATGACGCGCAGCACGTCACCGTCGAACTCGACCTCTGGCTTGTGGGCGTCGGCCTTGGTCCAGGCATGAGGAACGCTGAGCCAGCCGCTCATCGCGTCACCGCCGGTCGCTGAAAGCCGTGCGGTGGGCAGGGATCGTCGATGACGGTGACGAGCCCCTCGGCGTTGGAGTCGATGACGTGCTGGCAGTCGGGGCGGTGGTGCAACTCCACGAAGTAGCCCTCGATGGTGGGCTCGACATGGCAGACCGGGCAGCCCTCGCCGCGGTCGATCATCTCCTGGTTGACGCGGGCCGGGGTCGTTGGGAGTGGGCCGAACAGCCCGATGTTGACCTCGTCGCCGTAGTAGTTGACGCCGTTGCAGCCGTAGACGCTGTCCTGATAGACGACGAACCGGCCGTGATCGAGCACGTCGCATTGCTCGGATGAAATGCCGAGCGCGAGCGGCTCACGCTGCAGATAGAGGTTGTAGATGGACATGGTGATTGTTCCTTTGGGTTGATGCTTGGTTTGGGTTGATTGGTGTCCACTCACCGGGTGAGTGAACGAGCGGCGGCTTGCTCGGCATAGATGAAGTCGATGTAGCCGTCGATGGTCGGTGCGTCGGTCGTTGCCAGGTAGCGGCGACGTCGGCCAGGGCGGTCGATGCGATGCAGGACGCTGGCGATCGAACGAAGCTGGTCGCTGTAGAGCCCCGGCTCGCCGTTGTAGATCGCCGAGTAGTCGTTGAGTGCCGTGATCCAGGCTTGGCGGGCCTGGTCACGCTGGTCGTTGTGTGCTGAGGTCATCAGGTCCTATCCGATAACAGTGTCTAAGGGTGCTGTGCGGTCGCTGGGCGGTCGCTGAGGGCCGGTCGCTGGTCGATAGCCGAACGGCGTCTGTGTGTGCGGTGGGGGCCCACGGAGTGAGGCGAGCGATCCTCGGACGCGCCAATGTCCCGACCGACGTAGCGATCGGGACATGCAGAAAGCCCCGACCCTTTCGGGTCGGGGCTCTCGCGCCTTGGTGTTCGCCACTCACCGCGTGAGTGGCACGCGGTCACGCGGTAGCAATCACCACCGCGGGTGCCGCGGGAATCGCGGGCTTGGCGCGTTCTGCCAGGATGATCGCGGCGAGCAGTTGACGCGCCACCGCGGGGAACAGCGCGGGATCGACCTGGCTAAAGTCCATCGCGATCGGCGTCGCGCGCAGTTCGTCATCGGACTTGGTCGCCATCACGCCCCACGTTGCCGCGGCGGGATCGACCGACGAGACAACGGGCGACGCCGCGGCATCGGTACGGGCAACGGGCTTGCGCGTGACCTTGAATGCAAGGCGAGCATCGACTTTCGCGCCACTCGCCTTGACTGCATCGGCACCCGCGGCAAGCGACTTTGCGACGTCAATCTTGGTGTTCGTATCGGACGCGTTGCCACTCACCCGCGCCAGGTACGGCGCGTAATCGGTGAGTTTCGGCGCGTTGCCCGACGCCTTGAACGCGGCGAACCTGTCCGCGTTGTGAGCATCGGCGAACGAAAGCGCGCGACCAAGGCGCGACTTATTCGGAATGTTGACGCGCTCCGCGCTCTCGACATACAACGCGCCACCGCGCTTGGTGATCGCGGTGTGGATGGCATCGGCAGTGACCTTGACTTTCGCCTTGGTGCACAACGGACGCCATGTCGCGAGAAAGTCCGTTCCAAGCGTCACGTACGCGTCAACCAAGATGCCGAACTGTCGCCACTCGGTATCGGCAATCGCCTTGGTCGCTTTCGACTCGGTCGACTCGAACCGAGTCATCGCGACCGCGGTGCTGGTGAGCACCGCGCTGGTGACAAGCGACGCCTTGGTATCGGACGCCTTGCCACTCACCGCGTGAGTGGCCTTGGTGGTGGTGGCCTTGGTGGTGGCCTTGGTGGTGTTGGGCTTGGTAGCCATTGTCTTGGTTCCCTTTCGTGGGATGGATGGTGTCGGGCCTCTCCCGACAACACACACGTTACCATGGTAACGCCCCTATGCAACCACTCACCAGGTGAGTGGACCCCCGCCCCTACCCCCGGTATGCGCGGCCCCCGGTGGGTGGCGACAGCAGATAGTTGTAGGAGTCCCAGCCAGAAATTGTGTGAAATCAGCGCGAACGACATCGAACAAGCGTTCTCAACCCCAGGTTGAGGGTTCAGAGACGGTTTCGCGCTGCGTTCTGGCGTTCCAACCAGCCGACGCTGAGCGCCAACTGATCCATCAGCGACTGATTCGCCACTTCGACCATGAACGGACGCTCACGGTGCAGTGGGCAGCCTTCCAGGTGATGGATGACCACCCACCGGCGATCGGTGGTGGCAAACAGGTCGGGTTCGCAGGCGCCGCATGGCTTGCCGACGAGCAGTTCAAGGATGTCGTTATCCACAGGATGTCCTTTCAGTTTCATGGGTTGAGTTATCGCCGGGTTTCTTTCCGCCCCCTATAGGGCTGGGGGCGGAAAGGCGGAAACCTGTTATCGCCCCTGGGGCGGAAACCCTTACTTGGGGCGGAAACCCTCTGAGCAGGCAGGACGTCGGGGCGGAAACCCCCCCTGATTGGGGCGGAAACCGAAATGGGGTCGGGGCGGAAACCTCCCTCACGATTCCTCCGTCAACGAGCACATGATCTTCGGTCGACCGCCCGTCCCGACCACCTTGAATGCACGCTCAATGACCTCGCCGCGTTCGATCAGGATGTTCAGCGCCGTCCGCATCCGCTCCTTCTTGCCGCCCACACCTTCGATCAGTTCGTTGCGCCCTACAGGGCGCTGCTGCTTACGCAGGTACCGCTTGATCGCCAACTGCGCCTCGGTCATCGACGTCTGATGACGCTCATCGTCGGTCTCGGCGATCGCCTCCGATAGCCGAGACACCTTCCAACGGATCGAGCCGATATGGACGCCGTGCTCGGGATCGAACCGTCCCAGGCTGAGGTCGATCGCGTAGTCGCCGCCGCCCCATTGGCGGCTCCCGACTCGCAGCTTCAAGCGGAACCGGCCTTCCTCGACGTTCGGCTTCTCTCGGTGGTCAACCAACATCCACGAGTCACACCACTCCGCATGTCCGGCGCCTGCCAGGCGCTGCAGCCCGTCGCCGGTGCCGCCGGTGTTCAGGTGGTGGTTGATCATCGCGGTACGCCCCACCCCGACCGCCTGACGCCAGTTGGAGAGCACTTGTCCGATATCGGTCAGCAGCGCCGACGAGGCCACCGCTGAGCCCGGCGCGTAGGCGTACCATGGATCGAGCCACACGATCGCCGGGTCGAACTCGTCGATCGCGGCGGCGATCGAGTCGATCATCAGTTTCGACGTCAGTGGTGCCGTCATCGTCGTGTACCGCAGCCACGGCCGCAGATCGTTGACGTCGGCGCCGTAGGCAGAGACGATCCGCTCCGCACGTCGCAGCATCCCGACTTCGCCGCCCTCGCCCGACAACACCAGCACCCGTTGTCGCTCGGGGACGTCGAAGTGCCCCAACACCGGCACCCCGAGCGCGATCGCGGTCACCGTCGACAACGCCAGGTACGACTTCATCGACTTCTCGGGGCCCCCGAGTTCGCCGTGCGTGCCGCTCATCAGCAGCCCTTTGGCGTGCCATTCGATCGGTGGCAGCACGAACGGATCGGGCAGTTCACGGAACTGAATCAGCGTGTTATGGTCGCCCGAAAGCACCGGCGGTTCGTCGCTGTCGGTGGCTTCGGTCGGGGCAGGCGTGGTGATGCCCGCATTCGCCCACGCCTTCCCGACCGCCCACGTCACCACCCCGTTGAACTCGCGCCCCCAGCGCTCCTGCGGCACGACCTGCTTCCACCAGTCCTTGCACAGCTTGAACGCAGGCTCGGCGGCGTAGTACCCGGCCAGCGCATCCTCGGCGGCGCACGTCGTCAGCCAGATCAGGAAGTCGTGGCGCCCCTTGGCGGTGCCGTCCCGGCTGCGGTCGTATTTCTTGATCGCCTCGGTCAGTGACACCAGCTTGTTCGGCCGTGAGGCGGTGGTGTGATCCTTGATGAACTGGCGGACCTCAGCCTGCGTCGCCACGTCGGTCTTGCCGCCGTACTCGGTCAGCCATTCGGGAAATGGGAACGGGTGAGCGTGGTCGAGTTGCGCTAAATCGAAGCCCGGACGATCCGGCCCGGCAATCACTACATAGCCGCCCTTGCCACGAACCTCACCCCAACCCTGTTCGGGGAACCTCGACAGACCGTTGCCGCAGTCGAATCCCGGCATCTTGAAGATCAGGTGCTGGCCGCGTTTGGTGACGTTGATCATCGCCTGCGGCATCAGCCCGCCCATGAACTCCGGCCACTTCGCTTCGTCGACGTCGATGTCGACCGCCAGATAACCGTCCAGCCCGAGCGCCCAGGCGACGCTGACGTTGTCTTCGCCCCATTCCAGAATCGCCCGCTCGAAATCCTCGTAGACGTGGTTTGTTTGCGTCGATGCCAACTCGACCCAGCCGTAGCCCGGCATCGGGCGCTTATCGGTCGCATGGACAGGAAAGACGCGCAGTCCGTAGCGGCTGTACCGCAACGCCCGATCGACTATCGAATCACCGGTTCCGTTGCTATTGTCATCCATGCGTTGATGCCTTTCTTGCGGAAGGAATGTGACGTGATCTGCGTTGGTAGCGCAGGCCTTTCATCAATGGGTTGATGGGTCGAGAGCCCGCCGGGACAACCTGGTGGGCTCTCGACGTTCTCGCCCCGAGAGGAACGCGATCCTACGCCGCCTACTGATTGAGGATCAGCAGCAGCACGACCAGCACGACGAGGATGGTGAAGACGATTCCCACCCACCGATCATCGTCGCAATCGAGGCTCACTGGTACGCCCCCAACGCCACCATCAGGATGATTCCCAGCGCGATCAGCCACAGGATCGCCACCACGATCCAGATCGTGTTGTCGTGGTTGAGGTCACGGGTCACGACGCCAACGGCATCCCGCAGTTGGCGCACTCCAAGCAGCCCCACATCGGAATCCGCCGCGGCGCTGGCACGTCGCAGCGACACGGCCCCATGTACGGCTCCGATGGCGTTGGCAGAGGTTGACGCCGGGGTTGCTCGGAGGCCCCTTTCGCTCGAACCCGGCGTCGTGGCTTTGGTTCGCGAGCGCCGTCGTAGCGCTTGCGATGCGGCTGGCAGCGTGAGCAGCGACAGCCGTAGGCGTAGGCGGTCATCGGCTTGCGATCCGGGAACCAGCATTCATCCAGTCCGAGCGTCATAACGGCATCAGGTCCCAATCAATGAAGGGCGCAGGACGGGGGTGGCGGCGGACCACCCCCATCCCACTACGCCTGGCCGCAACGGCGAGAACCCCGACCACGAGGGTCAAGCTGGCAATGCCAGTCGCCATCACAACCTTCCCCATCAGGTCGTGCCCTCGAACAGCGAGGGCTGTTGCCAGGCGAACCCGGCCCGCTCGAACCCGTCCACGCACGCTCGACAGGCGAAGCGCTGCTCGGCCTTGCGACCGCGCAGCCCCTGCGTCGACGGAAAGAGGCGCCTCCATCCCGTGACAAGCTGGAAGAAGGCCTCTTTGGTTGGATCGCCGCTACTACCACATCCTTCGCACGTCACTTTCTGCATGACACGCCCCATCTGTTTGGCGGCTGTCGCCGCGATGTGTTGACCTTCGGCGTCACCGGTTCGAGATGATCCGGGTTGACGCAATGGCGAACTCGACAGAGATGATCGAGTTCCAGACCGGGCTCGATCGGCCCGACGAGAGTTTCCCATGCCACGCGGTGGACGCAGACCTGGGGGGCACCGGCACCACCGCGACCGATGGTGCCGTATCCCCACTGGTTGGTGTACCCCTGCCAGAGCCAGCAGGGGCCAGTCGCGTCCACCTTCGCCCACAAGCGATCAGCCAGTGGCGTGGGTGGCCTCCCCGTCACTGATCGCCGAACAGGTCGTCAGCCGAGACCGACGACACCGGCGGCTTGTACTGAGCGCGAAACAACTTCGCTCCTTGGTAGCCACGCGTCGTCGGCTTGGCGATCCCGGTGAACTCGATCGCCAGCATCGCCCCCTCGTCGATCGACGACGAGCCCGCCGCCTTGACCGCTTCCGCGATCGCCACTTCCATCGACGTGCCGTGCCCCTGGGCGGGCTCGAAGTTCTTGCCGCCCTTGGCGTACAGGGCGCGCACGCCGTCGTCTTCGTCGTCGTCGTGCAACTCGGTCTCCAACTCGATGTAGGTCAACAGCCGCGGGCGACCGTCATCCCACATCAAGTCCTTGCCGGTACCGAACTCACGTTGCGGGCGGCGATCAACGGTACGAATCGTCCCCTTGATCTTCTCGCCGATCGTTTCCGGGGACCACGACTTGCCGCCGCCCCCAATCTCATTCAATCCAACAGGCATTACGTTCTCCGTTTCCGGGTTGATGGGCCCGAGCCGAGGATCGACTTGGGCATGGGCACGAAGCTGAGTTCGAAATCAGCCTCGACTTTGGCGAGCAGCGAATGGACTTCCATCACCTGCTCCATCGTCTTGATCCCTTGCTTCGGGGTCGGCAGTCCGACCGGCCACAGCAGCATCAGACGTTTGGTGGCAGCCTCGTGCTGGGAAACTTGCAGGAGGCGTTGCTTCGCCCACGCGACATGGGCGTCTAACTCCAATGTGGAATCGGCTTCGAGCCCGCCATCATCGTCCGCCCCGGAGATGGCGGGCTCAGTCGGTTCTGCGGGCCCCCAGACTTCGATGACGCCGTCAGCGACAGGGTTGAGCCCGTCGCCGTTCGCGGCGGGTGCGATGGGCTCGGCGACGGGCTCGTCTTCGACAGTATCGCTCAGCCCGATCGTCGTCGGCTCAGGACCGAGCGGTGCCGCCAGCGCGAACTCGAACTCACCGGCCCGCCAGTTGCGCCGCCACAACTTGACCTGCTCGACGATGTAGCAGCCGTAGCGTCCGACTTCGAGGTCGACCCACAGGAACTCGCAGCGCCCCGGCTCGTTGGCGGGCATATGCACCACCAGCCCCCAGCGCTGATTGATGTCAGGGGTCTCGATGAAGTCGTCGGTGACGACGTCGTAGAAGCGCCCCGCCGCGTACAGCGCCATCTGCACCGCGTAAGCGGGCATCGAGTACTCGAACTTGCCGCCGGTCTTCAAGTCGGCCAGCACGTACTCGCCGGGCATGATCGGAATCCCATCCGGCGGCGTCAACGGGATCATCAACTCGTACAGACGATCAGCGGTCCCGGCGCAGCGGTAGGCGACGTTGACGGTGTGGAACTCGAACGCGATCGTGCGCAGCCCGAGCAGCTTCATCTCCGCCTCGTAGGCCATCAGCGACGACAGGTACGGCTCCGGTGGTGAGAACGTTGGCTCGTTCTCCCATCGCACCGACATCGCGTGCAGCGCGGTGCCGATATCGGCAGCCTCGGCGCCACGTCCGGCGCTGATCGAATCCTGGCGCAGCTTCTCTTTCTCTTTGCGCTGATCCTTCGCTTCGGGATCGAGCGCGCACCACCGCGCCTGCAACGCCCGATCGCCAGCGACACCGACGCACGCCCGGTCGATCTTCCAGTTCACCAGCGCGCTCTTGTCGTCCAGCGGATCGGCGAACGACGACGGGCGCGAGTAGCGCTCGTTCTTGCCGTCGATCACGACCTGCGGTGCGCCGTTCGCGCGCCGGTAGTCGTTGCGTGTCGTTGGTTCCAGTTCTTCGAGGTCGAGACTCATGTTGGCCAGAGCACCTTCATTGCGTAGCGGTTGATGTATTCGATGGTCGGCGGATGCTCGGCCGACAACTCGTAGAGGTCGAGCGCCACGCGTGCCAGGTCACGCTCGATCGCGGTGGTGGCGTTCTCCATGAAGTAGCGCAGCGTTGCCACGAACTCATCATGCGCGAGGGCTGTGGCAGTCATCGCGTGATCCGATCAAAGACGAGCACGAACTCATCGCCGTGGCGTTCCCAGCGATAGACCTCGCAGGGCATCGGTGGCGGCGGGGGGATGTCGTCATCCGGTTCGTTGCCTGCCCAACGCCAAGCGCGAGCGATGCCATATTGCGCGAACCAGGCGGCGTAGTCGGCGTTGTACTGATCGTCGATGATGGGTTGTATTGCCTCCGCGCCCATCACGTCTTGTTCTGTGCCGTCGAGCCATCCTCCGATGAAACGGGCGATCATCCCATCCGCCTCCCATGCTCGGCGATCAACAGCGCCTCGGCACGATTGTGGTCGGCGACACGTTGCAGCGTCGGAGCCAGCGCCGGGAACAACTCGCGCGCCCGCATCGCTGATGCTGGCTTGCGCTGCTTGGCGGGCACCGTTGCCAGCCCCACCGAGCGTTGCCACTCCTGCGGTTTGCAGCGGATCAACGGGTAGCCGCCGAGGCTGATCACGGCGATGCACAAACCCATCGACAATCCCATCGAGAAGTTTGCGATACTGCCATTCCCGCCGTTGGCCCGGTTGTCCTCGATCACGACCCGCTCAGGTGCCCAGGCACCGAGTAGTTGCGACAGGGCAACCGGGTCGACTTGCTTGGTGGTCCCGACTGAGACGGTCGGCAGGTCAGCGACGATCCGTTCGCTGTCGTCGATCAGTGCGATCGCTCCGCTGACGCCGGGGTCGATACCGGCGACCCTCATTGCTCGGGCGGATAGGCGCGGACGAGACCGTTGACGAGCAGACGGTTGATCGAGATGTTGCGCTCATGCGCTTCGCGCACCAACTGCTCTCGGTAGAAGGCAGGGACCCGTAGGTTCATCTGCACAGTGACCTCATCGGGATTGGGTCGCCGGGGGGATTCATCGACTACAAGCTTCATAGGTACCACGCTACCATACTGGTACCAAGTATGCAAGCATGGTAACTAACCTATATCCCCTATATAACGATGTTCCACTCATCGGGTGAGTGGGTCGGCTACGGTGGGGTTGCTCGCCGGGGCAGGCCACCAACCAGCGAAAGGACCCGCTCATGTCGACACCCGCGTTCCAGTACGTTCAGGAACTCCGCGACAACCTCACCCAACTGCTGACCGAATACGTCGAGTTGGAGGAAGGTGGCGGCGGCGGCACGACCCCGCCCCCGAGCGGCCAGAATGCCAGCGGCATTCCGCTCCCGACCGGTGACATGACCGGGTGGAAGCTGGTGTGGAGCGACGATTTCGACAAGGACATGGCGCTCGGCAGCTTCCCTGGTCCCTACGCCGACAAGCTGCTGGCCTACCCGAACAACTACTACGACACGTCCGGCAACGGGCAGTACAACCCGCAGACCGTGCTCAGCGCCAAAGACAGCATCTTGCGCAAGCACATCCACACCAAGAACGGCCAGCCCCAGGTGGCGGCGCCCGTGCCGAAGATTCCCAACGGCACCCCGATCAAGTGGCCCGGCCAGAAGTTCGGTCGCTACGAGGTCTGCGTGCGCTTCCCCGATCGACTCCCCGGCTACAAGGTGGCGTGGCTGCTGTGGCCCGACTACGGCACCAACACCCAGCACAAGAAGAACGGCACCGGCGACATGGTGTCGCAGGGCATCGGCGAAATCGACTTCCCCGAGGTCGACCTGGACCAGTCCGATCACGTCGGTGGGTTCATGCACAAGCTGAACGCCACGGTCGGCAACGACCAATGGTCACTCGGCAACAAGACCTGCGACATGACGCAATGGCACCGCTACGCGATCGAGTGGAGCAACAACCTGTGCATCTTCCTGCTCGACGGCAAGGAACTCGGACGCACTACCGACCGCGTCCCCAACGACCACGCCGATGGCTGCTCCGGTTCGATGCACTGGGTGCTGCAGACCGAGACCACGCTTGACGGCGTCGTGCCCGACGCCAGCGTTGAAGGCGACATCGAAATCGACTGGATCGCTATTTGGGCAAAGGCGTAATAGGACGCTGGTTCCCGCTGCGCTGGTTCGCCGGTCAGGAGCGAATCCTGCCGCCCGACGAACTGGCGCGGCTGACCAACCGTTGGAACGCCGAAGGCGTACAGATCGCTGGCGATCAAGTCGAAGGTGTCAGCGTTACAGCAGCAGCCAGGCGAACGCCGCGCAGGCGACAGCGAACGACAGCAGCACCGGTGCCCACGGTAAGGCGTCGACGCGGCGGCTGGCGTAGGCCAGACCCGCGAACACCGCCAAGATGACCGCGATCAGGAAGAACACGTCGGCGCCATCGACGTGACCGTGCGCGATATCAGCAAGCATGGTGGTCTCCCATCGTTCGGTGCGCGCAGTCTGTCACAATGTCACCCATGTCGGATGCCGATGACTTCCGGCGGCAGGTGTTCATCGAATGGCTCTGCACGCCCAAGCGCGATCGTGAGCCGCAATCCGAGAAGGAGTTTGCCGAGCAACACGGTGTCGCCGCCACCGTGCTCACGCGCTGGAAGAAAGATCGCACCTTCCTGCTCGCCTGGGAACAGCACTATCTCTCCACGGTCGGCTCGCCGGAGCGTAAACAGAACCTGCTCGACACGCTGTACCGCACCGGCACCGATGCCGACGATCCCCGCCACGTTGCCGCCGCCTCGAAGTACATCGAAATCGTCGACGGCTTGAAGCCGCAACGCATCGACGTTCATCTCCACCGTCCCGCCAAAGACCTCAGCGACGAAGAACTCGATCAGATCGCAGCCGAACATGCCGCTCGTGAGCGTGCCGCACGGGAGCGCGAGCTAGAGGCGTCGTGACGACACCCCAGGGGCGCGCAGGGTACGAGGCTCGTACCCGAGACCCGGAGCGGCGCGCGTTCTTCGACATCCACAAGCGCATCGCCGCCATCGAAGAAGGTGGCGGTGGCGGGGGTGGCGGCAGCAATTTCATCGGAGCTATCCCGACCCCCGGACCGCCCACCGATGTGCAGGTGCCGCCACCCCACGCCGATGGCGACTACGTCATCGACTCCGGCGGCAACGGCTGGATGTGGAACGGCACCGCCTGGGTCAACGTCGGTTCGATCAAAGGACCGCAGGGTCCGCAGGGACCACAAGGCATCCAGGGCGCGACCGGCGCTACTGGCGCGCAAGGTCCGATCGGTCCGACCGGCGCGCAAGGACCACAAGGCGTCAAGGGCGATACCGGCCTAACCGGACCAACCGGCCCGCAAGGCGTCAAGGGCGACACTGGCGCCACTGGCGCCGACTCGACCGTGCCGGGCCCAGTCGGACCCACGGGACCACAAGGCGTCAAGGGCGATACCGGTGCGACTGGTGCGCAAGGTCCGATCGGTCTCACTGGACCGACCGGCCCGCAGGGCGTCAAGGGCGACACCGGCGCCACTGGCGCGCAGGGCCCGCAAGGTCTGAAAGGCGATCCCGGCGCGACCGGTGCCACGGGTGCTCAGGGCCCGATCGGTCTCACCGGCCCGACCGGTCCGCAAGGCGTCAAGGGCGACACGGGTGCGACCGGCGCTCAGGGTCCAGTTGGTGACACCGGCGCCCAAGGTCCGCAGGGATTGAAGGGCGATACCGGTGCCACCGGGGCGCAAGGTATCCAGGGTCCGCAAGGCGTGCAAGGCATCAAGGGCGACACCGGCTCGCAGGGTCCGGCGGGCGCCACCGGCGCGCAGGGTCCGATCGGGCCCGATGAAGTGATGGTGCAGCCGGACGACCCGTATCCGCTCAACCCGCTCGTCGATACGTGGTACGACACTGACGCTGTTGCCCCGGCGATGCCCGCTTCGGCGATTAGCTTCACGCCGCCTGGCGCGCCGATCACAGCGACCAACCTGCAGGCAGCGATCAATCAGCTACCACGCGGTCTCGTTGCCGTGGCGAACAATGGGTCACAAGTGTCGTGTCCTGTCAACACGGTCACGTTCCTGACACCCGCGATGGCGGTCACGTTGTTGGCGGGTCGCCGGTATCGCTTGGGGTGGTCGTTCCGTGCCTGCGGTCGGCAGGACGGTGGTGAAACGTCGGCAACCGCGTCACTCACGCTGTATGACGGAGCCGCCCAACTGCCGGTCGGAACGTGGCTGGATTCTTGGACTGATTTCCGGCGCAACTGGTCAACGCATTCCGGGTTCACCTATGTCGTTGGTGATGGCGTGGCGCGGTCACTACGAATCGCGATTGGTTCCGCCACCGCGCCTGCCGGGGCGTTGTACGTGTTCCCGACGTGGTTCGGTGTCGAAGATGTAGGAGCGGTCTGATGGGTGTCCTGAAAGTTCGCAGCGGTGGCACATGGGTCGACGTTGGTGTCGGTGGTGGACCGCTACCGCCCGGTGGCGTGCTCGGCGACATTCTCGTCAAGCAGTCAGCGACGTTGAGCGACGCGATTTGGGATACCACGCTGCCGAAGCTGTGGTTGACCGATCCGACGATCATCAGCGCCTCGTCGCTGATCCACGCGCTGACGATCGGCCAGGCCAATCGGCTGATGCTCGCACCCCAAGCCATCCAGGCTCGCACAGCGGCAGGTGCGAACATCGCGCTCAACCTCAATACGTGGGGCGGCGAGGTCATCATCGGCGGCGGCGATGCGCAGCCCTATCCACGCGGAATCACGTCGGCCGAATCCATCCATGCCACGTCGCGACGGGCTGCAATCAGTCTCGGTAGCGGCTGGCAGTTGCTGCAGGATTTCAATGGCACCGGAGTCAAAGACTTCGCGATCTTCCAGATCGCCAATGGTCGGCTCGGGTTATTGGTTTCCGCCGACGCCCAGACCGTGCAGGTGTTCAAGCGGCTGCAGTTTGGTTCCACGGCTGGACCGACGATGGAGTCCGACAACACCTACCTGCACATGAACTCCAAGGGTGCTTGCTACTACGACGGAAGCGTCCACTACTGGCGCACGGTGGGCGGTGGCGCGGCGTCGATGACGATGGACGCCGCCCGTCTCAACGCCGTGCGCGGTATCACGTCGAGCTACCACCCACCTGACTACAACTGGCCCAACGGGCACTTCCTCGCTTACCCGACATTGGACGGCAATCAGCAAGCGCGCCTTGTGCTGCATTCGCCCGGCGTCGCTCCCCAGGTTGTTGCGGCGGGGGCGAACGGCGAGCGAGTCAAGATCACGAACAGCGCGCTCAGTGGCTACGCCCCGGTCGCGGCGTCGGCGTTCGAGACGAACTCGACGATCACCGCCAAGCGCGACGTGCGCTCGTTGCGTGAACGTGTGGCACCGATCGTCGTACGCGACCCGTGGGACGATGTCGTAGCGGTGCCGGACGTGATGTCGCTGCGGCCGGTGGCGTTCCGACCAAAGGTGCCAGCGTTGCGGATCGTCCCCCTCGATGGCGACGACGAGTACACGCCTGAGCGTTGGCAGCACGCGCCGCAGATCGGCATTCTCGGCCATGAGGGAATACGCGAGCGGCTCGGCATGATCGCCGAGGAAGTCGAGAAGGTGTTGCCGTCCGCGGTCAGCCATGACATCGACGGCAACTGCATGGGCATCGACTACGCGCAGGTCACCGTCGCCCTGCTTGATCACGTTCAACAATTGACCAAGCGCATCGAAATGTTGGAGGCATTGCTATGAGTTTCAACATCGTCTCGCAAGCGGCGAACGATCCCGACCTGCAGAAGCGCGTCCAGGCCGCGGCCTACGGTGAGGCGACCAACAACCCGGACCTGATGGACACCGTCTTCGCGCAGCAGGTGCGCAACGGGACGGTGGGGATGACACCGATGCATTGGGCTGTGGCGCAAGCGGTACAGGTCGCGTACGAGACTGGCATTGCCAACGGTCGTGGCGCTCCCGGTCACGATGACGACGTGGTCAGTGACGGAGCGATCACGTCAGCCGTCGTCGCCAACTGGCCTCCCGATCCGACGCCGTGACGATCCTCGAAGACGACTATTCGTTCGAGGAAATCTGGAACGAGAAGCAGTGGCGGCGATGCGCGCCCAAGACCGACGATCCCGACAAGTTGCTCGCAGGCTTCCTGTACTTCTGTGAGCACTACTGGTTCATCCGTCACCCCGACAAGGGGCGGATCAAGTTCGAGTTGTTCGAAGCCCAGGTCGAGACCGTCCACTCGTGGCTCAACTATCGCTACAGCCTGATCCTGAAAGCACGCCAGATCGGGTTCTCGACACTGATCGCGGCGTACGCGTTCTGGCTGACGTTCTTCTACTCCGATCGCTCGGTGCTGATGCTGTCGCGCACCGAGCGGGAAGCGATCAAGCTGTTGACGAAAGCCAAGTACGGCTACCAGTTCCTGCCGGAGTGGATGAAGTTCCGTGGCGGTCCGATCAATCAGACGCTGACCACGTTCACGTTCACCAACAACAGCTACATCGAGTCACTGCCCTCGGCGTCTGATCCCGCCCGTGGTGAGTCGGCGTACCTCGTCGTCGTAGACGAACTCGCATTCCTCCCCAACAGCGAGGAAGCGTGGGGCGCGATCGAGCCCGTCGCGGATGTCGGTGGTCGCATCATCATGCTCTCCACCGCCAACGGGGAAGGCAACCTGTTCCATCGTCTGTGGGGGGAAGCGATCAGCGGCAACAATCGTTTCGAACCCCTATTCTTCCCGTGGTCGGCCAACGGTCGCGACCAGGATTGGTACGACGCCCGATCGGCGGAACTACCCGACTGGCAGATGGCGCAGGAGTATCCCGACAATCCCGAAGACGCGTTCCTGAAATCAGGACGGCCTGTCTTCGATCTGCGGATGCTGCGTGAGATTGAGTCGAGCAACCCACTCACACGCGGATACCTCACCCGAGAACTGCGCTTCGTAGAAGATGGGGGTGCCCTCCGCATCTGGGCTTGGCCCGAAGAAGCTGACCGTTACGTTGTCGGCGCCGACCCGTCGCAAGGCTTGGAGCACAGTGACAAAGCCTCGGCTCACGTCATCAACGCCCGCAATGGTGAAGTCGTCGCTCACTGGCACGGCACCATCGACCCCGACCTGTTCGGCACCGACGTACTCGTCCCGCTCGGGCGCTTCTATCGCCAGGCCCTGCTCGGGGTCGAATCGAACAACCACGGTCTGACCGTGTTGAAGGCGATCCAACGTGCGCGCTACCACCCGATCTATTACGAGCGCTCCCCGAAGTACAAACACTCAGTCCCCACAGACGTGTTGGGGTTCCACACTACGCAGGTCACCAAGCCGCTGATGATTGACGAGTTGGCGAAGGAACTGCGCCCGGAAGGCAAGCTGGTCTTGCACGATGCCGAGACACTGGCAGAGCTACGCACGTTCGTGCGCACCGACAAGGGCAAGATGACCGGCTCGCCGTTCGATGACCGTGTGATCAGCTTGGCGATCGCAGTGCAGATGTTGAAGTACGTGTGGTTCGCGGAGTTCGTCCCCAAGCGCGACCCACCCTCGGGTTCGGTCGGATGGTGGGAACGTCAGACGTTCGGGGAATCGTTCAGTGACGTGATCAGTGGAAAGCGCAGCAAGTCGATCACCAAGGACCGCGATCCGATAGGCGCATTCGCAGTCCGCCCCAAGTGAGAGAATCCAACCCAACCAAGGAGGCCACCAAGATGGCAACAAGCAAGAGGGATCAGGACCAGGCCAGCACCGCTGACGTTGAGCGCAGCGCGGAACTGCGTGGCGACGCGCGTGAAGGGTACGACGCATCAGCCGACGCCCTGCGTGAGTTCCAGGGCGAGCGGTCGTTGGACAACCCGGATGTCGGGCCCGACGACAACATCATCGTCAGCCCCTATAGCTCTCAGCAACTGGCAGAGCGCACCGAGCGTGGGGAAGGCGAGGAAATCCGTCAGGAACTGGCCGATGCCGCCGAAGGGTTGAAGGACCGTCCCGCCGACGAGGCCGACGTCTCCGACGAGCCCGTCCGTCCCAGCGACGTCGACGAGAACGGTCGCGATCCTCGCGTCGACAATCGCGGCAAGACCAAGCCCCGCGTCCAGGCCCAGTCGCGTTCGCGCTCGACCACCAAGGACACTGAGCGCTGATGGCCAAGACCCGCATCCAGCGCCATCAACGCCCGATCGCGAAAGGCAAGCATCAGAAGCCGCAGCGGCGGTGGTCGACTCGCGAGAATCCGCCACTAGGGATCAACTGGGGCAGCAAGCTGTGGCCGGGCACTGGTGCGGGCACGGCGATTCCGTTCGCGGTCTGGCTGTTCGACACCGGGCTGGCAGCGGCGGGCATCCTCGCGGGCGAGGTCCGCGTCAACAACGTGCAGCCGTCCACGGTGACGCATGTGTTCGTCAGCAAGACCGTGTCGCAAGGCAACGATCCGACCGCCACCTGGGCGGTCAATGATCCGCTGCGCATCTACTACCGCGACGACACCAGCAAGTGGGTCGAGTACAAGATCACCGCCGTCAGCAGCCAGACCGGCTACTTCGACTACACGGTGACGTACACCGGCTACAGCGGCGAATACGCGACGCCGCCCGATGGGACCCCGCTGTTGCTGTCCGAGCGCACCACGACCGCGCCCGGCACCGATGACCCCGTGCAGGACCCGCTCGATGGCACCATCGACGAGGTCAAGGCCTACGTCAACGGGCTGCCCGACGACGACAATCGTGACAACGTCATCCAGGCGTTGCTCGATCGTGAGCGCCAGGGACGGAACCGGGCCACACTCGTGTCGTGGCTCGATCAGCAAACCGGCGTGGAGTGAACTGCGCCTGTGGCAAACCGGCTGAACCTGGCCGGGACGAGTGCTTCCGTTGCCGGATAAGCAGCGTCGGCTTCGGCTTCCGCGGCGGAGCACTCGTCGGCCACGGGGGCTGGCACACAACCAAGGGCGAGTTCCTGCGCGAGCATCTCGGTACCGACAACGAGCGCGAGTTGGCGCGTAACCCAAAGATCGAACGGGGCGAATCATGAAGACCCAGACCGAACTGCTGCGCTTCTATCAGAACGAGTTGGCACGCTCGAAGAACTGGCGGACATCGAAGACCACCAACTACGACGACTCGTGGAAGCGCTACATCGACCTGTACCAAGGGCGCTACCTCGATGGCAATCCGACCACCGATGCACTCGTCGTCAACATGGTGTTCGCCACGATCAACGTGATGGCCCCGGCAGTGGCGATCAACAACCCGCGCTTCGTCGTCAACGCCCGCAACCCCGAGTCCGGCTTCACCGCGATCATCACCGAAGAAGTGCTGAACTGGCTGTGGCGGACCTACGACTACCAGCGTGAGTTCCGCCTGGCGATCCTCGACTGGCTGCTCGCCGGGCACGGCTGGGTGAAGTGCGGCTACAAGTGGACGAAGAAGCCAGAAGTCAAGAAGGCCGAGACCGACACGCCCGACGCCAACGATGCCGGAGACGAAGAAGGCATCGACGACCGCGAAGACCGAGAAGGCAACGTCGAATCGGAGATGCTGCAGTGGGACGAGGATCGGCCGTTCATCGAGCGCGTCAGCATCTTCGATATGTTCGTCGACCCCGATGCACGCCACCCCAAGGAGATGCGTTGGATCGCCCAGCGGACGTGGCGTCCAGTGCAAGACGTCCAGGTCGACAGCCGCTACTCAGCGACGGCACGCAAGCGGGTCAGCGGCTCATCGTGGTCGCGCTGGGACAACAGTGACGGCGACGGGCGCGACAGCAACGACAAGCCCCAGAACGAGGGGGCGATCCGCTTCTGCGAAGTGATCGAGTTCTACGACCTGCGGCGCTACAAGGTCTGCACGTTCACGCCCACCACCGACGACCACGACGACCCGGCGTACCTGATCAAGCCGACCAAGATGCCGTACGCGTTCGGGCATCCGTTCGTGATGCTGCGCAACTACGAAGTCCCCGACCACTTCTATCCGCTCGGCGATGTCGCCCAGATCGAGTCCCTGCAACTCGAACTGAACGAGACCCGCACGCAGATGTTCAACTACCGCAAGAAGTTCCGCCGTGCTTGGGTGTATGCCAGGGATCGCTTCGATCAGGACGGCGTCGAGGCGATGCAGTCCGAGAAGGACAACGTGTTCATCCCGGTCCAGGGCGACGACGATCCGTCGACAGCGATGGCGCCGGTCCCGGCGGTCGTCACCCCGGCCGAGTTCTTCGACCAGTCGGCGATGATCAGCAACGACCTCGATCGCGTGTCCGGCGTCAGCGACTACGCGCGTGGCCAGCCACAGCAGCAGATCAGGCGCACCGCCACCGAAGCGGCGATGATCCAGGACGCCGCCAACAGCCGCGCCCAGGACCGTCTCGCCAAGGTCGAACTGGTGTTGAGCGAAATCGCCGAGCGCGTCGTCGGGCTGATGCAGCAGTACACGACCGGCGATCAGGTCGCTCGGATCGTGACGATGCCGGTCAAGGGCTGGGTCAACTTCGACAAGGATCGGATCAAGGGTGAGTTCGACTTCGAGGTTCAAGGTGGATCGACCGAGCCGCGCAACGAGACCTTCCGGCGTCAGTCGGCGCTGCAGATCGTCGATGCCTCGATGCCGTTCATGGAAGCGGGTGTCGTCAACATGCCCGCGCTCTACCAAGAACTGCTTTCCAAAGGATTCGGGATCAAGGATGCCGGTCGTTTCGTGCAGCAGCCGCCGCCTCCGACACCACCGCCGGGCGCCGATCAGTCGTTGCAGCAACTCGGCGCGCCGCCGCCAGGCCCGCCGGAGACGCCACCCGAGATGCCACCCGAGATGATGCAAGGACCGCCGGACATGGAAATGATGCCGCCCGGTCAAGCGCCGCCGATGGAAGCGATGCCGCCCTACTGACCTGGGCTATGATCCGGCCTCACCACGAACAAATCCAAAGGGGCACTCGTGAGTGATGCACCAGCCTCATCTGAGGCTCCGGTCGAGAGCGGTCCCGCGCCAAGCGGACAAGCCGAGATTTCGCCGGAACAGTCCGAAGCACCGCAAGCGCCAGCGGAGCCCGAATATCTCGACATCGACGACGCGACTGCCAATAGGCACGTCAAGGTCAAGGTCGATGGTGAGGAAATATCGGTCCCACTGTCCGAAGCGCTACAGGGATATCAACGCCAGGCGGCGTTCACACGCCACAGCCAACAACTGGCGGAGCAACGCAGAGAAGCGGAAGACGCACTGCGACTCCACCAGGCAATGCAACAGAATCCTGGGTTGACGATTCAAGTTCTCGCCTCACGGGCGGGGATGACGATCGAGCAATATCTCGGTCTCACACCACAGCAACAGGCAGCCGCCCAAGCTGAGGCAGAGCCCGAATACGACGATCCCTTGGAACGCGAAATCGCCGTTGAACGCCAGGCACGCCTGGCGCTCGAACAGCGAATCGCCCAGCGCGAAGCTGATGATCAGTTGCGTGGTGCGGTATCAGGGCTGCAGCAGCAGTACGGATTGAACGACGATCAGATCAGGGCGGTCGTGGGCCAGACCATGCAAATGGGGCTGGGGATCGAGATGCTCCCGGTGGTGTACCAGGCGATGGCTTTCCAAGCCCAGCAGACAGCGCAGCAGGAACATGCCGCGCAGCAGCAGGCGACAGAAGCACAGCGTCAAGAGGCAGCGGCGCAAGCGGCTGCGGTGGTCGGCAACGGAACTGGTGTGAACGGCGGCTCGCCGACTCCTGCCAATCCGTCGTACTCGTCCTACCGAGAAGCGATCGAAGCGGCTTTCAACGAAGTGGAGTCGCGACACCGCTGATCGGCCTGACCCGAAAGGGCACCACCGATGGCTCTCGCCACACACGTTCCGGCAACCTGGGACGAACTCCTGACCTCGACCATGCACAACGTGCGTGGCACCTACACCGACAACATCTTCAAGAAGAATCCGCTGCTCGAACACCTGCTCT
>Ga0222622_10000047_pt1 | contig 44715 bp, 29 predicted proteins | sample PLM2_5_b1metaG_FD_177335 | JGI IMG/M metagenome (GOLD analysis project Ga0222622, IMG submission 177335) | Groundwater sediment microbial communities from an aquifer in East River, Colorado, USA - PLM2_5_b1 | ecosystem: Environmental > Terrestrial > Soil > Riparian zone | place: USA: East...
AATATGAATGCAACTAGTATTGCCACCATCTCACTATGCAGGTAAAATATGCCTGCAGTTGTAAGAATAAATAATGTGGACAAGTTGATTGCCTGTCCACCCAAGGAACTAATATTATACTTCAAAAACCTCAACAGCGTCTTTGATAATTCATAACTTACAATTTTGTCTTTAAATGTCAGTCTTTCATGTAATAAAAATGCCCAGACTATGCTTAGCTGAATTGCAATGGCTGCAGAAAGAAGGTAATACAAACCAAAATTTACACCTAGCCAAGTCAAAAACAATGTGAGCGCCGCTGCAGATGTACCCACAAGAGCGAATGTAAGCAACCGTCGAATGGATCTAGTTTGAAGAATTGAGATTACAACATTTTTTCCAGTCAGTTCTCTCTTCAGTTTAATTAGCTCAGTTAGTGGTGAGATCATCATTGGAATTGTTATTTTATATTCTGGTAGGCCGCAACTCGACTTTCTTGGACATTGTAACTGGACGTCTATTATTTTTACATGTTTTTCACAAGCGCGCACGATAAATTCTATCCAAAAACTTTCATCCATATATCTACAATTAGAGGCTAAACCTTTTGCCATGGCAGTACTCATCAACTTAAACGGAGACATAATATCGTTAATGGAAACAAGATCAAATACGATTGAGCAAAGCTTCTGGAAGGCTTTTGAAATTATTTCTTTGTGAAGATCTTTCAGTCTTATTTTTCTACTTCCATTGATAATGACTTGTTTTGTATCGGTATTTTGATCCAATCGTTCTTTGAGTATAAAAAAATCCTGAAGCTTAAGCTGGTTTTCAGGATCTGATACGATTACGTAAGGTGCTGATACCAATGCAAGGCTATCCTGTATACTTACAGCATAACATCTTTTTGTTCCTGATATACTAGCTTTTACTGGTAATTTTGTACCCAGATTTATAATGTCTTGTCTAGTCCGATTTAAGCTGTCATCTACCGAAATAATGACTTCAACGGAATATGGGTTATTTTTTACCACCGTATGGTATATTTCACTAATGATTTCGGAAATAGCAGTTTCATTTTGTATTGGCATTACTAAGGCAAATTGTGGGCTAAAATCATTTGAGTACGTATTGATTACTAGATTATTTTCTTTACTAGGCAATTTTTATGTTCTCCAACAGAATTGCTTCTTTCGATATGCATTTAACTTGGTCATCGTATATTCAATTTTATTGTTCTTCTTAAGCATACTTAAAGTTAGACTTTGCTCCATGAGATAAAAGATCCTTACTATCCTTACTATTCAAGTTACTGCTATCCCTTATGCGACGGCTTAGGTTTCTAAATTAAATAGAGTAGAGCCGGTACTGAATAGGTACATTTATGACGGAGCAAATTTGCGAGATATTGACGACTTGGCAGTTGAACGGGCTATACTCCAGACAATTCAGCCGGCTATATTTGCCATTTCTATTAAAACCAAAGAAGTCATCACGATTAAATCCTAAAACGTTCTTCTGGAGGCTATAAAAAAACAATATTCGCCTTCTTTATAGTTAAGATATGTTCTCCCTTGTCTCCCGTAATGACATTAATTTAATTTCCATTGGCTTGCTCGCTAATTCATCGGGAAGAATTAAGGCTTCACTCGTTAGCTTGCCTGAAGTATTATGCAGCAGACTTGGCCACAGTATTTTCCTGGTTCCATTTGTATTATAGATTAATTATATTCCTTAATTTCTGCAAATAATGTTGCAATACCTATATCAGATTTGACACATTATCCAAATTCAAGCGAAGGGTTTTATTCATAAGGTAGTTTGTTTTAGTTGGTAAAAAAGGACGATTAAATATTTTCATTGTCTTATTTGAGTCAACGTTAATAGTGAGAGTACCGTCATTTTGCGATAACGTCACCTGGTTAAAAGGTTCCCATATTTGATTATTGCTATACAGATTTATTATACTCTGTTTAGGAATTATACTCAAACATCAACCAATTAAGACCAATATACCAATTTGTTAAGTATATTGTAGACTTCTATCCATGATAGTATACCGAAACAATTAAAGAAGTGAACCTATTTCTAGAATCAATCAAAAGTGAATATAAAAAGAAAAGATATACTTTTTGTCTCAAGAAATATTTTGATTTTCTGGATAAAGGCAATGGCAAATGCAAGCGACCAAGAGATAGAAAAGAAAAAGAAAACAAGATAATCGAACATTAAAAAAAGAAAGTATGTCCTACCACCGAGTTTGTAATTATATTGTGCCAGCATAGTCATTCAATGCCGTTAATAACATGACATTGAATATAAAGAAACTTTCTAAAATTATGCCTAAATAAAGAAAGTAAGGAAAGGCAAAAATTATGCACTTGAAGAAATTTCTAGGCTGTTAGAAATAGCTTCCGGTCCTAATTTTCTAATTTACAGGAACTATTTTATATATTGTTCCTACAATTGGAGAACTATAGTTTATGCAATCAGTGCTGGATGATAAGGCTTTACAATCCCCTCCGCCTTGCTGAAGTGAAAGAATATACAGATAGCCATCAGGACCAACTTTAATATCCGTGATTCCACCAAAACCTTCTGCAAAAAGTACTTTCTCAAGTTCATTATAGCCAATTGCTATTTTGTCATCAAGTGGTTTTGCTAATGATAAATCGGTTCTATTCTCAGTCAAATCAAAGTGGTAAAGATTTCCATTATGAAAATCGCCTACAAACATATCATTTTCATATTGTTTACCCATTTTATCAGAATTAAAAAACTGTAGAGCGGTGACTCCTTTAGTCACTTTCCATGTAAATTCGGGAGAGCTGTACTTTCCTTTACCCCCAAAATCTACTAGGCCTTCACGATTTGGTGAAGCAATATCTCCACTATGACTAGGATCTGATGCATTGCGCTCCCAAATGCCTTGTATCTTGCCCCAGCCACTATTAAATCCAGGTTTAACGAGATTAATTTCATCTCCAAAACCTGGACCATTTTCTGTATCCCATAAATTACCAGTAACAGGATCAAAGTCTAAGCCGAAACTATTGCGTATACCATAAGCATAATATTTGTTCAAGGGCTTTTTATCTCCAAAAATACTAGGTTCAACTGGTTTACCATCTTGGGTAATTCTATAAATGGCACTAGTTCCATCGGGATTGGTACCATTTATATTGTTCTGAGCTTTAGTACTGTTACCCCAGTACCCCCCACCATCACCAACAACGAGATAAACATTATTATCCGAACCTATTATGAGTTTACCACCATTATGAAGTGGTTTTGGAGTCGGTACATCCAATAGAAGCTTTGGATTTACTAATTCGTTATTCTTTAATTCATATCGGTACAACCGATTTCCCAGCACATCGTTTTTACTAGAAGTGTCCTGACCATCTTTTGTTTTGGTTTCTGTAAAATACAAGAATACATAAGTAGGTCTTCCATTTGTATTGTTATGTTTGCCTATAGCGATTCCCAACATACCTCTCTCAATTTGAGTGGCAACATTAACATCGAGTAGAGGTTTTAGTAGCATCGTACCATGCACAATTCTTTTTACCGTGCCATTGTTCTTTTCCAACACCAAGATATCATTTGGACCTAAAAATGCCATACTGGTAGGAAACTTTAATCCTTTGAAGACTAGCTCGACCTTTAAATTAGGATCTTTAACAATTGGTCCATTATTAGAGTTTGAGGAGAGGTTATATCCTTGGAGCTGAGTGGCAAGACCGAAGTTGCTGTTATTAAACCCGATTAATACAACCAACCAAACCAATGTCATAAATAAAAGTAAATGAGGAAATGATTTTCGTAAATTCAATCGTATTTGCAGTCTAACTGTATAAACGTTATTTAAATATGTATAATTTTCAAACCTTTTCAATAAAAAGCACGTACTTAACTCGAATAGGTTGTTTGCAAGGAAGAATAAATCTATTATCATTTCAATATTAAGTTGATAATTGTTATCTTTCTAATAAATTGTGATAAAGATATTTTACATATTAAGTTGATAATTGTTATCTTTCTAATAAATTGTGATAAAGATATTTTACATGAAGTTTCAAAATACAAAATGAACAATTGAGGAAAACGTTTGTTTTTTAACTATGAAGTGAATTTATTGTCTTTATGATGGGTCAAAATAATGTAAGTACCATATATGTAAAAATTCCAGTGATATAAATTTAGTTGAGAATCGATAGTTTGGAATTTTATTGCATTATAGGCTATTAAAGAGATGGAGATGTGATGAGCTGAAGAGTTAGTGACAAAACTTGATTTCAACTCTCTCCGGCAGGTATCATAGTTTACTCTTAACAATCGAATACTACCTCCCAACTATTTGATTAAAGTCGAATTTGAGTTATATTTTTAATATTAATGAATAATTCCTGCTAACAGGCGCCTGTATTAAACAAATTCATATTCAAGCGTTTCCATATAGATAACTGGCGCGATTACTAAATTCTTTTATTTTTGACATGAAAGACTCTATTTTACTTCATCAGAAAAAACTATTCCAATACGATTAAATGATTTTTTGAGTATATTAATTTTAGATATATTTTCTATTGCTAATATTACCAAAAAGTAAACTGCAGCTGTAAATTGCACAGCGTATCTTGGTTGACGGAGGATTGGATCAGAATTGGCGCTCCAAAACAATAGAGAAACAATAAACCAAGCTATAAAGGTATAATTATATTTATCAGAATAGGTTCTTCTAAACAAGAACGCGACAGGCACAAGAATGAATGATAGTCCCCATATGTTTATTGAGTTTTGCAAATAATAAGGAGACAAGAGTAGCGTAAAATGTGTATCTGTCGGCTGAGCTCCAACAAAGTACCCTACTTTTAGGTAAACTAATAATATGGTCCCAATAATAATTGGTGGTGAAGTCATTATTGTCCTGCTGGCAAATTTACGGTCTTTTCGAATGAAACACTCTATAACAAATATAACCAGAACTTCCAACAATATCGAATAACGGGATGTAAAAGTCAATCCTATGGCTATCCCGCTAAGTACCAGTGAGATTCTTTCTCACTTTTTATAAAATACAATGCTAGAATAATAAAAAATAATGATAAACTCTCAGTCATTATGTATGTCCCCCAAAAGAATAGATGTGGATTTATCATCGTTAGTGCTGAAACGCCAAAAGCAAATAAATTGCCTTTGTGCTTCCTTAACACTAGGTACAAAATAATTCCGGCGGCAATGGTAAAGACAGGGATCAGATATTTTATAATGAGCCAATTCTCAGCGATGACAAGGCAAGTACCAGCAATAATCCAAGAAATTAATGGTGCTCGGTAAGCGCCAGTGACAGGAATATCAGTTAACCAACTCCGAGCGTTGTTTAGGTATTCTGCTCCGTCTGGCAAATATAGCATTACTTGCAGTATAAATTAGTTGATATTATCACACGGAAGAAACTGCAAAGAAAAAATATACTAGATAAGATACATTAACTATTGTATTTTCATGGTCCCAAGCAAATTAATGCAATGATATTTAGAACGGGTATAGCCAGGATAGATAGAAATTAGCTATGACTATGACGAGGATTAAAACGTATGGAGCATTTACTAGCTAAGAAAATCCTAGTAACAGGAGGCGCGGGTTTTATAGGTACCGCTTTAGTACGTTTCTTACTAAGTAAGAGTTATCATGTGACAGCGTTGGATCGATTGTCATCTGCAAAAAAGCAGAACCTAGATCCATTACTTTCTGCTGATAATTTTGACTTTATTCAACTTGATCTACTAGATGTTGATAAAATAAAGGAAGTTGTTAAAAATTGTGACTTAATCTATCATCTTGCTGCAAATGTAGAAGTCAGAAAGGGACAGTTTGATACAGAGGTAGATTATCTAAATAATGTCGTAGCAACACGAAATCTACTTGAAAGTATGAGAAGTAGCAAAAAATGTAAAAAGATTATCTTTACCTCTTCCTCAGTTGTATATGGTGAACCATCTGTTATTCCGACCCCTGAGAATTATGGTCCCTTAAAACCTATTTCATTGTACGGAGCATCCAAGCTTGCTTCTGAAGCGCTCATCAGCGGATATGTTGGTACTTTTGGCATACACGCAGTAATCTTCAGATTAGCAAATGTTGTAGGGCCCTCTAGCGGGCATGGAGTAATATTTGATTTCTTTAGGAAATTGAAACAATCTCATGGCAAGTATCTTGAGATACTAGGTGATGGAAAACAGAAAAAATCATATTTGTATATTGATGATTGTATTAATGCGATTGCTCTTGGACTGAATCAATTGAATTCTGGATTACAAATATTTAATGTAGGATCAGATGATCAGGTTGATACCAATACTATAGCTCGAATAATTATTTCTGAACTAGGCCTAAACACTCAAATAAAATATACATCTGATCAAAAAGATGGCCGCGGATGGGTGGGCGATGTAAAGGACATGTTACTTTCTACCAACAGATTAAAAAGGCTGGGTTGGAAAAATACCCACTCAAGTGAAGATTCTGTTCGTGTTACTGTAATGAAGATTGGTGATAATGACCGCCATAGATAGAAATAGGCCGGATTTAGGCACAGCTCTGTATTTGCTTTGCCAAATGCCTTATAATCATTGTCAATGTCTATTCAACACGAATTTCAGTTTTTGTATGAAACCCTGCCTTGATATGAAATTACATAAAACAAGATGGTAAGTATGAATAAACCCGATCAAAAGTCTAACAAGATTTTCCGTCATAATATTAAATGGTTACTGTCTTCTGATATCAGAATAAAAAAAGGTCCCAATAAGGGAGCTCTTTATGGCTGGAGAAATTTCAATCCTGTATCGTTTCCATTCATCTACAGTGAAATTACCGGTTATGGTATAACTGCTTATTTATGGATCTATTCGGAATTAAGAAACGCTAATGCTTTACAGGCTGCGAAAGACTGCTCAGAGTGGATTATTAAAAATATGAGGTCCTATATGCTTGTAGCTAGACCCCGGGGCTCCGTCAGATCTGATCAGATAAGCAATAATCTATATTATGCATTTGACAACGGGATGATAATTATTGGTCTGCTTCATTTGTACAAAATGACATTGGATGCAAATCTATTAGAGATGGCGAAACGTATGGGAGAAAAAATAATCAAGCACTTTTTTGACGGTACCAAATTAACCGCACGATTAGATGAGTCATATAATCCTATAGTCGAAACTATTAATGATGGAATTGTTAAATGGTCAACAATATCAGGTAGTTACCACTCTAAATTATCAATTGGATTACTAGAATTATCAAGATTAACCAATAACAAGCTGTTCAAACAAGTCTCCAACTCGATCTGCAATTACGCAATTAGTCTTCAAAAATCTAATGGTCAGTTTATAACAAATCCAGAGTCGGATATTACATATCTTCATCCTCATCTTTACTCATGTGAAGGTCTAATTTATTCTGGACTGAATCAATCCATTCATAGTCATTATTCTGCAGGACTAAAGGGCATAAAATGGGCTATGGAGCAGACTCAATCTAGCGCAAATGGTGGACTGCGTTCTAATACAGGTCCTGATTCTGTTGAACAATCAGATTGCACTGCCCAGCTATTACGCCTGCTAATCTTATGCCGTCCGCAATTAGAGAAATTCGTAGATAACTTTGAATTAGATAATGTTATCAACAGATTGCACTTACAACTCTTCGATTTTTATATTTCTAGCGGCCACGACCAAGGAGGTATGAGATATCATCTTAATTTAGATACAGCGTGCAGTTGGTGTACTATGTTTTCTATGCAAGCACTACACCTTTGGAAGACAAGGGATTCAGAAAAGCAAAAATGGATAGAATATTTTGTTTAAATTAAAAAAAGAAATTTTTATAAATTTTTATACTTGTGAAAGATAAAAGCCCTTGCGTCATTAACTGATTATAACCAAAAAATTATTAGCAATACAAGAAAAGCATGAGAAAGCAATGATCTGGATCGTATACAAATGGATATTTACATGGCGATGTACGACATAGTTTTTGATATGATTCCCAGTACCTTCCCCATTTTGGATATTAATAACCAAATTGTTCACGATTAGCTGCAAAGCAAAAAGTCCAAAGCATAGCCCTGTATTATAAAAACACAATAAAATCCCTTTTAGTGATACTCATAAAAGGTAACTCAATAAGCAGGAATCAAGTGTAAATTATACTAGCCTTTGTTACTGATAGTACATGTTGTCCGCGACCTTCAGTGGCCACATAAATTCTAAACACCAAGGGCTTATTCACAATGTCTTTGGGGAGTAAAAACGATTCGCTTGATGAACTGCCAAGCGTATAATTCAGTAAACTATTGAAGACGATTCTGTTAGTATTTGGATCTCGGATTTCTACTGCATAAGTTGCATTTCCAATTTTTGCTACTACTTCATAATCCAAACGGAAGACAAGAGGCTTCTCTTCTAATTTTAATACCGTTTGCAAATATGCTCGATTGTATATTTTTTGTTGCTTGTCTGTTACGACTGCAATGAACAAATTACCAGGCTTCTGGACAACAGTTGTTTGCCCAAAAGCTTGCCATTCATGGTTCTTATCAATAAGATTTATGCTTCCAGTAGCATTTGGAATGTATTTATATATGTTGAAATGTTTGAGTCTTGCATATTCAAATTCTTTGTCAGTACTTAACGATTTCAAAATGGGATATCTCGTAGTAAGATTTTCCACTGCATAGTATAGATTATTTCTTTCACTTGGTAAAACAATGTATTTTATTCCCATCTCTAGTAATCTTTTTTTGAAAAGGTTCGAGGTATTACTTGATAGAACATCTGAAATGTTGTATGCAAATGTCTGAAAATTAAATAGATCAAAGTTTGTTCTATTAGTAAAAAATGGAATTGCAGGGGCACGTACGGAAAGAACGTTTCCTTGTTCCGAATTATTCAGGTAGTCAATAACTTCAAAGATATTGTTTTCCCAGCCAGGTGGCGGTACGTGTTCTTTCCCTTTAAGGGGGATTAAGTTTGCTCCACTGGAGCTTAGAGTGTATACTTGGGTCACCAACAACACGAAAAAAATTGTGACAACTAACACATTTGGAAATAAGCGATTTTCTCTCTGTCTTGACCCAGGAAAATAAAATTTCCATATTTTATGTATTAGCAAAGGCAAGACAAGTATTGCAGCGAATATGAGATCGACAAAACTAATAATCGGACTTTTATATGGATCAATAAAAATACCGACAAAGCTATCAGAATTCAAAGAAATGAGATTATATTTTAGGAAATAATAACTCATAAACACTATAATTCCATAATAGTATAATTTCCAATAGTTAGATGATTCTCGTCCTATTTTCATTCCCATGACAAGAATTACCGAAAAAAGCGGAGCAAAGTAGAGTACATGTCTTATAAGAGAAGTTTCGAAACCTGACTTAAGCAAAAAAGACCATACTACTAATAAGAATATTACTACGATAAATACCAGAGAGTATTCATAATTATTCTTCAAGTGACGAATTAACCTGCCAAATCCTACCAACTTCAAAAATATTGTTACTGAGCCCAGTGCTATGGATATAAAAAGAACGTCAATTCTTGGAATTCCCTTTATCATATCGGTTATTTGTTGGTATTTGTCGCTCTGCTTTGCAAATATCCCTACATCGATATCAATAAGTTCATAGTAGCGTTCTGAATAAACAATTCCTGGATAAACCCCACCAATTATTACAAGATTAGTTAGAATGAAAATAGTTGGAATGACAAAAGGAGTGATGTAAGAAAAATTGGATACTGGTCTTATCAGAGAGCTAAAGTTATTTTGATTTTTTAATTGACTTACAATGAAGAATACAGCAATGTTGCTTAATATTAATAGCAGCCCAGAAGCAACTTCAACAGCTCCATAAAACACAAAATAATATAAATAAAGTGGAACAAACGACAGTATCGTAAAAAATGCTCTTAATTTTAGATTATTACCAGTGAATTTGATGGCTGGTACTAGAAAGAAAATAGCTGTTGAGATAACTAGCCCTATCTCTCTTGTTAAAGCCATTATTGCTAATGTAACGCTTAACATCAATAGGCCTGTCTTAGATGGCTTCGGGTACCGTATAATATCGGATAAAAAATAAAAACTTGCGGTAAGAACGAATAAGAATGCAAGATCTTGTTGAAGACTAAACCGTGAGGATACAACTAATAATGCCGGTGTTACTAGAAATGCACTTGAAGCTATTAGACCGAGAAATGAGGATTCTTTTATGTTACTAATCTTGGCAAATACATTTCTTGTCAACAAATAAACAAACGCACTGGCTAAAGAAATGTAGTATATAGGAAACAAACGCACACTCGAATAGTCAAATGAGTGAATTAGCCACGAGTTGACTGCCTGAGTAAATGGAGGATATACCATATTAACATCTGATCCAAGATAAAAATCGTGATTCAAGCCATTTCCAAGTAAGATCGATTTCGAAATGGGCAGGAACAAGTACAAAGAGTCATACTCACTAAAAATTGGATGGTAGTAAATAATGACTGCATGATAAACCAGAATGGCTACAAATAGACTGATCCCAAAAAAAATGTAGGGTACATTTTGAGTTTGATAAAAAAATAATTTTGATGATTTAATCTTTGCAATGTTACCAGTTACAGATTCAGTACGACTACGGCCAATAATATACGTTATCAATTTCCGTATCGAAAGATAGATGCCGAAAATTGACAGTACTAAGGAAATGAACGTAAAGACAGTAAAATATTCATTTGCAGAAGAGGCAATCTCTCCAAATATTATGAAACCTGCCAAGAAAATAAAGATTAGGATTACATTACCATAAATTAGATCCCTAAGATATTCGCGAGTAACTTTGCCACGTATAGAAGATATTATTCTACCGCAAGCATAACCCGAGAAGGTCATCAAGATTATCGGACCGAAGGTTAATAGGGGATTCGATGACTGTCCTATTTCTATCATTAGTGTCATTTAATACCAATCCTCAGCTCCATTTCACTATCCTACGCTTATGCTCTAACGAATTAGATGGACAATTTATGTTTTAGGTTAATGTATTTTAGTCAGTCCTCAATTTATAAATAGAATCAGCCATGTACGTGCTGGCCTTCGATAGCTTGCAAAATCAACAAAAATCGCTTCAAAATTGGTATTCAAAATTAGTTGACTATTAAATATTTACTAGCTTAGGTAAGCAAATTTCTTTGTTCTTGAGTACAATAACCATTCAACCAGATCATGAGGAACAGATTGAGTTTTTTGTGATTAAAAACTAGGGAACAATATTAAGACTGTCCTCGCAGTCCGTTTTAAAAGCGATAATCAAATACCAATTTTTTTAACCAACTTGCTTAGTCGACCAGAAAGACCTTCAGGTAAGATCACTAACAAATCTTGCACATCAGAACTAGTAACAATATGTATCTTCAATAATAGTACATAAGATAAAACAGTTGCAGCGATGATACCTAAAATGAAATTGACTTGATAGTATGCCAAAGCGTATGCTAAAGTCGATGGGATAATGAATATAATACCAAGTTCCTTCCATAATATCTTCATTCCAATTTTTCTTGCAATACCCAATGATACAAGGCACCCTATAATAGAACCAACAGTATATCCTATAGCAGCTCCCTCTCCGCCATATATCGGAACTAGGATAAAGTAAAGTAAAGTTCGCGGAACACTTACGGCTAGACCTATAATAAGGACATCTCGATAATTTCCATAAGAATAGACCAATATATTGATACCAGTAAGTACAGTCATAGGTAGCATGGATAATAGTAGTATCTCTAAAGATGTTGATCCGTTTGTGTAGTTCTGACCAAATAGTTCCATAACTTCTTTGGAATAAAAGATGAGTGAACAGGAGAATGGCAGCAATATGATTGCACTAAATCTTATAGCATGCCATGCAAATCTCTTGCGGTAATCGCGCAAACCACTCAACGTAGGTAACGCAATTGTAAATAAAGAATTCATAACGACGGTAATACCGGTAACAATAGTCAGAGTTAAGAAATAAACTCCCGCTTGATTTGCCCCTTGTGAACCAAATACTACGATAGTCCCTAATTGGGAACCTATAGTTGTTATTAAAAAAGGAATCCAGTATACAATACTTGAAACGAGAATAGATTTAGAAATAGTGACAAACCTAGCAACCAAATTATTTGTGCTGGATGACTTGAAAATTGTTCTCATTACAAAAATGCCTAGAATGATGGAAGAGAATACATAATAGGAAGTAAAGCCTATTGCTAGTCCCACGGTACCAGTACCTATCAAAAGAAGCACGGCTGCTAGACTCACCTTTACGATAGAAGATGAAATAATTATTATTGGCAATGATTTTGTCTTTAATGATGCAATAACAACTGAACGAAATAGCATAAAAAGAACAGAGGAACCAATGTATATAATAGCAATTAGTATAAGTTCAAGATCGAATTCAAAGATATTTTGTTTCCAGCTATGAGCGATTAGTATTACAATACTGCATGCAGCAATTCCAATGCAAACGAGACACAAAGCAACGGATACCAAGGTTTTTGCTTCGTCTAATTTCTTATCTGAAAAGCTTTTGCCTAGAAAACGTTGAAGCCCAGTCGGTATGCCAATACTTGCTACTACAGCTACAATACCTGCCAGAGAGAACAGAGTAGAGGTTATCCCGATAGTTTCGCTCGTTGTAATCCTGGACATGATAATCCAAAAAATATAGCCAGAGATCAACGCAGCAATTGTCTCGATGTACATATATGCCGCTCCCCTTCCAAAGATCCTTTTGTTAAATTGTTCAACCATAGAAAGATCCTCTATTGTTTTGTTAACATCTTTTATTACAACCGAGTTTTAAACAGCTCTTTTTCTTCCCTAATGAATTTCTTTCGCTATTAAGTCGCAAGTCACATGAATAGTACTGCTAAAAAATGACTTTATTATTTATTATGATTGCTTGCGAAAAGGGGCATATTATTGATAGATAAATCAATTTCATTCCTAGACTTAACTATTTATAAATCGCATCTAGATGATGCCATATAAAGAATGGCTGGACGTACAAATTCTAATAATGATAAGTAACATGACAATGTTACCTTTTACAAATCCTTATTACTGCCCTGTTTGGTTTTGTTCTAATTAATATATGGCCTGTCACTTCTCAAATGGTTAATAAAACTCGAAAATCCAAGCATGAGAAATGAGAGTAGCTTGAGAATTGAAACAGTATCCAGTGACCAAATTAAATTTTCAACCAGCATGGCTTTTCTAGCACCAGATGATATTATGGTAGTAGAGAAAACCGATCTGATATACATTTTATTATTTAATCCACGTTTTTGTTAAGAATGTAATTAAGAACATATCAGTGACGCATGATTAATTAGTTATCAGTATTAGTAACGGTTTTAGGGAATATTTTCCAGATTTCTCCGGTATACGCAAGAACATACAAATAACCATCTGGTCCTACTTGTAGATCAGTTACTATACCAAACCCTGAGCCAAATATAATTTTTTTGAGTTCTTTAGTATTGTCGGCGATTTTGTCGGCTAGTGGTGTGTAGACTGCTAGTCGTGTTCTGTTATCTTTCAAGTCAAAATGATAAATATTGCCAAATTTACCATCCCCTACAAGCATGTCGTTCTTATATTGTTTTCCCAATTTATCGGTATTGAGAAATTTGAGAGCAGTCGGAGCAACTGTTTGATTCCAAACAAACTCAGGATCACTATATTTTCCAGGTTTGTCTTTTTCTCCAATATTTACGAAGTCATCGGGGTAATAAGAGTTAACCAGAAATCCTTGTTGCCTTTTCCATCCGCTGTTAAAACCAGGCTCTACTAAGTTAATTTCATCTCCATAACTAGGACCATTCTCTGTATCCCATAGTTTATCAGTCACAGGATCAAAATCAAATCCAAAACTCTCTCTAATTCCATAAGCGTAGAATTTGTCTAAAGGTTCTTTATCACCAAGTATGGTAGGTACCGCCGACGTTCCGTTCTGAGAAACTCTATATATTACACTCGTACCGTCTGGCTCCGGTCCAGTCTGATTGTTCTGAGCTTTAGTCCTATGTTCTCGCAGGTCTCCCACAATCAAATATAGATTATGATCCGGACCTATTCTGAGTTTACCACTACTATGCCCTCCATCCATTAATGGTGAATCACTTGTAATATTTAGGAGTAGTTTTTTTTCAATCAGCCTGTTATCTTTAAATTGGAATTTATAGAGACGATTAACAGAATCATCAGTTATGTTTAAAGTATCCTTCCCTGTTAATGACTCAGTGAAGTACAAAAATACATCTGTAGTTTGGGGGTTTTCATTCTTAGCAACGGCAATTCCTAACAATCCCCTATCACCTGCATAGTTGACCGGCACGTCGAGAATCGGCTGGTCTTGAATAGAACCATTTACAATTTGTTGTACAGTACCCTTAATTCTCTCCAACACCAGTATATTATCAGCGTCTAAAAAGGCCATACTGGTAGGCAAATTAGTTCCATTGGCTATTCTCTCCAACTGCAAGTTACTGTCCGTAAGTACTGGGTAATCGTGACAAATGGATGCATTGAATTCCCTAGCCCAACAAAATGTTTCAGGCTTCTCGTTGTTCAAAGTTGTATTCCCAATCGATTTTCCTTCTACAGTGTTATTTCTCTCTCTAGTCTTAACAAAATTGGCCATAAGTAATAAATTAAAAACCAAACTTGATAGTAGGAAAAGTGTGACAATGTACTTTACGCTTTTCATTAGAATCAAACTCCCGCTGACGCACTACTGTAATTTAACTTATATTTAAACTTCTGAACGTAAACCTATTTGCACGTAAAATTAAACAAATGTCTTTCTATTTACCATGCTACCAGCCATCTCTTTGAATTTTTAGATAATGCCTGCTCGATACTCATAGAATTAATTAGCAATGAGGTTAGAGTAACAGGTTTAAAAGAGAGGGAGTTACTGGCGCTGTTAAGTATGTAACCTAACGGTCCTCTTGCAAAGATGCAAAAGGAGGTGAAAATACGGATAAGGAAGATGAGGTAGTAGATGTTACAACATGTGCTGGAAGTTTAGTTATGACGTAATCAAGTTCGGCGGAATTTCCTGGGGGTGAATTACAGTAAACGACAGAGGCCTGCATCGGTACCTGCAGCCGTACAAAATACTGGATTGCCATTTCGTATCATAACGCTTACAAATTCTCGATTAAACTCTGCCGAAATATCAGAATCAGATATTGCAAATGAACTAGTACTAGCATCTGGGTTCTGACCATGTGCGTGACCTGCTTCAACACCGTACAAAGTTTTTCTTCTCATAAACTGCGTTGAAACATCATAACCAGTTATTCGTTTTATTGGAAACGAAAAAGATTTCGGTGGCCCATCTAATATAGCAGGGATTGTATTTGTGTCGTTATGCTCACCTGAAAACTACCTGCTACATTAGAATTGACTATCTTGCCTATCTCCAAGCAACAATCTAATTAGATTTTATACATTTAAGTTATTGTAGTAATTATTAATTTTCTTACAACATACATCTAAAGACATCTCGCTTACCACTTTTTGGTAAGCAGTACGTCCCATTTCTAAACATTTAGAATTGTTTTTGACTAGCTCAATGATACAATTTGCCAGTTGTTTACTATCATTGACCTCAAAAATAAGCCCCGTTTTGCCATGATCAACATATTCGACTAATGATGGCAAATTTGATACTACTACTGGTCTTGCAAACGTATAAGCCAAAGGTATCACTCCACTTGCAGAATGCTGAAATAAATTGTTATATGGAAGTACCAGAAAGGAGGATTTACTCACCAAATAAGGAATTTCAGAGCTTGTAATAAATTTATCAATTATCTTGATGAACTGAATATCTTCATTATTGAGATCCTTAAAAAATTGAATATTCCTAAATCCTCGATACGGTTGGCCTGCAATTACCAGATTAAATTTTTGACCTAGCTTATTCCTAACCATTCGGGCTGCATCTAATAGTATATTAATTCCTTTCCAAGGTGCGATGTTACCAAAGAACAATACATAACTGTCTTTCAACATGGAATCATAAGGCTTTGCTTCTCTGTTATTGTCTTTTAATTCTAATAAATAACGGTAGTCAAAAATTGGCATTACCAATACTTTATTATAATCAACCTTTTTAGCTATTAATTGCTCTCTCAATGAAAAAGCATGCACAAAGATTTTATCAACATATTTAGTCATCAATGCAGGCTGTGAAACTAATCTCAAAAATAATTTTTGCAATTTGCCGTTTATTCCAACTGCAAAATTAAAAATCTCCAAATCGTGCAACGTCCAACAAATTTGCTTTCTTCTTAATTTTAGAAAAGGTATGAATAAAAAAAATGCAGGCAGATAATCTTGTACATGCACAATATCGTATTTTGTTCTCACCAATAATGTTAATAATATGAAAAACAAAAAAAATATTCGAATTATTCCACTTATCGGTGATTGACCTTTGGGCAACCTTTTTTTAATATCATGAAACTTTAGTCCAATCACTGTGTTAGCACCTGTTACATTAAATGACTCTTTTGAAAAACCGTACAAGATAACATTTAGATATCTTGAAAGTCCCCTAGCAAGGCAACAGGTATAATCTGAAAAGCCATCGTTATCAATTAGTAGAACTGTTAGACGTTTTTCTCCAGAAGGCCCAGAAAGAGAAAGGCGGGTTTTGCTATTTTTCAAATATTTTAGATCTCTTTGTGTTAGTTATTTAAATTTTTTTAAAATCTAACTTGACATGAGATGAACCATACAATTTGGTGGATTTCAACGGTAAAGGCAAACACAATTCTCCAATATGATTTACGACTCGGTTTGAATGGCTACGATTCAGTATAAGAAATTAGTTGAATATGACCGCTAGCCAATTCCCTTTTCAAGTCAGGATCATTAATATCACCAAACATTTCTACCTTCTATTTGCCTCTTGTTATTATTACCGGTTATCAGCACTATAAGTTGTAAAGTTTATTTCGTCCAATGCCAATTTAATATTATCGAATTACTAAAGGATTATATATTTATCTGAACCAATATCATCAGTTACTAATTAAGAGTAAGTGTAAATCACAATTTACATATTTCATCTATAGAACCAGTCTATTATTTTTTCAAGTTTGATCGACATTGCCATAAACGGTTTAGAAATTTTAAGAGGTATTACCTGTATGAAAAATGACCCATCGGATTTTTCAATGACATGCAATTTCATTAATAGCAAGTAAGAAATGATAATTGTAGCAGCTATTCCAATGATATAATTTACGTTTAAGGTTGCAAACATGAAGGCAAGAAAAAGAGGTAAAAAAAGTGTCAAGGCTAGAGGTTTCCAAAATATTGACATTCTAATCCTGTTCGCTACTATAGTTGAGGCAATGAATCCTATTACAGAACCAATGGTAAATGAGATAGCAACTCCCATAATCCCAAATATGGGCACAAGTGTAACGTAAAGAATAGTTCGTGGAATACTAGTAGCTAGACTAATAGTTAAGGTATATCGATATTGACCGTAAGAGAAAACTAAAGTCTCAACTCCACTCAGAACAATGATTGGAAAGGATGACAATAACAAAATTTGCAGTGAAGACGATCCTTTCTCGTAGTTAGAGCCGATCAGCTGCATAATATCATCTGAATAAAAGAGTATCGAACAGGATAATGGTAACGCCATAATAGCGCCAATTCTAATTGTTTGCCATACAAAACTTTTTCGACCATCTTCCATAGAACTCAGCACAGGCAAAGAAATTGTAAAAATGGAGTATACTATTGCGTTTACAGCGTTAGCTATTGCCAATGCTATAAAATATACACCAGACTGGTGTGATCCATATGTATTATACAACACTAAGGTTCCTAGATCGATACCAAGAGTTGTAATTAGAATGGGAATCCATGCTACTATTCCTCCAGCTAGAAGACTTTTGGATGCATTCCTAATAGTTATTTCTGGTTTGGTAATTTTTTTAGTTGATTTGAATATCTTACCTATGAAAATGGCTAGAAGAACAGAGGATAAAATTTGCCCAAAAAACGTATAGCCCAGAGTTAGTCCTAGAATCCCGTAACCCATCAAAACCAAGGAGAGGCCTAAAATAACCTTGGCAATAGAAGAGATGATTATTATTACTGGCAGTACTTTGGTTTTAAGAGAAGCGACAACTATAGAGTATAAAACAAGATAGACAGCATATGAGGTTACCATTAAGTCTACCACAATCACCAAACCAAAACCCATTGCAAAGCTGTTAGAAATCCAGTCCTTGAAAAATAGAATTACCAAGCATGAAGCGCTGATACCTACTGATAAAATGATGAACGAGATTATCACAAAGACTTTAGCGTCTGCTGGCTTGTGCTGCAAGAAACTCTTGCCGACAAATTTCTGGATGCTCTCCGGTAAACCAATGACTGCAATGTTTGCAAAGATTTCTGAAGTTGCAACCAAAAGCGAAAATGTTCCAATAATGTCAGTAGTAGTAATCCTAGCCAATAAAATAAAAAAGATAAATCCAGAAACCATAGATGAAATTATTTGAATATAGAGATATATTGCTCCTTTTCCGACTTCGTCTCTTATCATTTTTTAATCAACTTGATCAAATTATTATATGTTAATCAATTTCCTTAGGCTTTAAACCCATCTATAGATTCATCCCAGATATTCACAAAGAGCCTGGTACTCTTAAAAGATTTCGGATGTTAATTCATTTCATTTGTTCTCTCTTAATCTGTTACCTATTGATCTTCGTTAACAAGGTTACTATAGCTATTTCTAAGACAATTATTTTAATTATATCTGTTCCTTTAGCAGGTAAATCCTTCTAATATCCACTAGTGTTCTTATATACAGATTTAAATTGAAAGGAATATTATAGCAAAATCTATCGCCGCTAGCTATTAGTTAAAAGATGATAAAAATTAGAAATTTTCTCTTCCCACTCCTTCGTCCTTTCTATTTTAAGCTGATGCATCTCTTTAGATAATTCTTCTTTTTTCGTCATAGCGACCATAATTGCTTTCCTTATTTCATCTGATGTATTGGATATACAAATGGTACCTTTATTGAAGTAGCGTTTTAGAGGATTCGAGTTAGAAGTTATTAATGGCTGTTCAAGAGCAACTGCCTCATATCCACCGGAAACTATGGATGTACTTTCGGTTGTAAGATCCATAATCACATCAACTTTTTGTAGTAGATCTACGTAAGTGTTATAATCTAGGAAACCAGTTATAATAATATTATCTGATTTTTTAGTCAGAAGTTTCTGATCGGCAGTTTTTTTGTCGCCTGTTATGTAAAAGTATACATTAGGCAGTTGTAATGCTGCATCGAATACTGCTTTTAGTGGTTCATCGTATGCAAACGACGAGATGACGGCAACATTAAAAAAAGCTTTTTGCACTATTTTATATCCCTCTTGGTTCTTAGCGAATAATAATATATCAGTGAAATCAGGAATGGGATCCTCTAATACTAGTGGCTTTATGTGATAATTTTGAATAACATCATTTTGAAATTCTTTATTTGTAACTATATTAGCTGAGGCCTGTTTCATAATCAGTGTACTCAAGTTCTTAGACCAAGGTCTAGAAATTGCACCAGTGTGTAAATCAATAATAACTTTAGGTTTCGACATCCAAGCAAACAGGTGTCTATATACCATGGCGATAAAAGCACAGGCTATTGGCGGACTCTGGCAGATTATTATCCTCGGCCTTTCCTTTTTAAGTATCTTCAAAGTCTTGATAAGCAAGACAGGACGCATGAGACGAGGAGAGGTGGAGAGGAAATGAAGAGAAGCTCCAATATGTTTAGAGATCCCATAAGCTCTTACACTTTGTCGATCCCATACTAAGAAAACAATCCTACTATTTTCTCTGACCAAATATCCTTTTTTATTAATATTACCTTGCATACGTTAACCAGTCCCTATTGAGGTTAGTCGTAGAAGCTAGAATTTATGCCTTTAACTAAAATGAATAATTTGTTTGGAAGAGAATATGAGTGAAAAAGAGAACGGTAGTAAGAGAAATGCGCTTAATCTAATAGTTTGCCAAAAGCATCTCTTACGGAAATCGACAACGGATTTGGAAAGGAGACGAGTTTGTGGGAGCAGTTTTACACGTCTTACAGCGTATTTTAGTTTCTCTAAGGATAATAATAAAAATACCTCTCCTATACTTGTAATCAAATGATTGAGGACGACAATTTCCCCTTGGTAAGTGTTGTAATTATTGGTAAAAATGAAAAGGACACAATAGAAAAGTGCATCCTATCCATTTTTAACCAGAGTTATCCTAATTTTGAAATTATATATGTTGACGATAAATCTACTGATAATACTCTTGAGAAAGCCCAACAACTAAAAAATATTTTAGATACAAAAAAAAATTGCAAGAGATACCTTACCCTTTCAGTAGAAACAAATTTTCCCAGCAAAAATCGAAATATCGGTATAAAGGCTTCAAAGGGAGGCATAATTGCATTTATAGACGGAGATTGCATCGCAGAACATGACTGGTTGACAAGTTTGCATGAACAATTTTCAACAAAAGTCGGAATAGTCGGAGGCCCCATAACCCTAGCACATCCAAAGAATTCAATTAGAACAAAGGCAATAGACATAGTACTTGCATCATATTTGGGCAGCGGTGGATCTGCGCTATTTTATCAAATTAAGGGCGATCGTGAAGTTGATGAAGTACCTGCCGGTAATTTGGCGGTCTACAAACAACTGTTGGAAAAATACGGGGGTTTTGATGAAAATTTAAGGTATAATGAAGACTCAGATCTATGCTATAGAGTGCAAAAAGAGGGATATAGAATTATTTATGCAGCCAAGGCTAGAATATATCATTTCATTGGAATAGATTCCTATACCGGTTTCATGTCCTATTTTAAAAGATATGGATTTGAAAGGGGGAAAAACACAGCAAGGAGTTCAAAATTTTTGACACTATTCAATCTTTTATCATTGGCTCTTGTTGTTTCTGCGCTTTCTCTAGGTATGCTCTCTTTTTTCTTCAGTACTGCACCGGTTATTTTCTTATACTTGTTTATCGGCGTAATTTTAATCGAATTGGCGGCTTCATTAATATTAGCCGTCGCAAATAAATGCGTTAAGCTGCTGTTTTTATTGATGACATTTTTTATAGCCTTGCATAATACTTATAATATTGGCTTCATCTTTGGCTATATGGCAGGCATGAAGGAGGTTATAATTGGGAAAAATAGGCGTACTATTACTACAGTAAAGGGAGAAAGATGAAAAGATTGATTTACCATCACTGTCAAAACCAAGATAAGGAACATTACCATTAAAAACTAACGCTGAAAGTAAAATTAAACTTGGGGCTAGATAATAAATAGCAGGTTCTTCCATATCAATAAAATAATTGACGAAGGTTTCTTTTAATAATAAAAAAAGAGCCTTTAATGCAATAGATTTTTAGAAACAAATTTCTAATTTAAGGAGCATAGAAATTTACAGTAATTTGTTGAAAAATAAAATTACGATTTATACTGATTTTTATTCTTCTCTAATCGTTGATGCCTAACAGTATCTGGTCAAAACATGAATTTTTACACATGATTAGAATATAGCAAAAATTAAGAGAAAAAGAATAACTCAATAATAAAGAAAACAGATTTACTAATCAAAAAATCAAGATATTTTAAATTGATTTATTTAAAGTGATTTATCATATCTCCTAATGTTACTATGGATAATCCTTCTTCTTGAATTTTGTCGATCAGCAGTTCGAGTTCCCTTATTTGATTCCGGTCGGTATCATTTTGTGGATTCCAATTCTCGTGCCCGACGGAATATTCATCAGGGTGCATCAATACAACGGCAAATCCATGTTTGCTTAGACTTTGATTGATTTGTCTTAACGTTTTATCATGCGGTACGCCATACCAAGAAGCATTGATATAATTATTTTTACAATTTGTACAACCACCAGTTTTAGCTGTTTCTGGAAGATGATAAAGAGTGGCATTGGCATGTGCCGAATAAGGCTCATGGTCTCTTAAGTCTGCACTAAAATATCTCATATTGTTTTCGCGGACAGCGAGAATGGTTTCATTATTAAATTCATTATAAGGGGCAATAAATATAGTTGGACTGATTCCAAAAATATTTTTTATTTTTTCATTTGTTTTTCTAATAGAATCAGACTGCTCATCAATGCTAAGGGTTTGAAAATGTTCATGGTCCCAACTATGGTTTGCAATTTCTATTGCATCTTTTGGGTTCTTATTACTACCATTTACTAATCTTTCCTTCATATAAGTAAAAACTAGTTTTCCATCTTTACCAATGTTATTACCAATTACTCCAACCGTCAGGCTCAAATTCCTTTCCTTAAATACATTCATGACTGCAATTTGGGGTTTGGTTAAGTAATCATCCTGAACATCATCCAATCTAAATGCAACACAATTACACGAAACTGGATTAGAATTACTTGCCTTAAAGTTAGTATTGGGGCCAAGGTTTCCAGTAACATGCTGTATTGTGGCAAGATGGTAAGCTGACACAGTTGATAAAATTATGAATATTATGATAGTCAAAATAGTAATGAAGTTTTTATTATTGTAATGGAAAATTGGGTTATCGATAATTTTCATAAATTAACATTGCTGAGATCTTGTATTTAACAATTGAGATTTGGAAATATAAATAATTTTATTTCTTAAAATATCTCAAGACCAAAAATACAAAAAGCAGTCTTAATATCAGAAACGTAAGTAAGATAATCATTATTTTTATATGTTGACACTGGTTAATTCATTAAGATCACGACGACTAGCACTAACATGACCCTTGACAATTGTTATTATTCTTTTAATAACAGAAAGATGCCAGGAATTGGTAAGTCTATAAGTATGTAAAAGGAGTAAAGTATTCCTTTGCTTCGCCTGTAAGTACTCCAAAAAACATGAAACCTGAAATAAATAGAAAGATTGTAATAATATTCCCATAAATAAAATCTAAAAAATATAGTATTTACCTTACGTTACCTTAGATATTACTACAATATAGTATAATCAGCGAGGACCATAAGACTACTGGCATGACACTTAGCAGTGGATTTGCTAGTTCGCAGGTTCCAAACGAATGGACCATCCCCGACAGAGGGCACCTCATTCTTGTATTTCTCTCTTATATTTCTAACAAAATTTGGGAGAACCATTTATGTCTTCTGTGTTAATTTCCCATTATTTTGAAATTTTTGTCGATGAAAATTATTTTCTAAATGTCACTAAAAATCATCGACCGATGCCCTTAAATCTATTTATCAACTTAGTTATCAAGTTCAAAATTAATAAATCACATGATTTTTGTCATCATTATAAATATAATAGTCAACACCGATAGAGTATCGATAAAAAGGGATTATTTAGTTGAAGCTTAATAACCATAAAAATCATTTCATAGCGCTAATCTCAGGAACCTTGATTTCTAGTGTACCTGTATACCTTGTTCTGTCTTACTTACTTATCCCAGCAAATTTTACCATTCCTTTGGCCGCAGTTATGGGAATAATTTCATTTGGATTAATTAGGTACTACTACACAACTCAAAGCAAAAACGCCAACAGTGAAAAAGAAAGTGATGAATCAGAATTAAGTTCTATAAACGGTTTCATTAATAGATCCGAAAACAATAACACGGGATATTCAAATTTTATTTTTACTCTGGTCTATTTAATTTTATTATTAATATGTTTTTTCTTCTCAAACTCGAATCTGGATACAATTTATTCAAATTGGAATTCATTTGAAATCATGGATATAATAACATTAAGTGCCGGGATTTTAGTTTCTTTCTTTATGCCTGGTTATGCGATTATACATCTTTTAGCTAAAAAGGAGATAATTCATCCTCTGCTAAGAGTGCTATTAGCATATTTATCTAGTATATTAGTCACCGGATTAACCACATATCTTTCGGCAATATTTCTTGAGAGCGATATCTTTCAAAGTAAAATTATCCTTATTGCAGTAAATCTCTTCATACTCATGGTATTCGCTACTTATTCTCGTATATATAGGATTATTCCCACCATTAATGCAAATAGTCCCGGTAGATTATATAACAGTGTTTTTGATGCAGGTAAGAAATTCCTAAAATTAATTAAACAACATAGTTGTGAATTTCATGTTTTCGGAAGTCTTTTTGCACTACTAATTATAGCCACCTATTATCTGTACGGGGGCATTACCATCGGTGACCAGTGGTACCATCAAGGGCGTGCAATTCTTTTTATGTCTGGTCACTTTAAAGAAATCGTCCTATCAAATGGTGATAATATATATTCGCCTCTCCAATCAGCTTTACTATCTGGATTAACGACTCTTTCTGGTACTCCGCTTGTAAATACATATGCCAGTATTGCTTTTCTGAATATGATAGCAGTACTTGCGTTTTACTATTTTTGTTCTAAATGGTTTCCTCCCAACAAAAAAAGAGCAGCTTTACTGGCATCATCACTTTTTGTATTGGGTTCAGGATTTGGATGGATTTATATACTAGCTTCAACAGCAACAGGTTCTACAATTCCACAGATTTCATCAGTCATTGCTTTACTAGACGACAGTGTATTGGCCCCTGACATAAAGCTGTCTGCTAATTTTATGATTTCAGCGTTTCCAGATTTTAGTACCGGTCTAATTTATATCACCTTACCTGCAGGTTTTGTACTTTTAGGTCTAATTCGGACTAGATTTAATAATAAACTCAGTTATATCGCAATTCTTTCAATAGTTTCAATTTTGGGTATCCTATTCCATGAGGAATTTTACTTATTTATCGTAGTATCTTCACTTCTACCCTTAATTTTCAACATGAGGGAAAAAAATTCCTTATACTTGGCTTTTCTTTTTGCCTTTATAGCTGCATACATAATAGACTCATTACTTCCAGTGCGATACTTTACCTCAAGAGAGATTTCAGGAATACCATTAATCAATCTTAATATATTTTTTGTCCTAATAGTGTGGGGGCTATATGCAATACAGCAGAATTTACGAAAATATTTCTACACTTTTTCGATATTCGGGGCCAAACTTAAAAAACATCTTACCATTAACACTTCTAGATTTAATTTCGTACCAAAAGTTATAGTTGTATGGATTGTTGTTTATTTATGTGCTTTAAGTTTTATTGTTTGGACTCAACTTCCTAGAAATTATGTAGATGCTCAAACTAACCAATTTACCACACCATGGTATTTATACTCAATGAGATTAGGACTAATTGGTTTACTCGGAGTAGCCTTTATTCTCTCATATCTCTACAAAAAATTTGAGAAAGAGCTACTTGTTTTTGGAATTATAATTATTGTTGCTCTTCTTGTAGGTCCATATTATAATGAACACAGATTCAGTAAATTCGTTATGATCGGTATGATAGCATTCGCATCATTGATAGTTTTCAAAATATTGAACTACACATCAAATAAAAAACCACTTCTTAATGGGATTATTATAGGCAGCATACTTGTATCTACCAGCCTTTCAACCTTAATTTTTATTGGATACAACGTAATAACAACGCAGAACCATGATTACACATACGCTTTAGGACGAAGAAATTTTCCTTCTATGCAGGAAATGAGTATGTTAGATTTAATGCGTTCTAAAATATTAAGCGATCCAAATTCTAACAACGTTGCAAGTTTCCCAGAGCAATATCAGCCTTTTGAAGGGAGTATTATTAACAAGCTTGCGTCTTTCTCTGGTCTATCTTTTGGGCAGACTACTAAAACTTCTCTTATATTAAATTCTTCTTCGTTGAATGAATTATTTCATATTTTGGATGATACCAATACGAAGTATATTATTATTCCAATTAAGGATATCAAGGGACAAGCACTTACAGATACTGTGCGATTCATGCTGGAGAATTTTCCAAAGATATATAGTGATGGCAACTATCTAGTTTTACGTGTTCCTTATTTAAAGGAACAACTAATAGTGCCCGAAAATAAAGTGGCTATTGTCTATAATGATAAGGATATCTCATCCTTATCGGACGTATCGGAAAAAAAGGTACTGCCCTATAACAATGATACATTTGATTTTGAAAAAAACAAGTTAAAATTTATAAATATAAATAATGAAAATCAAACCCAAAAGGCAACAATATACAGTAATAAAGCAAATGGCGGGCTAACTCTCTGGTCTAAAAACCTTGATACTAATGGCAGTATAAACTACATCGAAACTAGATTTAAGATACTCGGAGACGATAAAACTGGAAGAGATAGCGCCGGAATAAAATGGAGTGAAGGCAACAATGTTTACACATTACGGCTTTCGAGAACAGGATTACAATTACTGCAGCAAGCGAATAATGATAATAAAAAATCGCTTTTATTTGAAAATCGTGAAATTGAAAAAAATGATGAAATTTGGTATTCATTAAAGGTTGGGATCTTGGAAAATGCGATTAATGTCTATGTTAATGATTTATTAAAAATTAAAGTCCCAAGAATGGTATCGAATAATAATACTGACCATGGTATTTCCAAAGCAGGTATTAATTCCGAGAATAATGTCGCAACTTTTGATGTAATTAAGACAGGTACAATCCCTCTTACAGAGGAATTCTACGACAATAAGACCAAATATGCCTATTATTATCCTCTGAGCTCACTTGCCCTATCAACAAGTGGATACGGTATTTTTACTGATGATGATTATTCGGTTCTGTCTAAGGACAATATCATTATACCATTTGATCCTGTCGCTTGGAACGATACCCAGTTTACTAAATATTTAAATTATGCAAAGTCTGGAGGAACTTTAATTGTAATGAATTCGAATGATAATTTTAATGGAGTATTTAGTAAACTATTTTCAATTGATTCTAAAAGTAACAAAACTGAATCGTTTAGTAGCATAGTAAGACATGATACTCAACAGCCGCTTCTAAATGTGTCGGGTAGGACAAAGAATTTTAAAATTCCACCTTCGCCCGATGTGAAAGTAATAGCATCCTATAGGAATATGAATAACGATGTAATTGCGCCATTTGCAATTGAAAAACATTTTTCCGGTCCTGGCAAAATTATATTAATTAACGATAAAGGGTATTTTGATTCAATAAAAAACAATCCAGAAAAAAACTTCTTGTCTCTTCCAAAATTACCACTAATGTTTCTTGGACCTGACAAATTGCAAGTTTCAATGAAGGCTCAAGATACAAACGCAATGATCGGAAATATGAAAGCATTTGGCAATATGTCTATAAATGGCTCTTCCTTTTCAATAATGAATGACTCTTTAGGCTCATCCAATGTTCAAGCCAGCGATATATTAATCTTTGATAAGTACGGAAATTTGAAAAATCAGATTAAAAATTCGGCTGGGGTAAATATTAGGCTGTTTGGACAATACAATGTACGGATTAATTCGACTGGAATCGTATCGTTACCGCAAATGAGTTCCCAACTTGACTATATTGGAATGTCAATGCCAAATGACTTTAATATGACAGTCAAACTTTTGCCTAATAAAAATAGTCATGCTACAATAGTTACTAATGAGAGTTCCCAACTAAAAACTATTGAGGTTCAAAATGAATCACGGATAGAACTTACTAATATCAGATCCCTATCTCATTCGATACATTCAGTGCCGGTCTTGATGAAAAGTCCAGAAATTGAAGTAACGGGAAATGTAAGCTTTAACCGCACTAATATTCATGCAGAACCGATAAATATATATGGTCCATTAGATTTCTCGGGTCAACTAAAGGCCAAATTTGATATAGCAGACCATTTCAACGAAAAGCATTTCCGTAGTGGAATTAGAAGTGACTATATAACTTACCTTCAATCCGTATCTCTTGATGGTAAAATAAAAAGAGACACAGAATTAAAAATGCCAGGAGAAATCTCCACAATTGCAAAAATTCGAGGTTTGGACATACCGTATATGAAAATATTAAATTCCTCAAACAATATTTTTATTTTGGTAATTTTCACTTCCATAACTTTAATCGTAAGTCTATTAATCTGGCATAAAAAACAATCCATGATACATTAATCACCAATTCTTCAGCGTTTTATACTTATTATTCCGTCATGGGTTTAAAATATATGAAAACTAATGTATCTTCGTTACTTTAGCCATTCCTACTTTAAATGTCGCAGTTCCCAACATCGATTCTGATGAATAAATTAAGGATAATAGCGGTCTTCCAATTAAAATTAATCTTGTTTAATAATGGTAGGGTCTTTACGCTGTCTGTGTGATGAGTAATGACAGCAATATTGAAATGTCCATTGAGTTGCTACCACTTGGCCGTATGGACAAGAGCTTATTATCTCTTTTTGGGATAACATTCATTATGAACTGTGCTTTCAAATAATTGATCTAATTGTTCTTACCAATTTTTTCAAAGTATTACTTTTACTGCCAAGCCAAAAACCATATCAGTAAATTCGCTACTTAAATGACCTTATTCTTGTCCTATGAATAGTGACAATTGCCAAGGTAGTCCAACAAAACGAAACAAAATTGTATTAGAGAGTTTAATCTATTTATAGATCATTTATTGAGTAAAAATACGCAAGAGTCCATAGTGAATTCAAAAGAAAATGCTAGAATTTTGGTATGTATCCCAGCATTTAACGAAGCTAAAGCTATAACAGATATTATTATGAAATCAAAAAAATATGCTGACGGAGTTATAGTATATGACGATGGCTCTACGGATGATACCTATGAGCTTGCAAAATCTTGTGGAGCGACAGTATTTAAAAGTCCCAAAAATACCGGATATGGCACCGCTATTAGAGCTTTATTTCAGGCAGCCAAGGATCAAAATGCAGATATTATGATCACGCTTGATTCTGATGGTCAACATAATCCAGATCAGATACCTAGTCTCATCGAACCTCTTCGTACTCAGGGATTTGATATAGTAATTGGTTCAAGATTTCTGAATAAACATGACAAAGAAAAAGTACCTCGATACAGAAGTTTTGGGATAAAGACCATAACGAAGCTTACACAAAGTGCTTCTTATAGCGACCTTACTGATTCCCAAAGTGGCTTTAGAGCCTATAACAAAAACGCGCTGTCAAAAATAAATCTATTTGAGGATGGTATGGCCGTGTCTACGGAGATATTGCTAAGAGCCCGAGAAAAAAATCTGGTAACAAAGGAAGTTCCCATAACGATTAATTACGACGCTCATGATACCTCCACTCAAAATCCGATATCCCATGGAATAGGAGTGCTATACTCTGTTTTACAGTTTATTTCTTTACGCCATCCCCTTGCCTTTTATGGATTACCAGGTATTGTTTTGTTGGGATTGGCTGCTCTGTTTATGAAGAATGCACTGAATCTGTTCTCGGCTACTGGATATGTATCTACTAATATGATATTGATATCTATTGGCATTGCAGTCGTAGGGGTAATCTTGTTGGCAACAGCCGCTATTGTGTATACGCTGATAGCACTACTTAAAGGAAAGATAAATAATTCGTAGTAAACCATTGGCGAGAATAAGTACTGTCACTGTCATAGAACCTTGGTAACCTAAGAGGATATCGGCATCGTGAAAAGGTTTCCGGTCTGTTATCGAAATAAACGCTAGAAATTTGACATTATTTGAATCGGTAAACCCCATTACAGTAGGACAAATGGAGATTTGAGCAATTACCCTTAAGGGGTGTGGAATAGTCTATTTGTTAAATCCAAACCGGTTATATTTCTCCAATTTCTGTGGATATATTGGTACTATGTTTATGCAGAGCTGAAAAAGGATCGCTATGTTCAAATTACTTAAGCGAAGTTAATCTGACAGGCTATTTCAACTTTGGGCAGATCTATAGCAAAAAATTCTTTGAATCCTGTTGCGTTCCTTATAAGCATGTACTTTCCACCCGAGCCAGGTGGAGGAGCAATTACTGCTTGGAACAGGGCTTCAATTCTAAGTAAGATAGGCTATGCTGTATTTGTGCTATGTGCCTTCCCGTCTTATCCGTCAGGTGATGTAACCGAACCAAAGTATAAAGGAAAATTTTTTTACTTAGAAAAAATGGATAATGTTACCTTAATTCGTTTGAGGTTATTGCCACTTGAAAGTCGAGGTCAACTGAGGCGATTTATTTTATTTCTAAATTTTATTTTTTTAAGCTTGATTTGGATGCCAAAGATACTAAGAATTACTTTCAATATAGAACTAGTATACGCACTTGCGCCAAACATGTTTTCTTGTCTAATGGGATTCATTTATTCAAAAGTCACAAAATCTTTTTTCATTTATGAAGTATCAGCGTTCTGGCCCGAAGAGCTAGCAGCGTATAAGGTTAAACTATATTCTGCTCTGTTTTTTTTTGGGAAGATTATTGCCAAAATATCATATACCCTTCCTCACATGTTAATCGTAATTAGTAATTTTGCCCAAGAATATGTTACCAATACTTATCATCCCAAAGCCCGAGTTTATCCAATGCACATAGGTGTGGATCCCTCTAGATATCCTACAAGAACGCGTGAACTTTCTAGGAAGGAACTTATTGAACGAGAGATTTTGCCTCCAATTCTTGAGAAGAAATTTATTGTATTATATTCAGGTGTGATTACTAATGTTACAAACGTTGAGATTTTATTTTATGCTGCAGATAAACTAAAAAATAGCCAGCAAGATATCGTTTTTTTAGTAGTAGGGGAGGGCGAAGAAAAAGAAAGATTGGAAGAATTTAGAAAGGTCAAAGAATTGAATAATTTACTTCTTTTACCCTTTCAACCCAGCATTATGGTACCGTATATTATATCTGCCGCTGATGTATGTGTTGTTCCTCTATCAAGGGGACAAATATACGAAACCACGGTACCAACAAAATTCTTTGATTACCTTGCGTGCCACAAGCCACTAATAGGAATTTGTGGTGGCGAGCTTGCAGAAATAATAAATTCTAACCATATAGGAATTACTGTGAGTGATGGAGAAATAGACAAAGTCGTAGACGCAATATTAAATCTCAAAAATTCACCATCCTTAATTCAGTCTATGGAAAAAAACACGGATTCTGTTTTGGAATTTTTTTCACTATATACACTTGCCTCAAGACTTAAGGAGGTGCTGAATAAGGAGATTACTCGTTGGAAAGCAAATTAATTGAAGAATTAAAATTTCTCAAATCTCGATTAATATTGGCCTTGACTATGAAGATAGAGTTGAGTAATATTTTTATTCCTATAGTCTATCTTGAAGCAAACAATAGAAAAACGGAGTGGAAATAACATAGATTGGCAGAGATAGCAATTGTAGCATCAAACTCTATCTTGAGACATCCTAGAATTTGGAAGATTGCTAACTCTTTGAAAAAAAAATATCATATGTCGGCTTTTGGATGGAATCGAGAAGGCGTTTCATCACAGGACATCAATAGGTATGTTGTTCCTTTGTCCCTGTTTGGACTCAAGGCCCCGTTTAATAGACCGGTTCTAATTTTATATTATCCATTCTTCTGGACATGGATACTCTTTAATTTACTTGTAAATAGACCTAGTGTTGTACATGCTATTGATCTTGATACTCTTTTACCTTGTATTATTTACAAGTTGATTTTAAGAAAAAAACTTGTTTATGATGTGCATGATAGATTCGGGGGATATGTTCCTCCTCAATACAACACCCTGTTTAAGATAATTAACTTAGTTGAAGAGCTATTGAGCAAACAAGCTGACGTACTAGTAACCGTTTCTGATAAAGTTCAAGGCACATTTCGATTAAGGCCAAAACTTTCTGCTATCATAATGAACTTATCAGAGGATTATACTTTGAATGAAACGCGTTTGAAGGATAATATGCTTACGGTTGTTTACACAGGACTCATCTTAAAGGATCAAGGGTTGGAAATGATAGCTTCTGCAATAAAAGACCTGAGCGGCGTTCGTCTTGTACTTGCCGGAAGAATCGCAGATAAGCAACTATTAGATCAATTGCTCAAATTACCAAATGTGAAATATGAAGGACTTTTAGAACGTAAACAATCCTTAAAACTTGAAGCAAGTTCTGATGCTATGATTGTTTTGTACGATTTGCAGTACAGAAAAAACCAGCTTTCAAGCCCGAACAAAATCTTTGAGGCTATGATGTGTGGGATACCACTAATTACCAACATGGAACAAGAACTCGTAGGTAGTGTAATAGGTTGTGGAATTATTGTAGATTATAATGATATCGGTCAGATAAAAAAAGCAATTGTTCTCCTGAGGGATAACGTAGAATTACGTAAAAAAATGGGTCAGAATGGTCGTAAGGCATTTGAGGAAAAATATAATTGGAATAGGATGGAGCAAAAGTTATATGAGATTTACAGTACTCTTATCTGATGAGAATCGAGCTTCAATGCTCACAAGTATGTTGGTTTAGAAAATTAGTCACTCTGAATTTTCAATATCTATGTGAGTGTACAGACAAGTGAGGCATATTATAACAAAATACACCAAAAGACTATCAATTGGTAATCTCAATAATTAAATATGCCTCAGTACTTAATGTCTAAGGCATGATTAATTACGCTAGTCATATTTCAAAATTCATTAAAATGATACTAATTGCGGAGATGGTACTATTTCTTGCTTTAAGTGAAATTACATTTGTATTTGGTGTCAATATAATGAATTCTAAATTAAAGATAGGTATAGTTGAAAATAGCTTTACTGGAGCAGCCTATAGACATGATGGGTTCTATGATTTCTATAAAAAACATCTCCACGAAATTAAAAAGGGAAAGGATGTTACTAGTGATTTGAACTTATTGACACCAAAAATTCCTAAATACAGCCCACAATATGATGTTTCAATTCTTGAGAATTTACCGACTCATCTTAGGCAAATATTTCCTAATGCCAACGTATCGATACTATCCGACGTTAATGTACATCAAGGAGAAATATTCAACATCAAAGGGGACAATACTAGTGACAATGCTTATGACATTCTGATTCTTGGCCACCAAGAATATATGACACAACAGGAATATTCAAACCTCAAGTCTTTTGTAGCAAATGGAGGCACTTTGATAATACTTACTGGTAACGTATTTTACACAGAAGTAAAATATGATAATCAAACTAATTCGATAACATTGGTCGATGGTCATGGATTTCAATTCGATGGTAAGACTGTACGAAAAGGCGTTGATGAAAGATGGGAAAAAGAAACAAGACAATGGCTTGGAAGCAACTTCTATCCAATATACCACTGGGAAAAAGATTATCACCACCTCTACAATAATCCCTTCAATTTTACAGGCAAGCAAGGAGGTGAAGAACAATATTATGATAAAACTAATCATAAAATCCGAATATTATTAGACTATAAATCGTCGGATCCAAGATATCCAATCGCAACATATGAGTTAAACTACGGGAAAGGAAAGTCGATAGTTATAGGGTTAGCTGGAGAAGATATTTTAGCTCGGTGCCTTGAGGAATGTCAATTTCATAAGATGATTGATAAATGGCTAGTGAATAATGCCATTCCTTCTTATCTATCCGAAAATGATTCGGAGTAGAATCTTACATGCATATATCAACTCCCCAAAATTGACTGCCCATGTTAACCCAGTGTACGGCGTTTCAACGCTCAAATGCATTCAATGTCTGATCTACTTCTTGCATCTAAATTTGTGATATACTTACGCTATAATCTGTGATAAATAATGTGGCCCAGGGGGACGGATTTGAGTTTTCAGACGGGTCAGACTTAGAGTATTTAGTTGCCTGTTGACCCTGCTGTTATTGCGTTGGGGATAATCTGAAAGCATCTTCACTTGGTCCCCATATTTGTTGCCTTAGAAGTTTATTTACTGCCTACCATTAGTGCCTTAATGCCGCAGACCTTTATCTATCCCTGTTGTTTCGCCACTCGTATGATCAGTTGTCACAATATTGACGTATGTTTTTTTGCTAGCCATTGTCTTCATGAGATCTTTCAGCTTCTTTCCTGTCGTGGGACCTTCAATGCAGATGCCTTAACTTCTCCTGATAAATTAATCTATCTAGTGTCTTATTTTCCTTATCAGCATCTATTAGGTCTATCACGTATTCTTTTGCTTTGAAATTGACTTTACCTGTAGCCATTGTAACTACCGGTGGAGCCATGTTGTCTCCTTTGACATTTGCTTTTAATTCTGTGATTGTGTCTAGGTAAAACTTCCATTGGTTGAGACATTAATCAAAGATGATAGGGCGCTTACCAATAAATTTTACTTTTTTTCTAGTATGTTAGCAATGATCTAGAAACTGACTTATAAAACTTAATTTAGAGGTGTGGATAGTGCTAGTAACAGTTCTAAAGAATTCATGATAAAAGATTGGTCATTATTGTAACGATGATCACTCAGGAATTAATCCGACTTCGATGATTCTAGGAACCCTCATAGTTCTGTAAGAGGACTCCCATTGACACCAACATAACCCAGCTTTAAAGGTTTCAACTTAAATGGTATCCCGAATATACTTTAAAGCGTATGCAGTGAATATTGGGTTAGAAGCATTTATTATGCTTTTCACCTTCAGTGCTAGGTTGGAAAGGTACTGGCTATGAAAATTAGGAATTGGTCATCATTTTTATTCCCAGGCATACCAATTGCATTATCACTATTTACTTTCCTCTGGAATCCTATAGGATTTCCTTCTCTACAATATGGAGAGGGCACATATATTGGAAGAGGTATGCACATATTGTTAGGTCAAGGCCTCCAGGATCCCGAGATATATTATAATCATCCATATTTTGGGATGATTTTTTTGGCCGGCGTATTTTGGGTGATAGGTTATCCAATATCGTTACATCCTTCGGCATACGGTGATGTGGTACAATCAGTAGAAATGCTTTGGCTTGTACCGCGAGTACTTATGGGGGTACTTGCTGTAATCGATACTTTTCTTATCTACAAGATATCGGAACGGTGGTACAACAATAGAGTAGTTGCACTTATAGCTTCCGTTTTGTTTGCGGTATTGCCTACATGGTTTCTAAGACGACCATACTTGGATACGATCTTGCTTCCCTTTCTCTTGTCATCAATATTGTTTGCTATTATTTATAGAAAGGATTACCATTCTGAGGATAAAACTAGGAATAGCAACAAAACGTGTGAGAAAAAAAACATTTTTTCTGTCTTAGCATCCGGCATATTTTTAGGATTAGCCATATTTACAAAAATCCCCGCTTTTACTATGATCCCGCTAATAGGTTTTCTTATTTTTACAAATCATAACAAGAGGTGGATTTACCTAGGATTATGGTTCATTCCAGTAGTATTTATCCCGCTAATATGGCCCGCTTATGCTATATTAGTTGGTGAATTCGATAAGTGGCTGAATGGCTTTCTTTTCCAGGCGGAACATGGAGGAAGACCACTGCTTGCTGAAATAATTACACTTTTCTACCAGGGCCCGATTTTGGTGATCCTTGGCATGGCTGGTATAGCCTACGCGGCGTTGAGGAGGGATCTGTTTCTCTTGTTATGGATTGGCCCGTACTTGTTGTTTCTCTATCTTATAGACTTCGCTCGAGATTACTTTTTCATTTTGATCTTTCCAACTCTTTGTATTGCATCAGCGAGGCTCATAGTAGGACTATCAAATAAATTTAGAAATAAAAACATCCAGCAAATATTACCATTTGCTATTATTTCAGCTATAGGAATTTTTGGATTAACAAGTACCATCATGCTGGTTACAACTGACGTGAGTTCTAACAAAATTGATGCAGTTGCATACATTGCCCACTATCTTCAGCATTATAACGACAAGTATAAGGCCGCTGATAAGAATAGTAACGACAACAACAAAATATCTGTAATTTCAAGTAATCTATATTCATGGATACCCCAATATGTATTTCACCTAGCAAATATTGATTATCTAGAACCGTATGATACATTACCAGTCAAACCTCAAAACTTTCTTCTTGTACTTGACTCGAGTCTGAAAGGTCCGATGTCACAAAATGATGAAAATGGAAAACTCTTAAAGAATATTTATAATTCTATGAGAAGAAATCAGACGTACTCGATAATTGGAGAGGGTCTACAAATAATGCTACCTAAACTTCTGCCGGAGGTTGAGCCACATGATCAGACAATAAACCTTATTAATCAAAACCATATTTGGAAAGCTTGGAATTATACGAAGATTTTAGAAAATGTTAGCAATTTAGCCATTACCGTCAAAACAAATAACACAAATAAAACATCCAATAGTGCAATCTTACAAACGCAAATCAATATGACAGGAAGCCCTCTGATACTGACTTTAGATTATGTCTCAGAGTCTCACAAAAAGAAGGCGACATTTTATGCGGAAATCAAGGAAAAAGATTCTGGACATAAAACGCTTTGGATACACCCTCTAAAGAGGACGTCAGGAAATTTAATAAAGGAAAAGTTTTTTGTCCCTAGTGATCTAGTAAACAGGCCGGTAGAGTTTAGATTTATTATCGTTACCAATGGATCTGGTGAACATGCGTTAACCGTGAAGAAAGCTACAGTAGGGTTTGAGTAGAGCAGAATTCTTCTAAAGGTTAATCATATCCTCAAACTTAAATTAAAATCAAGTGCTATCATTGGGTTCACCCTATTAAAGAACATAGAAAATCTAAATCCTTATTGAGTAAATTCATTTTGCATAAAATCAAATATATACAGTGTGTCTTAAGCTGTCCCAAATATGGAAAAGCAGTTCTATTGGAAAGTTAATACATCTGAATGAGTTTTGACTTTAGAATTAGAACATGAGTTAATCCTTGTCTGAGCCTATTAAGCCAAAAATATCAAGTTCGACTATCGTATAATGTTGCATACCAACAAAGTCACACTTCATTAATAATATACATACACTGTTACCATCCTAGCTTTTATTTTGGAATTACTTTATATATTGTTCCATCTATTGGTGAATTATATTTTATGCACCAAGAGTTATAGTAAGGTGTAACACAATTACTACCACCCTCTTGAAGTGAAAGAATATACAGATACCCATCAGGTCCGATTTGCATATCAGTAATTCCACCAAATCCTCGTCCGAAAATAGCATTCTTAAGTTCTTTCATATTGTCTGCTACTTTATCCTTCAGCGAACCCTCGAGAAGGAGTTTATCTCTTTTTTTGTTTAAGTCGAAATGGTAAAGATAGCCATTATGGAAATCTCCTACGAACAGGTCATTTTCATATTCTTTTCCCAATTTGTCAGAATTAATAAACTTGAGAGAAGTAACACCTACAGTATCATTCCATGTAAATTCTGGAGGACTGTACTTTCCCTTTCCGTTAACGCTCACTAGACCTTCAGGATTTGGTGAGGCAACCTCTCCAATTTCACTAGGTTTTGATGGGCATGGTTCCCATATACCCTGCACCTTTCCCCAGCCGCTATTAAATCCCGGCTTGACAAGGTTAATTTCATCTCCAAAATTTGGGCCATTTTCCGTATCCCATAAATTACCAGTTACAGGATCAAAATCTAATCCAAAACTATTCCGTATACCATAAGCATAGTATTTGTTCAAAGGTTTTTTATCATCAAGTATAGTGGGTGACACTATTTTACCATCTTGGGTTATACCATAAACATAGTATTTGTTTAAAGGATCTTTATCACCAAGTATAGTGGGTGACACTATTTTACCATCTTGGGTAATTCTATAAATCGCACTAGTCCCATCCGGATCTTCGCCTTTTTTAATATTCTGAGCTTTAGTACGATGACCATAAACGTCACCAATTACGGTATACACATTATTATCATGACCGATTGTGATCTTGCCAGCATTATGATTAGGTCCTGGCGTCGATGGCAGATCGAGAAGTAATTTAGGATGTACCAATTTATTGTCTACTAATTCATACCTGTAGAGACGATTACCTATCGGATCTTTAGCCTTACTAACATCGTCGCCATCTTTTGTTTGAGCTTCAGTAAAATACAAGAAAATATAAGTATGTCGAGTTATAGCATCTTTTGACAGAGCAATTCCCAACATGCCTCTTTCACCTCGGTTTGCTACATTTACATCAAGTAGAGGTTTTGGTAGCATCTCACCATTTACTATCCTCTGTACAGTACCGTTATTTTTCTCCAAAACCAGAATATCATTTGGACCTAAAAATGCCATGCTAGTTGGGAATTCAAGACCGTTAAACACCTTTTCCACCTTTAGGCTAGGATCTGTAATTTCTGGATTATTCTGAGTAACAGAAGTATTGAGAAGTGTCTGATTCTCGATATTCTGAGTAGTAGTAGTATTCAGAAGTGTCTGATTCTTGATGTTCTTAACCTTTAGTTCTTGATCACTCATGCAATCATCTGATATGCCTTTAGCATTATGAACAAATAGGTCTATAGTTAGCGAACTTATTACCAAGCTTGAGAAGGTGAAAAGAACGACGATGATTTTTTTACTTATCATTGTCAATAAAGTCTAAACCTATCCCCCGCATTCTAATTATAGCAGTATAATCTAAAAGACTTAATAGTTTTTCTAGACCTTTTGCCATAAGAACATTCGATATTGTTATTTTGTATGATTGTTATTGGAATTAAAGAGAACTGGCTTATTGAAAAACTTTGGCCTTTTTTGGCAGTTAGATTTGTTTGTTTTGGCTTTAATGAATTCTTATATAAATGGGCCGTTGATGGACTGTTTTGTTTTGTCTAATCATTAATTAGTTGCCTTTAACATGGCAATCCAACCCTGCAAGAGACTATATTTCTATTGATGATAAAAAATTATTTGTCTATCGAAGCAATGGAAGAGCCACTTGTTTTTAAAAACAATATCGAACCACTTGCCATAAGTAGAGTCAGTTTTATTTTGAAATATTTTGAATTGAGGTCCCTTTCTATTTCTCAAATAAGTCGTTAGGTTCGTTAGGTGTGCTGACCATTATTGTCCTGCATTTACTCTTCTTTTCATAGTTGATGTTAGCTGGTTCTAATTATCACTGCAGTTATTTCTTGAAATAATCAGTCTCATCTATGAACACATATACGACATCAAAATATTCTCCAACGTCCTTTATGTCCCAGTCGGACCTTAAAAAATGCTTTAGTAATAGAAACCAAAGCACCATTTATTATCTAAGGAACATAAAATATATAATGAAGGCCTGAATCTTTTTTCAGAAATCTCATGGATCGGGTTATAATCACAGGTGGTAATGGCTTCATCGGCAGACATCTAGTAAAAAAGTTGAAATCCGCAAAACTCAGTGCTGTTGCGCTTATTTCTAACTTATCCAGAATTGATGATAAAAATTCTGCAGGTAGAAATTTACAGGGAGATATACAGTTTAGAACTTACACTGCAGACATAAGAGATCGTAATGTAATTTCAAATATATTCCGCGAGGAAAAGGCCGACACTTGCATTCACCTTGCCGCCAAAATAAGCGTTGCAGATTCAATCAACAACCCTGATGAGACGATGGATATAAATGTAAATGGAACCTTGAACGTGTTAGAGGCCTGTAGCAATAATAAGGTTAAAAATTTTGTTTTTGCTTCGTCTGCCGCAGTTTATGGCGACGTGAAGGATTTGCCGATCTCAGAAAACCATGTGCTCACACCACTGTCACCTTACGGCAAAAGTAAGATGTTTGCCGAGAAATTAGTATTTCGTTACAACAGATTAAAAAAGATTCAAAATACTGCTTCGCTTAGAATTTTTAATGTTTACGGTACTGACAATGTCAACCAGACTGACGTCGTTTCGAGATTTTCCGCAAGACTGTCAAAAGGACTGCCACCTATTATCAGTGGTGACGGTAAACATACACGAGATTTTATTTCTGTGGATGACGTTTCTGATGGCATATTATTATCCATAAAAGCAATGGAGAATGGCTATATTGGCGACTTAAGTTCGCCTGTTTTTAATATTGGTAGCGGAGCTGGTACAAGTATAGATGACCTTGCCCGAAAAATGCTCAAGATATCAGAACTTGATGTTGATCCTATCTATGAAGAAGGAAAAAATGACAATGGGGTTATTATGCATAGTTATGCTGACATCACGAGGGCTAAAAAAACCCTTCATTTTGTAGCCAAAATAGATCTTGAACGTGGACTGAGAGAAATAATAAGGGCTTTTGTTGTAAGAAAATAAATCATTAAAAATATGGTAACTACAAGTTCAAAACACCACATGTACGTAGATATGTCATATGAGTCAAGACAAATGTATTCAATTTTGATTTGCTCTTTTTAGACGGATCTTGGTTATTTTATTTTCCAGTGGATAATGGCTTTTACTTTAAAAATCTCTAATCCACGACATCTTCGTCATTAGGATAAGAGTGTCTTAATAAGGATTAGGCTAAGACTATAGGTATAAAAAGTTAGTAACAATAATTTGTTTTTCACATTTACATGAATAAGTTACACCTAAGGGGCTTATATAAAAAGTTGAAAGATTTATTAGTTGTTCATGACCGGCTTGGTGAGGTACGTAGACATGAATCAACCAAACTGTCGCTATGCAATTTGTACGACATAGAATCGAGAAAAAGTAAAATGTTTGAAGCTTACCTACTGATTACTAATATATACCAATAATAGGAACTTCAAATTAATTTAGTTACTCAATACAAGGGGAATAAGAGTATACATTTGATTATAGAAAAAGCCTAACTTTTTACCTTTCTATTCCATATATTGGAGTTTCACCTAACAGTTCTCGCGTTTTTGATGAATCTAGAGTAATAGAAAATATGTTTTTGTTGATTAATTTTAAAATTACCTCAATGTCTTTTATTGACTGGTCATCAGTTGTCATTGTGAGTTTACCCTTTATTGATGAGGTTTTCGTTTTGTTGTCATATGATATTAAATCCTGCTTAAAATCTGACAGTTGATATCTTTGAGTGTTCGATCCATCAGGAGGCACCGCAATCAGTGATACGTTAAAATTTTTGACTGTCGTAGGAGTGTTGCCCACGTTATCAAAGGCTGCATCCATTCTCCATCTCCCAGAAACTATCCACGAAACGTTCCCGTCGCTCGAATATTGTAGACTGTTTATGGGTCCATTCATCCTTAAGGATTGAGTGTTGTTTGATGCAGCAGAATAGGCAGATGGAATTGTCATAAATTGCTGACTTACAATGGTAGTAAGTAAGGCACATTCTAGAATAATTATTACGATAAAATTCCTGGGATGTATTATATTGCGCACATCAGCTGAAGGTAATTATAAATATAAATAGTATCTTAAAGAATGTTCCTTCAAACTTGGCCTTTTCATATTGCCCTTAATACAGGTAACAGATGCTAAATTAAGTCTGAGTTTACCTTAAATATGCTTTAGTTTTCAAATAATTGATGAACAAATCATCCTTTATCATAATTCTTCCTGCTTTGCTGCTTGTAATAGGGGTTATATTTGCAACCTTTTATCACAAGTATGATACTAGCAGATATTCATTCCCGTCTATAAATTTGACCGTTGGAGACCTTGAGGGATTGGCGGGAAACATAATAAGCATACAAAAAGACCCCGCGGGAAATGTCGTATCAATAGTCTCTGGAAAATGGCAATTTAACAAGTCAGCATCAGCTATTACGAATGGACTCAACAACAAATCAATCGAATTTGAATCTAGTCTCACATCATATAAAGCTGATGGAATGTCGGATAACAAATTATCACTATCAAATTTCACCTTAGCTCGATCCGCCTTTACTGATAAAAATGCAACTCTCGACGGAACTGCGTCATTTAATATAAAAGGTACAAAGTCAAGCAACGCGGCGATCCCTTTGCATATCTTTCTCGCTAACAAACTTGCTTTCACCATCTCAAGTGACTCAGATTTATTTCATAAGTATTTTCAAAAAACCCCCGTTTTTGGAAAAGTCACTTATTCTCCAAAGAGTAATAGCGAAAGTAACAAATCTTCTGCATCTACAAGTTCGAAAGTAAGTACTCAATTTGTCGGTGGGCCCGTTACTATTGATCCTTCTCTTAAAGTTGAAATGGTTACTAGTGGAATTAAATTTCCTTCTAATATGGCTTTTTTGGGTAACAACGACTTACTTGTTTTAGAAAAAAATGAAGGGCTGGTAAAGCGTGTTTTAAACGGAGTTATTCAAAATAACTCACTACTTGACGTATCCGTTGCTAATGGTGTTGAAAGAGGAATGCTAGGCATAGCGATAAAGAAAACAAATGTTGGTCCTGTACATGTATTTTTGTACTTTACAGAATCTGTCAAAGACGGCGAGGATGTTAGTGAGAGAAAAATTCCCTTGGGCAACAGATTGTATAGGTACGATCTTGTAGATGACAAACTGGTAAATCCTAAATTGTTATTGAATCTCCCTTCAACGCCTGGCTCTGCACATAATGGTGGGGAGATACTTTTGGATGGTAAAGGTAATATTTATGTCACAATAGGCGATCTCAATCGCAGTAACGCTAAGAATTCTAATTCTACTATAACCTTAGTTCAGAATAATCAAGATGGGCTATATCCAGATGGCAGAGCCGGAATACTGAGAATAACAGAAGATGGAAAACCTGTTGGGTCAGGAATAATTGGAAGTCAAGATCCACTAGACAAGTATTTTGCTTACGGAATTCGCAATAGTTTTGGCATAGCTTTTGATCCTTTGACAGGGATATTATGGGATACCGAAAATGGCCCAGAATATGGCGACGAGATCAACTTGGTTCACCCTGGCTTTAACAGTGGATGGAATAAAGTCCAGGGCATCTGGGCTCCGGACGAGAATTCCCCCGGGAACATCGCCTCTGATTTATCTAATTTGGTCTCCTTTAATAATACTGGTAAATACAGCGAACCTGAACTTTCATGGTACCAGCCCTCGCCAGGTCTCACTTCTCTAATTTTCTTTAATTCATCCAAATTGGGTTCGAGGTATGCAAATGACATGCTTGTCGGAGACTTCCATAATGGAAATATTTACAATTTCAAATTATACCCAAATAGGACAGGCCTTATTTTGCCGCCTCCAATTGCTGACAAGGTAGTCAATACAAAGAACGAGACACAAAGTGCAGTCTTTGCTAAGGGATTTGGCGCTATCACAGACATGGAGATCGGACCTGATGGATACCTTTACGTGCTCTCTTTATTCCAGGGGGCCGCTAATTGTGACCCTCTTCGACATCCCACTCAAGCTTGCATTGCATACGACAAACCAATAGGTGGATCCATATTCAGAATATTACCTAAGGCCGGTACAAGTTAGTCCAATAATCCTTCTTTTCATAGTTCTATTTTATTAGCAGTATTTTAATCTGGTAAATACTCAGAACCAAAATTAGTCAGTTGATTTTAATAGCCTCCATGAGCAATGTGATTCCAAGAGCTCGTGCTTGAGCTATTATTATAAAGTTAGAAAAGCAGAATTTAATTTGGTATTTTAATCGATAAGGCAAATTGCGTCAGTTTTATCCCAATGGTTTTGGGCGGATTGATGGGGTAAGATCATTACCGGATAAAGACGTTTTCTTGAAATTATATTGCATTGGTATCCAGCATGAGACCGAACCTTAGGATGACGAATGTTTCTTTTTTGCAAATTATATTGCCACTAACAAGTGCCCAAGTAGCGTTTTACGCTAAATAGGCCAGAATTTGTTTTGCAGCATATTCACGATAATTTATGGAAAAAAGTGTGGAATATAGTCTTTGACTGCATATTTGAGACTAACTTTAAAATAGTGTAACAAAATAATTGGACATTTGATGTATCTAAGAGGTGAGCGTCTGCGATACTTGATTATTTTGCTAATACCTATTTCTTTATCTGCCTACACGCATCTTTGGAATCCTCTTGGCTTTCCATCAATTCATATTGATGAGGCTCATTACATGCGTAGAGCAATGCTCGTTATCCAGGGTATGGGTCCCCAGGAATCGGCTGCCAGTGGATATCCTCGCACATACGACCATCCTTATTTTGGACAATTATTTCTCGGCGGGGTACTACGTCTAATAGGATATCCAGATATACTCAAGCCAGAATCTGACCAACAGTCAATAGAATTACTTCACATGGTACCGAGATTACTGATGGGTCTCTTAGCTGTTCTTGATACATTTTTAATTTTCAAGATTGCTGAAAGAAGATACGGTTTGGTGGTTGCTTTGATAGCCTCAGTGCTATTTGCTGTAATGCCCATGACATGGATCTTAAGACGTGTTTACTTAGATACTATTTTGATGCCGTTCATGTTGTCTTCGATCTTGTTTGCCCTTTATATAAGACCTAATGATCTTGCAAAAACTGCTGTAGACAAATATAAAATAGGTCAAGGGGCTTTGGTACTACTTTCAGGAATTTTCTTAGGACTAGCAATTTATACAAAAGTCCCTGCTTTCACAATGATCCCACTTGTTGGTTCTCTTGTGTTTTTTAATTCAAAGAAAAGACTCAAAAGTCTTGGAATCTGGTTTATACCTGTAATCCTGATTCCTCTCTTATGGCCTCTATATAGTGTTGCTGCTGGACAAGGTGATCTATGGGCGCAATGGGTTCTATGGCAGACGGAAAGGAACAGACCTTTATCGATATCGCTTACTAATTTCTTTGAAATC
>Ga0222622_10000048_pt1 | contig 44396 bp, 40 predicted proteins | sample PLM2_5_b1metaG_FD_177335 | JGI IMG/M metagenome (GOLD analysis project Ga0222622, IMG submission 177335) | Groundwater sediment microbial communities from an aquifer in East River, Colorado, USA - PLM2_5_b1 | ecosystem: Environmental > Terrestrial > Soil > Riparian zone | place: USA: East...
CGCGGTCTCCACAGCTTGGGGGTGGAGGTCGGGTCGGGAGAGTTTCTGCATGGCCCGTTCCACAATCTGCACCTTCTCAGTCGACACCACGCCTTGACGTTGCAGCGCGGCCAGACGCGGCAATACCTGTTCTAACTGTTCACCGAGCATGGAGGTGCGGGGACCCACGGCTGCTGCGGCCCGGACCCGGGAGGCCGCTTCACCTGGGGAGAGTTGCAACACCTGCACCAAAACCTGGTCAAGGAAGAGGAGCAAGCTGTTGCGGGCAGATCGGTGGCCTCAGCGTCAGCAATCAGAGTGTGGTCGATGAGTGGTAGCCGGTTGCGGAAGGTTTCGAACCGTCGCCACAACGCCACCTTTTCGGTGGCGTCGAGTTGATCAAGCCCCCCGGCTTCGATCCACACCAACCCTGCGGCCGGGAGCAGGTTCAAGATCAACCCCAAGCCTGAAGCAGGTTCAAGATCAACCCCAAGTCACACCTTTTGATCTTGACGATCAGCGGCTGAGCGCAGTCGAGCCGTACTCCGGCTTGCCCGTCGGTTCATACGTCAACAACACCGCGCCATTGCCAAATGCTCTCGACTCAACGAGTCGCAGAGCCGTGGGGATCGTCCCCTCGCCAAACAGTCGTTTACCGCCACCCAGCAGAACCGGGTACACCCACACGTTGTACTGGTCGACCAGCTCATTTTTCATCAGGCTTTGGACAAGGTTGCCGCTCCCGGACGTATGGATCTCGTCGTATGCCTCCGTGAGCCGCGCCACCTCATCGGCAATATCGCCCTTGAGCAGGGTCGAGTTATTCCACCCCAGGGCATCGAGGGTTCGGGAAGCGACGTACTTGGGAGCCTCGTTCAGCCGCGTTGCGATCGGATCGTCGGCGGGCGCGTACGGCCAGTAGCCGGCGAAGATCTCATAGGTTTTTCTGCCCAGCAGCAGGGCATCGAAGCCAGTGATGGCCTCGGTCATGACCTGCCCGGATTCCTCGTCGAAGTAAGGAACCTGCCACCCTCCCTGGTCGAAGCCGCCTTCGCGGTCCTCCTCGGGCATGCCCGGTGCCTGCATGACTCCGTCAAGCGAAGTGAATGTGTTGACTATTAGCTTTCCCATGGTTGTCCTCCCGTTCGCCGAGTGCTCACGATTACGACCAGACGGATCGGGAGAACTCATCGCATGCCGACTCATAGCGGGCGCTCGCGTGAGCCTCTCGCGACCGCGAGAGACTCAAGCCCTGGTGATCAGTTGGTCGAGTTTTGCAGCGCCCACGGTCGCAGGATTGCATAGATCGCCTCATTAATTCGGGACTGCGAGCCCCAACTGGGCGGCTCGGCGGACGGCTGTGCCGTGTAATGCGTCCAACTCCATGCGTTTGGGCTGATGCGAGGTCATGATGCAACGACGAACCAAGCCCTGCGCCCAGATTCGAAAGGACTCCGCTTCATTTACTCGGACTGTGCACCATCTGCACGTCACCGGCATCGGTGCAATGGCTTATGATGGCAATAGAGAACGCCGAGTTCTCTATTAGTTGGAGACCGCCAATGGTCCAGGTATCTGCGAGACGGCATCCGATGGGTGGGCGTGAGCGATCACCCATCATGCGTGTACTGCCCGGGCTCGTGCTGGTCATGCTGCTCGGCGCGCTGGACCAGACGATCATGGCGCCAGCGCTCCCGGCGGTAGCCGGTGATCTTGGAGCACTCAATCAGATCCCGATCGTCGTCACCGCCTATCTGGCCGCGGCGACTGTCGTGATGCCGGCGTACGGAAAACTGGGTGATCGCTTCGGCCGTCCGCGGGTGCTGCTCGTGGCAATCGGTGTCTTCATGGTCGGTGCCCTGCTCTGCGGCATCGCCCAGTCGATGCTTGCACTGGTGATCGCACGGATCATCCAGGGCACGGGCGGTGGCGGACTGATGATCGGCGCGCAAGCGGTGCTCGGCGAAGTCGTCAGCCCGCGGGAACGCGGGCGCTACCTGGGGCTGCTGAGCGGTGTCTACATCCTGGCGGCGGTCGGTGGTCCACTGCTGGGCGGGTTCGTTGTCGATCACCTGAGCTGGCGCTGGATCTTTGCCGGATATTTGCCACTCGGTCTGCTCGCGTTGATCATGGTGCGCCGCACGCTACGGTTGCCGGTGCCGCAGGCCCGACCGCCGATCGACTACGCCGGCGCGATCTTGCTCGCGATCGCTGTGCTCGCTGTCGTGTTGCTTGCGAGTATGGCCGGGCGTGCCGGCGACAGTCCGGCCTGGGCAGTGCCGGCGCTGATCATTGTGGGCGTCGCCGCCACCGCGGCGTGGCTGTTGACAGCTCGGCGTGCGGCCGACCCGATCCTGCCCTTGCGGCTGTTCCGGGATCGTAGCTTCGCTATCCCAACGGCCATCAGCTTCTTGATCGGGTTCGCACTGTTCGGGACAGTCAGCTACCTGCCGTCTTATTTGCAGATCGCCACTGGGGCCTCCTCGACGCGCGCCGGACTGGTCGTGACCTGCCTGATGGCGGGCGTGATCATCACCTTGATCATCTCCGGACAGTTGATCAGCCGTACCGGGCGCTATCGGGTCTTTCCGATCATGGGCACCGCTCTGGCCACCGTAGGGCTGGCGCTGCTGGCCACCGTCGATCCGGCCACGCCCATGCCAGTGATGCTTGGGTTCTTGCTCCTGATCGGCCTCGGAATCGGACTGACTATGCAGGTGATGATGCTGGTCGCGCAGAACGGTGTACCGCGCGCCGACCTCGGTACTGCCACTTCCGCGGTGACCTTCCTACGCCAGATCGGTGCCTCCACGGGCGTCGCCGTCGTCGGCGCGATGATCACGCTGCGTTTCTCCGAGGGACTACCGCCAGCTGTCGTCGACCGACTCCCCGGCGGAGCGTCCGGGCTCTCGGCTGATCGCCTCCACGCGCTACCCGCTGACCTACAGGCTGCGGTCGCGGCGGCCTACGGTGCCGCGGTCCCGCCGGTATTCGGCTATGTGGCTCCATTGCTCGGCATCGCCTTCCTGCTGGCGCTCGCGCTGCCCGCGCGCCAGCTGCGCGACACCGCGTACGCCGATGAGGCGGCGCCCGACACCCGTTCGACCGCGGGAACCACCAGAAGGGATGATCATGGTTGACACGCTCGCCCGCCGCGAGGAACGGCTCGTCACCCCGATCAGCGCCGTGCGGCGCGACGACCTGGAGCTCGCCGGCGGCAAGGGAGCCAACCTCGGTGAGCTGATGCAAGGCCGTTTCCCGGTCCCGGACGGCTTCATCGTCTCGACCGAGGCGTACGCGACCGTCGTAGAGGCGTCGGGCCTCGCTGCGGTGATCGCCGAAGGGGTCGCCGCGGGCGACGACGGCGCCACGATCCGCGCAGCGTTCGAGAACGTCACGATCCCCGACGGGCCGGCCGCCGCGATCAGCAAGGCGTACGCCGACCTCGGCGGCGGGCCGGTGGCGGTCCGCTCTAGCGCCACCGCCGAGGATTTGGCCGGGGCCGCGTTCGCGGGGCAGCAGGACACCTATCTGAATGTGATCGGCGAGACCGCGGTCCTCGACGCCGTGCGGCGGTGCTGGGGATCGCTGTGGACCGAGCGGGCCCTTGGCTACCGCGGTCACCAACAGATCGAGTCCAGCAACTTGCAGATCGCGGTGGTAGTCCAGCAGATGGTGAACGCGGAGTTCGCCGGCGTGATGTTCACCGCGAACCCGGTCACCGGCGAGCGGGACGAGATCGTCATTGACGCCAGCTCGGGGCTTGGTGAGGCAGTCGTCTCCGGCTTGGTGACTCCTGACCACTATGTGCTGGACGGCCAGGGCAAGGTTCGGGAGCGTACGCCGGGCAAACGCGAGGTAGTCATCCGCAGCGCGGCCAGCGGCGGCGTCACCCACTCGACCGACGCCGGTACCGGTCCGGCCACCCTGCCGGATCCGGTTCTGACCGAGCTCGCGGCACTAGGCCGCTCGGTCGCTGCACACTTCGGCCGGCCGCAAGACATCGAGTGGGCGTACGCCGACGGCCGGATCTGGCTGGTCCAGGCGCGTCCGATGACCGCGCTGCCGCCGCCACCGCTCAAGCTGAGCCGCATCCAGCGCCAGACCGGCCTCCAGCTGATGGACTACATGACGGTGCGGCCGTACCCGCTCGACATGAGCGGGTGGGTGCGGCCTGGCATCGGACGCATGGTGGAGCGGATGCTGGGCGACATCATCGGGCTCCGCCTCGATATCGACGACGCGCTCCCAGAGCGTGACGGCGTCGTCGAGCGATTTGTGCCTCCTGCTCCCCGTCCCACAAGGGCGACGCCCCACGCACTCATCCGGCTGCCGGGCCGGATCCGCCGCTATAACACGGCTAGCTGGACCGAGGACCCGCGGTTCGTGAAGTTCGAGCAGGGCATGTCCCAGCTCGCCGCCCTTGACCCCCGGAGCCTCAGCTGGGCGCAGCTGCTGCAGGCTTGCCGCCGCACGCTCGCCGTGGCGGACCTGATCACCGATCTGCGCGTGGACTACCTACCGCGCATGGGTTTCGACCTGCTGCGACTGCTCACACTGCTGAGGCTGCTCGGCGCATCCAGCCAGTTCGGGCTGCTCACTGCGGGCGCCAAGACCCGGACCCGGGACGCCAACCTCGCCCTGGAAGAGCTGGCGGCCCAGGCGCGAGCCGATCCGCCGGTTCGCGCGGTGTTCGATGAGCTCGACCCGCCAGCCCTGGTGGCTCGGCTAGATGGTGACGCCAGGTTCATCGCTTTCCGGCAAGCGCTGCGCCAATTCCTCAATGAATACGGCCATCGCGAAACGGTGAGCCCGCTGATGATGACCGCCCCAACGTGGGGCGATGACCCGACGCCAGTGCTGGGCATGATCAAAGTCCTCGTCGAGGAGCAGCCCCACGCGACGGCAACCGAACCATGGGTCGAGGCCGAGCGGCGGCTGCTTGGGCACCGCCTGCTGCGTTCACCTCGACAGCGCGCAACGGTGCTTCGCGCGATCGAGGCAGCCCGGCAGGGAATCGCGTTCCGGGAGGACACCCACTTCCACGCCACCCGAGCGCTCCCGATCCTGCGCCACATGCTGCTGGAGGCGGGGCGTCGGCTGGCCGAGGCCGGGGTTCTGCCCGAGGCCGAGGATGTCTTTCACCTCCACCTGGAGGAGCTTGAGGCCCTGCCCGGGCCGCCCGATCTACTGGCCCCCGCCGAGGCCAATCGGATCCGTGCGACCGCCCGGGATCGCGCGGCGCGCCGCGCCGAGCTGGCCGGGGTACCCATGCTCGCAACCGCGAGCCTCGTTGACCCGGCTGCCACCACGAAGGGGGCTTTGGTGACCGGCGTTCCCGCGAGCGGAGGCCGGGTGACCGGGCCCGTACGGGTGATCCGCGAGCCCGCGGAGTTCGGCGCGCTGCGCAGCGGCGAGGTCCTGGTCTGCCCGTACACCAACCCGACCTGGACGTCGCTGTTCCAGCGGGCGGCCGCCGTCGTCGTCGACTCCGGCGGGATTGGCTCGCACGCGGCGATTGTCGCTCGCGAGTACGGCATCCCCGCTGTGATGGGCACAGGGAGCGGGACCAGGATGCTCACAGACGGGCAGCAAGTAACCGTCAACGGCGACACCGGCCGAGTCACCGCCGCTTAGGATCCAGCCCGATCATGTCGCGCTCCGACGCCGTACCCGATATGGCCGCCACAGCACCGCGTGAGGATCACCGGACGCGGCCCCGGCGGCGCGGTCAGGCGCTGGACATGGCCATCCTCAACGCGACGATCGCGGAGATCGACCTCTTCGGCTACGCGGGGCTAAGCATGGAGCGAGTGGCCGAGCGGGCCAGGGCGAGCAAGGCCTCGCTCTACCGCCGGTGGCCCAGCAAGGTCGAGCTGGTGATGGCCGCCATCTATGATCTGCTGCCTGATCCGGCCGACGCGGTCGACACCGGCAGCCTGCGGGGGGATCTGTTGGCACTGCTTCGGACTGCGGCTGAGTTGCTCGCTGGGGCGGCGGGCACCGCCATTCGCGGCCTGATCAGCGACGCGCTGCGCGATCCCGGGCAGGCCGCCCAGCTCCGCCGCTATACCCGAGGCCGCAGCATCGCGGCGATGCGGGAGGTGGTGGACCGGGCAGTCGAACGGGGCGAACTCCCACCGGCCACTATCACGGCGCGTCAGCTGGAGGCGGGGCTGTCGGTGATGCGCTTCCACTTCCTGACCCACGGAGGTCCAGTACCGGATTACGTGATCATCGAAATCGTGGACGAGGTAGTACTGCCGCTGCTGCATGCGGCCGCCGTACGCGATGCGTGAGCCACCCGTAACCAGCAGCAAGGACTTATCCTCTGCCCGTTTGCGGCAATTCCGGACAGGCTTGGAGTCATGCTTCGACAGCGTCCGCGCTGGTGGCCGAGGTTCAGCAGCACTCTCCGGTCGACAGCCGTGACAGCGCGCATCGGCACTGCGCTCGGCGTCGCGATCTCGATCTTGTTCGTCACCGGACTGCTGAGTCACTACCAATACGAGCCCTGGACCTGGTTGCCGCAACCGGCCAAGCCGGTGTGGGGGTACCGGCTCACCCAGGGCATCCACGTCGCGACCGGGATAGCCACCATCCCGCTGCTACTGGTCAAGCTCTGGAGCGTCTATCCCAACTTGTTCCGGTTCCCGCCGATCAGGTCGATCCAACATGCCCTCGAGCGGATCAGCCTGGCGATTCTGGTCTCCACGGCGCTCGTCCAGGTGATCACCGGGTTCCTCAACGTGCTCAATTGGTATCCCTTCCCGTGGTACTTCGTCACGGTCCACCGCTTCCTGGCGTACGTGCTGGTCGGGTCGCTCCTGCTGCACATCGGCGTCAAGCTCCCCGACATCGCGTACGGGCTCAAGGCAAAGGTCACCGATGCGGACGTCCTCACCGAGATTCCATGGAACGAGAACCCCTCCTCCCACAGCAACGCTGGGACGCTTGCCGCGCCGCGCACGCCCGGCATTTCCCGCCGCGGACTGCTGGCCGCTGCGGGGGCGGGCATCGGGATCGTTGTCGTCACCTCCGTCGGCCAGACGGTCACCCCACTGGAGCCGCTCGGCCTGCTGGCGCCCCGGCAGTGGACGAAGGGCCCGCAGAGTGTCCCCGTCAACCGCACTGCCGATCAGGCACGGGTGTTTCAAGCCGCCACGTCCGCCGAGTGGACCCTGCAGGTGCAAGGGCCGAGGCCATACGAGCTCGCGCTGGCCGACCTCGAAGCGCGGGCCGTACACGAGGCGCGGCTGCCGATCAACTGCGTCGAAGGATGGAGCGTCGGGGCGAGCTGGCGGGGACTGTCGCTTCTGGAGCTGGTCCGACAGGCCGGCGGTACTGCGGACTCGCGGGTGCTCGTGCAGTCGTTCGAAGAGAACTGGGGCTTCAACCACTCCTTCATCGAGGGTCCGCAACTTGAGGCCGCGCTGCTGGCGACGCACCTGAACGGGCAGGGGCTGGACCTCGACCACGGCTACCCCCTTCGCCTGATCGCGCCCAACCGGGCGGGCGTCCTCAACACCAAGTGGCTGAGCCGGATCGAGGTGCTGTCGTGAAGGCTTGGCGGATCATCCTCGCGATCGCCGGCATCAGTCTCGGACTGTTCGGCGTCTTCCGGTTGGTGACCGAGATCCCGGCGCACAACCTCTTGGTGCTAGCTCTGTGGATGCTCGCGGCGCTAGCCATCCATGACGGCGTGCTGTCTCCAGCCGTGGTCACGGTGAGCAGTGCGCTGCGGCGGCACGTCCCGGACCGCGGCCGCCGTTACCTCCAGATCGCCCTGATCATGGGCGCCCTGATCACCGTGATCGCAATCCCGATGATCTTCCTACGCGGCAGCCAGCCGGCGGCCAAGGCGCTGTTGCTGCGCAACTACGGTGCGAATCTCAGCCTGCTCATTGGCATCATCGCGGTGATCACCCTTTCCCTTTACGCCGTACGCGTCGCCCGAGACCGGCCGCCCCCGTCCGCTCACGGGACGCAGACTGCCGCGACGAAGGAATGAGGGAGGAAGGAAACGTCGTGGATATCGGCGACCGTACCGTCGAGAACGAGCGTCTCACGGTGCCGGTGGCTCATCCACCGGAGCGGCAGTCGCGAGCCGGGCGACTGGGCGATCCACTGGGGCTGGCGCTCGCGCTGGCCCTAATCGGTATATCGGCGTACGTCGGCCACGGCCTGAAAGAGCGCGGGTTGCCGATCGTCTTGCCGCGGCCGCCTCTGCTCGCTTTCTGGTACCCGCATCTGGGCTGGGGAACCCCGTTGTGCGTGCTGTGCGTGCTGGTCGGCTTGCAGTTGCAGCGGGCCGTGGCGGAACTGGGCTGGCGTCGGCTACTCCTCGCCGGCTGGATGTTAAACCTTGCCTGGCTGTGCTCCCTGGCACTCGTCGACGGAGTCCGCAGCGGCTGGATCGACGTCCTCCTCGACCCCAACGAGTACCTTCACGACCTCCCGCGGATCACCGACCCGGCCGCCTTCGTGGCCAGCTTCACCCACTTCATCGCGTTCGGCGATGGCGTGGACGGCACCAACGTCTGGACCACCCATGTCGCGGGCCACCCGCCGCTGGCGACCCTCGTCTTCTGGCTGCTGGCACGGATCGGGCTGGGCGGCGGGTTCTGGGCGGGCGCGCTCTGCATTCTGGTGTCCTCGACGGCCAGCGTCGCCATTCCGATCACGCTCCGGGAACTTGGGGCAGGCAGTGCGGCTCGACGCATCGTTCCGTTCGTCGCGCTCTTCCCTGGCGCGGTCTGGATGGCCGTATCGGCGGACGGCTTGTTCGCTGGTGTGGCAGCCAGCGGCCTGGCGCTGGTCTGCATTGGCGCCGCCCGCGGTCGTCTCCTGGCCAGCCTGCTGGGAGGTCTGCTGCTCGGCACTGCGCTGTTCCTCTCGTACGGCCTGGTTCTCTTCGGCATCGTCGTGCTGACTGCCGCCGCACTGTCGGTTCACCAAAGAGGATTGCGGGGCAGCGCGGGGCCATGGCTGGTTGGGTGCGCCGGTGTGGCCGCCGTTGCGGCCGTCCACCTGGCGTACGGGTTCAACTGGTTCACGGGGCTTATCCAGCTGCGCATCCGGTACTACCAGGGGATCGCCAGCCAGCGTCCGTTCTCCTACTTCGTGTTCGCCAACCTGGCCGCCTGGCTGATCAGCTGCTCGCCGCTCTTGGCAATCGCCATTGCCCACTCGATCGGAGTCCTCGCTCGCTGGCGACGCGAGCCCTGGACCGAGGACCGAATCGTTGCGCTCATGGCACTCTCCGGGGTGCTGGCCGCGCTGGTCGCCGACCTCTCCGCTCTGTCCAAGGCCGAGACCGAGCGCATCTGGCTGTCGTTTGGGATAGTCGCCTACTCCGGTTTGGCGCTGCTCCGAGGCCGGTGGGGCTCCTGGGCCCTGGTGGGGGCCGCGAGCTGGGCGATCCTCGTCAACCACCTGTTCAACACCGGATGGTGAAGACCGGGGACATGAGTAAACCCCGGCCGAGTGGATTGCTCGGCCGGGGGGTAATGCGCCCCGCTGTTACGAGTCGATCTTCTTGTTGGCGACGATGCCGCTCGTCAGGATCGCTGCGGTCATCGGCATATGGTCCGCCGCCTTGGTGAGCTTGGCCTGATAGTCGGGCTTGCCGGCCACGCTGGCGTCGATGGCAGCGAATAGCGTGTCGACATGCGGGATCAGTTCCTCGGCGACCGCATCGGCGGGCAGTTCCGGGATCACGGAGTTGATCAGCTCGCCGAATGAGGTGCGGTACTTGTTCAGATCGGCCTTGGCCTTGGCGACCTGCTTGTCGTCCTTGGTGGCCTTGCCCAGGGTGTAGTTGACGAAGAATCCGATGTGCTGGCGCCAGGAGGCGAGGAACGGTTTCTCGGCGTCGGGGTAGACCGATCCGAGCGTCTTGGCCAGTGCCACTGAGTTGGCGTCGAGGGCCTTGACCGCGCCAACCACCTGCGGATCCTTGAGGTCGCCCTTCATCCGCACTGCGGTATCCAACGCATTTCCTGCAAGCCAGACGTGATCTGAGAGCTGGCTGGTGAGAGTTGCCCGGACGGTTGAGGCCATGCCATCCACGTCGCCCTCGAGCCCTTTGTTCTTCGCGATGCCACCGGCGAGTATCTCAGCGGTCATCACCATGTGATCGGCGGCCATTGTGAGCTTGGCCTGATAGTCGGGCTTGCCGGCCACGCTGGCGTCGATGGCAGCGAATAGCGAGTTGACGTGCGGGATCAGTTCCTCGCCGACTGCGTCGGCGGGCAGTTCCGGGATCACGGAGTTGATCAACTGGCCGAATGAGGTGCGGTACTTGTTCAGATCGGCCTTGGCCTTGGCGACCTGCTTGTCGTCCTTGGTGGCCTTGCCCAGGGTGTAGTTGACGAAGAATCCGATGTGCTGGCGCCAGGAGGCCAGGAATGGCTTCTCGGCCTCGGGGTAGACCGAGCCGATCGCCTTCGCCAGTGCGACAGAGTTGGCGTCGAGAGCCTTGACTGCACCGACCACCTGCGGATCCTTCAGATCACCCTTGTTCTGCACTGCGGTGTCCAACGCATTTCCCGCCAGCCAGACGTGATCTGACAACAGGCTGGTCAGCGTGGCACGCAGCGCGGCCGCCTCGCTAGCGTCCGGAGCGGAGACGGGCATGGCTGCCGCCGAGTGAGTCGGTGAGTGAGTAACCGAAGCGGATGGGACGACGGACGGGGCCTGGCTCGGCATGCCGGCCGGAGCGCCGGTGCTACTGCAACCGGCAGCAAGGACGAGTACCGCCGCGGCGGAAATGGAAAAGCGAGCGAAACGCTTATTCATGATGAACCTTTCTTGACACGCGCAATTGCGCTGAGCTTGTGAAGGCGACCGAATAGGGTCCCTACTGTTGGCCGCCCTCGGTGGATGTTGTGTCCGCGACAACCTTGATCGTGGCGTTCATGCCTTGATGGATGTCGCAGTAGTACGTGTAATCGCCGGGTTTGGTGAAGGTAAAGCTGAAGGTTTTGCCTTTTCCTGGCAGCTTGGCGTTGAACGTGCCGTCCGGGTCCTGCGAGGACCGGAGGCCGGTGGCCTTGTCGACTCCGACGAAGCGTCCGGATGTCACCGTGTGCGTGATCGGTTCGTCGTTACGCCAGGTGACCGTTGTGCCCGACTTCACCGTCGTCGTTGAGGGATTGAACATCAGCGAGCTCAGATTGATCACCGGATTTGAGGGTGCCGATGCCGTACTGGTCGGTGTTGTCGCCGACGACTCGCTGGAGGCACTGCAGCCGGCCAGGCTGCCTACCGTAATGAGCGACGAACCCGCGCCGATGAGGATTTTGCGGCGTACGGTTTGCTTTCTTGCAATATCCACGCCCCCTATTCGGTGTGGCGCAATACCCGGATGGGTACCTTTTCACAGCCGAATCGCCCGGAGCACAAATGTGTGATCGAGTGAATAACGGACCAATCCGAAACAGCTAGGAATACGAAATAGATCGGTCGGGCATTTCTCTTGCTCGATCATCAGAGGTGCAGCCGCGCGCCAGGCCCCATGAGGTTTGACGCTCGGCGCCCCGGTTAACGTGCAACCATGACCACGAACGACTACGCCGAGCCGGCTGCTGCGTTGGCGAGCGGCCGGATGCCGCTACTCGGATTCGGCACCTGGCAGATCAGCAATCGTGAGGCGGTGCAGGCGACCGCTTATGCCCTGCAAGCGGGATACAGGCACATCGACACGGCGACCATGTACAACAACGAAGCAGGCATCGGAAAAGCCTTGGCTTCGGCTGCGCTGCCTCGGAAATCGGTGTTCGTGACCACAAAGCTGCCGCCCGCGCACGCCGGTCGCGAGCGTCGCACGCTGGGGGAGAGCCTGACGAAGCTGGGCCTCACTTACGTCGATCTGTGGCTGATCCACTGGCCGCCCAACGGTCGGGCAGCACCGCGAGTATGGGAACAGCTCATCAAGGCGCGGCAGGACGGTTTGGCACGAGCCATCGGCGTGAGCAACTACTCGCTCAGCCAGATCGACGAACTGAGCCAGGTGACCGGAGTGGTGCCGGAGGTCAACCAGATCCGTTGGGGTCCGTCGCTCTACGACCCCGCTGTGGTGTCTGGGCTTGAGCAGCGCGGGGTGGTACTCGAGGGGTACAGCCCGTTCAAGGTGAGCAATCTGAGCGATCCCGCGCTGGTCTCGATCGCCGCGCGGCACGACGTAACCACCGCCCAGGTGATCGTCGCCTGGCATGTAGCGCACGGCTTCGTGGTCATTCCCAAGTCCGTACGCCGCGAGCGCATCGTCGCCAACGCGGCCGGTTCTCGAATCACATTAACGGCCGAAGACGTTGCGGCGATCGACGAACTTTCCAGGGCCGCCAGGGCCGGATCCCGGCGCAGGTTCAGCTAGGACGACATCCACTTGCCCCGGCCTGTTCTCGAGCTCGGGCCGCCGGACTGGTCGGAGTACCTGCGCCTCTTCTTGCCGCCGAGCGCTGGCACCTGATCCGCGCTCGTGAGCTTCCGGACGGGCATGGTGGCTGCCGACCTGGCTGCTTGCTGTCGAGTTGATCATCAGCCTCTGCGGCTAGCCCTCTCGTCGGTACGGGTCGGATAAGGTTCCGCCATGGGCGAGCAGGCAGCCACCGGGGCCGACCCTCGAACCGAACCATCCAGCCTGCTGACGCCGCTCCGGGAGCGATTCGACGACCTGCTGACCCGGATTGAAGAGCTGGTCAACATCGACTCTGGCTCCTTCACAGCCGAGGGCGTGAACCGAGTCGCCGACTTGTGCCAGGCCCGCTTTGAAGCGTGCGGCTGGGAGGTTGAGCGACACCGCCACCGCCCGGACCGGCAATGGGTGGGGCCGGCGCTGGGCGACATGGTGGTCGGACGGCGCACCGGAGGCCGGCCGGTGGCCGAGGGCGGGCGGCGCCTGCTACTTCTGGCCCACATAGACACGGTGTTTGACGAGGGTACGGCCGCGGCGCGCCCGTTCCGGGCTAGGGGCGGGCGCGCCTTCGGGCCTGGAGTCACCGACGACAAGGCCGGCGTGGTGTGCGGGTTCGAGGCGGTCGAGGTTCTCTGCAATCTGGCCGGCTTCGACGACTTCGCCGCCATCACCCTGGCTTGCTCGCCCGATGAGGAGATCGGCTCGCCGTTCAGCCGCCCACTGATCGAGGCCCTGGCCGTTGAGCACGACATCGCCGTGGGGCTGGAGGCGGCCCGGACGAACGGCGCGCTGGTTTCGGCGCGCAAGGGCATCTCGGCGTTCACCATCGAGGTCGAGGGCAGGGCCGTCCATGCCGGGGTCCGTCCCGCCGAGGGCGTCAACGCTGCCTTGGAGGCGGCCCACAAGACGGTTGCGCTTCAGGCCCTCAACGGCCGCTGGCCGGGGGTGACCTGCAACGTCGGGGTGTTGCGGGGCGGCCATCGCATTAACGTGGTCCCCGACCGGGCGGTCATGCAGGTCGAGGTACGAGCGGCGACCATAGCCGGACTCGAGCAGGCCATGGACGAGGTGGCGCGGATCGTGGCCGTGACCACGGTGCCGGGCGCCCGCGCCAAGCTGCTGCCGACCCACCGCCATACGCCCATGGAACGTACGCCGGCCGTGGCTGCGCTGGTCGCCGAGGCCCAGGGGGTCGCCCGTGACCTCGGGTTTGAGGTCGGCGAGGCGTCCACTGGCGGAGCCGGTGATGCCAACACCACCGCGGCGGCCGGGCTGCCCACAATCGACGGCCTGGCCCCGATGGGCGGTAACGCTCACGGCCCGGACGAGTGGCTGGACCTCGACAGCGTCGTCCCCCGCACCGCCCTGCTGGCCGGGCTGCTGGCAAGGCTGGGGTCCGGCGAGATCCGCAGCTAGCCACAGATGATCTTGGTTGCTGATCTTGGTTGCCCAAACTTTGCCGTCTCAGGATGGGGCAGACGAGGGTCGAATTCCCTCGCAAGGCACCCGTTAGTCGTTAACTGCCAGCGGAGTCGGTTGACATCGAGATTCGCAGCGCGGAGACCCCGCTGAGGTCCAACCACAATGCATCCGGCGTACGGACTAGCCGCATCAACACGTCCGTGCAATGCGGACAGCGCCCAACCAACCCGGGCTCGGGGCCGTACACCTGGAAGGTGGCCACTTGGGACGACGTACCACAGCTGCGGCATCGGCCGACCGCCGTGGTCAACTCGACCGCGAACACCTCCGAGAGTGGACCCGCCAGTGTGTTGCCGTCGTACACCGCAACGCCGTCTGTCTGCTCATTCATCTCATCGCCACCTCGTGATCATGGGCCACTTGGCCCGAACCGCTCTGTCTTGATCTTGGCCGGGTCGTGCCCGAGGGCGACCAGCAGATCCGAGACTGCCTCAACGAATGCGGTCGGCCCGCAGACGTAACAGGTCGGCTCCACATCCGCGGGCCAGCCGTGTGAGAGGAGATCATCTGCACTGATCCGCCCGACCGGCCGCTGCTCACCCTCTGGCGCGGTCCGCGTGTAAATGACGGTGACGTCGAGCCCACCGTCCCGGATGGCGCGACGCCGAAGCTCCTGATCGTAGATCTGATCTTCGGGAGTACGCACCGAGTAGATGAGGCGGAACGGCGCGTGACTGGCTCCGTCGCGCGACCGGATCATGGCCATCAGCGGTACCACGCCGGAGCCACCTGCCACCAGCAGCACAAGTCTGTTGTCTTCGGGCTTCCACACGAACCAACCGCCGACCGGCCCCCGCACCTCGACAGAGTCACCGGATCTGGCCTGGTCGGCGAGGTAGCTCGATACCTCACCGTCGGCCACCCGTTGCACAGTGATCTCGACTCGGTCGCCGCTGGCAGGCGCGGCAAGTGAATAGCTGCGAGCCGCCTGGTAGCCGTCGGGCGCGGTGAGGCGTACATCGACGTGCTGGCCAGCCAGATGCCCGGGCCACTCCGGCACTTCAAGAACCAGCGTGCTGGCGCTCGCCGTCTCGGTGCGCCGCTCGACGACGCGGGCGGCGCGCCAGCCGCGCCGGACCTTCAGTCCCCCTGATACCGCTGCTCGCGCCATGGGTCGCCGTAGTCGTGATATCCCAATTGCTCCCAGAAGCCGGGGGAGTCCTGATCCATCAGCTCAATGCCGCGGACCCATTTGGCCGACTTCCAGAAGTACAGATGCGGTACCAGCAACCGTGCGGGTCCGCCGTGCTCGGGAGCGAGCTCCTCCCCGTCGTAGGAATAGGCGACCCAGGCTTTGCCGTCGAGCAGATCCTCTAGCGGCAGGTTCGTGGTGTAGCCGCCGTAACTGTGAGCCAGGGCGTAGTCTGCGCCAGTCTCCACGTCGGCGAGCAGGGTATCGAGGGAGATACCGCGCCAGGCCGTGCCCAGCTTGGACCAACGCGTTACGCAATGAATGTCGACAGTGATCGACTCGGAGGGCAGAGCCATCAGCTCAGTCCAACTCCATCGATAACTCTCGCCCAGCTCCGTGGTGACGGTGAATTCCCAGGCGTCCAGCGGTATGCGAGGCGTGGGCCCCGCCGAGAGCACGGGGAAGTCCTTGGTGAGGTACTGGCCGGGCGGCAGTTGCTGGTTGCTGTCACGCCTCCGTCCACCGAAGCCCCTCGTAAAGATGCCCATCGGCGCCCTCCTCCAACTCAGTTTGGCACCTACCTAATGTGGCACTCATCCGATGGTTGTGGCCAGATGGCCTTCGCTGCAGGCCTTGGCGGTTACTCAGCACTAACTACTTGGTCTCCGCGCTACCTCCTGATGGTGCGCAGTTCGAGTAAGGGAAGCTGAGCTGCACCCACCAAGCGTGTCGTTCGTTACCGCTCTTGACTCGAGGGGCAGCACCACCTTGAGCCAGACCGAGAACAGGCCGAATGGCCCGCCGTCGCGGCCATGATCATGTTCAAAGTTGATCGGCCATGATTATCACCATCCACGGCACGCTGTCGTCGCCATACCCATTTGGCGTCTGGAAGGGCGAGGCCCAGCTCGCGATCACATTGCCGAGAGCGCAGCGACTGCCCACCTCCGCCGCGGCGGATGGGCGCTGGTGCGCACTCGAGGGCGGTGCACTATCCATAACGCTAGAGGTTATTAACGCGACGCGTTATGCTGGAGGTATCGTGATCCAGTCGTTCGGGGACGCTGACACTGCGAGGGTCTGGCGACGGGAGCACGTACGTCGCCTCGGGTCCGATCTGCAGCGAATCGCGAACCGGAAGCTGCTGATCCTTGATGCGGCGGAGACGCTGAATGACCTCCGGGTGCCACCGGGCAGCCGGCTTGAGCAGCTGCGCGGCGACCGGGCCGGACAGCACAGCATCCGGATCAATGACCAGTGGCGGATCTGCTTTACCTGGACCTCCACAGGCCCTACCAACGTCGTGATCACGGACTACCACTGAAAGGCGGAGCGAGCGATGGGTACCGTACACGCACCGATTCATCCCGGTGAGATTCTGCTTGAAGAGTTCCTCATCCCGCTTGGGATCAGCCAGTACCGACTGGCTCAGGCGATCGGTGTGCCGCCGCGTCGGATCAACGAGATCGTGCACGGTAAGCGGGCGATCAGCCCGGATACGGCGCTGCGACTGTCCAGGGCGCTGGGAACGTCGGACCGGTTCTGGATGAACCTGCAGACTCGCTACGACCTGGACACTCAGCTCGAGGCGCACCGCGACGAGCTCGACAAGATCACGCCCTTGGTCGCCTGAGTGGGGCAGAGCGAGTGTCGAGGCTCATCTTCGAGGCGTGCGTTTCCAGCATCACTCGACCCCCCCGAACTTCTGGTACGCGACGCGGAGCCGGTCGAGAAGCGCCTGCCCGCCCAACGCTGCATCAGGCACCGGAAGCTGCTGGAGCAGCAGGTCCGGCTCGACGTTCATGATCGCGGGTCGTGCAGGCAGCGGAGCGGAAGGTTGCCAAAAACGATGCAAGCGATCGGATGGATCCCCGGGCCAGGTCAGGCCGCTCAGTGCGAGTGCGGTGCCGGCCGCCGCAGCCGTTTGGTCGGCCAAATCGGTGGGCATACCGCCGCCCGTCCCATCGGCACGCAGCTCGCGCAGCCGGCCCAATAGGGCCTCCCGGTCGCGGCCTCGCCAGCGCAAGATCAAAAAGGGGTCCTCGTCGAAGGCTTCGGCCAGCAGGTAGAACGTGGCCGCGAGATGCTTGCACGGCACCTCCGAGTCCGGGCAGCTGCACCGCATGTCGAGCTCGTCGATCGTACGCGGAAACAGCGGCGCACCCACGGCGGCGAAGAGCTCTTCGAGCTCGGGCGGAACCTCGCCTGCCAGGAGCTTGGCGCTGGGCAGTGCCTGATTCGACAGCGCGATCTCGGCCTTCGCCCAGACCAGCTCAGGAAATACGGCGAAGCCGATCGTGGCTCGGTACGGGCGGGCTCGGGACCCCTGCACCATCGCGCGCACCGCGCCTGGCAGCACGTCGAGCGAGATGACCTGCCCCTTACGCGCGTACGTCCGGCCGCGCGTGAGCCGGCTGCCCATGGCGAACGACTCGAGCACGTCGATGAAACGCCGCGACCACCACGTGGACCCAATCTTTCCTCGACTGGTGCGAGCCTTGAGTCCGCTCTCGACCGGCCGCGGCCGCGACGGCGGGTACCACCGGCTCATGGGGTCCTCCTCCGCCCGCGACGCACCACGCCCGAACTAGACCTCACGCTGATGATCATTCGACGACTGCACCCGCCTCGAGCCGCAGCACCTCCGCGAGCTGGCCGGTGGACAGCTCGGTTAGCCATTGCTCGCCGGCGCCGACGATCTTTCCCGCCAAGCCGCGCTTGTCACGGATCATCGCCGCGATCTTCTCCTCCACCGTCCCGGCGCAGACGAGCTTGCGTACCTGCACCGCCCGGCGTTGTCCGATCCGGAATGCGCGATCGGTGGCCTGATCCTCGACGGCCGGATTCCACCAGCGGTCCACGTGTACGACGTGATTCGCTGCCGTCAGCGTGAGCCCGGTCCCACCGGCCTTGAGGGACAGGACGAATAGCGGTGGCGACCACGCGTCCGCAGCCTGGAACCGGGCGACCATGGCGTCTCGAGCCGGCTTCGAAACGCCACCGTGCAGGAACAGCACTTCACGACCGAACCGACCAGCAAGATGTCCCCGCAGCAGCGCGCCGAACTCGGCGTACTGGGTGAACAGCAGCGCCTTCTCACTGACCGCCATTACCTCATCAAGAATCTCGTCCAGCCGTTCGAGCTTGCCTGAACGCCCGGCCAGCCGGCTCCCGTCGCGGAGGAAGTGCGCTGGATGGTTGCACACCTGTTTGAGCTTGGTCATTGTGGCCAGAACCAGTCCGCGCCGCTCGATTCCCTCCGCCGTACGGATGCGTTCCAGCATGTCGTCGACTACGGCCTGATAGAGCGCAGCCTGCTCGGCAGTCAGGTTGCAGATCAGGTCCATCTCCAGCTTCTCCGGCAGGTCGGCGATGATCGACTTATCGGTCTTGACGCGGCGCAGGATGAACGGCCCAGTGAAGCGTCGGAGCCGATCCGCGGCGTCGTCATCACCTCGACGTTCGATCGGCTCGGCGTAGCGCTTCTTGAATGCCGCCGCAGATCCGAGCAATCCAGGGTTGGCGAACTCCAGAATTGACCATATGTCGGCGAGGCGGTTCTCCACCGGAGTTCCGGTGACAGCAACCCGAGTTCCCGCTGGGATCGAGCGGATCGCGGTGGCCTGTTTGGTGGCCGCGTTCTTGATCGCCTGCGCCTCGTCGACGACCACGCGCCGCCAGGTGATCTTGCGGAGATCGGCGGCGTCTCGAGCGGCGAGCGCGTACGTGGTGATCACAAGATCGCAGCCGGCAATCGCCTCGGTGAACCCGCTCCCGCGGGCACGCTCCGCGCCGTGATGGACGTGTATGCGCAGCTGCGGGGTGAACCGGGCCGCCTCGCGCTGCCAGTTGCCTACCAGTGACATCGGGCAGACCAGCAAGCTGGGCGGCCCGCCGTTCTGCTCGTAAGCGAGCAGCGCCAGCAGTTGCACCGTCTTGCCCAGGCCCATGTCGTCGGCGAGCACACCGCCCAACCCGGCGCGCCCGAGAAAGTCCAGCCACGCGAGGCCGCGGGTTTGGTACGGGCGCAGCTGCCCGTGGAAGGAGTCGGGAGTATCCACCGCGGCGACTCTGTGCTCCGCGTGTCCGGACAGCAGCTCGCCGAGCCAACCATCGGCCTCGACTCCCGCGACCGGCAGGCCGTCCGGCGCTGCATCGATGCCCAGCCCGAGCCGTAGCAGGTCACCCACCCGGGCGTCGCCTGTCTGTCCGGCGAGCTTGAGGCCGGCCGCGAGCCGTCGCGGATCCAGCTCGATCCACTGGCCGCGCAGCTTGACCATGGGCGCCTTGAGTTCGGCGAGTTCCGCCAGCTCGTCGCTGGTCAGCGCCTCACCGCCGAGAGCAAGGTCATAGCGGAACGCGGCGATCGAGTCGAAGCCGATCACTGTCGCATCGGCCGCCACTCGCCCCGGCTGGGACGGCGTCGAGGCGGTCACCGTCAGGCCGAGCCGAGAGGACGGCTTGGTCCACCACCCGGGCAGCTGTACGCCGAACCCGGCCGTGGCCAGTGCGGGAGCGACTCCGCTGAGAAACTGGTGCGCACCCTCGGTGTCCAAAGACAGACCGAGCGGCCGCGGGCTGCGCAAGGCGCTGTCGAGCTCCGGATACAGCCGGCTGGCCTTGCCCAGCTCGGCCAGGAAGGTCTCCTGCGGTGCCTGCACATGACGGGCCAGCGCGGGCAGTTTCTTCCCGCGGGAACGCCAGACCGCGTCCGCGTCAACGAACAGGCTCGGCTCGTCCGCGGCCTGCAACCCGAACCGCACCTGCCAGTCTTCGCCGCCATCGATTGGTTCCTTCAGTCGGAAACAGGCGCGTACCGGGCCCGACACGGCGTCCTGCTGCCAGGCGGCGACCATCGCGGTAAGTGTCGCGAGCGCCTCTGGGTCGGCGACGAAGCTGCGCTCGCTTCCGGTCAGTGCGGACAGCCACGCTCGGACTGCGGGCGTACCCGCCCTTCCGAGTGTCCGCCGGGTCGAGTCGAGCGCTGCTCGCGCGGCGGCGTCCACGAGGGCGTCCAAGGCATCGGACCAGAGGGCTAACCCGTCGCCAGTACTCGCGGCTAGCAGCGGCGGCGGCATCGAGGTCGCCAGGATGCGCGTCCAGGCGGCGTCGGGCCCGGTGATCACTGGACGCCATACGGCACGAGGCGGATCGGAGAGCACCGCCGGCAGCAGGCGTCCCCTCGCGACCAGGTCCGCGGCGAATCCGGCGAGCTTGATCAGGTGGACAACCGATGGCCCGAACGCGGCCGCCTCTCCGTCAAGGCTGCGCAGTAGGGCGAAAGCCAGATCGGGTTCGAGCTCCAGGTCGGGGACTTGCCACAGTCCGGCTCGCAGGTCCCCGCTCGCCTCGCCGATCTCGTCCCTGACCAGTTCGGGCGAAGCGACCGGCCCGCCGCCACGCGTCGGGAGGTTGAGGGTGACGGTTTCGATGGCCGCCTTCCACGCGACGGGAGGCAGTAGCGCTATGAGTTCGGCATGTGTGACGGCGTACGGATGCGGTTGGATGCGCGGCGCCCGGCCCGGCCGGCGTGGCGGCGTCGTAGGTGCGGATGAGTCTTCACCCCAGATTCCCAACCCGCCCAGGCGCAATGTCGACAGGCCCAGCCAGCAGGCATGAACGACGAACACGACACTCCTTCAACATCGAGCCGACGACCCGTCGGGCCTTTGCGCTCTGCGCCGGGCTCGATTATGCAGCAGTAGTCGGACCGCAGCGGTACGAAATTCCCTGGAAACCTCACTCCAGCTGAGTTTGCGATCCGTGACGCAGGCGTGAGCCGGGTTGGGAGGCCGCAGTTAGGGTGAAGTTTCCAGTGTGTAAGTCCAGCCTTGATCGGCTGGGGCTGTGGAACGTCGGAATACTGTTCGACGTGGATCGGCACTTTGCACCGTGAGCACTTTCGTTCTCGTGCACGGCGCATGGCACGGCGCGTGGTGTTGGAGCCGGCTGCAGCCTGAGTTGGAGGCGCGAGGTCACCGGTCAGTCGTCATGGACCTGCCCGTTGAGGACGGTGATGCGACATTCGAGGAATATGCCGATGTCGTCCTTGCTTCGTACCCGGCAGACGTGGAAGACGCCGTCCTAGTCGGGCACTCGCTCGGAGCGATGGTGTTGCCGCTTGTGGCGGCGTCGCGGCCTGTATCGATGCTGGTAACTCTCTGCGGCCTGATTCCCAATGTCAACGGTCGGCCGTGGGATGATGCGCCTCCCATGGGTCGGCCTGAGGCCTACCAGACCGTCGCCTTCGGTGACGGGTCGAGCGTGTTCCGGACGTTCGAGTCCGCGCGGATCACCTTCTACGCCGACTGCGATCCGCAGGATGCGGCGTGGGCCTTCGAGCGGTTGCGGCCTCAGAACTCGCGCAGCCTCTGGGATCGTCCCTACCCTTTGACCCAACTGCCGAACACTCCCCGCGCAGCCATCGCTGCTGTGGACGACGCCGCGATTACCATCGAGTTCAGCCGAGCGGTTACGAAGCCTCGATTCGGTGTCGACCTCACTGAGATTCCCGGCGCTCACTCACCGTTCCTAGCCCGACCTGGCGAGCTCGCGAGGCTGCTTGACGAGCTGACCGTCGCAAGCAATTGAGCTCTAGCCAGGCTGTCGACCGCTCACTCCAGTGAGCTGAGGTCCTCGGGGACATCAACCGCGTACCGCTGCAGCACGGCCAAGTCGATCACCTCCAGCGCTCGAACATTGGTAGAAGCCAGTACCACCGGCGGAGCTACGCCGGCCTCATTGGCCTCAGCCCAACGTTGCGCAACCACACACCACCGATCACCAGGTTGAAGGCCTGGGAAGCCATACTCGGGCGCTGGTGTGACCAAGTCGTTGCCGACCCTGCGCTGGTGCTCGAGGAATTCCGCGGTGACCACTGCGCACACCAGATGCGCGGCCTGACTAGGTCCGGAGCTGCAGCAACCATCACGGTAGAAGCCCGTGACCGGGTCGGTACTGCAGGTCTGCAGTTCGGCACCAAAGACATTGGTCTCGTCATGCACACCCCTAGTGTGGCCGGACCTTGGACTCTCTGGGGGTCGGGGATGCACATGGCTATCGGGCGACCTTCAATGTCAACTCTGTTCAGGCGTCAGTCAGCCTGCAATGATCGCGATTGGGGAGGCCATGACACCACACGCGCGTGCGAAGGCCGGCAGCGACCAAGCGCCGGTTTTCGCACCTCTGGCGGTACTAGTCAGTTGTGCATTGCTCGTACTGGCTCAGCTTTACTTGGCAATCACAATCGCACCGGTCATCGGCGAGAAGCTCGGGGCTGGCGGGCCCGCCGCTGCAGCGGCTCTCGGCACCACGTACGCGCTGGCTTATGGCTTCGGATTCCTGATCTTTGGGCCGCTGTCGGACCGCTACGGACGTAAGCCAGTCCTGGTGCCCGGGATGGCGGTACTGGCAATCTCCACTGCAGGTTTGGCGGCGGCGTCCTCGCTGCCCATGGTGGCGGTGCTGCGAACCCTCCAGGGTCTGCTGGCGGCGAGCTTCTCCACCGTGGCCTTGGCGTACGTGGCGGAGGCTCTTCCGCCGAGATGGCGGTCCACGGGGATCGGTGCGATGTCGACCGCCTTCCTGTCGGCCGGCATTCTCGGTCAAGTATTTGCGCAGGCGGTTGCAGAGGCTCTGGGCTGGCGCTGGGTATTCGGCATCGCCGCACCAGCACTTCTTATTGCCGCTCTCGCCATGGCGGTGATTCTGATCGAGCCCACTCGCAGCGGACCTCCGGCCAGCCTGGCTCAGAAGTATCGCGAGTTGGCCAGATTGGCCGTCCAGCGCGAGCTCGTGTTGCCGAACGTGGCTTCCTTTCCTGTGCTGTTGAGCTTCGTTGCCATGTACGCCGCACTCGGTCCGCTCTTACGGACCCAGTTCGGACTCGACGACACCGGCGTGCTTCTCGTACGACTAGCCGGGCTTCCAGCAATGCTGCTGGCCCCACTCGCCGGCTGGCTCGTCGGGCGGCACGGCGCCACCCGGGTCGCCATCGCGGGATATCTGCTCGCCGCGGTAGGGCTCGCGGCGGAGGCGGTCTCGGTTGCCGCGCCGTGGGCGCTCGTCATCGCCAGCGTCGTCTTCGTCCTCGGCATCGCCACGATTGTGCCCGCGGTGATCGCGCTGATTGGCAGTCGCGGCGGCACATCTCGCGCTGGAGCGCTCGCCCTCAACGGCCTGTATGTGTTCGCAGGAGCCTCGTGCGGTCCCCTCGTAGCCCAACTCCCGGTCGGGTTCACCGGCCTCATGCTCGGGCTAGCTGCCCTGCTCATGATCGCGGCCGCGCTGATGGCGATCAGCACTCGACGAGTGGCCGACGTCAGTGTCTGACCGTCTGGGCCTTCCGCTGACGTCAAGATGCTCACCAGGAGGCTCACGCCCGGGCTTGCCGGTTATGTGCTGGTGATTGTGCTCGGGCTGTTTCTGCCGGGGGCGGCCGTGCTCGGCTACCTGATTATCGCGGTGTACATCATCCTGCCTTTCGGCGCTCTGCGGCGACCGAACGCGGCGGTCGGCGCAAAGCCATAGGGTCGAGGCACGGTTGTTCATGCGGCGTCGGGTGTTCGCCGGCGGCCGCGCCGAGGGTGTTGTTGGCGTTGGGCGTGGATGCGTCGGATGCGTGCGTTGATTTGGGGTCGTTGTTGTTGGTCGATCCACCAGGGCGGTATCCATTCCGGCAAACCATCCGGGTTCATCCGGCAGGTCCAACCCTTCTGCAGAAAATGGGTGTGGTGATATCGGCAGAGCAAGGTCAGATTGTCAAGATCAGTAAGCCCACCCAGGATCCAGTCGAGGATGTGGTGTCGGTCGCACCAACTGGGTGGATGGGTGCAGCCGGGAAAGGAGCATCCACCGTCTCGGGTGATCAAGGCCATGGTTTGCCCCCGCGAAGCGAGCCGCTGGGTTCTCCCCAGCGCTAAAGGAACCCCATCCTGGTTGATGATGGTGGGCCAGATTTCAGCCTCGTCAGCAATCCTGAGCAATTGATCAGCAGTCAACATGGATCCGTCGCTGGTTTCCGCTAACCCAGTCTTGGTGAGCAGCTCCTCCACACCGATGGTGACGATCACTGAGGCTTGGACGCCACCCACCGAGGGTTGGTCTTTCATTTTCAGTAAGCGTCCGCAGGCCTCATCCAACCCGTCGTGCAGGCGTTGCCCGTGGGGCCGCTCATCCGGAATTGCCGTGCTGGCTCCGTCTTCGCCTTCCAGCGTGGTGGTGCGCGGTTTGGTGAGCGGATCCAAGATCGCATTGAGTTGGGCGCCGACGGTGGTGGTGAGTTTGCCTTGTAGGTGCCACATGCCGTCGCGGCGTTGTTTCAACTCCACATAGCGGCGGTCTTGTTGTAGTTGGTCATCAATGGGTTCGGGCCCGTCCGGATCAGCAGCATTCACCACGTGTAGGGCGTAGCGGCGCAGATCGGTTGGTCCCAGGGTGGGTGCGTACTGGGTGAGCAGCTGCTCCGCCGTCTCCACATCTTGGGGGTGGAGGTCGGGTCGGGAGAGTTTCTGCATGGCCCGTTCCACAATCTGTACCTTCTCAGTCGACACCGCACCTTGACGTTGCAGCGCCGCCAGACGCGGCAGGACTGGTTCTAACTGTTCACCGAGCATCGACATCCGTGGACCCACGGCTGCTGCGGCCCGGACCCGGGAGGCCGCTTCACCTGGGGAGAGTTGCAACACCTGCACCAAGAACCCGGTCAAGGAAGAGGAGCAAGCTGTTGCGGGAAGATCAGTGGCCTCAGCCTCAGCAATCAGGCTGTGGTCGATCAGTGGCAGCCGGTTCCTAAAGGTTTCGAACCGTCGCCACCAGCTGATCTTCTCTGCTGCGCTGAACTGATCAAGTCCGCCGGATTCAACCGCTTCCACGAGTTCGGCGAAGTTGTCGTTGAGTTTGTCGAGGACCACATCCAGCCGGCCGCGCTCCGTGCGCTGCTGTGCTGTTGGATCCCCGAGTTCCATACACCTATTCTATTCAAACATGTGTTCGATAGCAAGCTATTCTCAATAAAATAAGGAAAGTTGCGCCTGGAACTGCACCTTGCCGCTCAGCCCACCACCGGACAAGCCCTCCCCAACATTCCCCTGGACCTCTTGCTCTTGAACCCCGGACCTGCTTCCGGCGCTTCCTAGATCCGTGTCGCCCGGAGCTGGGTCAAGGCTGGCCGTAGGCCACCCGCAGGGCTTGGCCTCGACGCCAGCGAGGGCGACGCCACACTCCCAAAAGCCGGGAGCAGAAAGAGAGCAACTCAAAGTGGGTCAAGATCAGAATGCTGAAGAGTCCGGTGCTCCGTACCATGCTCATCGCGCGGGTTCACCTCGCGAGTTCGCGGGTAACTGAGCGATCACGACCCGATCTGAAGGAGGAACCATGAGCCAGCCCGCACAGCAACAAGAAGTGCCTGGCATTCAATCGAAGATGACGCCGGTACCGGACTGCGGCGAGGAGAGCTATCAGGGCAGCGGGAAGCTCACCGGCAAGGTGGCTGTGATCACTGGTGGCGACTCCGGCATTGGGAGGGCCGTGGCCATCGCGTACGCGCGGGAAGGTGCCGACGTCTTGATCTCTTACCTCAGCGAGGACTCCGACGCCAAGGACACGGCAGGCTATGTCGAGCAGGCCGGTCGACGTGCCGTACTGGTGAAGGGCGACTTGGTAGATCCAGAGCTCTGCCGGGAGATCATTCAAACCGCAGTCGATGAGCTTGGCGGACTGGACATCTTGGTGAGCAACGCTGCCTTCCAGATGAGCCATGACACGTTGGAGGAGATCTCCGATGAGGAGTGGGACTACACCATCGCCACCAACATCAGCGCGATGTTCCATCTGTGCAAGGCAGCCATTCCGCACATGAAGCCAGGCTCATCCATCATCGGCAGCTCATCGGTGAACTCCGACATGCCGTCGCCGCAGCTTGCTCCGTACGCCGCCACCAAAGCGGCGATCGCCAACTTCTGCGCCAGCCTGGCCCAGATGCTGGGGGAGAAGGGGATCCGCGTCAACAGTGTTGCACCGGGACCAATCTGGACACCCTTGATCCCGGCGACGATGCCTCCAGAGAAGGTGGAGAAGTTTGGCGAGAACACCCCCCTTGGCCGGGCTGGTCAGCCTAGGGAACTGGCGCCGGTATATGTCCTGCTGGCCTCCGACGACGGCAGCTACGTCTCCGGCGCTCGGGTCGCAGTGACCGGCGGGCGGCCGGTCCTCTGAGGTGAGGAGATGACGCTGCCGCGTGAGGTGGATGCGGTCGTCATCGGAGCCGGGCACAACGGGCTGGTGGCGGCCAACCGATTAGCCGAGGCCGGCTGGGACACGCTGCTCCTTGAGGCGCAGCCGGAGGTCGGGGGCGCCGTACGCAGTGATCGGGAACTACATCCGGATTTCGTCTCCGACACTTTCAGTGCGTTCTACCCGATGGCGGCGGCCTCGCGAGTGATCACCGGGTTGCACCTGGAGGACTACGGCCTGCGGTGGCGGCATGCTCCTGCGGTGCTCGGGCATCCGCTGCCGAACGGCCGCTGGGTGATGTTGCACCGCGACCTCGATGTCACCGCAAAGCTGCTGGACGAGGAGCATCCTGGAGACGGCGACGCTTGGCGTGCACTCCATGATCAATGGCGGCGAATCGGTCCGAGTTTGGTCGACGCTCTGGTGACGCCGTTCCCGCCGCTGGGACCCGCCCTACGGACCATGATCAAGTTGCCGACGGTGGGCGGGCTGTCCTTCGTACGCGAAATGCTGGCTCCCGCGTCCACCGCCTTTGAGCAGCACTTCAGCAGCCAGGCCGTACGGTTGCTGCTTGCCGGAAACGCCTTGCACGCAGACATTTCCTTGGATGCGTCGGGTTCCGGCTTCCTCGGGCTGCTGTTGATCATGCTGGGTCAAACCGTCGGGTTCCCGGTCCCGGAGGGCGGTGCGGGCAAACTCACGGAGGCGATGCGCGACCGCTTGCTCCGGTACGGCGGTGAGGTGGCCTACAACGCCGAGGTAACCAAGATCACCGTCGAGTACGGCCGTGCGGTCGGCGTACAGGTCCATGATCAATTTGTACGGGCACGCCGCGCGGTGCTAGCCGATGTCGCAGCCGAGCACCTCTACGGTCGGCTGGTCACCTTCGACGAGCTGCCACCGAAGGTGCGGGCCACGATGGCCGGTTTTCGCCGCGACCCTGGGACCGTCAAGGTCGACTACGCGCTCAGCGGCCCAGTGCCGTGGAGCGCGCCGCCGCCGTATGCCCCGGGAACCGTTCATATCAGCGACTCCTATGAGGAGCTGGTGATCGGCTACGCCCAGCTGAGCACCGGGCACATCCCGGAGCGGCCGTTCCTGCTGATGGGGCAGATGACTACCGCGGATCCGACGCGGTCGCCGGAGGGTACTGAGTCATTGTGGGCTTACACCCACGTACCGCAACGCGTACTGGGCGATGCAGGTGGGAATCTCACCGGGTCGTGGGACACCGACGAAGCCGAGCGGTTCGCCGACCGCATGCAAGACCGCATCGAGCAGCGGGCGCCGGGCTTCTCGGAGCGCATCCTGGCGCGTCGCATTTTGACTCCGATCGAGCTGGAGCGTCGCAACGCGAGTCTGGTCGGCGGCTCCATCAACGGCGGGACCGCGGCGCTTGACCAGCAGCTGATCTTCCGGCCCATTCCTGGCCTGGGCCGGGCGAGTACGCCGATCCGCGGGCTCTACCTAGCTTCGTCCTCAGCGCATCCAGGTGGCAGCGTGCATGGGGCGTGCGGCATGAACGCGGCACGAGCTGCGTTGGCACACGCGCGACTTACACCGCGCCGGGCCGCTTACGTGCGGCCTTCAGCCAGGTAGGCGAGCCGACGCAGCGTCTCGCGGTTGCGTACGTCGATGCCGGCCACCCGTACCGGCTGAGGAACTAGCTGACCAGGGCCGTCTGTGACGTCTTCGGCGATCGAGACCAGCGAGCCATTGGCCGCCGCGTTGACGGTGATCTCCACTCGAGCCTTGCCGACCGGCCAGCCTCGAGCTTCCAGAACCAGGCGCTTCCCGGGCTCGATCTCGATGGCCTCCGTGGTGTCGTCGATGAGCAGTGGCCACATGCCGAAGGAGTGGTGCAGCTTGGTGCCAGGCGCCGGCCAGCCGGGGTCGACATCGCGCATCCGCGACGCACCGACCACCCACACGGGATAGGTCCAGCCGTCATGCAATACGGCGAAGACTTGCTCCGGCGAGCAGTTGAACCGACGTCGTACAGCCATGTCAGCGCTCCTGCTGTGGCGCCTCGGGATCCCCGCTGGGGACCGAATCTGCTTTCACCGCTCCGCGCTCGCCGAGCGGCTTCTCCTCGCCCTTCGTGGTGTCCTGCACGGTTTGCTGCTCGGACTCTGCATTGATCTCGGCACCGAGCAAGACCGCGTACATGCTGATCCACAGCCAGAACAGCAGCACCACGATTCCGGCGAAAACGCCATAGGTCTTGGCGTAGTTGCCGAAGGTAGCTGTATAGATCGAGAACCCGATCGAGGCAACGAGCCAAACCACCGTGGCGACGATGGCACCAACCGATACCCAGGCCATGCGGGGCGCGTCGCGGTCGGGCCCCAGCCTATAGAGGACTGCAAGCGCGACGGCGACGAGCACGACGAGCACTAGCCAGCCAAGGATCTGGAAGACCCAGCGCAGCACGCCAGTCCCGAATACGGCTTTCAGCAGCGGCGGCAGCACGGCGACGATTCCAAGCATGATCACCATGAAAACGATGGCGCCGAGGGTCAGCCCGAGGGACATTAGCCGCTTCTTGATGAAGCCGCGTTTTTCTTCCTCGTCGTAGGCGACAGTGATCGCCGTCAGCAGGTTGTTGATCCCTGCCGAGGCGCTCCACAACGCGATCGCGACCGAGATAATGAGACCGATACCAAGAGTCGAGCGCCGCGAGGCCAGTGCCGTGACCTGATCGGTGATGACTTGCTTGGCCTGTTCGGGCAGTGCGGCGGTCATCGAGTTCAGCTGGTTCGTGATCGTCGCCGGGTCGGCGAAGAGTCCGTAGATGGACACAATGGCGATCAGTGCCGGGAAGATGCTTAGGAAGGCGTAGAAGGCGACACCGGCGGCGAGCAGCGGCACTTGATCCGCTTTGGCCTCCTTCCAGCCGCGCTTGGCTACCTGCAGCCAGCCGCGCGCGGGCACCTCCGTGGGGCGCTTTGCTTTGCTGCCCGGCACCTCGACGTCTTTTTGCGTGGTCGTGATGATCATTCCCTTTCATGAGTGCCTTGCTTGGGTGCTACTACCCCCGAGCTGGAGCAGGTAATCACAGTTGGGACTTTCGACCCTTTTCGATCAGAGGTCGGACGGACTGGTACCAGGAGACTGCTCAGAGCACCGGCCAGCGCGATCGCGCAGGCGCCCAGGAAGCCGATGCGATAGCCCGTCATGACGGCCGGGCCTGCGGCAGCCGCCGCGAGGGGTACGAGGAGTGCGACGCCGACGGCTGTTCCCACTTGGGCGGCGGAGTTGAGTACGCCGGAGGCCACGCCGCGATAGGCCGGGTCTGCGGCATCGGTTCCGGTCTGGGTCGAGGCGACCGATGCGGCACCCAGGCCCGCACCGATCAGTGTGAAGGCGGCTAGCAGCTGGACCACCGGTAGACCTCCGGCAGGCAGGATCATCAGTGCAGTGATGCCCATTGCGATGCCGGTGAAGCCCACCAGCAACGTGCGCCGCCCGCCCAGCCGAACGAGCAGCCGTGGGCCTAGCAGCGATCCGGCGATGACGGCCAGGTTGACAGCGGGAAAAAGCAGCGACGCCCGTCCGGCCGGTACACCGAGCACCTCCTGGACATACAGGACCGAAAGGTACATCGCAGGCGTTGTTGAAGCCGTGATGGCGAGAGCGGTTAGATTCGCGCCAGCGACCGGCCGCGATCGCAGCAAACCCGGCGGCAGCAGGGGATCGGCCGTTCGTCGTTCGTGGCGTACGAAGATCACGAAGGCCGTGGCCGCGAGCAGCAATGTCCCCCAGCTCGAGAGCTGACCCAGACCTCGGTCGCCGGCACTGGTCAGGCCGTAGACCAGTAGCGCCAGGCCAGCGGTCGCGGCTAGCGCACCGCCGAGATCCAGCCGCGAGGTCTGAGTCTCCTTCCGATCCGCAGGCAGCAACCATGGCGTGATCACTAGGGCTATCAACCCGATCGGCACGTTGACGGCGAAGACCCAACGCCATCCTGCGTACTCGCTGATCAACCCCCCGAGCACCCAGCCACTGGCGCCGCCACCGGCCGCGACGGCGGTCCACCAACCCACCGCGCGCCGCCGCCCTTCACCAGGTTCGGTGAGCGTCGTGAGCAAGGCCAGCGCGGCAGGTGAGAGCAAGGCCGCTCCGGCGCCCTGGAAGACCCGGGCAGCGACAAGCGCCGCCGGCGACCACGCCAACGCGCAGCCGCCGGAGGCGGCCGCGAACAGGCCTAGACCGATCAGGAAGGTTCGGCGCCGACCCACCAGGTCGGCCACCCGGCCGCCGCAGATCAACAGACCGCCGAACACCAGCGTGTACGCCGTGAACACCCACTGCAGTCCAGCATCGCTGAACCCCAGCGCCTGACGGATCGCGGGCAAGGCGGTGGTGACGATCGTTGCGTCGAGCACCACGACGAATTGGGCGACGCAGATAACCGCAAGCGCCCACATTCGTGCGCTCGCCGGAGTGTTTCCAGCAAAAGTGCTCATGCTGGAAACATACCCATAGCTTCTGACGGTATACGACTGGTAAAGTGAGTTTTGGTGGAAACAGCAATTAACGCGACGCAGACCCCACGTGAGCTGCCCATTGTGGGCGGGCATCTCGCGCTGGACTTCGCCAACACGGTCGACGATCCCGAGGGACGAGAGCGCTACGACCATGCCGGGACGTACGCCGAGCTCGTCGGGTGGTCCGCTCGCATCGGCGTTCTGACGCCCGATCAGGCGGCTGCGCTGCTTGTTGCAGCTGACCAGCACCCGCGTGCTGCCACTGCTGCGCTGAGACGAGCGCAAGCCCTGCGCCGCATCTTGATCGACATCTTTACCGAAATCGCCTTGATCAACAGCGACAAGCCGGAAGGCACTGAACGAGAGACGCCAACGGCGCATTGGGCCGACCTGCGCCCCTTCGTGACGGACGCGATGGCTCATGCCGAGCTGACGCCGGGCGATTCGACGTATCAGCTGACCTGGCCGGAGACTACGCGGCTGGACGCGATGCTTCGGCCGATCGGCCTGGCGGCCCTTGCGCTACTCACCAGTCCGCAGCTATCTCGGCTCAAGAAGTGCGGCGGCTGTCCATGGCTGTTTCTTGATCAATCCAAGAACCTCAGCCGCCGCTGGTGTGCCATGAACGACTGCGGCACTCACGAGAAGATTCGCCGCTACGTCACTCGTCGCGCAGCGGCCAGACGGCGGTCCTGACCTGCTGGACACGCGTCGTCTTGATCAGTCTTCGAAGATGCGGATCACCCCAGCCGGGTTTCCCACAGCCACCACGTTCGCGGGCAGATCGCGGACCACAACCGCGCCGGCGCCTACGACGGTGTTCCTTCCGATCGTGACACCCGGGCCGACGATCACGCCGCCGCCCAGCCAGACGTTGTCCATGAGCACGATCGGCTCGGCCGCCTCCCACTTGTCCAGGCGCAAGCCTGGATTGATCGGGTGAGTGGCGGTCAGCAGCTGAACGTTCGGACCGATCTGGACATCGTCGCCAATCGTTACCGTCGCTACATCCAGCGAGACCACACCCCAGTTCAGGAAGCAGCGCGCTCCGATCGAGGTCTGGTACCCGTAGTCGCAATAGAACGGCGGCCGGATCTCGCTGCCGTCACCGAACGCGGCTAACAGCTCGGTCAGGATCTCGCGATGTCTCGTGGCGTCCGTGGGATCAGAGATGTTGAGCTGATGGATCAGCTTGCGGGCCCGGGCCGACTCCTGGCCAAGTTCTGGATCATCAGCGATGTACAGCTCGCCAGCCAGCATCCGCTCCCGCATGGACGGGGCGTCAGTCATCGTCGGGATCTTCCTTTGAGTGCTGACTGGCGAGTTGTTCCAAGATCGGTGTGCACTCGGAAACATCAGGAAGGGCGGCAATCTCTGCTGCCATGACGCGGGCTCCTTCCGTGAAGGCCGGTTCATCCAAGATCTTGCTCAGTGCCGCTGGAAGGTCGGCGACCGCTCCCAAGCCGCCGGGCAGCTCGAGGCCAGCCTTGACTTCCGCAACCCGTTTGGCGTGTACGACCTGGTCAAAGGAGAAGAGAGGGAGGACGACTTGAGGTACGCCTGCGGACAGTGCTGCCATCGTCGTACCAAATCCGCCGTGTCCGATCACAGCGGTCGCCTCACCCATGACGGCCTCTTGCGGCCACCACTGCTCGACATGGCTGTTTGGTGGGATTGGCTCGAGGTCGGCCGGATCAAGATCGCGTCCAGTCGTCATCAGAACCCGGACCGGCAGGTCGGCCAGGGCACGAAGAGTCGCGTCGTACAGCGGGGCAAACCGCGCCTGGCGCGCAGTGACCGAGCCGTAGCTGACGTAGACGAGCGGCTCAGCCGGATTTCCCCACGCCGCTGGCAGCCTGGTCTCGGCCGGTGCCTCCGTGCGCAACCGCCATATCCGACCACGGTGGCTCACCGCCTGTTCGCCCTCCGATTCACCCAGCATCAACTCGCCCGAATCGAGCGCGGCCGGAACCGAGGTCAGGCTGTCACCATGAAGCAAAAGTTCGGCGCCGCGTTCCGGCGCCAGATCGGCCATAGTGCTCAAGTGGGTCAGCGACTTCTCAAGGAGGCCGACGAGTGCCGGACCGATTTGGCCCATGCCAATCGCAACCTCTAGCTGCGAGATGCCAGCGCGTTCGGCGGCAACCAGTGACCCGAACTCGTAGGTCTCACGGAGCGCAATGTCTGGTCGCCAATCGGTCATGATTTTGGTCAGTGCCGGTAACGCTGCCTGCGCATAGAGGCGACCAAAGACCTCGACCACCATCACACGATTCATTTCCTCGAAGGTTGGCTGCGCGATGCGGCCGAATACCTCACGGATCAGTTCACGCGGCGGCTCGTCGAAAGGCAGGTGGGTGAAACCCGCTCCGGTCACGGCTTCAGCAAACCTGCCGGGGGCGGCCACGGCGACCGTCTGGCCTGCAGCCACGCAGGCCTTCGCGAAGGGAATGAGCGGTCCGAAGTGTCCGGTCTCGGCTGTCGTCGAGAACAGGACGCGCATAACGCCACATGCTCCCACGCTCATGGTGGGTCGGGGGTGCGGCTGAGGTAGTGGTGTCCGGTGGGTGTGGTGATGTGGATGGTGTGCGGTCCGTCGTGGAAGCCGCAATCGATGAGGCTGATGTGCCAGCCGGGCATCTCCCGGACGTAGTTGCCGCGTTCACAGGTGCCGCGGCCGTTCTCCAGAACGGTGGGGCCGCCGTCGCATTGGCGGATGATGTGATCAAGGTGTCGGATCGGTGCATCACAGTAGGGGTCGGTGCAGGTTTGGTCGCGGAGTCGGATGAGTTGGCCTAGCCAGCCGTCGAAGTGTCGCCGGGTCGGATCCCCACCCACAATCGGCCCCGAGCCGGTTGATCCTTTTGGTGCGGTGAAGAGCCGGCGCCACCATTTGCGTCCCTGACTGGTGGTCAGGATTTCTCGGGCCAGTTCGGCGGGCAGCGGGCCTTGCCCCGGGATCACCGCAGCAGTGTCCTTGTCCGGGTTGGTCAGGGTGTCCAGCGGCATCAGCAGTTGTAGTTCAATGTTGACATCGGCTGCGGTGGTTTGTCCGGTGAGTCGTTCGACGAGGGTGTCGGCCATGATCTGATCCCGGGTTCGACTATCCCCGGTGGCGACGGTGGTGTCGGCGTGTTGTTGGAGTGCGGTGTAGCAGGCGACTCCTTGTTCCACCGGCAGGTAGCCGGTGAGGATGGCCATGGTGTCTGGTGCTGGCCGCATCCCAACCCGGCGGTGTTTGCGTTCGGTGCGGCCCCGCTGCACATAACCCTGACGGTCAGCCTCATAGGTGATCTTGCGGACACACAGGGTTGCCGCCTTGAACCCCAACTTGCTGACCCCAGCCGCTATCAGCTGTTCATCGACTTGGCGTCGCTTCTCAGCGTCGAGGTGGCGGGTTTCAGTGACGATGGTTTCGGCGACCCGCTCACTCAACTCCCCAGCACTGAGTTGGTTGTAGGTGTTCGGTAGTTCGAACCACCACGCCCGGGCGGTGTTCAATCGGCGGGCCGCGGTGACAGGGGAGATCCGGCAGGCCAACCCGATTTGTTCGGCGATACCACGACCGATCGCCTCCGGGTGCACCTCAGCAGCAAGCTGCTCAGCGACTTGGGATTGGGCGAACCGCACCGACTCGGCAGCCTGCAATGCCGCGGTGACAGCCCGCAGCTTCTCCAACCAGGCAATCCGATCAATCCGAGCCGCATCCGAAACCGCTGTGCTGTCGGGGACAATCGCGGCCAGTTCCTCCAAGATCTGATCCAGCCGCACCACCACGGCATCCGCCGTTGGCGGCTCGCTGCCCTCGACATCCTGGAGTGCTGACATGCCAATGACTCTACGGAAACCCACCGACAAAAATAGAACAAACATTCGATCTATCGGTCGAGCTTCGACAGATCATCACCGAACTGAATAACACGCCTTCGTCGCCATCGCGACTGGCGTTCAGCAAAGCCATATGTTCGGCCGAACCTATGTGGGGTGGCGCTGAAGCTCGACAAGTTGCTGGGTTGTGGTCGATGCCCGGGGCGGCGTGCGCGCTGACCACTCACGGAATGATGGCCCAATGCAGGTTGATCAAGGTGGCGGCGAGCAGGAGTTCGCGCTGACCGGTGGAAGTATGAGCACGGTCGTCCGCCGCGGGCAGACCGTGCACCGCGGCGCCGGTCCCTGGACCCCAACGATTCACCGGCTGCTGGAGCACCTCCACTCCCACGGCATCACCTGGCTACCCCGCCCACGCGGTCTCGACAAGCAGGGTCGCGAGGTGCTGACCTACCTACCCGGAACCGTGCCAAGCTACCCGATGCCTCCGTGGGTGTGGTCGGAGCACGGCTGGTCGACGCGGGCGATCGCCTGGCGCAACTCCACCAGGCCAGCACGAATTTCGACACCACCGGAGCCATTTGGCAGATTCCCGTGCACAAGCCAGCCGAGGTGATCTGCCTTAACGACGTAGCCCCCTACAACATGGTCTTCGACGACGATCACCAGCTCCGCGGACTTATCGACATCGACACCGCTTCCCCCGGCCCACGAGTCTGGGACCTGGGCTACATGGCCTATCGGCTGGTGCCACTCACCCAGCTGGAGGACACCGGTGCCGGCGTGCTGAGCATGGCCGCTCGGCGCCACCGGCTTCGACAGCTCTGCCGGTCCTACGCGAGTGCCGGCAACCAGACCGACGTCTCGGCTCGGGATGTGCTGCACACCATCATTACGCGTCTGGAGGACCTAGCGGCTTTCACGGCACGACGTGCTGCCGCCGGAGCCGACCACGTTGCCGGTCACGTCCAGCCCTACCTTGCCGACGCCCGCTGGATCGGCCAGCACCTCGACGATCTCTAACCAGGCCAATCGGTGCCGAGCGGCCGGACTGGACTCGCAAAGTCGCCAACTTCCCGCCCAGGCCAATACCGAGGACGTCGCCCGGCTCGTCCGAGACCTGTCCAAGGACACTCAGGTCGACGGGATCCTCGTTCAGCACCCCATGCCGTCGCACATCAACGAGCGACACGTGTTCGACTCGATCGCTGCAGGCAAAGATGTCGATGGCGTGACCACAGCATCGTTCGGAGCGATGTCGTTGGGCGAACCGGGCTTCGCCTCCTGCACTCCCGCCGGCATCATGCGGCTGCTTGATGCCTACGACGTGAAGCTCGCCGGCCAGCAAGCCGTCGTCATCGGCCGAAGCCCCATCCTCGGCAAGCCCGTCGGCATGTTGCTGCTCGCACGGGACGCGACTGTGACGTTCTGCCACTCCAAAACTGCTGACCTTGCTGAGGCAGTTCGACGCGCCGACATTGTGGTGGCTGCAGCCGGACGGCCCAGACTCATTCAAGGCGAGTGGATCAAGCCCGGCGCCATAGTTATCGACGCCGGCTACAACCCCGGCAACATCGGCGATGTCGACTACGACGCAGCCGCAAGCCGTGCGCGATTGATCACACCAGTCCCCGGCGGTGTCGGTCCAATGACCATCGCCGTCCTACTCGCACAAACCATCCAGGCCGCATTAGCGGCGAAAGCCATCTGATCCTCCATTCGCAGATCTCAGCGACGCTTTCAGAGTGGGAGATGACCCTTCGGGTAGCCGCCGTTGCTATAGAGCAGCTGGCCGTTGATCCAGGCGCCTTGCGCGGAGAGTAGGAAACGAACGAGATTGGCGGCGTCTGTTGGCGTTCCGAGGCGTCCAGTCGGTTGTGAGGCGAGGCATCTGGCGCGAGTTGCATCGTCCATCCATCCGGTGTCAACAGGCCCGGGGTTGATCACGTTCGCCCGCAGTCCGAGTCCGCTCAGTTCGTGTGCCGAGGCGAGTACCAGTCGGTCGAGGCGCCTTTTGTGACACCGTAGGGGAGGTTGCCAACGGTGTGGTCGCTGGTCAGCGCGATCACGGCCCCGCCGTCTGGACCGAGCTGGCCGGCGAACTCTGCAATGAGCAGCCAGGTAGCGCGTACGTTGACGGCGTAGTGCCGGTCGAAACTCTCTGTCGAGGTGTCGAGCACACCGGAGCTCACGCTCTCGCAATGAGACATCACCAGTGCATTTAGCGGACCAAGCCGTTCGGCGGCAGCGTCGACCAAGGCCGAAGCTGCGCTCGGATCCTCGAGATCGGCTGGGATAAGTTCGACTGTTCGGCCATGACGTCGCAGCTCGCCTGCGAGCCGCTCGGGATCCTCAGGATCGCCGGCTAGGCCGAGCCGCTCGTCATAGGGCCGCCAGAATGAGAGAGCCAGATCCCAGCCGTCGGCAGCCAGGCCAGCCGCGATACCGGCGCCGATTCCCCTCCGCCGTCCGACGCCGGTAATGAGAGCAGTCTGCGCCATGGCGGACATCCTGACAGGTCGCGACGGCTTCGGAATCGGGTGAACGGGTACATGTCGGGCATGCCCGGTTTCGGCTTCCATGCCTCGCACGAGCAGGTCCATCCCAGCAAACTGCTGGCCGCGGTGCAGCGCGCCGAGGAGGCCGGCTTCGATGCGGCGATGTCCTCCGACCACTTCTCGCCGTGGAGCAAGCGGCAGGGCCACTCCGGGTTTGCCTGGTCGTGGCTCGGTGCCGCCCTACAGGCGACCGCGCTGCCATTCGGGGTGGTGAACGCGCCAGGCCAGCGCTACCACCCTGCCGTGATCGCCCAGGCCATCGGCACGCTCGGCGCCATGTATCCCGGCCGGTTCTGGGCGGCACTCGGCACCGGCGAAGCCAGCAACGAGCACATCACCGGCACGGGCTGGCCGCCCAAGCAGGTACGCCAGGACCGGCTGCGGGAGTGCGTCGACATCATTCGGGCGCTGCTGCGCGGCGAGGAAGTCAGCCACGACGGGCTGGTCCGCGTCGACCGGGCGCGGGTGTGGACCCGGCCGCCCGACCCGCCGCCGCTGCTCGGCGCAGCCGTCAGCGTTGAGACGGCCAGCTGGTGCGCAGACTGGGCGGACGGGCTGATCACGGTCAACGCCGACCACGAGCAGCTGCGCCGTCTGATCGACGCCTACCGGACGGCGGGCGGCCGGGGACGGCTGCACCTGCAGGTCCATTTGAGCTGGGCGCCCGATGAGGCGCAGGCCAAGGCGATCGCGCATGAGCAGTGGCGCAGTAACGTGTTCCCACCGCCGGCCTGCTGGGACATCGACAGTGTCGAGACCTTCGACGCCGTCTCGCAGGACGTCTCGATCGAGCAGGTGCGAAAGGTCGTGCAGATCTCCTCCGACCTCGGCTGGCACACCGCCCAACTCGCCGCGTACGCGGAGCTGGGTTTCGACGAGATCGCGCTGCACCACGTTGGGCAAAGCCAGGATGACTGGATCGAAATCTTCGGGGAGAAGGTCCTGCCGCAGCTGCGGCAGACGTCGACCGGAGGCACCTAAGGGTTTAGTCAAAGAAGAGCCGGGTAGGTGCCTCAAGATACTGCCGAAGGATGGGACCTGCTGTGCGGATAGCCCTGGTTTCTGAACACGCGAGCCCGTTGGCTGCCATTGGTGGCGTCGATGCCGGCGGTCAGAACGTACACGTCGCCGAGCTCGCGGCCGGGCTAGTCCGAAACGGGCACTCAGTCTCGGTCTATACCAGGCGTGACGACGCGGATCTGGCCGAGCGGGTGACTCCATCCGCGGGCTACGAGGTGGTACACGTGCCCGCCGGGCCGGCGGCGCCTGTGCCCAAAGATGACCTGTGGCCCCACATGGCCGCCTTTGCCGATCACCTGACCGAGATGCTGAAGTTCCAGCAGCCAGACGTCGTGCACGCACACTTCTGGATGTCCGCCTGGGCATCCGCCCGCGCCGCCATGAGGCTCAACCTTCCGTTGCTGGTGACCTTCCATGCGCTCGGATCGGTCAAGCGTCGCTATCAGGGTCCAGCGGACACGAGTCCACTCAACCGGATCCGAGTGGAGGTGGCGGTGGCCGGGACGGCGGACCGCATTGTGGCCACTGCAACTGATGAGGTGCGGGAGCTCGAGCGGCTCGGGATCTCGAGCGGGAAAGTGTCGGTGGTGCCCTGTGGTGTCGATCTTGAGCACTTCACGCCAGTGCGGGCGACGAATCCTTCGCCGGCCGTCCCGGAGCGCAGGTGTTGCTACCGACTGCTGAGCGTCGGCCGGTTGGTACCGCGTAAGGGCTACGACACCATCATCGGAGCTCTCACCCGACTGCCGCAGGCTGAGTTGCTGATCGCTGGAGGGGCTGGCAGTGGCGATGCGACTCCGGACCCGGAGCATGATCGGCTGGTAGCCGTCGCCGAACGGCTGGAGGTGGCGGATCGGGTACGGCTGATCGGGCAGGTCGCGCGTGCAGACATGCCCGACCTGCTGCGCTCGGCGGATCTGGTTGTGTGCTCGCCGTGGTACGAGCCGTTCGGCATCGTGCCGCTGGAGGCCATGGCCTGCGGTGTGCCGGTCGTGGCCAGTGCCGTCGGCGGCATGTTGGACACGGTCGTCGACTCTGTCACGGGCGCGCTGGTGCCACCACGCGATCCGGTCGCTCTCGCGGAGGTGATCGGCCCACTGCTTGATTCACCAAGTCGCCGCGCTGAGCTCGCCAGCGCCGGGCTGGAGCGCGTACGCAGCCGCTACTCCTGGGATCGGGTCGCTGCCGACACTGCGGCGGTGTACGAGCAAGCCGCCGGGCGCCGGGGCGCGGGACACGCATTGAGCGCACCGCTCGGCTGACGGAGCCTTCGACACGTAAGCGGGGTGATACGCAGGCAAATTACCTATAGGTCGTTTGGCGAGAAGTAGTCCGGGTATCCGCCGGGGGTAATGGGGTGGGGCAAGAGGAGCGAAGCGGGGTGGACAAAGGCATGCGGATCCTCGGCATCAATGCGGTTTTCCACGACTCGGCTGCCGCCCTGGTAGTCGACGGGCGTACGGTCGCCGCTGCCGAGGAGGAACGCTTCAGCCGTCGCAAGCACGGCAAGCGCCCGGTCCCGTTCTCTGCCTGGGAACTGCCTGAGCATGCGATCGCGTGGTGCCTGGCCGAGGCCGGATTGACGCCGGAGGATCTCGACGCGGTCGCCTACTCCTACGATCCCGCTCTAGTTGACCCGACTTCAGGCGGCCTCGACCCGGCCTGGGAAAAGTTGCGCACCACGTACGCCGCCCGGGCACCCCAGTTTCTCCAGACCGCCTTGCCTGGCTACGCAGGTGAGGACTTCCACTTCATTCGGCACCATGTCGCCCACGCCGCCTCTGCCGCGCTGGCGGCACCTTGGGGTCCGGACGGCTCGCTCGCCGACTGCGCCGTACTGGTTGCCGATGGCCGTGGCGAAGCCACCTCGATGCTGGCGGGGGAGTATCGCGACCGCAAGCTGGACATCCTCCGGGCCCAGTCATTGCCGCATTCGCTCGGCCTCTTGTACGAGGATTTGACGGCTCACCTTGGCTTCGAACGGTCGAGCGATGAGTACAAGGTGATGGCGATGGCCTCGTACGGGGAGCCGCGATACGTTGATCAATTCCGCAAGCTGGTGTACGCGACGCATGACGGCGGCTTCCAGACCGAGCCGGTGAATTGGACCAGTTTCGCCCCCCAACGCCGGTCGGAGGAGGGGTTTGACGAGCGCCACGCCGACCTGGCCGCCAGCGTGCAGGCAGTGCTCGAGGAGGTCCTGTTAGACCTGTGCGGCTGGTTGTACGGCCGCACAGGGAGCAGCCGGATGGCCCTGGCGGGCGGCGTCGCCTTGAACTGTGTGGCGAACACGCGCTTGCTAGCCGAGGGCCCCTTTGCCGAGATCTGGGTACAGCCGGCAGCCGGCGACTCCGGCACCGCCCTGGGCGCTGCGCTCACCGTGGCTGCGGAGGCCGGTGACGATCTGGCACCGATGACCACCGCCGCCCTGGGACGCGGCTGGAGCGAGGAGCAGATTGAGTCGGCCCTGAATACCGCCCGGATCCGCTATGAGCGGCCACCCGACATTGCCGCCGCCGCGGCCAAGATCATCGCCGAGAACGGAATCGTCGCCTGGTTCCAGGGTCGCGCCGAGTACGGGCCGCGGGCGCTCGGGCACCGCTCGCTGCTTGCCCACCCGGCCCGCGGTGACAACATCGAGCGGCTCAATGACATCAAGGGACGCGAGCAATTCCGGCCCGTCGCACCCATGGTGCTGACCGAGCGGGCAGGCGAGATCTTCAGCCGCGGACCAGTCCCCAGCCCGTACATGCTCTTCGTGCACGATGTCGATCCCGCTTGGCAGGACCGCCTGCAAGCAGTCACCCATGTGGACGGCACGGCCCGGATCCAGACGGTCGACGCAGCCGACGACCCCCTGACGGCGGGCCTGCTGACCGCGTTCGAGCAGCTCACCAACATCCCGGTCGTGGTGAACACTAGCCTCAACACCGCAGGTCGGCCGATGGTCGACAGTCCGCGCGATGTGCTCGAGCTCTTCGGCTCGGCGCCGGTCGACGCGCTCGCCATCGGCCCCTTCTTGGTACGTCGGCCATGATCAGCTACGCCGTTGTCATTCCCACCATCGGACGCCCCGGGCTCTCCCAGCTGGTAGCGAACGTCGACGGTAACCCAGCGCCGTCGTGCATCGTGGTCGCTGACGACCGGCGCGCTGCCGCAGCTGAGCTTGATCTCCCTGCGACGGCAGCGCCGCTGATCGTCGTGCGCACCCACGGCCGCGGACCGGCGGCAGCGCGTAACGCCGGCTGGCGCGCAGCGGAGGCCGACTGGATCGCCTTCCTCGATGACGACGTTGCGATCCCGGCTGACTGGTGCCGACGACTGGCCAAGGATCTGGTCGGCTTGCCCGACAAGGTTGCCGCTTCGCAGGCCTGGATCTTCGTGCCAGGGCCGGAGGGTCGGCTACCGACCGACGCCGAGCGGGGCACCACGAACCTCACCGGAGCCTTGTGGATCACCGCCGACATGGCCTACCGGCGATCCGCTCTGCTAGCGTCGGGCGGCTTCGATGAGCGCTTCCCGCGGGCCTTCCGCGAGGACGCCGACCTGGCTTTGCGTACCGTGCGCCTCGGGTACGCCATTGTCTGGGGCGAGCGGGTAACGACCCACCCGCTCGCCTCCTCCGCTGGTTGGCGCAGCAGCCTGAGGGCGCAGGCGGGCAATGCCGACAATGCCTTGCTGCGCGCCAAGTATGGGCGCCGTTGGCGCTCGCTGATCGGAACCTCACCCGGACGAACCGGCCGCCATCTGCTCACCACCGCGAGCGCGACAGCAGCGCTGGCGGCTCTAGCGGCCGGCCGGGTTGCGCCTAGCCGGGCTCGTTGGGCGCGCTACGCGGCGACGGCTGGTGTGGTGTGGGCGGGGTTGGCCGCGGAGTTCGCCGCCGGCCGAATCCTGTCCGGACCGAAAACAGCACGGGAGATCAGCACCGTGCTGGTGACGAGTGCGTTGATACCGCCCCTCGCAGTTGCGCATCGACTGCGAGGGGAGCTTCACGTGCGGTTCGCCGGGCGGAGAGACTCTCGAGTTCCGTCCGGCAACCCACGGGCCGTGCTCTTCGATCGGGATGGCACGCTGATTGAGGATGTGCCGTATCTAGCGGATCCGCAACGGGTCCGGCCAATGCGGGGCGCTCGGCGCACGCTGAATCGGCTGCGTCGCCGCGGCGTCGCAGTGGGGGTGGTGAGCAATCAGTCCGGCCTCGCCCGCGGGTTGATCAATCCGGACGAGCTCGCGCAGGTCAATGCCCGGGTGGAATCGCTGCTCGGTCCCTTTGACACCTGGCAGGTGTGTCCGCACGCTCCGGATGCTCGCTGCAGCTGCCGCAAACCCGAGCCAGGCTTGGTGATCGCGGCCGCCCGCGAGCTGGGCGTCGCTCCTCATGAGTGCCTGATGATCGGCGACATTGGCAGCGACGTGGAAGCGGCGCTCGCCGCTGGGGCGCGAGCAGTGCTAGTACCCACCCGGCACACCAGGGTCGGAGAAATCGATCATGCCCAGCGGGTCGCCGCTGTGGCGCCCAACCTGCGATCGGCCGTACGACGCCACGTTGGAAGATCACGATGAGCCGCACAGGGGATGGCGGTTTGCGGCGCGTTCTGGTGGCTCGACTCGACAGCCTGGGTGATGTGCTGTTGGCCGGGCCAGCGGTCCGCGCCGTGGCCGCCAGTGCGCGGGTCACCATGCTGGTCCGCACCGGTCTGAGCGAGGCGGCTGAGCTGCTGCCGGGGGTTGAGGACGTCATCGAATACGACGCGCCTTGGGTATTGTTCGACCCGCCACCGGTGCGTGCCCACGCCGTCGCCGACCTGCTCAGCGCCGTCGAGGCTCGGCGCTTCGACGCTGCACTCGCACTGACCTCGTATCACCAGTCACCGCTGCCGCTCGCTCTGCTGCTGCGGATGGCCGAGGTGCCCTGGATCGGTGCAATCTGCGAGGACTATCCGGGCTCGTTGCTTGATCTGCGGCACCGCGTAGCAGAAGACCTGCCCGAGTCTGAACGCAGCCTCTCGCTGGCCAGCGCCGCCGGCTTTCCTCCTGACGACCTCGGTGCCCGCCTCGCGGTTCGCGGGCCGCTGCCCGATGTCACCGCTCGTGTCGGCACGGCACCGTACGTCGTGGTTCACCCCGGTGCGGCGGTTCCGGCCAGGCGGCCCACGGCAGGACACAGCCAGGCCATCGTGGCGGCGTTGGCGGCCGCCGGAGATCGCGTGGCCGTCACGGGGTCGGCGGATGAAGCAACGCTGACGGGCTTTGTTGCCGGTGGTCAGGCTTGCGACCTTGGAGGCCAGTTGTCTCTCTCCGAACTGGCCGCCGTTCTCGGCGGAGCGGATGTCGTGGTCGTGCCGAATACCGGCCCGGCCCACCTGGCCGCGGCTGTCGGTACCCCAGTTGTCTCGCTCTTCGCCCCCGTAGTGTCGGCCCAGCAGTGGGCACCGTACGGCGTGCCGCGGGTTGTGCTGGGTGATCAGCAGGCGCCATGCCGCAATACCCGGGTGCGCACTTGCACGGTGCCTGGCCATCCCTGCCTGACGTCGATTCGTCCCAGTGAGGTGGTTGCGGCCGTAGCGCAGCTGCGGGCGCACCGCGAAACCGATACGGCGAACACCGCTACGAAAGGAGCGCTATGGCTGTGAGCCAGGGCAATGAGGAGCTTGTCAGCCGGCACCTCGACGCGCTGGCCATCGCTGCCCGCGAGGCGGCATCGGCCGCGCCCGTCGTACACGAGTGGGGTCAGCACCTAGCGGCTGTCTTCGCATCCGGAGGCAAGCTGCTGGCCTGCGGCAACGGCGGCAGCGCCGCTGAGGCGCAGCATCTGACCGGCGAACTGCTGGGTCGCTTCCGGGAGGAGCGCCGAGCGCTCCCGGCGATTGCCCTGACCGCTGACTCGTCCGCCGTCACTGCGATCATCAACGACTACGGCACCGAGGAGCTGTTCGCCCGTCAGATGCAGGCCTACGGCCGACGCGGCGACGTGCTGGTCGCACTCTCCACGAGTGGGACGAGCCCGAATGTCATTGCGGCCGCGAAGGCAGGGCTGGACCTGGGCGTCACAGTCTGGGCGCTGACCGGCCCGGCACCGAACCCGTTAGCAGCGGTGTCCGACTCGGCGATAGCTGTCGACGCGCCGACCGTCGCCACGGTCCAGGAGATCCACCTGTCCTTGGTGCACGCGCTGTGCATCGCGCTGGACGAGGCGCTGCAGGTAGCCGCATGGTGACAGCGGGCGTTCGCCGCGGTCCGCTTGTGGTCATCGG
>Ga0222622_10000049_pt1 | contig 44163 bp, 37 predicted proteins | sample PLM2_5_b1metaG_FD_177335 | JGI IMG/M metagenome (GOLD analysis project Ga0222622, IMG submission 177335) | Groundwater sediment microbial communities from an aquifer in East River, Colorado, USA - PLM2_5_b1 | ecosystem: Environmental > Terrestrial > Soil > Riparian zone | place: USA: East...
AAGCGGCATCAAATTCGGCCCTAAAGTCAAGCGGTCAGGACAACGCTGGGCTAGGCGGCTGGGCTGAGTAGAGCGTTGAGCTGGTCCGCTGGGGTGTCGAGGTTGAGTGTGGGTCGGGGCCGCTTGTTCAGCATGTCTTGGACGCGTTGTAGGTCGGCTTTGCTGTGGACGCGTAGGTCGCTGCCTTTGGCGAACCAGAACCGGAGGAGCCGGTTGGTGTTCTCGTTGGTGCCGCGCTGCCATGGCGCGTGAGGATCACAAAAGTAGACCGGCGCGTTCAGCTGCATTTGGATGTCGCGGTAGCCACCCATCTCGCTGCCGCGGTCCCAGGTGATGGTGCGGCGTAGGTGCGCCGGCAGGTCCTTCATCGCCTCGATCATGGCTGCCGCGACGGTCTCGGCGTCGTGTCGGCCCGGCAGGTGCAGCAGAATCGTGAACCGGGTGCTGCGCTCCACGAGGGTGCCGATCGCACCACAGCCAGCCGCCCCCATGATCAAATCGCCCTCCCAGTGGCCGGGCACCGCCCGATCCTCCACCTCCGCGGGCCGTTGACTGATCGTGAACGCCTCGCTGTAGCGTTTCCCGCGGCCGTCAGAGCGATCCCGCTGCTTCCGAGCCGACCGCCGCGTGGAGAGGCATCTATGCAGGTCAGCGCGCAGATTGCCGCGAGTTTGCACATACAGGCATTGATAGATCGTCTCGTGGCTCACCCGTCGAAGCTTGTCATCGGGATAAGTCTTGGCCAACACCTCAGCGATCAGCTTCGGGCTCCAGCCTTGGTCCATCCACTCACTGATCGCCGCACACAACTTGGGATCCAAAAGTTTGAATACCTTCGGCCGACGGGCGCGTTCGACGGCTCGGCTGTGCGCCATGCCCGCGTGATAGTCGCCGTCGGAGTTGCGGTTGCGGCGCACCTCCCGCCACACCACAGCCTTATCCCGACCGACCCGGCGGGCGATTGCGGCGTAACTCAACCCCTGATCCAGGCCTCGCATGATCTCGGTCCGCTCAGCCCAACTCAGCCGGTGGCCGGGGCCGCCCGGCCATTGCTGATCGCCCGGAGCCGCCAGCCCGGACCCAGCACGCCCCCATGTCAACCTCATGCCGCCAGCCTGTCGCCACCACGACGTCGCGGCAGTCCTCGACACGCCAAGATCTCGAACCGCCGTGATCAGCGGCACCCCATTACAGAGCCTGCCAAACAGCTCACGGCGCACAGCCAGCGGAAACGCACTCCCAGACGTCACGACAACCCCCTTGATCGACAATCGTTGCCATGACCGTATGAATCTGCCGGCCGAATTGATGTGGTTGATGACCATTTTCTGGGGAGGTAGGCCGGGATTGGGCTCAGCCTGGGGAGTAACGTCGAAGACGATCGCGAGGTGCGGCCAAAAGGAGGGTGAGATGGCGGAGGGCGACTGGTGGTACGACCTCAAGACCCACACGGTGGTACCCGACAACAACGACACGAAGATCGCCGACCGGCTCGGCCCCTACAAGACGCGCGAGGAGGCCGAACACGCACTCGAGCTCGTGGAAGAGCGTAACGAAGCGTACGACAACGACCCGCGCTGGAACGACGATCTCTAATCGGCCCGGCTCGTCGGATAACTAGCTCTGCACAGTTTGCTGATGGTCTGCATTGGTAGCAACCTATGTAGACCGTGGGCAACCTACGTGGACGAGGTTGCAGCAACTTACCAACACATGCCCATCGAGATCACCCGCTCGTCGGTCGGTGATGTCGCTCCCGCAGCCCTAGGGGTAACCGGATGCGTCACGAGGTGACCGACGCCGACACCGCCGCCGCGCTCGGCAGTGGTGACGTTCCGGTACTCGCGACGCCGCGGTTGATCGCGTGGATGGAGGCGGCAACCGTGCAGTCCGCGGCCGCCTTCCTCGAGACAGGCCAGACGACCGTCGGCGCCGCGGTCCGCATCGAACACCGCAGCGCGACGAGAGTAGGAGGCCGCATCGAGATCACCGCAACACCGCCGCGCGATGCCGACGGCCGCCGTCTGACGTTCATCGTGCAGGCGATTGACGGCTCGGGGCAGCTCGTCGCGGCGGGCGAGATCGATCGAGTGATCGTCGACCGGGATCGGTTCCTCGCGGCTGCGTCCGACGCAGACACTGGTAGCTAACGAACGATGTCCCATGTCACTCAACCACTTTGGCCCTCGAAGACCGAATGACTCGATGAATGAACGAGATGATCGATGCCGTGAAGGGGCGAGCTGTGAGCGATCGGCAAGCCTGCTTGTGAGAAGGCGACGCGCAATCCGCATGCACAGCTACCCTGTGTCATGACTTCCGCGTGATCGACACGCCTCTAACCGACGGCGAACGTCTCGTGCGCCCCGAAACACCGTTTGCTTGATCTTTCTCGGCAGTACCACAGCAGGAGCAACGGAGGTGCAGCCCGATGGAACTGGAACGGGCCCGATCGTTACTGGACGCGGAGCGTGCGCAGGTGCACCAGCTGCTGGCCGATCTCGGCAAAGCCCGGACAGATGACCATGAGGCCGAACGCGATGCGACCTACCCGGCGCAGCCGCTGGCACAACAGGGCGTCGACGACGCCGTGGCCGCCGGTCTGCAGGACCGACTCGCGGCACTCGATCGTGCTCTCCAGCGGGTCGAGGAGGGCAGCTACGGTCGCTCGATCCGCAGCGGTGCGCCTATCCCGGACGAACGCCTCGAGGCAGATCCGGCGGCCGAGCTCACTGTCCGGGAGGCCACCGACGATGAACGGGCGAACCGATAAGTAGCTGATTCGTCGGTGAAGGAGGGACCTCATGGCGAAGGCGGCGCATGTGCAGGTTCGTCGGGTGTATGACCCGCCAGAGCCAGACGACGGGCAGCGGGTGCTCGTGGACCGGCTCTGGCCGCGGGGGCTCAGCAAGGAGCGCGCCCGCCTCGACGACTGGTGCAAGGAGATCGCGCCCTCCACCCAGCTACGGGAGTGGTACGGCCATGATCCCGACCGGTACGAGGAGTTCGCCCGCCGCTATCGCGCCGAGCTTGGCGACCCAGAGCGCGCCGCCGCGTTCGCCCATCTTCGCGAGTTGGCCGGTCACGGACGGCTCACCCTGCTGACCGCGACGAAGCGAAGCGACATCAGCGAGGCAGCCGTCCTCGCCGACCTGCTCGGCAAGCGCTGACTGAGTAGCGTCAGCTCGTGAGGAGCCCGGCGACGAGATTGATGGTCGCGGCGAGGATGACCGTTCCGAAGACGTACGACAGCAAGCAGTGCCGCAGCACCACCGAGCGGATCGCAGGCTGGACACCCCGTATCCGACACCTGGTAGGTCATCCCAGGTTGTAGCTGAAGTAGCAGATCAGTCTGACCAGCAGCAGGACCACGACTCCGACGGCGCCTACGATAGCCCGCCCGTCTGCTGGATGTCTGCTGGCCATTCCGTCACGAACGACGGAGCACAGCGCGATCGACCTTGACTAGCTAGCTGAACGTAGGTTGCGGCACGGAGTCGGCGGCGGAGACGTCGAGGCCGTCGGAGGCCAGCGTTGGGGGTGTCGTGATTCGGACCTTTGAGGCATTTGCCACCGGTGTGACCCACACTGGCACCCCCAATTCGAGTGCCTTGGCGGTCGCCTCTGCGCGCGTCAACGTCACCAGCACGGGCGGCGCCTGGTCGTCCTCGGTCAGTCGGACGTCGAGTCGTACCTCGAAGCCGACGCGGTTGAAGCGCTCGATCCGGCCCGGGTACGCGTTGTCAAAGGGATGAGTCTCGATCTCCAGGTCGTGCGGGCGTACCAGGTGCCCGTTGAGGGTGGTGACGGGGCCGAGGAAGCTCATCACGAACTCCGAAGAGGGATGGTCGTAGAGCTCGTGCGGGGGGCCGATCTGCTCGATCCGACCCTGGTTGATCACCACGATTCGATCAGCGACTTCCAGCGCCTCCTCCCGGTCGTGAGTAACGAAGACCGTGGTGACGTGGACCTCGTCGTGCAGTCTGCGCAGCCAAGCCCGCAACTCTTTTCGGACATTGGCGTCCAAGGCACCGAACGGTTCGTCGAGTAACAACACCGTAGGTTCGATCGCCAGCGCGCGAGCTAACGCCATCCGCTGCCGCTGGCCGCCGGAAAGCTGAGCCGGGAGTCGATCCGCGAACTGCGAGAGGTGCACGAGCTCGAGCAACTCCGCCACGCGCGATTTGATCTCCCGGCGAGGACGCTTTCTGATCTTCAGTCCGAAGCCCACATTGCCCGCAACGCTGAGATGGCGGAAGGCGGCATAGTGCTGGAAGACAAAGCCGACGTTGCGCTTGCGAGCCGGCAGCCCGGTGGCATCGACTCCCTCGATCTCTACGGATCCAACGTCGGCCACTTCCAGACCCGCGATGATCCTCAGCAACGTTGACTTGCCGCCACCGCTCGGTCCGAGCAGCGCAGTCAGCTCACCAGTGGCAATGTCAAGGTCGATGCCTTCCAGCGCGGTAAAGTCGCCGAACCTCTTGCCGACGCCTGCGATCTTGATACTCATCGCGGAGTCCCCTTGTCTGGTCGAAAGCTGGTTACGACAACCAGGGCAAGGACAGCAATCAATGCCAAGATGAAGGCTGCCGTGTAGGCGATGATGGAGTTCACAGCGCCGAACTGCTGGTACCGCTCCTCAACGAGCAGCGTTGCCGTTTGGGTGCGCATGGCCACGCCCCCAGAGACGATCTTGACCGCCCCGAACTCACCGAGCGATCGAGCCAGGCTGAGCACCACGCCGTAGAGCAATGCCCAGCGGATGGCCGGCAAGGTGATGCGAACAAAGGTCTGCAGGCCTGAGGCGCCCAGGCTGCTAGCGGCCTGCTCCTGTTCCGTCCCGATCTCTTGGAGCACCGGGACGACCTCGCGAATCACCAGAGGCATGCTGACGAACGCAGTGGCCAGGATGATCCCGGGGGGAGCGTAGATGACCTGCAAACCAACCTGCTCGAGGCTCCCGCCCAGCCAGCCCGTACGTCCGCTGTAGACCAGTACCAGAGCCAGCCCCACTACGACGGGTGACACTGCCAGCGGCAGATCCACGAGGGCATTGAGCGTGCGCCTTCCCGGAAAGGTGTAGCGAACCAACAGCAGCGAGATACCGACACCGAAGATGGTATTGATCACCACGGCCCAGAAGGCTGCCGAGAGCGTCAGCTCGAAGGCGAAGATCACCTCAGGCTGACGCAGCGCGTCGAGCACTGGAGCCAGGCCGTGGGCGAACGTCTCCCGCGCGACCAACGCCACGGGCCAGATCACCAGGAGAGTCAGGTAGCCAACTACGAGCACTCGTAATGTCCACTGAGTGGTGGTCCGTGAGACGGCGGTGTCACCCATAGCGGGCCACCCTTCGGGAGATGACATCGAGCGTGACAATGACAACGAGCGCCACGATCAGCAAGATCGAAGCCACCGCGGCCGCCTCGGTGAGCTTGTCGCCCTCGATGTAGGACAGGATGCGCACCGACGCGACCTCGGTGGAGTAGGGCAGGTTGCCTGAGAGCAACACCAGCGACCCGTACTCGCTGATCGCCCGACAGAACGAAAGCGCCGCACCCGAGGCGATGGCGGGAGTCAAGCTAGGCAAGATCACACGCCTGAAGATCGTGAACTGGGTGGCGCCGAGCGATGCGGCCGCCTCCTCCACCTCCGGCTCGATCTCAAGCAGCACCGGCTGCACGGTACGCACGATGAAGGGCAGCGTCACGAACAAGAAGGCCAGGAACACTGCGACCGATGTGTTGGCCCAGTTGACGCCAAGCGGGCTCGACGGCCCATACAGACTGAGCAGCACCAGACCGGCGACGATGGTCGGCAGCGCCAGCGGAATGTCGATGACCACCTCGAGCACTTGCTTGCCGGGAAAGTGATCGCGGACCAATACCCAGGCGATTGCGGTGCCCATGAAGACATTGACAGCCGTGACAAGAATCGCCTGACCGACGGTCAGCCTGAGTGCGGCCAGCGTCTGTGGGCTGCGCAGGGCATCCCAGTAGGCCGACCAGCCACCCTCGGAAGCCTGGACGAGCACTGCGGTCAGCGGGATCAGTACGAGCAGGCTGAACCACAGCAGCGCAACGCCCAGGCCCAGCCCCGATGTCGGGGTGAGCGAGGTTGCACTTCGACCGCGCGGCAAGCGGCGGCCACCAGAGCTGGTGGCCGCGCCTGCCGTGTCATCGGGCTCGAGCAGAGGCGGCTCGACTACCCCTGCGCGTTGGGTCACTGAGACCTGCCTGTTGCCTTCTGAATCTCGGGCACCAGGCCGGTTGTTTCGTCAAAGAACTTCGTGTTGACGGCGTCCCAGCCACCCAGGTCGCTGATGGTGAACAGCCTTGGCGGCACTGGGAACGGCTTGGCCGGGTCGTTCGCACCCGCCACCTCTCCCACCGGGGTGTCCGCAACGACGGGTCGGAAGCCCTTCTGCACGAACTCCTCTTGGCCAGACTGGCTCAGTACGAAGTCGAGGTAGGCCTTGGCCTTGGGATTGGCATTCTTCAGCACCGCACCCGGGTTTTCGATCTTGAGCGTGGCGTCGGGAAGGATGTAGTCGAAGTCCTCACCTGACTGGCGGGCGAGGATCGCCTCGTTCTCATACGAGATCAACACGTTCGCTGCGCCTTCCAGGAAGGTGTTGGTGGCGTCGCGTCCGCTGCCCGGAAGCGCGGCCACGTGGTTGAAGAACTTGGTCAGGTACTCCTTGGCGTCAGCCTCGGTGCCACCGTTGGCGATCACCTGCTGGTAGGCCGCCAGAATGTTCCAACGCGCCGAACCCGATGACGCCGGGTTAGGCGTGACGATCTTGACACCCGGCTTCACAAGGTCCGACCAATCCTTGATGCCAAGCGGATTTCCCTTCTGCACCACAATGACGACGGCCGAGTCCGAGACGATGCCCTTGGTGGGTCCGGACTTCCAACTCTCATCAACGAGGCCAGCCTTGACCAGCCGGGTGACATCGCCCTCGAGTGAGAAGTTCACGTAGTCGGCCGTTAAGCCATTGACCACTGCCCGGCTCTGGTCGCCCGAGGCGCCGTAAGACTCCTCCCAGACGACACCCTTGCCCTCCGGAGTGTCGGCGAATTTCTTCTGGATCGCGTTGTTCGCCTCTTTCGGTACCGCGTAGCCCACGAGGTGCAGAGTCGTGGTTCCGGCATCACCGGGAGCCTTGGCAGCACCGCCGACGCAACCGGTGAGCAGCAGGACTGTGGCAACCACTGCAGACAGTGCCGCGCCGGAGCGTACGCATAGGAGCTTGCGTATGGACATGATGAGTTCGCCTTCGGTTGAGAGGAGATTCCTCTATCTCTACTAGGTCGCTAGAGAATATAGAGATAGGCGCTCGAAAGTGAGACTCCGTTCCGTCATGCGAGATGGACAGCGCGCCTCGACGGACGCTGTTGAGCCGGATCGCGCGATACGCTTCTTACCTCGTAAACTGCCGCCGGGTGGTCAGGCCGTTAGCGAGGGGAGACGTTGGTGCTGGTTCGCGACAGGGTGCGTTGGTGGAGCTGACGCGCCGGCTGAAGGTGGGCTGTGAGTTCGTTCACCAATCGGAGACCGATGTTCCCGCAGTGTTCCAAGTCGAGCCTCTAAGTGATCAGAAGGTCGATCTCATTGATGAGCGCTGGTCGCTGGAACCCGATGGACCGACGCATGCCTACACCGATCTGTACGGCAATCCCTGCCGGCGCTTGATCATGCCTGCGGGACGCTCAGTGATCAGTTACCAGGCGAGTGTGATCGCTCCTGATGCAACAGAAGATGTCGATGAGGAGGCGCCCGAGCTTGCGCCCGATCAGTTGCCCGACGACGTACTGATCTACATCCTGCCCAGCCGCTTCTGTCTGCCGGATGTCCTCGGCGCCGAGGCGTGGAGCCGCTTTGGGAACACACCGCCTGGCTACCGTCGGGTCCAGGCTATTTGTGATTACGTGCACGGCCACCTTCGCTTCGAATATGGCGCCAGCACTCCGATGACGACAGCCGCCGATGCCCACACCACTGGTTACGGGGTCTGTCGGGACTTCACCCACCTCGCGGTTTCGTTCTGCCGCGCACTCAACATTCCCGCTCGATACGTCTTCGGCTATTTGCCCGAGATCGATGTCGAACCCCGCGATCTGCCGATGGACTTCGCGGCCTGGATGGAGGTCTATCTGGGTGATCGCTGGTGGACTTTTGATCCGCGAAACAACGAGCGACGCAAGGGACGGGTGCTGATCGGGCGCGGTCGCGATGCTAGCGATGTCGCCATGGCCACCACCTTCGGCGGGCCTCTGCTGGAATCCATGATCGTGATCTCCGAGGAGGCCGCAGAGGGTTAGTGCCCTCCACACGAGCGGGCCGTCAGCTTGCACGGAGTCCGCGTACGGTCCTCGCGAGTACGGCGTCAAGCTGAACGTTGCCAAGCGGCACCGCACCGAAGAAGAAGCCCCAGTCCTTCCCGTCGCGTACGACGATGAAGATGGTGTGGTCGCCTGTGACGGCAAGATCGGGTCGGTCGACGGTGATCTCACTCTCGATCAGCCATCCGCTGTGGCGATCGATGCTGAGCCCCTCGCTGCGGATGTCGGTTCGCGTGGGGAGATACGGGCTGTACATGTTGCCGTTGATGATGCATCGCACCAAGCTCTCGACCGTGTTTCGCGGATCGTTGACGAAGCCGTCCTGCCCGCGCAGCTGCCCGACCGCAAGCTGCGCGATCCAGTCCGAGGCCTGACTCACCGGGAGGTCCTGCTGGAGCACGTCGTAGGCGAAGCTGAAGCGTGGCTCGAACGCAGCCGGCCCGAACGTCGGTTGCTCCTCGAATGACAGATTTCCGCCATGCACCCGACCATCGTTGGGATGGGGAGCTCGGAGATTCGGGTCTCCCTTCGGGCAGCGCACAAGCGGAGTTGGAGTCGCCGAGGGCGACTGGGGCTCGGGTGTGGGAGTCGGCGTACGGTCGGCAGATGGCTCGCCGCTGCGACTGGTCGAAGTGGGAGACGGGCTGTCGACGAGCGACCGAAAGTTGCCGACGAAGATTGCTGCTGCCACAACCACGCTCACCACAATGGCGAGCACGCCGATGACCAGGCCGAGCCGACGCCTGCGCGATGGTCCGCTGGGCGGTTCGCGCTGCGCAGGCTCACTCGGCGTGGAGCCGCTTGCCGGGCTCTCGGCAGGGGCAGGCCGACGAGGATCGTCGGTGGTCAAGCTCGACCACCTCGAACCGTCCCAGTAGCGGTATCGCCCAGACACCCCCGCAGGGTCGGGGTACCAGCCGGCCTCTGGCATCTGTGGCTACCAGAGCAACGGATCTGATCGCCCCGACCTCAGACAGGTGAGTACTGTCACCTCAGCGGCCCTCCCGCCAGCCGTTGGTGATCGGCAACCGCCGATCGCGACCGAAGGCCTTGAAGCTGATCTTGGTCCCTGGCGGATACTGTCGTCTCTTGTACTCAGCGCGATCAACCATCCGGATCACCCGATCCGCCAGCTCGGGGTCGAAGCCCATTGCCACGATCTCCTCGTGACCGGCGTCGCCTTCTACATAGTCGTCCAAGACGTCGTCGAGCAGCTCGTACGGCGGCAGCGAGTCGGTGTCCTTCTGCCCCGGCCGTAGCTCGGCGCTTGGCTCTTTGATGATCGAGTTCTCTGGGATGGGTGGGGCCTCGCCCCGCTGCAGCGCTTGCTCGTTTCGCCAGCGCGCCAGTTTCCAGACCCAGGTCTTCGGTACGTCCTTGATCGGCGCGTAGCCTCCGACAGCGTCGCCGTAGATGGTGCTGTAGCCGACGGCCAGCTCGCTCTTGTTGCCGCAGGCCAGCACGATTGAGGGCGGATGCTGGTTGGACTCCGCCATCCAGATCACGGCGCGGATCCTGGCCTGCAAGTTCTCGGCGGCGATGCCGTCCAGGTCGAGCATCTGATGGAATGCATCCACGGCTGGGGCGATCGGCACCGTCATGAAATGCAAGCCGGTCCGTGCGGCCAGCTCAGCGGCATCGCTCTTGGAGTGCTCGGAGGAATAGGCGCTGGGATTGGATATGCCATACACATGGTCGGCGCCGAGCGCGTCGCATGCCAAGGTGGCAACCAGCGTTGAGTCGATGCCCCCCGACAGTCCGAGATAGACCCGCTCGATGCCGTTCTTGTGGCAGTAGTCCCGTAGCCCCATGACTAGGGCGAGATAGATCTCGGCCATCGCCTCAAGCGGTTTCGCCACAACCGGCTTGATCAACTCGCCTGGCTCGTCGCTCGCATCGGAGATGTGCTGGCGGAGGATGATCATGCCACTCTGGCCCGGTTCGGCAGGCACGGTGCCCTCGGCAAGTTCACTCTGCAGCGGGGCAATGCCGGGAGCAAGATCAAGATCGGCAACCACCAGATCTTCGACGAACTGCGGCGCGCGTACCACGATGGTGCCGTCTTCCCGGGAGACCATGGTGTCACCGTCGAAGACCAGCTCATCCTGGCCGCCGACCAGGTTCACATAGGCAAGGAGGCACCCCGCCTCCCGGGCGCGGCGCCTGACCAAATCGCCCCGTACGTCGTCCTTGTCCCGCTCATAGGGGCTGGCATTGATCACCGCCAGTAAGCCGGCGCCTGCCTCGGCCGTCGCGGCTACCGGGCCGCCGTCTTGCCACAGGTCCTCACAGATGGCAATCGCGACGTCAATGCCGCGAATGCGCAGCACGTGAAGTTCGTTGCCGGGCTTGAAATAGCGGAACTCGTCGAAGACACCGTAGTTGGGCAAGTGATGCTTGGCGTAGGAGCAGACCACCCGACCCTGGTGCAATACCGCGGCAGCGTTTTGTGGGTGCCCGCCCTTCGGGTGGTCAGGCTCGTTGGTGCGGTCCAGGTACCCGACCACGACGACAAGATCACCAAGCCCGGCGTCGAGCAGGCGGGTGGCAAGGCGATTGATCGAGGTCCGCGAAGCCTCAACGAAGCTGCGACGCAGCGCGAGATCCTCCACGGGGTAGCCGGTCAGCATCATTTCGGGAAACAGCACGAGGTGCGCACCGGCGTCGGCGGCTTGCTTCGACCAGTCCATCACCAGGTCCGCGTTGGCCGAGATGTCCCCGACGGTGGCATTGACCTGGGCCATGGCGATCCGCAGATGAGGCACGGGACGAGACTACGACGCGAGGCTATGGTGAGCCCACGGGCCAGACCTGGTTCATGCCGCGGGTGCTGATCCCGCCCGTAACGCTGCCGTTACATCGTGGGCGGCAGACTGGGCCGCGTGGACAAGCAGACCGAGTTCGTGTTGCGGGCGATTGAAGAGCGCGATGTGCGGTTCGTCCGTATGTGGTTCACCGATGTTCTCGGCTTTCTGAAATCGGTCGCTGTCGCGCCCGCCGAGCTCGAGGGTGCTTTCGCCGAAGGCATGGGCTTCGACGGTTCGGCGATCGAGGGTTTCGCCAGGGTCTACGAGTCCGACATGCTGGCCCACCCTGATCCGTCGACCTTCCAGGTGCTGCCCTGGCGCGACATCAGCCCGGCCACCGCGCGGATGTTCTGCGACATCACGATGCCGGACGGCTCACCGTCGTACGCGGACCCCCGGTACGTGCTGAAGCGGACGCTCAAGAAGGCTGCCGACCTCGGGTTCACCTTCTACACCCACCCTGAGGTGGAGTTCTTCCTCTTCAAGGATCCGATCGAGCCAGGCAAACCGCCCATTCCGGTCGACCAGTCGGGCTACTTCGACCACACGCCGCAGAGCCTGGGCAGCGACTTCCGCCGGCGCGCGATCACCATGCTGGAGCAGATGGGAATCTCGGTGGAGTACTCACACCACGAGGGTGGTCCTGGGCAACAGGAGATCGATCTTCGCTACGCAGACGCCCTGTCTACGGCCGACAACTTGATGACCTTCCGCGTGGTGGTCAAGGAAGTTGCCCTGTCTCACGGCATTCACGCCTCCTTCATGCCCAAGCCGTTCACCGAGCATCCCGGGTCCGGCATGCACACGCACATGTCCCTCTTCGAGGGCGACACCAACGCCTTTTATGACGCGAGCGCAGAACACCACTTATCCAAGGTGGGGCGATACTTCATCGCCGGTCTGCTGCGGCATGCCGCCGAGATCACCGCGGTGACCAACCAATGGACAAACTCCTACAAGCGGCTGGCCGGCGGGGGAGAGGCCCCCAGCTACATCTGCTGGGGTCGTAACAACCGCTCGGCGCTGGTGCGGGTGCCGATGTACAAGCCAAACAAGGGATCCTCAGCCCGGGTGGAGCTGCGTTCGATCGACTCGGCCGCCAATCCCTACCTGGCCTTCGCGCTGATCCTTGCGACGGGCCTGGCCGGGATCGAGGGCGAGTACGAGCTGCCCGAGGGTGCCGAGGACGACGTGTGGTCTCTCACGGAGCGGGAGCGGCAGGCACTGGGAATCTCGCCGCTGCCACGCAATCTCGATGAGGCCGTCCGCACCATGGAGCGGTCCGAGCTGGTCGCTGAGACGCTCGGAGAGCACGTCTTCGACTTCTTCCTGCGGAACAAGCGTGCCGAGTTCGAGGAGTACCGCCGGCAGGTGACTCCGATGGAGCTCACCCGCCTCCTCCCCGTCCTCTAAGAGAGCGTCTGTGAATTGGGTCAGCGGGTGAGGCGGTTGCTGAGCTGCCAGGTGGCGGCGGTCCAGATCATGGCTTCGTGGGTGGCTGGGAGGGTCTCGTAGTCGCGTACGAGGCGGCGGGAACTTGGTCAGCCAGGCGAAGGAGCGTTTCACGACCCAGCGGCGATGGAGCAGGACAAAGCCCTTGGCCTGGTCGGGGCGCTTGACGATCGCCCGCCAGGTCCCAGATCTTTCCGGCACCACGCCCGCGCGCGGGTCCACCGGCGGAACAAGGGCGTAGACGGTCTGGTGCGGCGGGAAGTCGGCCGGCAGGGCCCGCAGGCGATCCCGCCACGGACCAGGTAGAAGATCGCGTCCAGGACCAGGCGCCGGTCCCACTTCTCGGGCCTGCCCCCGCGCCCGCCGGTGCTACCCGCCGGCCGGGAGCAGCGGCGCCAGCAGCGCCCACTGCCCGTCGGTCATCGTCGAACCGGGGTAGAAGTGCCGCCGCGAGGGACGATCACCACCTCAGCCATGAGCAGAGCATGACGAGTACTGGCACTTGGACGATACGTGCACCCGGACTCCTGGTAGGACTGGCAAGCCTAGACAGCCCCTCTCCTACCAGGGGTCCTTCACCTCCGGGCGAACCGCCCACCGACCGAGCGCGGGCGGGCGTTCGCATCGTCCGGAGGTTCCGCCCGGCACCTAACACCTTTGCCGACGCCGTCGACGAAGGCGCGTCAGTGGTGGTGGCCGTGCCGGCCGAGGGTCTCCACGGGGGTTGCGCCGGGGCGGGTCCACTGCGGCGTGGGGCGGCTGGTCGGGCCCCAGGTGGCGTTCCCGTCCGCGTCCGAGCGCCAGTACCAGCATGAGTGGCTCCCCTCGGGCCAGCCCTCGGGCTTGTCCTCCCACGCCTCGCCGCGGCCGCAAGGCGTCATGTCGAGTAGGCCCAAGGATGTGTCGGCCGGTTCGTTGCCACGGCCCGTCGTGGAGTAGGTGAGGAACACGCGGTCGCCGTCGCGCAGGTAACAGATGATGTGCCCCTCCTCTGCCAAGAGGGGCGCCTCCACATCGCGCACCGAGTACCAGGGCTGGGGGTAGCCCATGAACTCGACGTAGGGAGCCACCTCGTCCCAACGGCCCGAGGTCAGGACGGCGAACGAGACGCCGCGGGCGTTGAGGTAGACGGCGTCCCTCATGTGCCAGAGGTTGAAGGTGCAGCCCTCGCACTGCCCCTGGTGCGGAGCGCCGTCATACCACATGGAGTGGTAGACCACCAGCTCGTCGCGGCCCTGGAACAGGTCCAGGAACGGGACCGGGCCGTCAGGTCCGACGACCTCGACCGCCCCGTCGAGCTCCACCATCGGCAGCCGGCGGCGGGCCGCGGCGAGGGCGTCGCCCTCGCGGGTGTGGGCCTTCTCGCGGACCAGAAGCTCGTCACGGGCGGTCTGCCAGGTGGCTAGGTCAACGACGGTCGGGCGGCCGGGCAGCGCGGTGGTCGGGTCGTCTGGCGTGGTCGTCATGGTGTCCTCCATGGTGTCTCGTGCCCGGCAGCGTCGTAGACGTCCTACAACGGTCACCAGAACAGACTCGCGACCTGGCCGGAACTCATCGCGGCAGGGGGCGCCCTCGGCCTAGCCTGCACGGACCATGTCGGGCTGACAAGTTCACAGACGCGCTCTAACACCGAGTTGTCAGAATCTGGGCACCAAATATGGTGCTCAGATTCTGACAACTCGGTGTTAGGAGAGCAGAGGGAGGGCTGGAGCGAGGTTGGCCCGCAATCCGGAGGCGTGGACGGTGCCGTTGGCAACGGCATCGGCCCAGGTGATCCGGCCCGTCGCGAGCCGCAGGAAGGTCAGCGGGTCGGTCTCCACCACGTTCGGCGGGGTGCCGCGTGTATGTGTTGGGCCTGGATCGGTGATCGCGCATTGTATTGCGGCGTACGGCGGCACCCTCACCTCGATGGATCGGCCGGGATGTTGCCCGGCGAGGATGCCGGCGAGTGTACGGGTACACCTCGAGAGCGCACTGCGATGCAGCTCTGCTGGCGCCGCCTCGGGAAGTGAGCGATTGAGATCGTCGGTATGGACGACCAGCTCGACAATGCGGGTCGCAAGATAGTCCTCGATTGTCGTCGGCCCGCGTCGCGTGATGATCACGTGTGACATCTCGAAGCCCGCGTCGAGCCTGGCAGAAAGATCATCAATGGCTGTCCCGAGGCGCGCCACGACCTCAGGACCTGAAAGCCCTGCGGATGCCTCGAGGGTTGACGTCATGATCATCTCGACATCGCGCCGATAGCGGGTCACGAACTCATGAATGGGTAGGGCGACTTCTTTGCTCGGCTGATTCAACGACTGCGCTAAGCCGGCGTGCACGAAAACCAGGTGACCCGCGAGCTGGCGTACGCTCCAGCCCGGCAGCACGGTGGGGCGTTCGAAGACCTCTGGAGCTTGGCCGTGCAGCCACCCCAGGACCGTTCGTGACTGCTCGAGCAAGGCCTGCTGCGGGCGCAGCCGGGGCGTTGCCATCATTCACGACCTCCGCCGCGACGCTACCAAAGATCACGCAGACCAAATGCTGCGCGCCCACCTCTGCGAGCCTCGGTTGAGGCTTCCGGGGCGCCGCGCGAGCAGAGAAGAATAGCATCGAGCTCATGATCCGGATCGAGACGATGCAAGGCACGCTGGCGCGCCGAGGCTTCGTCGACGCGGTGGCGGCAGGACGCGTCATCGATCACTGGGCCGATGAGTATGAGCCATTGCTTGATGTGCTTGCCAAGTCCGCCGATCCAGACCTGGCGCTCGCGGGCCTTGATCGGCTTTGTGAGCGGGTCCCGGACTTGCTCGCCCGGTTGACAGCGGCTCCCGTTCTGGCCCGTCAGCTGATCATGGTCCTGGGCGGCAGCAGCCAGCTCAGCCAACATCTGATCGCTCATCCGGAACATCTTGAGCTGCTCGAGACCGAACTGGTCAAGGTTCCTGCGGCCTCGCTGCGTCGGGAGCTGCTGGAGGCGACAGGCGCTGACCCGGAATCGCCGACGCCCATCGCGACCGATCCCACTGGCGACCAGTTACGGATTGCATATCGCGGAGTGCTACTACGTATCGCCGCCCGGGACCTCGGTGCGCCGGAGCCAATCGAGACGGTTGTGGACATTGCCGACGAGCTGTCCGACCTGGCGGACGCCACCCTTGAAGCCGCCCTGTCGATTGCTCGACTCAAGCTCGGCGAAAACGCTCTGAAGACGCGGCTAGCGGTGGTTGCACTCGGCAAATGTGGCGCCCAGGAGCTTAACTACGTCAGCGACGTCGACGTCCTCTTCGTCGCAGAGCCAGTGGAAGACGACGGAACGCCGCTGGTCAGCAACGACCAGGCTGTGCAGATTGCCACGCGGATAGCGGCTGAGATGACCCGGATCTGCTCGGCGCATACCTCGGCCGGGACCATCTGGGAGGTGGATGCCGCCCTGAGGCCGGAGGGCAAGGCCGGCCAGCTAGTACGGACGCTGTCCAGCCATCGCATCTATTACGAAAAGTGGGCCAAAACCTGGGAGTTCCAGGCCATGCTCAAGGCTCGACCTGCTGCCGGTGATCTTGAGCTTGGACAAGCCTTTGTTGACCTCGTAACGCCGATGGTGTGGCGCGCAGCTGAGCGGGAAAACTTCGTTGCCGACACCCAGGCGATGCGCAAGCGCGTGGTGGCTCACATTCCGGCACGGGACCAGGGTCGCGAGCTCAAGCTCGGTGAGGGTGGGTTGCGCGACGTCGAGTTCTCGGTTCAGCTGTTGCAGCTGGTGCACGGACGGGTCGACGAACGACTGCGGTCGCGCGCGACGTTGCCAGCGCTCAAGGCCTTGATCGACAACGGCTACGTGGGCCGCGAAGATGGCAAACGGTTCGCGTTGGCCTATCGGTTCCTGCGAACACTCGAGCATCGCATCCAGCTCTTCAACCTGCGGCGTACCCATCTACTGCCTAACAATGATCATGATCTTCGTCGGCTGGGCCGTTCGTTTGGCTACAAGGACCCGGTAAAGGAGCTGCTCAGCACCTGGCGCCACACGGCCCAGAGGGTACGGCGGCTGCACGAGAGGCTCTTCTACTCCCCGCTGCTTGACACGGTGGCGAAGATTCCGTCTACGGAGCTCAGGCTGACCACCGATGCGGCCCTCGATCGGCTGAGGGCGCTCGGCTATGCCGATCCGAAGGCCGCGCTGCGCCACATAGCGGCGCTCAGCCAGGGCGTCACCAGGCAGGCTGAGATTCAGCGCCAGCTGTTGCCGGCGATGCTCGGCTGGTTCGCGCAAGCGCCCAATCCTGATCACGGCCTGCTGGCGTTCCGCCAGGTGTCGGAAGCGCTGGGCACCACCCCCTGGTACCTACGAGCCCTTCGCGACGAGGGCACGATGGCCGAGCGGCTAGCCCGGATCCTCGCTTCCAGCCGGTACGCCGTGGAGCTGCTCAAGCGGGCTCCGCAGACCGTGCAGATGCTCGCCGATGATCAAGAACTGCGGCCTCGGTCGCTGGCCGAGCTGAAGGCGGAGATGCACGCCGCCGCCGGCAGGCAGAGCAGCAGCGTGGCTGCGGTCGAGGCGATCCGGGCGATCCGGCGGCGGGAGCTGTTTCGGGTGTCAGCCGGTGATCTGCTCGGAAACAACGATGTCCTCAGTGTGGGAGCGGCCCTCACCGACCTAGCATCGGCGACGATCGAGGCAGCACTGGCTGTGGCGAGCGAGGCCTCTGAGAGCGGACCGATGCCGCGGATCGCCGTCATCGCGATGGGCCGCTGGGGCGGCCGGGAGATGTCGTACGCCTCGGACGCCGATGCCATGTTCGTGATGGAAGACAGCGCTGATCAGGACAGCGACCCCACCAAAGTTGCTGCCGCTGTGGTGACGGAGCTGCGGACGCTCCTCACCCGGCCCGCCGCCGACCCCCCCTTGAGCATCGATACCGACCTCCGGCCCGAGGGCAAGGGCGGTGCCCTGATCCGCTCACTCAGCGCGTATCGCAACTACTACAGTCGGTGGTCCTCCACCTGGGAGCTGCAGGCGTTGGTGCGCGCCGATGCCCTCGCGGGTGATGAGGAGCTTGGCAAGGCCTTGATGGCCGAGATCGATGCCCACCGCTGGCCGGAAGGCGGATTGAATACGGCGCAACTAACCGAGATCCGCAAGCTGAAGGCCCGAGTGGAGGCCGAACGACTACCGCGGGGCGCCAACCCCGCCAAACACACCAAGCTGGGGCCTGGCGGGATCGCAGATGTTGAGTGGACGGTTCAGCTTCTCCAGCTGCAGCATGCCTATGAAACGCCCGCTCTCCGCTCCTCGCGGACAATCGTGGCGCTGCGCGCCGCCCGCGATGCCGGCATCATTGACGCGATGGACGCCGGACATCTCGAGGCGGCCTGGATGTTGGCCAGCCGGATCCGCAACCAGATCATGCTGATGCGGGGCCGCGGCTCTGATTCGTTGCCGAGCGACAACCGGGAGCTGGCCAGCCTGGCCGAGCTCCTCGGATACGGGCCGGGGGAGTCCTCTCACCTACTCGCCGACTACCGCCGGGTGACGCGCCGAGCCAGGGCTGTCGTGGAGAGGGTCTTCTGGGGCTCGTCGTAGTGTGAGGAGCACGGGCTGCGCCTCAGCGCGGGCCCGAATCTCCGACGACCACCTGCGCCTGGAGCACCTTGTGCTGTCACAATCGTAGGTTCGATGTCTGAGGCGCGCTTAAGCCTGCCGATACGGGCTTGGGCATGTCGGACTTCGACATCGGGCTTGGCTGGTGCGGTGTATGTGGCCGGAGGCTGCCTGGGCGCACTCGTCTTCGGTCAGCTCACCGACCGCTTCGGCCGCAAGAAGCTGTTTCTGATCACACTTGCTCTACACCTTCGCAACCGTGCTTACCGCCTTCTCACCGGACCCGCTCTGGTACTTCGCATGCCGCTTCTTGACCGGTGCCGGGATCGGTGGAGAGTACGCCGCCATCAACTCCGCGATCGACGAGCTGATCCCCCGGAGCAGGTGCGCGCCGAAGATGGCGAACTGCCGGAGCCGTCGGGCACGATCACCGTACGGCAGCGGCGCTCGATCGGCATTGCGCTGATCGCCCGCTCAGTCTTCACGCTGTACCCGCGGCGTACGCTGCTGTGCTTCGCGCTCTTCATCGGCCAGGCGTTCCTGTACAACGCTTTCTTCCTCACCTACGGCGATACGCTGACCACGTTCCTCGGCGTCAAACAGACCGGCTGGTACATCGCCGCCTTCGCAGCCAGCAACTTCCTGGGTGCGTTGTTACTCAGTCCGCTATTCGACACAGTCAGGCGTGTCCGAATGATCGCGGGTACCTACATCGTCGCCGGCATCTTGCTTGCCATAACCGGCGTGATCTTGGGCTCGCTGACCGCTGTGACGCTGACATTGTGCGGCGCCATCATCTTCTTCTTCGCCTCGGCGGGGCGCGAGCTCGGCCTACCTCACGGTCAGCGAGATCTTCCCGCTCGAGACCCGAGCGCTGTGCATCGCCTTCTTCTATGCGATCGGTACCGCTGCTGGTGGCATTGCGGGGCCGCTGCTTTTCGGCGCCTCGATCGAGAATGCCTCCGGTTCGGGGGACATCACCAAGATCGCCTTCGGCTATTTCATCGGTGCCGCACTCATGATCGCCGGCGGGATCGTCGAGGCAATCTTCGGCGTCAAGGCCGAGCGGCAAACTCTGGAGCATATCGCGACGCCACTGACCGTCGAGGACGCTGGGGAGACCGAAAGCCAGACAGGCAGCAGGGCCTAAGTTGCCAGCGAGCGCTTGGATCCGTCGGCAGTTGCACTTAAGGCAGACTGCGCAGGTGTTCGGACAGTCACAGCGTCGGGAAAGAGGCCCTCATGGCCGTCCGGTACGCCTGTAGCGTGGCAGCCGCCGTATTGTCCCAGCTGAACGTCGCGGCGTGTGCTGCCGCGTTGGTTCCCATTCTGATCATCTCGTCATGATCATCGAGGATCGCGGCGAGAGCATCAGCCCATTCACCCTCGTCGTGCCCCTTTACCAGTAGCCCGCTGTAATGATCACGGACGGCGTGCCGGAGGCCCCCGACGTCCGCTGCGACAACTGGTCGTCCGCATGCTTGCGCCTCGAGCGCCACGAGTCCAAAGGACTCGTTGTAGGAGGGCACAGCGACGACGTCAGAGACGCAGTACCAGCGGAACAGTTCGGAGCGGGGCGAATGTGGGCGGAAGTCCACCATGTCCGCGATGCCCTGATCGATCGCCAGCGTGCCGAGCGTTTGCGACCACTCGGCGTTGGTGCCGCTGGGACCACCGATGATGATCAACTGCAGTCGCTCATGGCGTCCGGCGTCGCGTCGCGCCAGCTCGGCAACGGCCTTGATCAACACATCGGGCGCCTTCAGCGGCTGAATACGGCCGACGAACAAGATCACCTGAATGTCCTGGGGCACACCGAACTGGGCTCGTGACTTGGGCTGGTCGCAGGGGTGGAAGATCCGCAGGTCGACCCCCGGCGGCACGATCATGATCTGGCCGGCCTTGGCGCAGTACTGATCTTGGAGTTCGGCCGCCTCGTCGGTAGTGCTAGCGGTGAGCACGTCGGCCGCTCGAACGATGGCGGACTCGCCGTGCTCGCGTACGTGGGGCTCGACGAGCTGGTCCTCACCGAGACTGGAGTTCTTCACCCGGGCCATGGTGTGCATGGTGTGCACCAGCGGGATGCCGTGCCGAGCTTTGAGCTGCACCCCGACCAGCCCGGAGAGCCAGTAGTGGGTGTGAATCAGGTCATGGTCGTCAAGGCGGGCCTCAAGCGCAGCGCAGAACTCCTCCGTCAGCGAGGGCAGCGCCTCCTTCGCGACATACGCTTCAGGCCCCGCCTTGAGGTGGATCACTCTGGTGTGCTCGTGGATCTCGACAATGTCGGGCAGGTCAGGTGCGTCACGTCGGGTAAAGACATCCACCTTCAGGCCACGCTCGCCGAGCCGCCGCATCAGCTCGGCGACATAGACGTTTAGACCGCCGGCGTCTCCCACGCCCGGCGTAGCGAGTGGCGACGTGTGCATGCTGATCATTGCCACTCGATGCGGATATTCAACGTTTATGCCCACCTTGACCTCCGCTGAGAGGCTACAGGTGAGCCGGAGGACTTCGGCCGAGAAAAGGTGATCTGGTTAGCCGCTGACGAGCACAAGGGCTGCCACAGCGAAGGCAAGCCCGGCGACCTGAATGCCGCGCAGCCGTTCCTGGTCAATGATGAGAGCCAAGATCACTGTTGTCACTGGGTAGAGTGCGGCGAGCGGAGCGACAACGCTGAGGTCGCCATGGCGAGTGGCGACCAGATAGAGGGCATTCGCTGTCATGTCGCACGGGCCGGCCACCATCGTCCAGACCAAACCAGCTTGGTGGGGCCAGGGTGCAGGTCGAGTCATCATCAGTAGCAGGCCACCGATGATCAAAGCGCTGAGCTGAGAACCGGCGATCGGCCACAGCCCTGGCGATCCGCCGGCTGCGTCACCCGCTACCGCGATCAAGATGAAAAACAGAGCGAAACCGATGCCAGCGCCGACCGCCACCGCAACCAGTCTCCAGGTGACCGCGCGGCGATTCCCTGATGGATGCGGCGAGATGCTCACGAGGGCGATCGCCAGCAGCGCGCAGGCCACGCCAACAAGCTGCAGACCCGAAGGACGCTCGCCCGCGAGAAGGCCAACGCTGACGGGAATGGCAGCCGAGGTGACGCCGGTGACCGGTGCCACGACTGTCATGGCGCCGGCCGAAAGGGCGCGGTAGAACAGCACCAGGCCGATGACACCGGCAACCCCGGCCAGGCCGCCCCACGCGAGGCCAATCGATGAGATTGGCACATATGTCGCAAGCAGGTAGATCGCGAGCAGCGGCAAGCTCGCCAGCTTCGATAGCCACACGACCGGCAGCGCAGCTGCGCGCTGGGTCGCCTTGCCACCCGCGAAGTCGCCGACGCCCCAGACGAGTCCCGAGGCGAGTGCGATCACGACGTACAGCACCCAGGCACCTTAATGCCGCTGGCAGCTGGTCTCGCTAGCAGGTAACGGCACGATGGTGCTTTGATCGTCGTGGGTCGCAGGGTCTTCAGGCGGTCCACCATGTACGGGCCCAAACGGCGACTGACCTCGGGCACGAAGCCCAAGGTCAGCCGTCGTTAAGTTTCGCTCTGCTGAAATCAGAGACGTGTATCAGACGTCGTAGTAGAGCTCAAACTCCCCAGGTGTCGTTGGCGGTGGTTGGAGGGGGGCTGAAATTGCAGATTCTGAGCGTGAAACGGAGTTGGCGGACGTTGGTCGTGAACGACCTCTAGCGAACCTCCTGCGGAATCCCTGCGGAATCGCGCCCACCACCCGCCCGCTGGGCTCCCCCTCGCCGCCACCGCTGGACCTCCTGGAGGGCCTACGAGTCACCGGTTGTCCGGCAGCTGATCCGCTTCCAGGTGTGACAAAGGTCCCGCGGAAAGGTGTCCCGCTGGCCGGTGGCGAACCGGATGGACGTGTTCGAGATGGTGCATCGTGACCGTGGGCGCGGAGTGGTGCTGGCTCACGGCTGTTTGGGTGTCGCCAGAGCGTCGGCCGGGTCGTGGGTGGCGGCCCAGCTGGCGAGGAGTTTCAGGCCGTCATCGTCGGTGGAGCCTGTTCGGGCGCTGAAGGCGGTTAGGGCCAGGCCAGGGTCGGCGAGTAATTCCATGACCTCGTAGGACAGGTGCAGGTCACCGACGACCGGGTGGTGGATGTGTTTGAGCCCGGTGCGGTGCAGGCGGACGTCGTGGGCGGCCCAGCGGACGCGGAAGTCATCGCTGCGGGTGCACAGCTCCCCGACCAGGTCGGTCAGTGCCTTGTCGTAGGGGTCGCGGCCGGCTTCGGCGCGCAGGATGGCGACGGTCTCATCGGCGGTTGCTTCCCAGTTAAGCCAGAAGTCGCGGGCGCGGGAATCAAGGAAGTTGAACCGGGCATGGTTCGCCGGTCGGCTGGCGGACACCGAGGGATCGGCGAACATCGGCGCGAACAGCGCCCGGGCGAGGCGGTTGGCGGCGACGACGTCGAGACGCCCGTTGTTGACCAGCGCCGGAACTTCGGTCATCCCGTCGAGGATGCGCGCCACGGTGGGCCGGACCTGCCGGGCGGGCGGCGTGCGGCGGCGGGTGATGCGGGCGGCGCGGCCGGCGGTACGGGCGAGTTCGGCCAGGTGTGCCCGCTCGGCCTCGTCCAACTGCAATGCTCGAGCCAGGGCGTCCAGCACGCTATCGGAGACACCGGCCAGGTTGCCCCGTTCGAGTTGGGCGTAGTACTCGACGCTGACGCCGGCCAGGTCGGCGACCTCGCTGCGGCGCAGTCCCGGCACCCGCCGGTTGCGGTTGTAGCTGTGCAGACCGGCCTGCTCAGGGGTGATCTTGGCGCGACGGGAGCTGAGGAATGCCTTGACCTCGTCACGGTTGTCCACCCGTCCAGGCTAGGCCGGAATTCCAGGACGAGGGGTGGGCTGCCAATACACCTGCCAGCAGCAACTTCTCCGCGCCCTCGGCAGCCGGTTATCTGGTATTGCCGCTGCAGACCGGAAGCGTGCAAGACCCAGGTGACCGGCCACCGACGCGGGGTTTCGACTCGTGATAATCCCAAAGGAGTACCTGATGAAGCATGTATCGCTGGGCGGGCTTGATGTCTCCCGCATCGGTCTGGGAGCCATGACCATGGCTGGCGTCTACACCACCGGCGGGGGGCTCGATGACGCCGAGTCGATCCGCACCATTCACCGGGCGCTGGACCTCGGGGTCACCCACATCGACACCGCCGAGATCTACGGCCCCTTCCACAGCGAGGAAATTGTCGGCAAGGCCATCAAGGGCCGGCGCGACGACGTCGTCGTGGCGACGAAGTTCGGTCTCGTCTCCCACTCCGGCGGCGGCCCCGGCGTCATCGACAGCAGCGCCGACAATGTGAAGGCCGCGGTCGAAGGCTCGCTCAAGCGGCTCGGCACCGACCACATCGACCTCTACTACCAGCACCGCGTCGACCCGAACACGCCCATCGAAGAGACGGTCGGCGCGCTGGCCGAGCTGGTCGCCGAAGGCAAGGTACGCCACATCGGACTGTCCGAGGCCGGCGCCGAGACGATCCGCCGGGCGCACGCCGTGCATCCGGTGGCCGCGCTGCAGACCGAATACTCTCTCTGGACTCGCGACGTCGAGGTGGAAATCCTGCCGCTGCTGCGCGGGCTCGGGATCGGGTTCGTTCCCTACTCTCCGCTCGGCCACGGCCTGCTGACTGGGCGGATCCGCACCGTGGACGACTTCGCCGATGACGACTGGCGCAAGACCAACCCGCGGTTCACCGGCGAGAACTTCCAGCGCAACCTGCGCATCGTCGACGAAGTGCAAGCGATCGGCGCCGAGATCGGAGCCACGCCGGCCCAGGCCGCACTGGCGTGGCTGCTGACCCGCGGCGACGACATCGCTCCCATCCCCGGAACCCGGCGGGTTTCCCGCGTCGAGGAAAACACCGCTGCCGACGGCATCGAACTCAGCGCCGCCCAGCTCGACCGCTTGAACAATCTCACGCCGGCCTCGGGCGAGCGCCACGACGATGCGAACATGGCCAGCATCGACCGCTGACCGGCGGCTGTTATGCACGGCGGTCATGGAGCAGGTCGACGCGTCGCTCGCTCGTCCCGAAACCGACTACGTCCCTCGGCTCGCCGCTATGATCTGCGCGCCGTCGGGCAAGCTGCGGCATGGTCGCTCCCGAACCCACCCCCACAGCAGTCCGGCCAGGGAGATGACGGTCGCGGCGGCAACCGGTAGCCAACGGCTGGATGGCCGGCGATCAGCGCCGCCATCCCGTGCTGCCGGTGCATGCAGGCACGCTTCGCGAGCCCAGATGCAACCGCACACTTCGCGGTCGAGTTAGCTATCACCAGACAGTCACCGTGTGCGCGTCGAGCTCCTGCTCGCTGCCGTCGGCCGCGGAGAGGGTGTACGCCTCGACGGTGTACTCGCGCGGCGGCATGGGCGGCAAGGTCAGCCCTCCTTGCCCCTGACCGGCGCGCCGGCGCGCACTGCCGCTTCGCTCGCGGCGACCTTCAATGACTCACCTCTGATTGCTGCGCCTGACAGACCGAATGTCACGATCGCGATCCATCTCCTTGGGCCTAGCTATCACTCGCCTCCGAATAAGAACCGTGTCCGGGGTTCAGACCGCCGGCATCTCCCGTCCTATGTACCCCGACCGATTCCCAGAATCCGATGTGGAACACACCTCATGCACGCCGGAAGTAGCTCGAGTCGTCCTGACCGCCCCGGCGGCTTGTACCCCTTCGGGTGGGTGTGACGATGAGCCTGCACAAGCTCACAGCCGGGGCTGGGTATGACTATTTGACCCGGCAGGTGGCGGCCTTGGACGCAACCGAGAAAGGTCACACCGGCCTGGCGTCTTATTACGCCGAACGCGGTGAATCGCCTGGGGTGTGGATCGGGTCCGGGCTGGACGGGATCGACGGCCTGGCAGCCGGCGACCCGGTGTCCGCGGAGCAGATGCGGGCGTTGTTCGGCTGCGGTTTGCACCCGCTAGCGGAGCTGCGGCAGCAGCAGCTGGAGGGTCCCGACCTCACCCTGCGGGACTTTCAGAGTGTGGCGCGGCTGGGGGTGCCGTTCAAGATCGTCGACAACGATTTGATCCCGTTCCGGGTCGAGGTGGCCAAGCGCATTTCGGGGCTCAACGCCGCCATCGGATGGCCGGCCGACGCCTCGATCGCGGCGGCTGACCGGGCGCGGGTGCGGACTCAGGTGGCCCGTGAATTCTTCGTCGCTGAGCATGGTCGGGAGCCGTTGGATGCTCGGGAGCTGGCCGGGCAGATCGCCAAGGACTCGCGGCCGCGAACACAGACGGTGGCGGGCTATGACCTGACCTTCTCGCCGGTGAAGTCGGTGTCCGCCTTGTGGGCAGTCGCCGACCCGCCGGTGGCCGCTGTGATCGAACGGGCCCATCAGGCCGCGGTCAAGGACGCCTTGGCGTTCATCGAGAGGCATGCTTTGTTCACCCGAACCGGGCCGCAAGGCATCCGGCAGGTCAACGTCCAAGGCTTGGTTGCGACCGCCTTCACGCACCGGGACAGTCGGGCCGGCGACCCGGATTTGCACACTCACGTCGCGGTGGCGAACAAGGTGCAGACTCTTGATAGGCGGTGGCTGTCGATCGATGGGCGTGTGTTGTTCAAGGCCAACGTGGCCGCGTCGGAGACCTACAACACCGCGCTCGAGCAGCACCTCCGCGACAGCTTGGGCGTGCGGTTCGCTGAACGGCTCGGCACAGACGCGACGAAGCGGCCGATCCGGGAGATCGTCGGGGTTGACCCTCGCCTGAACCAGCGCTGGTCGACCCGCCGTGTCCACATCGACACCCGCCGCCGCGAGCTAGCCGTCCAATTCCAAAACGATCATGGCCGATCGCCGACCCCAGTTGAAGCATTGCACCTATCGCAACAGGCGACGTTGGAAACCCGCGACGCCAAACACGAACCCCGATCCCTCACTGAGCAACGTGCCACCTGGCTCAGCGAAGCTGCAGCCGTGCTAGGCAGCCCGGAGGCCGTCGCCTCAATGGTGCGAGCGGTGCTAACGCCGCGCGCCGAGACCGCTCGGATCACCGACTCACGCTGGATCGCAGACACGGCTGATCACATTCTGACCGCTATGGAGGGGAGCCGCTCGACCTGGGAGGTGTGGCATGTCCGGGCCGAAGCGCAACGACAGGTCCGCACCGTCGACGTGGGCGGGGAGAACGCCCCGGCGCTCGTCGATCTGTTGGTCGATGAGGTGCTCGATCGCCGGTGTATTGCCCTGGCCGCGCCGGGTGACAACATCGAGGAGCCGGATGCGTTGCGGCGGGTCGACGGGTCGTCGGTCTACACCGTGGCCGGGGCGGATCTCTACACGTCGCAACGGATCCTCGACGCCGAACAGCGGCTCGTCGCCACCGCGGGACGCCGCGACCGGACAGCCGTCGAGGAGTCGGCGGTGGACCTGGCTTTGCTGGAGATGGCGGCGAACGGCACTGCACTCGATGCTGGGCAGGCCGCATTGGTCCGCCAGATGTGCAGCCCCGGGCACGGCTTCAGCTGGCGATCGCCCCGGCCGGTGCTGGGAAAACGACCGCCATGCGCGCCCTCACCCTGGCCTGGACCCAAGACGGCGGCCAGGTGCTCGGCCTGGCCCCGTCGGCTGCCGCGGCCGCCGTCCTCGCCGGGGAAACCGGAATCCGTACCGACACACTCGCCAAACTCACCTGGTCACTTGATCATGGCGAGCTGCAAGAATGGGCGGCCGCGGTCGGACCGGCGACATTGGTCATCATCGACGAAGCGGGCATGGCCGACACGCTCACCCTCGACATCGCAGTCCAGTTCGCCGTCAGTCGCGGTGCGAGTGTCCGACTGGTCGGTGATGATCAACAACTCGCCGCCATCGGCGCCGGCGGCGTGCTCCGTGACATTCAGCAGAGCCACGGCGCCCTCCGCTTGACAGAGCTGCATCGCTTCACCGATCCGGCCGAAGCGGCGGCATCGCTCACCCTCCGAGAAGGCAACCCTCAAGCACTCGACTTCTACCTTGATCACGGCCGTGTCCATGTCGGCGACATCGCGACCACGACCGAGGATGCGTTCAGCGCTTGGGTTTCCGATCGGGCGGCCGGCCTCGACGCGATCATGATCGCCCCCACCCGGCAGCTGGTCGCCCAACTCAACCGCCGGGCCAGGGCCCATCGTCTCGATCACTGCGCTGCCACGCCCGAGGTGCCGTTGGCCGATGGCAATCAGGCGAGTGTCGGAGATGTGATTATCACCCGCCGCAACGACCGCCGGCTCCGCCTCACCGCCACCGACTGGGTGAAAAACGGGGACCGCTGGATGATTACCCACATCGGCAAACACGGTGACCTGACCGTGCGACACACCCGCAGCCACCTGACCGTCCGGCTGCCTATCGACTATGTGCGCGAGTCGACCGGTCTCGGCTATGCCACCACGATCCATGCGGCCCAGGGCGTCTCCGCCGACACGATGCACGGCCTGTTGACCGGGCAGGAGTCCCGGCAGCAGCTCTATACCATGCTCACCCGCGGCCGGCACGTCAACCACCTCTACCTTCAAGTCGTCGGCGACGGCGACCCCCACACTGTTATCCGACCAGAGGCCATCTCACCGCGCACGCCGACCGAGACGCTGCAGCAGATCATCGCCCGCGATGAAGCGCCGGTCTCCGCCAGCACCGTGCTGCGCGAACTGAACGATCCAGCGGCCCGGCTTTTCCAGGCGGTCCAGCGCTACAGCGATGGCCTCCACGTCGCAGCCGAACAGCTCGTCGGACCGAAGGCCGTCGCAGAGCTCGACCGAGCCGACCAATACATCCCAGGACTTACCACTGAACCTGCCTGGCCAACCCTCCGAGCCCACCTGCTCGCGTTGGCGGCAGAGACTGGTAAGCACCCGCTCCGCCACCTGCTGACAGCCGCCAGCGGACGCGACCTCGAAACCGCAGGCCATGTGGCCGCGGTCCTGGGTTGGCGCCTCACAGCGCTGGCACCTACGGACCCAGGGCCGCTGCCCTGGCGGCCGGGCATTCCACCAAGGGTTCATGCCGATCCCGTCTGGGGGCCCTATCTGGCGAGGAGATCCCAATTTGTCGCCGACCTCGCTGACCAGGTCCAAGATCACGTCTGCCAAGGTGACGGCCCGCCATCCTGGGCTACAGCGCGAGATCTTCCCACCGCCCTGGTTCGCGAAATCGCAGTGTGGCGGGCCGCCAACGGCATCAATCCTCAGGACCCGCGACCGACCGGCGGAGGAGGCGAGCTCGATACAGCCGCCGCCCTGTGGAAACAGCGGCTCGACCGGCAGATCGCCCCTTCCACCGATTCATCAGGCAACGACATATTCGGACGACCGCCCGCACTTAGGCGCTCGCACTACCACAGCCGGCGGCCGTACCAAACGCCCGGTCAGCGTCCGAACGGGCCAGCGGCACCCGGCCGCTAACCCCCGGTCGAACTGCTGAGAAGAGGCTGTTGTTCGCCCAATGCAGTGATGTCAGGCAGCTACGGCAGCCGACAGCCGAATCGAGCTCTATCAGGGTCAAGGCGCCGCGTGTCCTCCTCCGTGCGGGCCTTGCGCCGGCCTTCTGTGGACGGGGCGACGTCACGCAGGGGCGCCGAGCGGCGGGTGCTCGAGCACGCGGGGCTTGTACTCGACCAGCTGGATGCGGCCGTCGAAGGTCCGGTGCTCGATCATTTCGAGGGCGACGTCCGGGTAGCCGTCGTAGATGCGTTCTGCGCCCGTGGCCCCGGTGATCACCGGGAACATCCCGACCCGGAAGCGGTCGACGAGTCCGGCCCGTAGCAGTGACCGGCACAGGCTGAGGCTGCCGATCGTGCTGAGGAGCCCCGAGCCGTTCTCCTTCATGGCGCGGACCGCCTCGACGGCGTCGTCGCGGACGAGCGTGGAGTTGGCCCACGTCAGTGGCTCCTCGAGCGAGGAGGAGAACACCACCTTGGACGCTTGCGTGAGCTCGTCGACGGATGCCTCTTCTTCGGCCCTGAACTCGTCTTGGCCCTCCGGGACCTCGCCGGCGGCGAAGCCCGACATGAGGCGGTAGGTGTTCGCTCCCATGAGGTAAGTGACCTCGGGCTGCTCGCCGAGCCAAGCGAGGTACTCCGGGCCCTCGAGGCCCCAGAACCCGGGCCATCCCTTTCCCGATGCGTAGCCGTCGAGCGAGGTGATGAAGTCGACGAGAAGCTCTGACATGGCGGTGTCCTTTCCTAGGGTGTCACGAGCTTGGACCAGCCGCGGGCCACGAACTCATCGGGTCCGTTCCGTTGTTTCCGATGAGTTCGCGGTTCTGGACCATGTATCAGTTCACCGCCCCGTTTCGGGGGGCCCGCCGCGTCCCCTCTCCGGACCCGTCTCCGACCTCCACTCCGTGCGTCAAGGGCGCCTTCGGCGTCCTACGGATTCCGCTTCGCTCCACCCTTGACCCACTCCGCTCCGGCCTGAGATTGGCGCCTACGAGGGGACGCGGCTGGTGTGGGCCATGACACTCCGGTGAGTGACCAAGTGAGTGACAACGGGACCGAACACAGCGGGATATCGGTACCTGGTCCAGGACGCTTGGCGACCGGCAAGATCATCAAGCGACGCCCGTCCGAGGTGCTTCGGGACGAAGAGGTCCGCACCTTCAAGCTATGTCAGGGCAGCCACCCGGGCACCAATCTGCCGCAGCACGCCGAAGACGTCGGCGGTTCCCCACCACTCGCTGGCCATACCGTCGGCGAACCTGAGGATCTGAACAGACTGCATGGTAACCCGTGTGCCGGTGCCCGGGACGCCGACGAAGTCCCCTCGGTGGATTCCATGCCAGGTCACTCGGGCCGCTATCTTGTCGCCTTCCACCACCGTGTCCTCGACAACGCCCGTAAGATCGGCGAACACGTCATGCATCATGGTCATCCAGTACTTGATTCCGACGCGTCCCGGAGCCTGTCCCGGCACTGCATTGTGGTCAACCATGTCTTCGGCGATCAGGCGATCAAGCGCGTCCTCATCGGCCGCGGCGACCGCCCGGATGATCGCGTGGTAGGACTGTCGGAGACTCCGCTCGCTCATCCCAACATGCTCCTCCCATTGGCCACGGCTCACCAGAGCCGTCCTCGAACCGCCGCCGATCTGCCCCCGCCGTGCCCCCGCCCATTCAACACCAACCGTCGCCAACCATCGCCAGCCACGTCAGTAGGGCAGTGCCTCAGCCCTAGACGACACCAGCCGTCGACCACCATCAAAGACTGGACTATCTCGTAATGCGTAGGTCTGAGGTTCGATTCCCTAAGGCGGCTCTCTATCCGGCCTAGTCAGGGCATGTACCCCAAAGTGGACAGTGATGGTTGACCCTCCCGGTCGGGTGCACTGGCTGTTGTCGAGATGCAGCCAGCTCGACCAAACCGGACCTCGGTCAAGATCTAGCTAACGACTAGACAGTCGTCGACGGCGGTGGCGTCGGCAGGCAATCTCCAGGCTTGCTTCTTACGCCGGGGTCGCGGGTGCGCACCGTAGGCTTACGGCGGGCGCATGCGGAAGGATGGTTAACCGTGATCCTCCCTAAAGTCCGGGACCCTCGCTTCGTAACGATCCGCCGTGGTGGGACTCTCACGGATTCGGATCACCAGCTCGTCACTCTCTGGGCCGCCACATGCGCGGAGCACGTCCTAGACCTCTTCGAGTCGGCTCAGCCCGGGGACCCACGACCGCGTCGGGCGATCGAGCATGCGCGCGCCTGGGTGCGCGGTGAGGTCAAGATGATGGAAGCTCGCGCAGCGGGAGGCCACGCGATGGGCGCGGCCAGAGACCTGCATGGTGCAGCGCGGCATGCCGCATACGCCGCTGGCCAAGCCGGGGCCGTCGCCCATGTTGCCGCGCACGAGCTTGGCGCGGCCGCCTATGCGATCAAGGCCGCACGTGCTGCTGCATCCGATGGCGAGAGCGAGGCTGCAAGGCGACTCGAGTGCCAATGGCAGCGTGATCAACTGCCGGAGGCTATTCGCGCGCTCGTGCTTGATGACCAGAGGTTGCGGAACGACATCTGCTGGTCGGTGTTTGAGTGCTGAGCGCGCATCCTGGCGCGAACCTTGACCGACTGGCATCCGGCGCCCGGATTGGACAAAGTTGCCCGTAGGGCACCGGGGAATTTTTCACGCAACTCGACGAGCATCGACCATGGGTCGCCGAGCACCTCGATGGCGTCGTTGATCGCGCATCCCGACCTGGGCGGCCGATGAGAATCTTTGGTCACCCTGGTCAGTCTCCACAGAACCGATTACAGAGCGCAGTCACCAATTGAGGAGCGCGCGGATGTCACTCGCACGGATTCACAACTTGTCCATCTCCCTCGACGGCTTCGCCACCGGCGAGCCGCAGTCCGCCGATGCACCGTTCGGCCATGCGGGCGAGCGTTTGCACGAGTGGATGTTTGGTACCCGGTTCTGGGACGCGGGCGGAACCGCCGGAGTCGACGACGCCTTCGCTGAGCGCCATAGTTACGGCATCGGCGCCGAGATCATGGGCGCCAACAAATTCGGCCCGCCCGGCTGGCGGGACGACCTGGACTGGAAGGGCTGGTGGGGCCCGAACCCGCCGTTCCACACACCCACCTTCGTGCTCACTCACCGCCCGCGGCCCTCGATCGAGATGGAAGGCGGCACCACGTTCCACTTCCTCGACACCGCCCCGGCCGAGGCGCTCGAGACCGCCCGCGAAGCAGCCGATGACCAGGACGTCCGGATCGGCGGCGGCCCAACCGTAGTACGTGACTTCCTCGCCGCCGGGCTCGTCGACCACATGCATCTCGTCCAGGTTCCGATCGTGCTCGGCCGCGGCGTCCGCATCTGGGACGGCCTGGAGGCCCTCGAGGATGCCTACGACGTCGAGGCGGTCTCCTCGCCCAGCGGCGTCACACACCTCACGTTCACGCGGAAGGTCGGCCCGTGAAATCCGACACACCGAACCGCAGGTCGTGGGCGGGCGGCTGGGTGTCAACGCGAGGGTAGAAGCTGCCCGGACAGCCGAGATTGACGATCAAGCGTTCACGGACCTGTTCGGTCGAGGTTGCCGTGTGGGAGTTGGCCAACCTTTCCCGCATCTCGACAGGTGTCGAGGTACAGGACATCCGAGCGCAAACGCCGGCGACCACCGAGAGTTCCGCACGACCTGAATCCGGGAGCATTGCCTATTTCCCAGGAAGTGTCGATGATCCTTACGCCTGGCGGCTGGTCTCACGTGTCGCGATTTTCAGGGCTTCTCGGGCTTCCGTAGCGAGGCGGACGACGAGGTCCGCTGCTGGTAGGGGTTGGGCCAGGGCATGGGCCTGGCCAGCCCAAAGGTGGAAGCTCTCAGCGTCGCCTCGGGTTCGTGCCGCTGTGCGCAGGGGAGCCGTGAGGTGGTGAATCTCGGGGTACGCGCTGGGCGCCTCGGCGTGGTCTTGGAGGAAGCGGTTGATGATTCCGCGGGCTGTCCTGCCAGTAAACGCCCGAGTCAGCGCGGTGGGTGCGTCGTCGCGGCTGATCATGTCCCGGTGAGCGGGCACCGTTCCAGCTTCTGGGCAGAGCGTGAAAGCGGTGCCCAGCTGGGCGGCCGCGGCGCCACAAGCAAGCACTGCGGCGACGCCACGGCCCGTGACGAGCCCGCCGGTCGCCACCACCGGTAGGTCGTCGTTAACGGCGCCTTGCACCAGCTGCAGTAGCGCGAGGAGTCCGATGTCTCCGGAATGGGCGTCATCGAAGCCGCCCCGGTGGCCGCCGGCCTCCACTCCTTGCACGACCAGAGCGTCCGCGCCAGTCCGCTGTGCTGCTCGGGCCTCGCCGACCGTGGTGACGGTGACCCAGACGGCCGAGCCGGACGACCGGAGCCGGTTCACCTCGGACGGTGTAGGGCAGCCGAAGGTAAGCGATACGACAGGGATCCGCTGCTCGCAGATCATGTCCAGCTTCTCGCTGTACTGGTCGTCGTCCCACCGTGGACGGCCCAAGTCCACGCCGTGCTCCTGGGCCTCCTCTCGCAGACTGTCGGCATACGAACTGACTTCGGCCGCACCCGTCCCATGGCCGGGCGGCGCGAACAAGTTGAGGCCGTACGGCACGTCGGCCGACAATAGAGAACGGACCTCGGCCAGTTCGCGCTCGACCTGATCGACGGTCTTGTAGCCGGCGGCCAGGAAGCCCAGTCCACCGGCGCGAGAGACCGCAGCGGCCAGGGCGGGCGTTGACGGCCCTCCCGCCATCGGTGCCTGCACGATTGGATGCCTCAGGCTGTAAAGACTCAGCCGGCTCATCCTCATAGCCTGCAGCACCCCGTGGTGGTGCGCGATCGGACCGGTGCCATCGTGTGCTCCCAATTCTTGAGCAGCCAGTCGAGCAGCCTAAGCACCGGACGATCACGAACCCATCCACATCTCCGCGGACTCAGTCAGGCTATGCGGATCCCGGGTGGACTTCCGGCTTGCGACTCGTAATGCGTGGCTCCGGCTCCGGATCAGAGAACAAGATCGCGAACCGGGAGCCATTCTGGGAGCCAGACCACGCGGCCAACCTCGTACAACCACGGACGTGCACGGAGAACACGTCTGCGGTTCTGAGCGTGAAGGCCGACTTGCCGGACCAGTCCGAACGCTTGGTCGAGGCCTACGGATCAGAAGGCCCAACGAAGCGGTCAGACCATACACAGCATGGTCGCCTTGTTCGATGTAGTGCGTGGCAATTTTTTAAGGTGCCGGGCCAGACATTTCTGTGAGAGACGGTTCGGCACAGGTTCACTTTCGAGGATGCCTCAACCTGCGCAAGCACAACGTACCCCCAAGGGGTGCGCCCGGAGTAGGTACGAAGGCGGTGATTTCTCCTCCTCACTATTGACCACCGGAACCCGTTCACAGCCCTTGTGGAGAAAGAACGACACCCGCCGGATGTCGCAAACCGCGACCGGCAACCCGACAGGAGATACGCCATGAGCAACACCCGACGGGCAGCTCTGCCCGTCACTCTGCACGCCGACGACGAACTGCTGACCATCCAGGAAGTCGCCGACCTTGTCCGCGTCCCTGTCGCGACCTTGCGCTACTGGCGCCACCTCGGCACCGGCCCGCGCAGCTTCCGCATTGGCCGCAGCGTCCGCTACTGGCGCACGGAGGTCTTCGCCTGGCTCGACGACCAGGCGAGTAGCGACCGCCAGAGCGTCGTCTGACTTCGCTAAGCCTCGCGGCAGTCCGAGGGGTGTGTTACGACGTGAGCACGAGCGAGCCTGGCCGGGGAAACCGGCCACGTAGCCAGCGCGGATCCGTCGAGGACCGCTGGCATAAGCGTGGGAAGGACGAGTACGGCAACACGATCGAGGTGCCGTCAGCCATGGCCGGGAAGGTCACCCGATGGCGAGCTCGGTACGTCGACAATGCCGGTAAGGAGCACACGGGCCACTTCGATCGGAAGGTCGACGCGCAGAAATGGCTCAAAGACGCGATGGCCTCCGTCGTTCGCGGCGACCATGTTGCGCCGAAGGTGGCGAGGCTGACAGTCGGGGAGTGGAGCGACAAGTGGCTCGACGGCTACCGCACCCGGCGCAAGTCCACCGTGCGGCAGGCGGAGGTGCATCTGAAGCTCATCAAGGAGCACTTCGGCGCAGTGCCTCTGGCTTCGGTCAAACCGTCAGACGTCCGTGGCTGGACCGCCCAGCTCAAGGCTGAGGGACGGGCCGACTCGTACGCCTACGCCCTCCACGCTCGCCTCTCGCAGCTCTTCAGCGACGCCGTGCATGATGGCATCGTTCCCCGCAATCCCTGCTCCCGCGGGACATCGCCGGGCACAGGAAAGCAGCGGCCGTACGTCGCAACCACCGAACAGGTCTGGGCTCTGTACAACGCCGTACCCGCTGGCATCCGACCTGCGATTTTGCTCGGCGCTCACGCCGGGCTGCGGCTTGCCGAGGCGGCAGTGCTACGCCCCGAGGACGTCGACTTCATCCGCGGAGTCGTCTCCCCGGCAATCCAGTGGCCAAGCGAGCCACTGAAGTCGCACACCAGCAAGACGCCCATCCCGATTCCGAACGAACTCTCCCTGGAGCTATCCGCGACTTTCGCGCGAGGGAGAGGGCTGACTATCGTCACTGCCGAGGACGGACGCCCGATCGCCGGACCCTGGGCCATCGAGCGAGCCGTACGCGATGCACGATCCAAGGTCGAGGGTCTCCCCACCGAATTCCGGTTCCACGACCTTCGGCACTACTTCGCGTCGTTGCTGATCGCCTCCGGTCTCGACGTGAAGGTCGTCCAGGCGCGGCTGCGGCATGCCTCGGCGAAGATCACCCTCGACACCTACGGACACCTCTGGCCAGACAAGGACGAGTCCTCGCGTGCCGCGGTCGCCGCGGTCTACGCAGCCCGACCACATGCGGAAGGCGGAAGGGGCGCGAGTGGATCGGCTTGAGGACGTCCTGCGGGCTGGTGAGTCCTCCGACGACCTCGTCCTTCTGCTTCGCGGTGGCGAGGACACGAGTGCCAAGCTTTTGCGCCAGGCCGCGCTCTTTGAGGCGCGCTACACCTACGGCGGCCAGGGTGCGCGTGGGATGTCACTCTTCGCTGCGAGCAGCGCGGTCGACGAGTTGGCCGTGCTCGAATCGAGGCTCCGGACTTACTTACCCCGAAGTACCGCCGGGTGCCCGGGGCCGCGGTTGCCGAAATTGCAGCGCTCCTGCCTACGTTCCAAGCGCCTCATTGGACCGTCCTGTTCCGGCCGCCCGGCGGAGCCCGTCAGCCGGAGGAAGAGTTGCTCAACGATTTGATCGATATCCTTGGACCAGTGCTGGACAATCCGAGGTACGTGCCCGACCGATCGAGGAGGAGGTGAACACCGTGAGCAGCGCAGTTGTGGTCGATTTAGAGGTCGACTTCCACAACGAGGACGAGACTGGCTACGTCTGGATGTGGCTGTCCGAGGCTCGCGACCCCTCTACGATCGCCCCTGGGCCAATTCTGGTGGTCGGTCATGATGACGCCATCGCGATGGCCCGCGTGGTGGATCTGGTCGAGCACGAGAACGGCACGATCGTCCACGTGGAGATCCTTCCGGGCACCGTTGCCGAGTACTTCGAGGCCGTCGCACGCGCCGCGGTCATCCCAGCCTGACTAACTGGCGCCAGCTAGACGAACCCTCCCGGCGACGATTTCGAACAGGCGGGACGCCATATGTGCCTCCGGGGCGCCTGGCGACGGCGACAACCTGCTCGGGTATGGAGATCGACTTCTGCGCGGACCTGGGTAATTCCGGCGTCCGCGCATGTTGCATGATCGGCATCAGGCGGCATCTGGAGCGGATCTCCTGCGGAATCCCTGCGGAATCCGGACCCGATCGAGCCTCCCTGAGAAGCGCGAACCCCCGGATCCACGCCTGATCCAGGGGTTTCGTTGAGCGACGTGGATCAGACGTCGTAGTAGAGCTCAAACTCATGCGGGTGTGGCCGCAGCCGCACCGCATCGATGTCGTCGCGCTTCAACTCGATCCAGGTCTCGATCAGGTCGGGTGTGAAGACGTCGCCGGCTAGCAGGTAGTCATGGTCGGTCTCCAGATTGTCGAGTACTCCATCCAAGCTGTCCGGAACCGTATGCACCGAAGCATGCTCTTCGGGCGGCAGCTCATACAGGTCCTTGTCGATGGGTGTCGCTGGTTCGGTCTTGTTCAGAATGCCGTCTACGCCGGCCAGCAGGATCGCCGCGAAGGCCAGGTAGGGATTAGAGGACGGATCCGGGCAGCGGAATTCGACGCGCTTGGCCTTCGGGTTGGAGCCCGTAATCGGGATACGCATGGCCGCCGAGCGGTTGCGGGAGCTGTAAACCAGATTGACCGGCGCCTCGAAGCCAGGAACCAACCGGTGGTAGGAGTTTGTCGTCGGATTCGTGAAGGCCAGCAGCGACGGGGCGTGCTCAAGGATGCCGCCGATGTACCAGCGCGCAACGTCGGACAGGCCGCCGTAGCCGGCCTCGTCGTAGAACAGCGGCTCACCCTCATTCCAGATCGAGGAGTGGACGTGCATGCCCGAGCCGTTGTCACCGAAGATCGGCTTCGGCATGAAGGTTGCCGTCTTCCCGGCTGCCCAGGCGGTGTTCTTGACGATGTACTTGAACTTCTGCAGGTCGTCGCCGGCCCTCAGCATCGTGTCGAAGCGATAGTTGATCTCAGCCTGACCGGCAGTGCCTACCTCGTGGTGGGCTCGCTCCACGCTGAGCCCCGAGGCCTCCAGATTCTTGACAATGGCATCGCGCAGGTCGGCGAAGTGGTCGACGGGGGGTACAGGGAAGTAGCCGCCCTTGTAGCGAACCTTGTAGCCGCGGTTGCCCCCATCCTCGATCCGGCCGGTGTTCCAGGCGCCTGCAATCGAGTCGATCGCGTAGTAGCCGGTCTGCTGTTTGGTCTCGAACCGTACGTCGTCGAACATGTAGAACTCAGCCTCGGGGGCGAAGTACGCAGTGTCGCCGATCCCTGTCGAGGCCAAATAATTCTCAGCTTTGCGGGCGATGTTGCGCGGATCCCGGCTGTACGGCTCTTTAGTCAGCGGATCATGAACGAAGAAGTTGATGCAGAGCGTCTTCGCAACCCGGAACGGGTCGAGGTAGGCCGTCGTGGGATCGGGCAGCAGGGCCATGTCTGATTCGTGGATCTTCTGGAAGCCACGGATCGACGAACCGTCGAAGTTGACTCCGTCCTCGAACATGTCGGGGCCGAACGAGCCCACCGGAACGGTGAAGTGCTGCATGATGCCGGGCAGGTCGCAAAAGCGAATGTCGATGAACTCGACGCCCTCATCCTTGACATAGGCCAACAGGTCGTCGGCTCCTTGGAACATCTGTCCTCCGGTGAGGTATGTCGTGCCTTGGCACGCTCTGTGGTTACGCGCTTGGAGGCACGCGAATGGACAACCTGCTCAACCTTGAGCACCTGATCGTACTCGACGCTGAGCAAGCAAAAGCTGGACGAAGGCGGATCGGTATTCCGCCCTCGGGTTTTTGGGGAAGCCTAATGGAGATGCGATTTCTGTCCAGTTGCACAATGTTTCACGCATGTAACACGGGTTAGCAAAGGCTGGGCATTGGCCGTGATTGCGGCAGGTAACCTCGGCCTCGTGGCGGACAAAGTACCGGACTTAGCCTCGGCCGACGAATCCTATCCCGGCCAGCGTCTCGGTCTCCCCCAGGAAGGTCGCGGATCGCTTGCAAGCTGGCGGGCCCGAATCGGCGCGTTGATCATCGACTGGGCCGCGTGCATGGCGGTCGCCGTCGGCTTCTTCGGCTCTGCGGTACTTACCGGCGGTGGCTGGCGGGCGTGGATGATCTTGACCGTCTTCTTCATCGAATCCACAGTGCTGTCCTGGCTGGCAGGCGGCAGCTTCGGCCAGCTGCTGAGCCGCATCGCCGTGGTACGGCTGGACGCGCAACCGCTTGGGCTCCCGCGAGCGCTGTTCCGAGCGCTCCTGGTCTCTCTCGCGCTGCCAGCACTGATCATTTCGACGGATCGCCGTGGCCTGCAGGATCTTGCAGCCGGCACCGTGGTGATCAACCGGCGTTGATTATCTCGATCTGCTGCGGTAGAAAGTGCGGGAAGTGGCAGGTTCCGGCGCTCGAAAGTTGCCACTGGCCCACAGTTTTGGGCGCCTTGCGGGCGGCTAGAGGATGGCTCCGGGGTTGAGGATGCCGAGCGGGTCGAGGGCGTTCTTGATCTTGTGTGAGAGCGCCATGACGTCAGGGCCGAGCTGGTCGGGGAGGGCGGCCTTCTTCGCTCGCCCAACACCGTGCTCGCCAGTGATGGTGCCGCCGAGCTCGATCGCCAGGTGCATGATCTCGTTGAAAGCGAGATAGGCACGGTCCCGTGCCACCGGGTTGCCGCGCTCGAAGACGATGATCGGATGAGCGTTTCCATCTCCCGCGTGCGCGACCACGGGAACTTCGACCGCGTACCGCTCCGCGACTGCGGCGATGCCTGCCAGCAGTTCGGGCAGCTGCGGGACCGGCGCGCCCACGTCCTCGAGCATGATGGAGCCCCGAGCCTCGATCGCAGGAAAGGCGGCCCGGCGGGCAGCGACGAACAGTTCACCCTCCTCCTGGTCGGTGGTGACGAAGACCTCTTTGGCGCCGGCTGCGTGACAGGCGGCCTCCATGAACTCGATCTCTACTGCGCATGCGGCGCCAGGCGCATCGGACTGCGCGACAAGCATCGCACCGGCGGAACGGTCCAGCCCCATCGAGCGGTAGTCCTCTACGGCGTTGATCGACGTCTGATCCATCAACTCCATCATGGAAGCCCGCAGCGTGCTGCCGATCGTCACGACGGTGTCGGCAGCGGCCTGCACTGTCGGGAAGTAAGCAACGAGGGTGGATCGCGGCCCCTGGGCCGGTATCAGCCGAAGGACGGCGCGCGTGATGATGCCGAGGGTGCCCCCGCTACCGACGAAAAGCTTGAGCAGTGAGAGGCCGGCCACGTCTTTGATTCGCTTGCCGCCGAGGGTGATCAGAGTGCCATCGGCCAGCACGACGTCGAGCCCCAGCACGTAGTCGGTCGTGACGCCGTATTTCACACAGCACAGCCCGCCCGCGTTCGTTGCGATGTTGCCGCCGATCGAGCAGATTTCGTACGACGACGGATCCGGTGGATACCAAAGACTGTGGTGAGCTGCTGCGGCTTTGACGTCGGCATTGAACGCACCTGCCTCCACAACGGCGACCCTTGCAGCTACGTCGATCTCGATCGAGCGCATTCGCTCCAAGCTCACCACGATGCCTCCGGTCACCGCCGACGATCCGCCCGACAGGCCACTGCCAGCCCCGCGCGGCACCACCGGTACGCGGTGCTCGGCTGCCCATCGCATTGCGGTCTGTACCTCTGCGGTGTTAGCGGGCCGGACCACCGCCACCGGAACTCCGGCAGTCGCGTCGCGGCTCCAGTCGTAGCGGTAGTTCTCGCAGCTGACCGGGTCGGATCGGACCGCATCGCCGAGCGCGTCCACTAGCTGCTCTAGAGCGCCCTTCACAAGAGCCAACGTAGGCGAGGCGGCAACATCGTGCGCGTTTGACCCTGCCAGACGCGGGCGAACGCGCAGGACATGCGGTGCCGGTTACCCGGCGAGCTCTGCCGCTTCCAACCAGGCCGATTCGAGCCCGACCTTGACGGTCCCGAGCTGGTCAAGCTCGCGCTGCAGCTCGGTGAGTCGTTCGTAGTTGCTCGCTGCGCCAGCCATCTGGTCGTGCAGCGCTGCGAGTCGCTCGTCCACGCGGGCGATTTGCTGTTCCAGGCGAGCGAGATCCTTTTTGGCTTGGCGGCGCGCTGCTGTGTTGGTGGTCGATCGAGCCTCCACCGATGCCGTCACACGTGAGCTTTCCGTCGGCCGGTCGCGGCGCGACTGCAGATACTGCTCAACACCGCCGGGAAGCAGGACGCAGGAGCCGTCTCCCATCAAGGCGTAGCTGACATCGCAGACCCGCTCCAGGAAGTAGCGGTCATGGGTGACAACCAGCAGTGTGCCGGGCCAGCTGTCGAGGTAGTCCTCGATGACCGTCAACGTGTCAATGTCGAGGTCGTTGGTGGGCTCGTCCAGCAGCAGGACGTTCGGCTCCTCAAGGAGCATACGGAGAATCTGAAGCCGTCGCCGCTCGCCGCCTGACAGGTCATCAAGCCGGGCGGTCAGCGTGTCCCCGGTGAAGCCGAAGTCCTCCAGCAGCGAGCTGACGCTGGCTTCGGCACCAGTCGCGAGTCGAGTCTGCCGGCGTATGCGATCGATCGATTGCAGCACCCGATCGGTGCCCCGAAGCTCCTCCATGCCCTGGCTCAGGTACCCGATCCGCAGCGTCTTGCCGCGTTTCACGCTCCCCGAATTCGGCGTCATGTCACCGGTCAGGAGCCGCAGCAGCGTGGTCTTCCCGGAGCCGTTTACCCCAATCAGTCCGATCCGCATGCCAGGGCCAATTGACCAGGAGAGGTCGCGAAGCAGCATCCGGCCGCCCAGCGACACACTGACCTTGTGAAGATCGAAAACGTCCTTGCCCAATCGGGCGGTAGCGAACCGTTGTAGTTGCAGCCGGTCGCGTGGCTCGGGCTCATCGGCGGTAAGCGCGGTCGCCGCGTCCAGACGAAACTTCGGCTTTGAGGTACGGGCCGGTGGACCCCGGCGCAGCCAGGCCAGCTCTTTACGGAGCAGGTTGTTGCGTCGGGCGGCGGCGGTGGCGGCTTGGCGTACGCGCTCCGCCTTGGCCAGCACGTACGCCGCATAACCGCCGTCGTACGCGTGGACTGTGCCGTCATGCACCTCCCAGATCCGGGTGCAGCTGGCATCGAGGAACCAGCGGTCGTGGCTGATGACCAGCATCGCGACATTGGCCTGCTGCATGGCTCGCAGCTCCTTGGCCAACCAGTCCACTGCCTCAACGTCAAGATGGTTGGTTGGCTCATCCAAAACCAGCAAGTCATGATCGGCCAGCAGCAGTGTCACCAGCGCAACTCTGCGGCGCTCACCGCCGCTCAAGGTGATGAGTTGGGCATCGAGGTCGACGTCGGCAAGCAGGTGCTCAACGATCGCCCGTGTTCGAGGGTTGGCGGCCCACACGTGGTCTGGTGCGTCGTCGACGATGACAGTGCGGACGGACGCATCGGATGCGATGTCGTCAGCCTGATGCAGGAAACCGATCGAAAGGTGGCCGGTGTGGGTGACTCGACCCGCATCCGGCTCCAGCGTTCCCGCGAGAATCTGGAGCAAGGTGGTCTTTCCGGCTCCGTTGCGGCCTACGACCCCCACCGCCTCACCACGGCCAAGGCCGAGACTGATGCCGTCGAGGAGAGTACGGGTGCCGTAGCCCATGGTGACGCGCTCGGCGTTGACCAGGTTGCTCATTGATTGATCAAGCGCTGCGCGTCAATCGAGGCTCGTGCTGAACCGACCTCAATCAGCGACCGCGCATCGCCTGGCGGGCACCTTTGACCTGGCGCGGATTGGTTGGCATCGGTCCCTTGGGCACGGGCACCGGTGGGCGCAGGGCGTCGAGGGCTCGTAGCCGCTGCCTGATGTCGGTGATCTGGTTGGGCTGGAGGGCTTTAGGCAGTTTGCGGATATGGTCGGCCAACTTGTCCAGCGGCACCTGGCCGTCCTTGTTGCCCATGATCACCGTGGTCACGGTGACTCCGTACGCGACTCGTTCGTGCTTCTTCACCTCGCTGGCGAGGAGTTGGCGCACCCGACCAGGCTCGCCCTCGCCGATGAGTACCAGCCCACCGGGCCCAAGTGTGCGGTGGATGACATCCCGGTTGCGGTTGGCAGCAATGGCCGGTGTGGAGACCCACTTCTTGGGCAGCATCTGCAGCGCGACCTCGGCTGAGCCGGCCTGTCCCGCATAGCGCTTGTAGGTAGCCGCCTTTGCTCGGCGAACCAGCATGAACATCGCGGCCAACAGCCCGACCATGACGCCGGCGAAGATCACGTTGAAGGCGTAGCCCCAGAGCAAGCCGATGACCACGCCGATCGCGATTGGCAGTATGAAGGCGCCGATCAACAGGTAGGGGAGCGCCCGGTCATATTCATGCGTGACCTGGTAGGCCCGAATGATCTGGCGGATCCGGCCCATGTCTTTCGGGTCGTTGCTTGCCTTTTTGCGCGCCTTCTCCGCGCGCTTTGCAGCCTTGGCTGTCGCCTTCGCATCCTTGGCCGCAGCCTTCGGATCCTTGGCGCCGCCCGTAGCGTTTCTAGCCGCCGCGTTAGCCATTGCGACTCACTTTCAAGCTCTCGATTTTTGCTTACACCGCCGAAGCATGGACCGACAAAGCTTGGCGGGTCTGCAGTGCCTGGCGGTACAGCCGACCAGCACGATAGGAGGAGCGTACGAGGGGTCCGCTCATTACGCCAGCGAAACCGATTGCCTTTGCCTCGTCCGCCAGCTCAATGAATTCCTCCGGCTTGACCCAACGGTCGACTGGGTGATGCCGCGCTGACGGCCGCAAGTACTGAGTGATCGTAATGATTTCCGCGCCGGCGTCGTACAAGTCTGCGAGGGCCTCACTGATCTCTGGCCGAGTCTCGCCCATGCCAAGGATCAGGTTGGATTTGGTGACCAGCCCTGTCGTGCGAGACGCCCGCAACACTTCTAGGGAGCGGTCGTAGCGGAAGCCCGGACGAATCCGCTTGAAGATCCGCGGGACGGTCTCCACATTGTGTGCGAAGACCTCCGGCTCGGTCTCGAAGAGTTGTCCCAAGTAGTCGGAATTGCCGGAGAAGTCGGGTGCCAACATCTCCACGCCGGTGCCTGGATTGAACTCATGAATCTTGCGGATCGTCTCCGCGTAGAGCCAGGCCCCCTCATCGGGAAGGTCATCGCGACAGACGCCGGTGACGGTCGCGTAGCGGAGGCCCATCTTCCGCACCGACTCTGCAACGCGGACCGGCTCATCCGCGTCGAAGTTGGCTGGCTTGCCGGTGTCGATCTGACAGAAGTCGCAGCGCCGGGTGCATACCTCTCCGCCGATCAGGAAGGTAGCCTCGCGGTCCTCCCAGCACTCGAAGATATTCGGACAGCCCGCCTCCTGGCAGACCGTGTGCAACCCCTGGCTCTTGACCAACTCGTGCAGCTCGCGATATTCAGGGCCCATCCGTGCCGTCGTCTTGATCCACGGCGGCTTTTTCTCGATCGGCGTGCTGGCGTTACGAACCTCGAGGCGCAGCGGCTTGCGGCCTTCGGGGGCTATGGTCACCTGGTCAGCCTACTGTGTCTGATTGCTCGCTCCGCTCGCTGCGGATCGCGCTTGGCAGCCGCTGCCTTCCTCGCTCGCTCGCAGCCGAAAAGCATGTCTGCTCCCTCCCTCGTCCAGGACAGCGGCGCGCGATCCGGTGTCTGATTGCTCGCTCCGCTCGCTGCGGATCGCGCTTGGCAGCCGCTGCCTTCCTCGCTCGCTCGCAGCCGAAAAGCATGTCTGCTCCCTCCCTCGTCCAGGACAGCGGCGCGCGATCCGGTGTCTGATTGCTCGCTCCGCTCGCT
>Ga0222622_10000050_pt1 | contig 44137 bp, 37 predicted proteins | sample PLM2_5_b1metaG_FD_177335 | JGI IMG/M metagenome (GOLD analysis project Ga0222622, IMG submission 177335) | Groundwater sediment microbial communities from an aquifer in East River, Colorado, USA - PLM2_5_b1 | ecosystem: Environmental > Terrestrial > Soil > Riparian zone | place: USA: East...
ATAGCGCTCCATCTCTTCGCGGCTGTGCCCGTTGAGCCGGTGCCGGGTGTGAAGCAAATTCAGCGATGCGCAGAGCAGCGAATCGACAGTTTTTGCGCTTGCACGTCGCAACGGATGACGGCGAGCTTTCATCCGCTCCTGTGGTGGATGAGGCAGATCATCTGCCGTGAGCTGGAATGTCTGGCGCAATTCCGCGTACAGACTTTTGAATGCGTCAGCCAATTCGGATTCGATCCGTTCGCGTGCCTGGGATTTATCTAACTCAGGAGAACGCGAGATCGGTTTACCAAACGCGATCCAAATAGGGGTACGGCGCAGCGGGAGCCAGCCTTTCGTTGAGTAAAACCGATCGGTGCCGAGGATCACGCACGGAAGAATCGGAACGCCAGCCATATGCGCGAGCGCCGATGCGCCTGGCCGAAGCGGCGCGCCTTCCAGCAGCGAGCGCACGCCGTCACGAATGCCGCCCTCGGGAAAAAGGCCCACGATGCGCCCGTCTTTCAGTCGTTCGATCGCGGTGCGAATTGTCTTTCGATCAGCGCGGTCCCGCTCCGCCGGGAATGTATCGACGGCACGCAATGCCAATCCAACGATAGGCAACCGGAAAAATTCGGCCATCGCCATCCAATCGATCTTTCGCCGCACGGCTAGCGATATGAGAAAAGGATCAAAATGACTGATGTGATTCGCCGCTAATAGAAATCCACCGCTGCAATTCGTGTTTTCGCCTCCGACAACGCGAACACGCGCAACACAACCAAACAGTGGTCTCGCCAACAGCTTGCCCGCGCGATAAAATGTCGCTTTGAGTCCCATGGGTTTGTGTCTTTTGCCGCTTTCCTGCATTCCGGAAAAGTTATTTTTCCTGCTGATTCGTTCTTTTAACGTGATATCATACTTGGCGGTTTACACGCGAGCTGTGGGTCAGAAGCTATGAAACCGAGGAGTCCTTCCACGGGCGGCAAAGGGCGATTCCCGCAAACGGACTATTTTTTCCATTCCGGTTTCGGCCGATGGCGCGGTGGGTATTTCTCTCCTTACGACGGCGAGGACAGATCGGAGTTCAGTAATTTTTACAACCTGGGACGCGAATACCGCATCGAAGCCGCGCGCGAACGAGCGAAGGAAATGGCGGCGTTTGCAGCGCTTGTTCTGACCTCCGCGTGGCCGGTACTCTACATGATTGTGACGGTCGTAAAGTTGCTGAGCAAAGGCCGTCCGTAGCGCCTGTCTGCAGCTGCGCTGCATCCGATCTGCTGGCCAGGACCGCGCTGCAATCACGACGCGCTTATTGTTGGGGCGGCAGAAATTCGTCGCGATATTCCGGTGTTTCTTCGGGCGCGAAGCCGTGGCGTGTGGTGTTTTCGGTCACGACGCGAGGGATGAGGAAATTCAGGAGGTAATCTTCGCCACCGGCCTTGGTGCCGCCGCCGCTCATTTTGAATCCACCAAAGGGATGGCGTCCAACGATCGCGCCGGTGCACGAGCGATTGATATAGACATTTCCCGCCTCCAGTTGGGCTTTAACGCGCTCGATATTAGCCGGGCTGCGCGAGAAAAATCCGCCGGTCAACGCGTAGTCGGTGCCGTTCGCTACTTCGAGGGCTTCATCGAGATCGCGCACTTTTAGCACGCTCAACACCGGGCCAAAAATTTCTTCCCGCGCGATGCGCATGTTTGGTTTTACCTCCGTAAAGATCGTGGGCGGGATGAAATAACCTTTCGGCGGCAAATCTTTTGCTTGATAGGCGAGCGTTGCCTCGCTCTTCCCTACCTCGATGTAATCCAGAATGCGCCGGTAAGCCGCCTCATCGATTACCGGCCCGACCATGATCCCTGGTTCTTCAGGATTACCAATGCGCAGACTCGCTGCGGCGGGAATCAAGCGCTCCATCACGCGATCGTAATTGTCCTCAAGAAGAATCAGACGCGACAGCGCAGAGCACTTCTGTCCCTGATAACCAAACGCGGAATAGATGGAATAGCCAATCGCTTCGCCAACATCCGCGTCGGAGTCTACGACCATCGCATTTTTGCCGCCCATCTCGCAAATGACCCGCTTTAGCTCGCGTTGACCAGGTCGAGTGATCCCAGCCGACTCCCAAATTTTTAATCCTACTTCGCGCGATCCGGTGAACGCGATCATATCGACATCTTTATGGTCGACAAGATGGGCTCCGATCACAGATCCGTGTCCGGACAGAAAATTCAAAACGCCTGGTGGAACGCCCGCTTCCTCGAACACCTGCATTAGCATGCCGCCGCAAACGATCGATTGCTCAGATGGCTTCATGATGACGGTGTTACCCGTTACGACGCCGGCCGAGGCCATTCCGCAAAGAATCGCGATCGGAAAATTCCATGGCGCAATCACGAACGCGACGCCGCGCGCCCAATAGTGATGATAGCTATCCTCTCCGGGAACACGTTGTGTGAGCTTCGGACGCCCGAGACGTCGCATCTGCTGCGCGTAGAACCGGCAAAAATCTATCGCCTCGCGAATATCGCCATCGGCTTCGTTCCACGGCTTGCCCACCTCGAACACCTCGACTGCGGAGAGTTCGTAGCGCCTGCGTTCCATAATGTCCGCCGCGCGCTCCAGCAAGCGCGCACGCTCTTCTACCGGCGTCCGACTCCACTTGCCGAATGCCTCGCGCGCGGCTTTGACAGCGCGCTCGGCCTCGGGAATCCCTGCTTCCGACCCGTAACCCACAATCTCGTCCGGAGCGCTTGGATTCACCGAGGGCGTCAGCTCATCGGTCCAGATTTTTTCGCCGCCGATGACGAGTGGATATTTTTCGCCGAAGCGTTTGCGCACTTCGCGCAATTCGCCCTGCATCTTTTCCTGACTGTCTTTATAAGCGAAATTCACAAGCGGCGAGTTTCGGTAAACATCGGCGGGGGCGATGTCAAGGGAAGCGTAATTTTTGCGATGCTCATCTTGCGTTGTAACCGGACTTGCTAATTCCGTCGGATTAGCTCCATCTGCCTTTATCAATTCCCTTGGATCGCGCAGCAATTCCTTTGCGGAGACGTTCTCGGCGAATTTTGCGCGTAGAAATCCTTCATTCGATGTGTTCTCAAGCAGGCGCCGAACCAGATAGGCCATGCCTGGAAGCAGTTCGCCGACCGGGCAATATTCGCGGACGCGATAACCCATTTCCACCAGCGCCCGTTTGATCGGCCCAGCCATGCCATAGAGCAGTTGAAACTCGAAGCGGCTGGGATCGAGACCGAGTTCGTCCGCAAACGCCTGCGCGTGCGCGATGCTGCGAACATTGTGCGAGCCGAAGGCAGCGGTAACGATCGATTCATTTTCCAGAAGCAACCTGCTGAGCGTTTCAAAATTCGTGTCGCTCTCCGGTTTCTGAAAATAAACCGGACAATACCACCCGTTCTGGAGAGATTTCGTGGTTTCGTAGTCCCAGTACGCGCCCTTGACCAACCGTACGGCGAAACGCGTGCCCCGTTTGCGACCCCATTCGATCAAGTCGCGCAAATCCCCTTCTGAATCTCGCAAATATGCCTGGATCACAATGCCGGCATGCGGCCAACCTTTAAACTCCTCCTCGGTGAAAATGGTTTTGAACAGTTCGAGAGTCGTATTTTTCTGCGCATAGCTTTCCATATCGAAATTGATGAAAGCGCCGACCTCTCGTGCGCGGCGCAGAAGCGATCGCAGCTTGGGCGCGAGATGGACAATAGCATCCGCTGGATCCGCCGGATTTATTTGCGAATAGAGCGCAGAAATTTTGACCGACAGATTTACAACTGGAAAGAGCTCATAATTTTTGCCCAGTGGGTCCGTCCAGTTTTTTGTTTCCCGTGCGAGTTTCTCCAGCAAATCCAGATAACGCGCCGCATATTCATCCGCGTCCGCTTCGCTCACAACGGCTTCTCCCAACAGGTCGACAGTAAAGCCGATTTTTTGCGAACGGCGCTTGCGCAACGTTTTTATTACGTCGTCCGGATTTTTTCCGGCGATAAATTGGTGCGCCATTCCGGAAACATTCCACCGCAAGATCGGGCCGCTCCCCCAGGGGACGATGCGTGCCAGATGAACGCCGGTGCCAACAAACGGCCCGAAGCCGTCATCGGAGAAATACTCGTTAAGATGCCCGATAATTTCGCGTGAGTGACGCAGCGAGGGCAGAACATCGACAAAGCGAAACAGTTGCACCTTAAACCGCTCGTCACGCATGGATAGTGCCATCAACCGCTGATAAAATCCGGCCTTGCTGAAAAGCGGCTCTGGATGCTTATCGACGAGCTCGAAGATGCGGCTGCCGCGCCGCTCAATTTCGCTTTGGCGGGCCCTCATTTACGAAGCTAGTCTGCCCCTGTCCGTTAGGCAAAACCGAACCAGCCGTCTCCCGCAGCGTAAGAATTTTCCCTACCAACACGATCACTTGGCCGCTTGTCTCCGAAATAAGAATGAAACTGCTGCACGCAATTTCGAAGAGCAAATCGAACGGTATTGCCTGGCAGAGATCGGAGGCCCAGGGCTCTGAGCTGTCAGGCAATCTCTTTGTGCTTATTGATCCTGCGCAAAATTCGGGTAGCAAAGTGGCGAGATGATCGTAGAGCGCCATGAATTTGCGAGCGATAACGTCGCACCGATTTGCCCGGAGGCCTGGGCCGAATTGCTGGAAGCAAATGTGCGTTACGCGCCCTCGTATGGCGAGGACCGTTGGACCGCGCGCGTGTGCAACCGGGTTCGTGAAATTTTCGAGACCGATTGCGATGTTTATTTCGTTTTCACCGGCACGGCGGCCAACGCGCTGTCGCTCGCGCAGCTGTGCAAATCGTTCCAGAGCGTGATCTGTCACCAGCATTCTCACATGCAGACGGACGAATGCGGCGCGTGCGAATTTTTTACCGGAGGATCGAAACTGCTTTTGGTTGGCGGCGCCGATGGAAAAATCAACATCGCCCAGGTGGAAGCGCTCCTGGCCCGCGAGAACGAGTTTCATTCGCATAAGACGGGCGCGATCAGCATCACACAGGCGACGGAGTTCGGAACGGTTTATACGCGCGACGAAATTGCGGCGATCTCGGACTTGGCGCGCACGCACCAACTGTTTCTCCACATGGATGGCGCGCGCTTCGCCAATGCAATCGCGTCGCTTGACTGTGCACCCAAAAGCGTCACATGGGAGGCTGGGGTTGACGTTCTGTGTTTTGGAGGAACGAAAAATGGCGCGGCTGTCGGCGAGTTGCTGATTTTTTTCGATAAGAAGATCGCGCGCGAATTTGATTATCGAGCGAAACAAGCCGGGCAGCTCGGATCGAAGATGCGTTTTCTTGCCGCGCCGTGGCTAGGGCTTTTGACTGGAAATGTCTGGTTGCGGAACGCGCAGCATGCCAACCGGGCGGCAAACGTCCTTGCGAGCCGTTTGCAAAAGGAGGCAGCGATCGGGAGCGTATTTCCAGTCGAGGCGAACGCGGTGTTTGTGTCGATGGATGAGCGACTCGCCAGCGGTCTCCACGAGCGCGGCTGGCGTTTTTATAAATTCATCGAGCCCGATGTTTATCGTCTGATGTGTTCGTGGTCGACGACCGAGGAGGAGATCTCAAGTTTCATTGCCGATGTTCTGGCGATTAAATGATTGAACAGATCGCGATGAAGGCACATCTGTTACAAACGACATGAAGACACTGGAAGGACCTTTGCTGTTTGCGGCGGTTTTGCTTGCTGGATGTGGAACGACCAAAAACGTTGCAGTGACTTCTTATCACGTGACGCGCGCCGGCGCGGTGGGCTCTTACAAGGTAGCTCGAGCTGTCGCTGTGGGTTCATATCGCGTGGCCAGCGCGCCGGTGCGCTACGCCACGGGAAGTCGTCATAATGAACCGGTAATGGTCGGAACGACAGATGCAATCCCGTCGGATGTCACTCAGCCGGGCGAGCCTGTTTCAACGCGGCAGAGCCGCCAGAACCTTCAGACGGAAAGCAATCAAAGCTCGTCCAAAACAACTCCGCGGGTGAGTCGCAGCGAAACAACTCACACAAATCCGAAATCGTCATCGTCAGCGCGAGGTGCCTCCGCCCAGGCGGAATTTCCGACGGCGAAAGCGGTACCTGAGAAGCCTGGGTACGTGTTCAGCCCGTTTGATAGCAGCGGAAGATATGTCGATGTGAGCGGTTACGCGTCCGGGACCAAAGTAAAGGATCCGTGGACCGATAAAATTTTTGTCGTGCCGTAAAGCGAGCGTTTCTGTAGCCGTCGCCCTGTGGACGACGTGGCCCACATTTGAATAGCAACCTCAAATTCACGCTTCGCACCGCGAAGCGGCTACAGACCATTGATTGCTGTAAAGTTAGGCGAGTGTTAACTAATCACATGAGACTGGCGTCGAGACTTGTGCTCTGCTTGATCGTCTGGTGGACGATTCTCGCGTTCGCACCGCACGCCTTCAGCCAGTCGTATCAAGGAAAACAACTCGTCAGGACGGAGTTGCTCGCCGACACGAACGCGATTGTTCCAGGAAAGCCGTTTACCGTCGGCTTACTGCTGCGAATGGCTCCGGGCTGGCATACCTACTGGAAGTTTTCCGGTGACGCTGGTCTTCCCACAGAATTGAAATGGAAGCTGCCACCGGGCTGGAAAATTGGTGAGGTTCAGTGGCCGATTCCACTAAAAACAATCGATCCGGGCGACATTCAAACCTACGGATACGTAGATGAAGTCCTGCTCAGCCAGGAAGTCACGCCGCCGCCGAAAATTGAGAATTCGGCAATAAAACTAGTTGCCGACGCAAGTTGGCTGGTCTGCGAGAAAATCTGCATCCCCGGGAACGCAACATTGGAATTGGAGCTGCCGGTATCGACAAGCAGCCAGCCGGCGAACACGGAGCTTTTCCCGCGTTATCGGCGTTTGCTGCTGCAAAACTGGCCGGGACCGAATGTGGCAACTGCCGTATGGGGTCGGGTTGGGTCCGATCTTCGTTTGAAAATCACCAGCGAGACATTGGCAAATTATCCGGCGGTCGATTTCTTTCCATTGCCGCATGAAGGCACCGTTGTTGGCCACCCAACCGTCGAATCACGAAACAAAAATGAAATTGTTCTTCGAATTCCCATTGAGTCATCGGGCAAGAATTTGTCGTCCATGCCGGGCCTTGTTGTTTTTTCCCAGAAGCCAAACGGTGAAGATCGCGCGGGGTGGCAGATTACGACTGCGTCGATTGCTTCGACGGCTCGTCCGGCGCCCGCACGGGGCTTCCTCACTTTCCTGCTTTTCGGCTTTCTCGGCGGCATGATCTTAAACTTGATGCCGTGCGTGTTGCCGGTGATTTCGCTAAAGATCTTCGGATTTATTCAGCAAGCCGGTCAAAGCCGGCAGAAAATTTTGCGGAGCGGCATCGCGTTCACGCTTGGGATTTTTGTGTGGTTCATTGCGCTGGCGCTGCTGCTGATCGCGCTCAAAGTCGCGGGCCGCGACGTCACGTGGGGCGGTTTTCAATTTACAAATCCTTATTTTGTTCTCGTGCTGAGCGTGATTGTGCTCGTGTTCGCTTTGAATCTCTTTGGTGTATTTGAAATTTCCCTGCCGCAAAGATTTTCTCGCGGTTTGCTCTCGACGAGCGAGCGCAAAGATGATCTTGGCTCCTTCTTCCAGGGCGTATTCGCAACTGTGTTGGCCACGCCGTGCACTGCGCCGTTTCTCGGCACCGCGCTCGGCTTCGCATTTTCGCAATCGGCCACAATCATATTGGCAATATTCATTGCCATCGCAGCTGGCATGAGCGCGCCTTATCTGCTTTTAAGCGCTCAACCTGCCTGGCTGCGATTTCTGCCAAGGCCCGGCGCCTGGATGGTGCATGTCAAGCAATTCATGGGCTTCCTGCTGCTCGCGACGCTGCTCTTTCTTCTTTACGTGCTCGGCGCCCAGCGCGGTCTGGAGGGAGCGATTTGGGCAAGCTGTTTCCTGTTGGTGATCAGCGTGGCCTGTTGGATGAAAGGCGCGTTCGTTTCGTCAACAGCATCAGCGACGAAACGAGGCATCGTGCTCGTGCTCATGCTCATCATCGTGGTCGCGAGCGGCATCTATTTCATCGGAGACAAATTTCATTCCACTAACTTTGCTTCCGGCGACTCACGACTAAAAGGAGACTGGCAGGTGTTCGCACCGGATCGATTGCAGGCTGAACTAGAGCAAGGCCACGCTGTTTTTGTCGATTTCACCGCCGCATGGTGTCTTACCTGCAAATTCAACGAGGCCAGTGTTCTCGAAAGTCAGGACGTTCGAGAAGCATTTCAACGTCGGGGCATCGTGAAAATGAAAGCCGACTGGACCAACGGCGATCCGGTCATCACGAAATTGCTGCGACAATTCGGTCGCCCCGGCGTCCCGCTATACGTGCTCTACCCGGCTAAAAACGAAGAGCCAATCGTCTTTCCGGAGCTGCTTACCAAAAGCATGGTCCTGGAGAAACTCGAAACCGTCGCGGGCAAAGTCGCCTCACAATAAATTTTAGGGGAATGCCTCGGTTTTTGTGAGCAGCGTGATCGCGCAACTCGTCGATTTGATGAATCGCAATTTGTCACCGGGCTTCGCAATCTGGCGGAGAAGTTGAGCGGCTAGAGAGGATGAATAACCGCGCTCGCGAAATCTTCCGCGATCCCCGGCGCGCCCGGCCCGCCTTCGCCGTGGACGGGCTCCGCCGTGGCGAGCGGTCGCGCCCTACCAACCCTACCATTTGAATTTTTGCCGGGTTTGTTACAAATGTGTTACTTGCCGGAAATTGAACCATCTCGGAAAGTTTGTTTCTAACCAATCTATGAACACGAAAATATTGTTATCCGTTGTCACATCATTAATTGCTACTGCAGTCTATGCTTTCGATCCGCCTCCGGTGGGCAGCGTTGCGCCGGATTTTTCGCTCTCGGACGCGAAGGGCGGCACCCACTCGCTTTCGCAATACAAGGGCAAATATGTCGTGCTCGAATGGTTTAATCCGGAATGCCCGTTCGTGAAGAAGCATTACGGCAGCGGCAACATGCAAAAATTGCAGGATCAATATACGAGCAAAGGAGTGGTCTGGCTGACCATTGATTCCAATGCTCCCGGCACGGAAGGCAATATCACGCCGGAATAGGCGCAGAAGATCGCTGAATCTTGGAAGACGCGGCAGACGGCGTTGCTTCTCGATCCGGACGGCAAAGCAGGGCGTGCGTACGGCGCCAAGAACACGCCCGACATGGTCATCATTAATCCGGAAGGAAAAATCGCCTATGAAGGCGCAATCGACAGCAAAGCCAGTCCGAATCCAGCCGACATTCCAAGCTCGACTAATTACGTGAAGGTTGCTTTGGATGAGTCGCTGGCTGGCAAGGCGGTTACGACGCCACAGACAAAGCCATACGGTTGCTCGGTTAAGTACAAATGAGGCTGTAGTGGTCGCTGTCCTCAGCGACTTTCGGAACTTTCTAAAGCGGCGGTCAAACCCGACCGCCGCTTTTGTTTACGCATGACGAGGCAATGACGGCAAGCAGAAGTGTCCTGCGTGCTGTAGCGCTTCGGCGGTGGCGCGACGCATTGCACTTCACGCCGCGCGGTCTTTGGATCTTCTTTTACACACCACATGGTCTTCGCTAGGGACCACAATTGGTTGCACCTTTGCCAGTCTCTCGCAGTTCTCAGAGATGTTCCAAACTGATGTTACACGCTTGAGTCTCGGCTCGAGTAACGCCGCAATAGCACGCGCAATAGCGGCATCGGCGTTAGTCGAGCCAGAAGCATTGCAAGCTTCATCGCAAATCCAGGAATGACGATCGGCTTATCTGCCTCAAGCCCATTTATTGCATCTCGCACGACTTGTTCTACCGGAACAAGAACGAATTTCGGGCCGATCTCCGGCCGGCCATCCGGGCGCCTGGCGACGTGTTGAAATTCCGTTCGAACAGGACCGGGACACAACGCGCACACGCTTACGCCTGTTCCATGGAGTTCGGCTCGAAGCGCTTCGGAGAAACTAGTAACATAAGCCTTGGTAGCCGCGTAAACGGTAGAACCAGGCACCGGAAGGAAGCCAGCCGATGAACTGACGTTTAGAATACCGCCACGGCGCTTCGCGATCATTTGCGGAAGGACGTGGCGAGTGAGTGAAGTAAGGGCCACCACATTTACTAGCGTCATTTGCTCGTTGCGAATGGGATCGCTTGTTGCAAAAAGACCGCTATCCCCAAGTCCGGCATTGTTAATTAAAAGATCGACATTGATGTTTTCGCGATCGAACCACTCCATTAGTTCCTGTAATTGCGCAGGATCAGCGAGATCAACTTGCCGAATCCGAACAGCAAGATTTGGATGCTGCTCTTGCAGCTCATCACGCAGCCCAGCCAGCCTGTCCTGACGTCGCGCAACCAAAATCATAGAGTGCGCACGTCCGGCGAGCTGCCGCGCGAATTCGCGGCCTATGCCAGCGGAAGCGCCTGTGATGAGCGCGTTACAACCGTCGAGTTTCACAGTGGAGGGCGGAGCTCCTGCGACGCCGAGTGCGGGCTCGCCCGAGCTCGCCCCTCCAAAGATCGCAACTCGCGTTTTGTGAGTGGACGCCAATGCCCACGCGGTAAATCGGCGAGCCGAAGATTTCCGAGTCGAACACGGACAAGATGTTTAACGCGGTACCCAACAGCTTCAAACATGCGGCGAATCTGCCGATTGATTCCCTGCTGCAGCACAACGCGCAGACGCGTGGGCGAGACGGGGTGAAGTTGTGCAACTTTTGCTCGCTGGCCGTCGAGAAAAATTCCGCGGAGCAATTTCGGGGCGAGTGCTGAGTCCCAGGGCCGATCCAATGTAACTTCATATTCCTTGTCGACCTTATAACGCGGATGCGTAAGTCGCTGCGCCAGTTCGCCATCGTTCGTCAGCAGAAGCAGACCTTCAGTCTGCGCGTCCAAACGGCCGACGTTGAAGAGGCGCGCAAGTTTTTGCGGAAGTAGATCGAAGACTGTATCGCGCGCGTGCGGATCTCTTCGGGTCGAAACAAATCCGGCGGGTTTGTGCAACATGATGGTAAGAGCGGGAGCGGCACGAACGAGTTTGCCATCAACTTTGACGTGGTCGTGCGGGGCCGGCTGTGCGCTGAAGTTAGTGCAGACTTTCCCGTTGATGGTAACGCGACCCTCCGCGATCGACTCATCACAATGTCGCCGCGAACCAACGCCGGCAGCCGCGAGGAAACGGTTCAAGCGCATCAGGATCGTTGAAGGTTAAAGCGTCAAACCCGTACCCGCTTCAACAATTCAACCGTTCAACGCTTCAACGTGCCTAAACGTCCGGCTTAGTTTTCGGCAGGCCGATGACTTTACTGTCTTTTTTCCATTGACCGCGCTTCTTCAGAAGCTCGACGCGCTCGAAGCGTTTCAGCACATTCCGCCTGGCGGCGATGGTACTAGTCCCCTTTAAACTGCGATGTTGCGACATGGATGTAGCTAAAAAGTTACAAGAGTTACAATGAAAATGAGCCGCCATATTAAGCCAGAGCGGGAATTTTTCAAACGCTGTAGCGCGCTCAGAGTTGGTTGCCAAGCACTACGTACGTCCCCGACGTGATGACCTGGTGATAAATGTGAAAGCGGCTGGTCAACAACTGTTTCCAATAATCCGCCCGGCCTTGTTCCACGATGAGGTAAACGGCATGAGCTCCAACCCATTTCTCCAACACCGCCTCTTCATTCACGAAAATATCTATCGAGGGTTTGCCGATCGGAGCCGCTTTCTGGCGGTTTTGATTAACAAGCAGGAACTTCCGGTTCAGATAAAAAACAAGGCTGCTGCTGTCGTCGAACGGGCCTTCAAAAATCGCATCGCCTCCAGTATCGAGGCGCGGATTTAGATACCGCGCTACATCTGCGAGTGAGAAATAAGGCGCGGTTCGCGCGACGCCTTCGATCATGCTAAGCCCGCCTGGAATCATGGCTGTAGCCAACGCAACGGCAGCGAGTTTCTCGCGCCGTTTGAAGATACAATAGAGTGCCAGCAGTGAGAGAAGTACCAGAGAAACACCGGTAGTCGCCAGCACCGGCCGAATTACAAGCCAGACTGACATGGGCATCTCGTGTAACGCCCGCCATGCGGTCCATCGCGCGTCCATCGTCCCCCAGTTTCCGTTCAAAGCGCGCGCGGCGCCGACCAGCAAGAACGCCGCCAGGACGCTCATCAATCCAGTGACACCCACTGCGATTGCGCCCGCGGCGCGCAACTTCTGCGGCATCCGGTCCCATACAACCGCTGCCACCAGCGCAACCGCGCTCCACATACACATCGAATAATAATCCTGCCGTTGGCCCAGAAAAAGCAGGGGCACAAAAACAACAGCCATCCAGCAGAGCGGCAACGCATCGGAGAAACTAATGTCATGCAGTCGCATCACGCCACGCCATGCGAAAAGCACGCCAGGCAGCAGCACGATGGACCAGGGGAACCACCAGGCCAAATGCATGAGCAGAAATTGGTACGCGGGCATGCCCTTGTAATCATGCGTCTCGTCGGTGATTCCGCGCAGATGTCCCCACCATTCCGTACTCACCTGATACCGAAAATAACCCGGAAAATGTAATTCCGCCCAGATATGCCAGGGAGCAAGAATCAAGAGAAAGATTGCTACATATTCCCACCGCAAAAGCGCGCGATATCGCACTTGTGCTTCGCGATAGAAAATTGACAGCAATACAAGAATCGCCGCCGGATAAAGGACGCCGAGCAATCCTTTGGTCAAGCAGGCGAAGGCCGAGCAAACCCAAAATCCGGCGAACCAGGCACGCCGATGCCGCCGCCGCTGATAACCAGACACAGCACAGAACATCGCGCCCGCGATGAATGCGCTGACCAGCGGTTCGGGCATGACTATGCGCGCGAGCAGAAATGTGCCGCAGAAGCTAAGATAAATCAGGCCGGCAATGAAGCCGCGCCAATAATCCGTGAGCCTTTCCCCAATCAGAAAAATCAGGGCAACCGAGACGACGACTGCAAGTGCGACCGGAAGGCGCGCAGCTGCAGCGTTTACGCCAAAGAGCTTGAAGGAAATAATAATGAGCCAGTAGAGCAGCGGCGGCTTTTGCAGGCGTGGGATGCCGTCGTTCGTTGGCAGGAGCCATTGGTGGGATTCGACCATCTCTCGGGCGGCTCCCGCATATTGCCCTTCTGTCTCACTGTACAGATCGCCGCTGCCTATCGTTGCTACGTGCAACAGCGCAGCTAACGCAATTAGAATCGCGAGCAACGCGTGACGTGTGGGCGGCGGAGGCAGCGCCGGCGGCTCGAGCAGAGTTTCTTCAAGGCGTAAGCTTTGGGTGGCTGCGGTCATTCAATGCGTTCTTCATTGGAAACAATTCCTATTTTACATTCGCCTTTGGGATTATGCGCGGCATCGCCCGTGCCGTATTCCTGCCAGTGATCGGGCAAACGCAGCAGTTTCCCGGCTGGCATCTCGATCAGCGCGAGCATCTGACGGCATTGCGCAATCAACGTGTCGTCCTTCGATCGTGTGATCCGAAATCCGCACCAGAACCGCGCGCGTTCCACCTGATCGAGCCAACCCTCGATCATCAGCCGATCTCCAAGTTTGGCCGCGCGGCGATAATCAATCTCCGTACGTACCACCACGGGATATGTTTGCCTTTCAGCCATTTCGGCCAAGCGAAGGCCGAGTTCTTCGGCCAGATGTGTGCGCGCGATCTCAATAAAACGCAGATAAGCGATGTTAGACACGACGCCTCCGCAGTCGGTGTCGAAAAACATCACTTGCACGTCTGTGCGGATTCGCGGCGGAGCCATAGTATGCTTTGAACTTATCAAATTTGACGTTTCTCGCCCAGAATCGACAGCACTGCATCAGCCACTTCCTCAGACCGGACGGCATTCATGCAGCGGAAATCGATTGGACATTCGCGGAGGAAACAGGGGCTGCATTCGACATGGTGTCGCAGGATAATGTGGCCATCTCCGAGCGGACCGGTCAGGCGCGGTTCAGTAGAGCCAAAAATAGCGACCACGGGCACGCCGAGCAAAGCAGCCAGATGCATCGTGCCGGTATCGTTGGTAAGCAGTAAGCGGCATTCCCGCAGTTCATCGATGAGTTGATCAAGTGTCGTGCGGCCTATCCGATTCACGCAATGGTCGCCAATCGCAGTCGCGATCTGATCTCCTAGTGCCATGTCGTTCTTCGTTCCGAACAAAATCCATTGTGCCGATGATTGCGCGCTAACCTTCGCGGCGACCTCGGCAAATCGCTCCGGCAACCATCGTTTAGCCGGGCCGTACTCTGCGCCGGGACAAAGACCAAGTTTGGAGGTTTGAGGTTTGATGTTTGATGTGTGAGGAAGGGGTTGGGCGTTGGGCGTTGGAGATTGGGCGTTGGGCGTTTCTGCGCCGCATTCGCGCGCGATCCGAAGAAACCGGAGCGAATGGTGTTCGGGCGGACCTGGTTTTCGCGGCTCGCGCACGGTTTGGTTCAGCAGCAATCTCCTCCAGTGTCCGCGATAACCGACCCTGCGCGGAATTCCGCTTAGCCAGGATTCAAGCGCAACGCGCAGCGAGTTTGGAAAAAGAATCGCAACGTCGAAATTCCGTTGTCGCTTGAGCAACGAGATAACCCGAAGAAGCGAATCATTTGGCAATGGAATAATTGTATCCACTTCAGGAACAAGCTTCCACAGCGGCGCAATATTCACAGGCACGGCGACTGTCACTCGTGCGTCGGGGCGCCCATTCTTGATCGCGCGCACTGCGGGCACGCTCATCACAGCATCGCCCAACCAGTTGCTTGAACGAATGAGAATCCGAAATGACTTTAGATCGTGCGCTGAAATCCCCGGCGGCAGATAGACGCCGCGTTTGTATCGCGCGAGAAGAAAATTTGGCTCGGGCGTTTTCCACCGATTATGAACCCAAAACCAATCTTCCGGAGCGACGCGAATTTGTTTCTCGATGATCTCATTTATTCGCGAGGTTAGCTCTGCAACGGAACCGCTAGGTTGGTCAAACCGCTCGGTAAACACCATGCGCCAGCGCGCTGGACCGATTGTGTAAACCCCAGCAGCAATAATCGCCGCTCGGGTGCGCTTCGCGAGCAACGCAGGCAGAGGCGAAGTGGACGCCAGTCTTCCAAAGAACGGTGTCCACAGTCCGTGGTCGCCAGCGTGTTGGTCGGACAAAACGCCCACGCCACCGCCGGAGCGCAGCAATTCGATCACCGGCTCAAATCCGGCCTGGCGATCGAACAATTCCAACCCAGTTTGGCTGCGCGTCCGACGCACATGCTCGTCAATGAAACGATTGCCAAGCTTCTGATAAACGCTCGCATTTCGCACGAACCCGACAAACTTCGGCATCAATTGCGCGAATAACTCCCACGTTCCCAGATGACTCAAAACGAGCACGACGGGAACGCCGGCGCGAAATTCGCGGGCCATCGCCTCGATATTTTCGACCTTGACCCGGCGAAGGATTTCCTCCGGTGGCATTGCGGTGAGTTTGGCGCTGCAAAGGAAATTGGCGCCGAGCCGCCGAAAATGGTCGCGTACAAGGCAATGCAATTCACGCGGCGATTTTTCATCGCCAAACGCAATCGCAACGTTGCGTTCTGCGAGGTGCCGATATTTCCTGGAAACGAGCCATGCGCAACAGCCAAGGAATTGCCCAACAGCAAACAGAAAGCGCAATGGCAGTGCCGCGGCAATGGCCGACCCCGCGCGAAAGAGGACGTAAACGACAAAATCGAGCATTGCGGAACCGGCAGTATCGGGGTGTGGCGCGGCAGGGTAGATTTGCCTGCGGCTTGCTTCAACCAATATAATGTCAGCTGTGTCGTCAGCAGATCACTCTTCTTTTGATTCCGATTTCGCGCGCGCGATCTCGCGGAGGTTCGAGCACGGCCGATTTCTTATCGTCGGGGCGAACGCTCAGAAACTGCAATGCCAATTTGCTGAAGCGAAAAGACAAGCTGCCGCGTGGTCTCATGACGAGCTCGCTTCGAAGCTTAGTCACGACACAGGCAAAGCCCAGTTTGAAACCGCGGTTTGGTTTTATTCTTCAAGAGAAAATGAGGATGAGATTACTGCGAAAGCGCTCTCGATCTCTGCGGACACTGTTGTTCTGATGCCGGGGCCTGGCACTGATGCTGCCATGCGGCGTCCACAGCTTGTTGAGTGTTTTGGCCGTTTTGGGTTTGTGCCCGATTATGAATGCGACCTGATCGACTTGCATCCGGCAGCGGTGTGCGTTCGGCGTCAGCGAGGCAAGATAGCTGAGGCGCTGGTTGGCGCGATGGAGAACGCTCTTGCGAGAGCTAACAAGCAGTTCAGCCGTCTACAAGGAAAGCTTCAAGTGCGCGACGCAGAATTGAAAGAGGCGCACCGTCACATCGCTGCGCTGGAGGAAAGACTGCTGAAGGTAAAGGAATACCGGCGCGAACTCAGATTGCTAAAAGAGCAGAGACAAACGCTGCGCAAATCGCCAGAGCGTAGAATTGGTCAGGTGTTCCTCGCGCCTTATCGCGTTCCGGAAAAGCTGGCGAAAAAAGTCTGGAAAAACTTTCAGCGCGACGGGAAAACACGGAGGCGCTCGATTCCATCGAGCGAATACCAAAAGTGGTTCGAGCAGCGTCGTGCTAGCACGGGGGAGTTGAAGCAGATGCGGGATGAGGCGCGCGGGTTCGGCTCACGGCCGCTCATCAGTGTTATTACGCCAGTTTTCGATACGCCTGTACAACATCTTGAGGAAGCCGTCGAATCAGTGCTCGCACAAGCATATGACAACTGGGAGCTCGTGCTCGTCGATGATGGATCGACTGCAATCGAGTTGCTTCGGATGCTGCCGCGGGTGGCCGCGAGCGACGAGCGCATCGTACTGGCAAGCCTCGGAAAACACGGAGGCATTTCCGCGGCCTCAAATCATGGGCTCGCACTCGCGCGCGGCGAGTGGCTCACTTTTCTTGATCATGATGATGTGCTCGAACCCGATTCGCTTTTCCAGGTCGTAAAACTTTTGCAAAGCCATCCCGAGGCTGATCTAATTTATACCGACGAAGACAAGCTCGGCGATGACGGTTTTGAGGCACCTTTGTTCAAGCCAGATTGGTCGCCGGATTTCTTTCTCTCGTGCAATTATTTAGGTCATTTGACCGCAGTGCGGGGGGACCTTCTGCGAAAAGCTGGCGGGTTCCGTTCACAATTCGATAGTGCGCAGGATTACGATCTCTTCTTTCGGATCATCGAGCGCACCAACCGAATTCATCATATCCCGCGTGTGCTATATCACTGGCGGCGGAGTGAGAGTTCCAGCGCGATCAGCGTCCGGCAAAAACCGGGACAGCTGGAAGCCTCACGGCTTGCAATTGAAGATCACCTGAAGCGTAGCGGCGAGCTGGCCCACGTTGCTGTGGATTGGCGAACGCACGCATTCTGTGTCAGACGCGAACTGTTGGAAGCGAGAAAAATTTCAGTAATCATTCGGAGTTGCCACGGTCTGGAGTCGCTCGAGCGCTGCATCGAAACGCTGACGGCCCAGACAAGCTACCCGAACTGCGAGGTTGTGATCGTCCAAGCTGACAAGAAATTCCCGGAAGTTGCCACACGTTTCTCGCATCATTTGCTGTATTTGTCAGACTCGGCGGACGATTCCACAGCGAAAAATCAGGCGGTCGGGCAGACCGACAGCCCGTGGCTTCTTTTTCTTGACGACGGTATCGAAGTGATCGAGCCGGACTGGCTCACGATTATGGCTGAGCACGTCCAGCGGGCGGAAGTCGGCGCGGTCGGCGCCCGGCTGCTAAATCCAAGCGGCATGGTTGAACACGCGGGAATTGTTGTCGGCGCCAATAATATTGCGCAGCCGGCTTATCGCGGTTTCCCAGCAGACGATGCCGGGACGGCGAACCGCCAGCTACAACTGACTCGCAATTGCAGTGCGGTGTCGAGCGCGTGTATGCTCACGCGGCGCGAAATTTTTCAAGAGGTGGGAGGATTCGACGCAAATCTGTCAGGCGCGCTCGCCGATGTGGATCTTTGTCTGAAAATAAGGCGTGCGGGTTATCTGATTGTTTACACTCCTTTCGCGAGGCTTTATTGGCATGACGCACCGGGCAAAATAGACATGGCTGGGCAGGGGTTAATGGAGCAACGCTGGGCTGGCGTTCTGCATGGCGATCCTTATTACAATCCAAATCTTTCTCGCGAGCGCGCGGATTTCTCGCTAGGCAAGTAACCCCTTGAAAAGACTGATATGAATAAAAGCGAAACAAGTTTGTGGCTGGGCGTGAGCGAGGCGGCGCGAAATGCATTGAGTCCCCGCGATTATAAATTGAGCTCTTTGCCGCAACGAATCGCGCAGGCAGGTATTCCTGCCGGCGAACTGGCAAAGGCGGACCGGTCGAGGCCGGAGATAAAGCGCGTCTGGATTCCCGGCGTGGAAATTTTTTCTCGCACGATCCATTCCCAGCGTCATCGCGGAGTTTTTGGTGAATTTGTCCGCCGCGACGAGGGAGTTCTGGCGAAAATCGGATTTTGGCCGAAGCAATGGTCGGCCGCGCGCATGTTTGCACCCAGCGCCAAGGGATTTCATGTGCATCCGCCAAGTATTCCGCCCGACACGACCGCCGAGAAATGGCTGCGACGTTTGTTCATGCGCGGTCCACAAAATTATTCGCTGCGTCGTTACGATGACGAACAGTGGGACGTCATGTTTTTTCTCCAAGGACGGGTGGAGATGATTTTGTGCGATGTGCGGGCTGGTTTTTCCAAACGCATTATGCGTTTCTTCATCGATGGCGACAATCATCAGAGCACTAACAATGCGGGAGTCGTCATTCCCCCCGGCGTCGCGCACGCCATTCGAGTAGAAGGATCGGAAGACGTGGTCATGGTCTATGGGACCAGCACCGTTTTTCGTCCCGAATTCGAGGGACGCATTGCAAGCGAAATCGAGAATGCAGAATTGCCAGAATCTTGGCAGAGATTTTTAAATAGTGGCGATTGATCTCGATCGCCGACGGCGGTTCCGGCAAACCGCCATTACGTCTCTTCAATGAAGCGAAGCTTCGATCCGGCCGTTTTAGAAATGATGGATCGGTCGCAACCGGTTTCGGCCGAGTTAGAGCGCGACCTGCAACGTATCCGGCAACTCAATCGCTGGTTCGGCAGCTATCGGCTTGTTTTGAACTTTATGCGCCGCTGGCTCCGCCCGGGTGCTCGCACCCGTATTGTCGATCTTGCTACCGGCTCCGGCGACATTCCGCGATTAATTGCCGATTACGCACGCAAGATTGGCGCGCAAGTCGAGATTGACGCTTTAGATCGACAGCCTGCAACATTGGAGGTCGCCACGAAATTGAGCACCGGCTACCCGGAAATTTATTATCGCCAAGCCGATATTCTTGAATGGGATTCCGTTGGAACATATGACGTCGTGCTCTGTACGCTTGCGCTTCATCATTTCAGCGATGAAGACGCAGTAGGTGTGTTGCGACGATGTCGCGAGCTGTCCCGGAAATTTGTTCTAGTGTCGGACTTGCGGCGGGGATTTCTCCTGCAGGCTGGCGTTCATCTTTTGACCGAGTTGATTTTTCGTGAACCGATGACCCGCCATGACGCACGACTGTCCGCCGAGCGCGCATTTTCATTTACCGAAATGCGCGATCTCGCGCTACGCGCTGGCTGGCAAAATTTTGGTCACAAGAGATTTCGATTCGCGCGCCAGGCCATTTGGTTCGAAGCAGCGTGACGCACGCTGTACCGGTCTGTCATTCGGAGCGAAGTCGCTTGCCTGGCTGTAGCGTTGTGCGAAGGCTCGGAGGAATCTCTGGAAGCCGTTCGATGATCAACTCTCGTTCAGCGATGCGAATTATTACAACGGTTGCTGAAGCGCAATCATTGGAGCGCTCAAAGCGGCGAGTGCTGGTGCCTACCATGGGAGCGCTACACAAGGCGCATGCTGAGCTGATTCGCGTGGCTCGAGGAAGTGCTGGTCAGCAAGGTGAAGTGGCGGTGAGCATCTTTGTGAATCCACTCCAGTTTGAGCCGGGAACCGATTACGAGCGATACCCGCGCAGGCAGGAAGCCGATGAGGAATTTTGTCGAGATAACGACGTCGATTTCTTGTTCCGTCCCAGTGCCGCGGAAATGTATGCCGACGATCGTTCGGTGTTCGTGGATGAATTTTCTCTTTCGGAGACGCTGGAGGGAAAATCGCGAACCGGACATTTTCGCGGGGTTTGCACCGTGGTCGCGAAGTTGTTCAATATTCTTTCGCCGGACGCGGCGGTATTTGGCGAGAAGGATTTTCAGCAACTGGCGATCGTTCGCCGCATGGTGCGCGATCTCAATTTTAAGATCGACATTGTTGCTGTGCCCACCGTGCGCGAGCATGACGGGCTGGCATGCAGTTCGCGTAATCAGTATCTGAATGTGGAAGAGCGGAAACAAGCGACAGTTTTGTACAAGGCGTTGCTGGCCGCGACAGATGCCGGCAAAAAATCTGCGAGAGATCTCATCGCACTTGCCCGAAAGGTGATCAACGAAGCGCCGCTGGCGCGGATCGATTACGTGGAGCTTGTCGATGCTGAAACATTTCAACCGGTTCAAACCTCCCAGCCAAATTCGTTGCTCGTATTGGCTGTATTCTTCGGGAAAACGCGCTTGATCGATAACATCCGGCTAGGATGAAGGAGCACATCGTGACGCAGACGATCCTGTCTGCGTGTTTGAGCAATTATCCCTGGCAGGCAAGATTGCCTGCTTCACGGCGATGAAAGAATACGATTTCGCGGTCATCGGCAGTGGCATCGCCGGTCTGAGTTTTGCATTGAAAGCTGCAAAGCACGGATCGGTCGCTGTTATTACGAAACGCAAAGGCGCGGACACAAACACCGCCTGGGCACAGGGTGGAATAGCTTGCGTCACTAGCGACGAAGACTCATTTGGGTTGCACGTGCGCGATACGCTTGAGGCGGGCGCTGGCCTGTGTGACGAAGCCGTAGTGCGCATGATTGTGACGGAAGGACCCGAGCGCATCCGCGAGCTGGCAGAACTCGGTCTCCAGTTCGATGAGCGCGAGATCGGTGGACATCGCGAGCTCGATCTGGGCAAGGAGGGCGGCCACTCCAAGCGTCGGGTCCTGCATGTTCAAGACGTAACGGGGCGGCAGATCGAGGAGACTTTGCTGCGCGAGCTGGGGCGACAATCACACGTCCAATTATTGGAAAATCACATGGCCGTGGACTTGATCACGGCAGCCAAACTCGGTTTCGCGACAGAAGACCGCTGCCTCGGAGTCTATGTTCTGGACGAAAAAACCGGTGACGTGGAAACAATCGGGTCGGATCGAATCGTGCTGGCAACCGGCGGTTGCGGGAAAGTTTATTTGTACACGACAAATCCGGACGTCGCGACTGGAGACGGCGTGGCAATGGCGTGGCGCGCAGGTGTCGAGATCGCGAACATGGAGTTCATCCAGTTTCATCCCACCTGTCTATTTCATCCTGAGGCGAAATCATTTCTGATTTCCGAGGCGGTGCGCGGCGAAGGCGGCATCTTGCGCAACAATCGTGGCGAAGACTTTATGAAACGCTACGATCAGCGTGGCTCGCTTGCGCCGCGTGACATCGTCGCGCGGGCGATCGACGCCGAGATCAAACGCTCAGGTGCGAAATGTGTGTTTTTGGACATCACTCACAAACCAGCGGAATTCATTCGGGAGCGCTTCCCGCACATTTACCAGACTTGCCTGCGATTCGGGATCGATATGTTGAAGCAGGCGATCCCGGTTGTACCGGCAGCGCATTATCAATGCGGTGGAATCAAAACCGACATCAATGGGGCGACGAATTTGCCCGGGCTATATGCGATTGGCGAGGTCGCGTGCACCGGCCTGCACGGAGCCAACCGGCTTGCAAGCAACTCGCTGCTGGAAGGTTTGGTCGTGGCGCATCGCGCGGCCGCGGCAGCCGTTGCGACGCGATCGGCTCGAAAGCAAAAAGTCCCGTTGCCGGAATGGAAATCGGGGAATGTGCAGGACGTCGACGAACTGGTTGTCATTTATCACAACTGGGATGAGATCCGACGCCTCATGTGGGATTACGTGGGAATTGTCCGTACCGATAAACGGCTGCAACGAGCGAGCGCGCGGCTGCGAAACCTTCAGCGCGAAATCCGCGAGTTCTATTGGAATTTCAAAGTATCCGTTGACTTGCTGGAGCTGCGTAACCTCGCCGCGGTAGCGGCGTTGATCGTCGATTCGGCACTATGCCGCAAAGAAAGCCGGGGCCTCCATTACACGCTCGATTATCCAAAGGCGGATGGTCGAGCTTTCAAGCACGATACGCTACTGAGCCGAGGATGAGACTGGGCGCTACAACGCGCGCCCTGGGAGGGTTTTCGAGGCAACACGATGGTGTACCTAAGAAAATTCGGCTTGCCTGAACGCGCCGAATCGGATAAAAGAAGCCGGCGTTTTAACATGAGGAGACTTCTTCCGGTTTGTTTGAGTCTGGCGGTCTTTGTTGTTCCGAAGGCTTTCGGAGATGAACAATCCACTTCCCCTTATGCAACCGCGGCAGACTTTGCCAAATACGCAATGAAATTGCGGGAGCAGGCATTGCTCAAGGTGGAACCGCAAGTTTTCATCCCGACCAGTTCTCGTCCTGCGATCCAGCGTTACCCGTGGAAAGCGAACATCGTGACAACGGTGTTTTGGGTCGGAGAACAGGCTGCGGGCAATAATCCGGTTCCCAATTACAGAAGTTCCTGGGACGCGAATTGGACGAACAACTACGGCGGCTTCGATAACCCCGATCCGTCAGCGCGGCGCAGTTATCTTCCGATAGCGTTCATACCGCGACAAAATCCCTTCTACTGTGCGCTGCCGTACAACGATGTCACGCATGGCCAGTTCAAACCGGAAGCGCCGCTGGTGATTCCGTGGTTCAAGCAAACCTATACAGGCCAGGGGCAGTCGGTATGCTGGCACCGTTGGATTGCCATTCGTAAAGGCAACCGCACTTGTTATGCGCAATGGGAGGACTGCGGCCCTTTTCGCACCGACCATTTTCAGTATGTCTTTGGAAACGAACGTCCCAAGCCAAATCTTAATCATGGTGCAGGGCTGGATGTTTCTCCGGCAGTGCGTGACTACCTGGGACTGGCGCCGACCGACGTAACTGATTGGCAATTCGTCGAAGTGCGTGACGTGCCTCCGGGTCCGTGGCGAAGCTACGGCGAAAATAATCACTTCGTCATTGCGCGTAGTAAGACCGAACAGCGAATGGCTGACCGAAACGTGAGCGCCGCGAAGAAATAGCCGTGTAAGTTTTCCACGTTTAGCGCTGTAGCCGCGGCCCTACGGGCCGTCTTCATGGTTACCCGAGTTGGGACCGGCCACAGACCTGTGGCTACAAGATTTGCGAATCGGCCTTCTAGCCGCTTGGGGAAGATACCGGGGACGGAGCGAGTGAGGGCGATGGAACGGCTGGGGCCGGTGCGTTTCCGCCGGGCGATGGACTTGGATGAGAAGCTTTCGGCTTCGCCATACGAATCAGTTCCGATACGGTGACGAATTTGAATCCCTTGGCCTCGAGGGCATCAAAAGTGGAGGGCATCGCTTCGATTGTTCCAGGGTGAATGTCGTGGGATAGCACAATCGAACCGGGTTGAGTCTCCTTAAGAATGCGACTGCGAACCACAGCCGGCCCGGGCCGTTTCCAGTCAAGCGGATCAACGTCCCAAAGAATGATCCGGTATCCGAATTCATCGTGAATCCAGCGTTTTTCGCGTGCCGTAATCGAACCGTAGGGGGGCCGCATTAATGTGGGACGCTGACTGGTTGCGTTTTTGATTTCGTCATCGGTTCGCTGCAATTGGCTGCGAACACCCTGGTCCGACATTTTGCCGAAGTTGGGATGCGACCAACTGTGATTCCCAATTTCATGCCCTTCCCTGGCAGCCCGCGCGACAATCTCGGGATGTTCCGCGACGTTTTCGCCGATCACGAAGAATGTGGCCTTAATGTGATGAGCGGCCAATAGATCAAGTAATTTTGGGGTAAGCGTTGCACTTGGTCCATCGTCAAAAGTCATAGCGATGTAAGGTCCATCGACATGCACCGAATTGAACGTGATGCTTGATTCCTCCGGCGCGGCCGGATTTTCTCGCGCTGCATCCGGCGTTGCCGATATGGATTCGGCTCCGAGCCCGAGCGCGACGATCACTGTCGCGAAGTAAAGGTAAACAGACATGAGCACGAAAGTGGCACACTGGACGCGTGTGTCTAGCCTACGCCGTCAGTCGCCTGCAAGGCCCAGGCGACCAAGACGGTAGACAAGTAATCGCGCGCATTTTTGTGCTCCCCACAAGGAGACCCAAAATCGTTTGGGCAATGCGCTTTTTAACCTTTCCGTAATTTTTGCAGTTCCGCGATGAAGGCCTCAGGTCCGCCCGGAAAGTAACCATCGTAATGCCAGACCGCTTGTCCGTCGCTGTTGAGCACGACGATCGTGGGAAACCCGACAACCTCGTAATGTTGTGCTAATTCTCGGTTCTGCTTTCTCACCTCGGCACTTTGCTCCTTCGCGCGAGGAAAATCGAGTTCTACCAGCACCAGGTTGTTGCGTGCATAATCTTTAAATTGCGGTTGCGACAGAACATCCCTGTCGAATTTGATGCACCACCCGCACCAGTCAGATCCCGTAAAATTGAGGAAAAGAAGTTTGTGGTTGGCCTTCGCCTCTTCCTGCGCCTTGTTGTAATCATTCAGCCAGCCAGACTCCGCGCGCGCGACTTGCCCAGAGAGAAAAACAGAAATTGCAAGTACGAGAGGAATGAGACGATACGTTTTCACGTCACCATCTTCGCTGTGATTACAACGCGGCGCAAGAGCGGTACAACGCACCGCCGATGCGGCAATCATTCTTTCACCAAGCCCGCAAATAGCCCGGCGGAACAACGCCGGGCTATCTACGGATAACCGAAACCTAACGCAAATGTTTCGAGACGAGCTTGGTCATCTCGAACATGCTCACCTGGCTCTTGCCATTAAATACCGGCCGTAGTGAGTCGTCGGCGTTAATCATTGTTCTTTTCTTCTTGTCTTGGAGCCCATGCTTCTTGATGTAGTTCCAGAGCTTCTTTGTTAGCTCGGAGCGTGGCAGCGGCTGCGACCCAACGATGGCAGAGAGCTTATCATCAGGTTGAACCGGCCTCATGAAGGCGGGATTCGGTTTGCGCTTGGAAGTTTTCTTTTTGGTTTTCGGCATGGAGGCTGACTAACGTTTCGCTCGAAAGAGAGCAAGACTAAATTTTGGGCAAACTTAAGATTTTTATTGCCCGGCCATCCGGCGTACCGCGAGAACCGTCATATCGTCCGGTGAAGTTTTCACCGAATTATCTGGGGCCGCGTACGCTAAAACTCCCTTGAGCAACGCCTCGGCGGTGGGCGCGGAGTGATCCAGCATTTTCTCGAGTTGCTGGGGAGTCAAACGACGGTGTTCGTCTTTTGTCCAGCTAAACAAGCCGTCTGTGTACAGAAGAAAAGCGTCACCTGGCTCAAGATCGATCGGCGTTTCGGCAAATTCCGGTTGTTCGATTAAGCCCAGCGGAGGCGCAATCGAGGCCACCGATTCCGTCTTGCCGTTATGACGCGTGACCAAAAGCGGGGGGTGACCTGCGCCTACAACACTGGCACTTCCAGTTGCGGGATCCAGCGCCACACACATCGCCGTCATAAAAGAGCGTGAGCCAAAGATGCTGCGAAAGTCATGGTTCACGGCTTCCATCATGGTGACCGGTGTATCCTGCTCGACGTTGCCATGGTGGAAGAGAAGTTTTGCCAGCGTAGTAAGCAACGCCGCAGCAGCTCCGTGACCGGTGCCGTCTACGATCCAGAACAAAATCCGGCCGTCTTTCATTCGCAGCCAGCCATAGATATCGCCACCCACCTGAATGACTGGGCGATAACACGTTGCAACCTCCCAACCCGGCAACGCCAGCGGTTTTTGTGGGATTAACGATTGCTGTGTTAAACGTGCAGCTGCCAGATCGCGCTCAAGATTACGACGCCATTCCTCCAATTCATCATTCTGCCGCTCTAATTGCCGCCGCATCGAGCGGAGGCGAAGCTGGGTCTCGATTCTGGCCCGCAATACTGCAGCGTTGACCGGCTTTGTCACAAAATCATCCGCGCCAGCCTGCAGACAAGACACCTCGCTTTCTTCACTTCCGTGGCCAGTCAACATGATGGTCGGAATTTGCGCGACTGCCGAATGCCGATCCGAGCGCAGCCGTTTTAACACCTCGGCGCCGTTTAATCCTGGCATATCGAAATCAAGCAACAGGAGTGAAGGCGGCTTGGCCTGAACGGTCTGTAGAGCTTCGGAGCCGTTCTTGGACACGCGACACCTATAACCACCAGCGGTAAGCAATTGCGCAAGAACCCTGCGACTCGTGGCGTCGTCGTCCACGACCAAAATTTCTGCACGTGATTTGTCAGACATCTCTTCTTTCGATTCGGATGAGACGCGCCCGGTCATTGTATTAGTTCCCTTGTTTCTCAACACATGCGTAGGGGCTTCAGAAAAAAGTGATTTAATTCATTGGCAACGAATCGGACTCCGGATACGATTGCGACAGTCTTTACAGTTATGAAATTTTCATTGTCGCTTGCGCTCCTTGCGGCCTTCTTGCTTGCCTCCTGTTCTGAAGAACCGCCACCGCCAACCACCCACCAAAGATCAGCGAGGTATCCTGCCACCCAGACCGCGGAATACCCGCCACAGCAACAGCCGTTCAATCCAAACGGACCAGTTCAGCCCACGAGTTCGCCGCCAGCAGAGACGACAGCGGCATCGCCTCCTCCCGCCGCTGCGCCAACAAAGGTTGCACCGACGAAGGTCGCGAAGGGAGATTATCCGTATGGAATTCCTGTGCCTGGCAAACCTCATCTGGTGGAGAGCCCTTATTCTCCTGGCAAATACATCGATGTGGAAGGATTTCCTCCGGGAACTGAAGTGAAGGATCCTTATACCGACAAGATCTTTCTTGTGCCGTAACAGCGGTGCTGCCCCGATAATTTACCGTTGCGCCGATGCTGGATCCTACTACCGGATGCCGGATTAGCGCAGTTTGGCTTTTTTCATCAAGCGTTAAGCATCCAGCTTTCTTTCGCCTTCTATGGAATTACGGGTAAAACGGGCGCCTCGAATTGACCTCGAAATTACTGTACCGGGCGATAAAAGCATTTCGCATCGCGCGGTCATCGTCGCAGCATTGTCGAATGGGCTATGCACGTTGCAGGGATTTCTTCCAAGCGAAGATTGCATGCACACTGTGAACGCAATGCGCGCACTAGGCATAAAAATCGAACAGCCTGAGCCGACCACGCTAATCGTTCACGGAAAAAAACGGGTCCTTAATGCACCCAAAGAAGAAATCAACTGCGGCAATTCGGGTACCACTATGCGGCTGCTCGCCGGTCTGCTGGCCGGACAAACATTTGAAAGCCGGCTCGTTGGGGACGCGGGACTGTCGCGACGTCCGATGGAGCGCGTGATCGCGCCGCTTTGTGAGATGGGCGCCAGCGTTGTTGCCGAAGGGCCAGACGAAACGCCACCGCTGCGCATCCGCGGCGGTTCGCTGCGCGGAATTCATTACCGGCCACCCGTGGCAAGCGCACAGGTGAAAGGGGCTCTGCTGCTGGCAGGTCTTTTTGCAAGGGGCAAGACCACCGTGGAAGAACTGTTACCGACGCGAAACCATATGGAAAAAATCTTCAATTATTTCCTGGTGCGAACGGCAGCTGAAGTTGATGGCAGTGTCACGACATTTGGCGACCAGGTTCCGGAATCGCGCGACTTCGCCATTCCAGGCGACATCTCGTCAGCAGCGTTTTGGCTGGTTGCCGCTGCGGCGCAACGGAGAGGGCATCTGCTCGTCCGCGACGTCGGCCTGAATGACACGCGAACTGCGTTGCTTGCGGTCCTGCTCCGCATGGGTGCGCAGGTGCGTGAGGCGGTCGAGGATGTCGATCAGCTTGAACCCCGGGGGATTGTCGAGGTCACTGGCTTGCCGCTAAAAGGAACCGTGATCCAGGGTAAGGAGGTGCCCCAACTGATTGACGAACTGCCGATTTTGTCTATTGCGGGCGCCCTGGCAAACGGCAAGACAATCGTTCGGCAAGCAGAGGAGTTACGGGTAAAAGAAACTGATCGCATCGCGGCAATCGCACACAATCTGCGCACCATGGGCGCTCACGTGGCCGAGCTGAGTGATGGGCTTGAAATCCATGGGCCAGCGCCGCTGCACGGAGCGCGCGTAGAAAGCTTCGGTGACCATCGCATCGCCATGGCGTTTGCTATCGCGGGTCTTTTCGCCGATGGCGAAACTATTGTTCAGGATGCAGAGTGCATTCGTGAGTCGTATCCAGGATTTGAAGGAGTGCTCGAAGAGTTCACGAATCCGAAACGGATGCAGATCAGCACCCCTGTGATCGGTTCACTTACTCCCACTCCTCCAGAGGCAACCTAACCTGGTAGCAGCTGCGCATTAAGGCGCGTTGCATTGCCGCGCAATGCGCGGCTAAACTGGGACCCAGCATTTCATGCACTGTTCTCAGCGAGATTTTCATCAAGTAGTCGCGATTGATGGCCCAGCTGCCTCTGGCAAAAGTAGTGTCGCGCGAGCGCTCGCGCGCCGGCTCGGCTTCGTCTACGTCAACTCGGGCGCGATTTACCGAGCGATCACCTGGCACCTCCTCAAAAACGGGATTCATACAGAAGAGATCGACAGCATCTCCGAGGCTCTCGAGTCAGCAGCGATTACGAGCCGCATTGGAGACGGCGAGTCGCACATTGTTATCGATAATGTGGATCCAGCAGACCATTTGCGGGATGATCGTGTGAACCAAAGTGTTGCACACGTTAGCAGGTTTCCGTTGGTTCGCGAAATTGTCGCTCAGAAACTGCACGAGCACGCTCGCAGCGAAGATTTGGTTGTGGAAGGGCGAGATATTGGCTCGGTCGTTTTCCCAGATACGCCTTACAAATTTTATGTCGATGCTTCTCCTGAAGTGCGTCTCCAGCGTCGTGCTGCACAGGGCGAGCGCGACGAAATCGCCCTACGCGATCACGCCGATTTTTCACGGCTCGTTTCACCGCTCGTCATTGCCGAAGACGCACATGTTATCGACACGTCGCATTTAACCGTCAAAAAAGTTGTCCACGAGATTCTCACCCGACTTCAAGAAACGGGTCTTAGGATTCAAACAATCTAGACGATCTGGCGATCCAGATTTCGCAAAATCGATCGTCCAGTCACGAAATTGGTTCTTATTAAAATGAATTTCTATTACTGGCTTGGCTATCACTTTTCTCGTCTAGCCGGGCGATTGTTTTTTCGGCTTCGTATAATTCATCGGGAGCGAATGATTCAGCGCGGGCCTGCGATTTTGGCAATGAATCACCAGAGTTATCTCGATCCGCTCCTTGCAGGGATTACGAGCGATCGAGCGATTTACTTTCTGGCCAGGCGAACGTTGTTAGACGCGCCGACCCTCGGCTGGCTTTTGCCAAAGCTGAATGTGATCCCAGTTAATCAAGAAGGCGTCGATCGCAGCGCCATTAAGGCCGTGATTCGCATTTTGAACGCCGGTCACGCCGTGCTGATTTTCCCTGAAGGCTCGCGCACTCTCGACGGTAACTTGCAGCCGGGCGAGCCCGGATTGGGCTTGGTGATTGCAAAAACACTCGCGCCGGTTGTCCCAATGCGAATTTTTGGGGCGCACGAAGCCCTGCCACGCGGCGGTGGCGGTTTGCACCTTGTCCCAATTACGATCGTCATCGGAGACCCGATCTCCTTTAACGCGTCCGACCTTGACCTGCCTGGGAAAAATCTCTACCAGCGATTAAGTGAACGCGTTATGGATGCAATTGCGGCGCTGCGCCTAGAATAATGGGCGCCTGCTGTTTTAATTCGGATGAAATAGCCTTGAGGCTAATCGGCAGGTACGATCGATTCAGAATTCCAGGAGTCACCATTGCTGCGTTGCACGGGTGAAACCGGCACCGATACTAGAGTGTGAATTCGCCACACCCGCCTCCCGAAAGGCATCGCTCCCGCCCGGCCCCTAAGAGCGCTGTTGCAGTGATGCTCGTCGTTCTCGGAGCACTGGCCTTATTGGCTGTCTTCGCCAATGTCCAGCGCTTTAGGCGTGGCCACGTGGAGACAGTTATCCTGAGATCGCCCAGATCGCCAGCACCGCAGGCGCCTTAAGTTTCGTTTGACTAGGGTTAGGCCCTTCCGTTTTTCATGCTCAAAATTACGCAGCACCAATTACCTCGACCGGCAGAGGTTACTTCGCCAAGTCCGTCGCCTACCCCGGAGTAATCCCGAGAGGCTAATTATGGGCCTCCTCGTCGGCCGACGCATTCCCGGTTTGTTCTGCCAAGTGCCGAGCATATTGGAGGGTGTCGATGGAATCGACGTTTTTGTCTCTCCGGATAGCCTTGATCCTCGGAAAACGCAGTGCCAGCCCACTGGCGTGGCGCGTGCTGGGCTGGATTGAATTGAATGCGACCTCTAGAACCACATTCGGTTTCACTTTACGATAACGACCAAGATCGGCGATCGTGTGCTGCTTGAAGTGCTCGGTCAACTCGGCAATCTCCTCGTCCGTCAATCCGCTGTAAGCTTTGCCAATCGGCAAAAGGTCGCCAGTCGCTTCATCGCGCACCGCAAATGTGTAATCGCTTAAAACATTATTGCGCTTGCCATGGCCAAGCTCAGCCGCGACTACCACCACATCCAGCGTCGCCAACTCTTTCTTCAGTTTAAACCAAAACATTCCACGCGTGCCAGGCAGATAAAAACTTTCCGGGTCTTTGATCATCAGGCCTTCATTCAATCGCCGGCGAGCCTGTTGAAACGTTTGTTCGATCTCCGTAGCAGAATGAGCCGAGGTCAGTTTCGCAATTTGAAATTGCGACGGTAATAGCAATTCACCGAGAAGCCTTCGCCGTTCGCGCAATGGAATTCTTAGCAACGACCGCCCATTTAGGCGGAGAAGATCGAACACCACAAACACGACCGGCACGTCTGCTGCTGCGCGTGCGAACAAATCTTCACCGTCGCTCTTGCGGCCGAGCCGCCTTTGCAGATCGAAGAAGGTGAGCCTCCGACCTTCCTGAAAAGCGATGATTTCACCGTCGATAATCAGCTCTTCGCGGAACTTCCGGACTTGATCTGCCAATTCTGGAAACTGCCCGGTGATGCGCCGCAAATCACGGGAGAAAATTTCAACCCGTTCTGCGCTTCGATGAAGCTGCGCGCGGATACCATCGAATTTGTCCTCCAAATAAACCGCTATTCCGCTAGATGACGCGGGCTTCCGATCAGCGTCCGCCGCTTCAACAAACCGTTCCCACACGGCTTCGGCGCTCGGCTGAGGAGTCGCAAGCATGCACTTGATCGGACGAAATATCGAAAGCTCTGCCCGCTGCAGTTCTTTGCGCGCGGCGAGGACTGCCGTCTGACCGATGTCGCCTAACAACATGTTGGCCGCTCTTACCTGGTCGAGTGCAACGTCAAATGCCTTCGCGATCGCTTCCTCGACCAAACCCTCGCGCAATCCGATACGCAAATCGCCGGTCAAAATTTTAACGACGTACTGACCTTCGCGTGCTGACAGGGTAGAGAATCGATTTTGCAGCAACTTCGCCTTGGCGCCGATGCCGCGCGCATGGTGAAGATTTTCGAACAACTCGCGCGATTCACGGATGCTGAACGGCTGCGGCGCCGTTCGCCCATTGAGCGCTTCGAACGCACTTTTGCCTACATCGCCGTGGGCGCTGGCGATGCGATGAAGCTCCGCATCGTCGATGCCCGTGGCGGCTTGCAACGCGCGGAAGATGACAGCCCACCCAACCTGCAGTGTGCGCAAATCACTTTGGGCAAACGCTCTTCCGGTGAAGTAGAGAGCCGCGATCGGAAGTTGCTCGCTCGTCAGGCCGTGAAGGTAATCGGCAAGCAACCGAATTTTTTCCAGTTTTGCGGGAGTCGCAGCGATGGCTTCACCAATATTCGCAAACGTGAGAAATTCCGATTGGGTATCGGACGCGTCATTCGGAAACGGGCCTTCAGTTGATTCGGCAGTATGCGACACGCGCGCATTCGGAGGGACAGCCCGTGTGCTACCCGCAGCAGGCAGGTGCAGTTCCATTTGGTTTTCTTCGCTCAACGCCCAGGCCTCTACGCCACGCGCCCGTAAATCGCGGGCAAACGCAGCAGCGAAACCATGGAGCGTAAGCACTCGTCTGGGTTGTACGAGTTCAACGTAGCGGATCAAATCGTCATAATCCGCGTGATCCGAGAGAGGAAATGCTGCGTCGACTTGGTAGCGATAAACCGCGTTTGGGTCGACGGCCCAGCCACTCATCATCGCCACGCGTTTGTGTGGAATTCTTTCCAACATGTGCGACCGATTCGCGCTGGGTGGACAGATGAGAACTCTTCCCGCAACATCGTTCGGGTTGTAACGCACGTATTTGCAAAAGGATTGACCGAACTGCTCATAGATACGCGTCATCCGATAAACGGAGCCATGCAGCATGGGAGTCAGCCCGGCTCCATCAAGCGAACAGAGTATTTCCTGGGCCTTGCCTAGCGAGTAACCCAAAAGCACTGCCACGTTGCCGCCGTCAATCGTTTCGCGGCAAAATGAGATCATTTGATCAATGACTTGTTCCGTTGGCGGAAATCGATAACGCGGCAACCCAAATGTAGTTTCCATGATGAGGGTTTCGGCGTGGCGCCACTGCGCTTGTTCAGCGGACTTTCCCGGACGCAGTTTGAAATCCCCTGTGTACAGCAGCGTTTCGTCACCGAGCGAGAGAAAACATTGCGCCGAACCAAAGATGTGTCCGGCGGGCAGTAACGTAACACCGATGCCATGCACGGTTCGTTCACCACCGAATGGCAGAATGTGTTCGATGCGATGACCCGTCAGCCGACTTTGAAGCAAACGTGCTGTCGGCTTGGAAATGATAATCTCCTGGTGAGGAGCAATGTGGTCGCTGTGCGCGTGCGAAATAAAAGCGAAGCGCTTTGCGTCCCAAGGATCCAGCCACAGGTCCTGTTTCGGCAGGTAAACGCCGCGTTCGTAACGAACTTCAATCATAAAAAGCGAATTTAGTTTCAAATTTTCGCTAGTTCCATAAGGCCGATGAGATATGTGGTTGCGCATTGACACCCAATTCAAAACCGGCCTTTATTACGTAAATGAGGTTTGCCGTCGCACTTTGGGTTTTGGCCCTTTTTCCCTTCATCGCTTCCGGCAAACCCGCGCCCGTAGAACCGAGAATCGTGGAAAAAGTGACGCCCCTCCCGATGGCGTTAGACAAGGATTTCGAGTTTCGAAAGACGAAGCTTTTCATCATAAGTGAGAAAGCAAAAACAACTCAGCACGCTCGACAGTCAACGAGCTCAATTAATAAGAAGTCCAATGCGCCGGGCCAAAGGACGGCGACGCTTCAGGACGCCCCGATTACATTTGAGCGGCAATACCGGATGTTCGGTGCTGTGACAGCTCTCGATCAACGACAGCGGTTCGGTAATTACTTCGATTTTTTTTGGCGGGCCAAACGACCCTCAGATGTCACGGTGCGTTTGGAGTATCGTCAGGAAAAATTGCACGAGCACGTTCAGGCACAGGAGATTTCATACCAAAACGTGCATGGAACTCATAAGACGGAATTCAAGGTTATTGGAGACGATTACTTCGACGACGGCGAGGTTATTGCCTGGCGCTGCCTCTTGATCTCAAACGGCCGGATCGTGGCGGAAAATCGTTCGTTCATGTGGCAGTAATATTGGACAGCGGTGGCCGCCTGCTTTCGTGTTCATTGGCGTCCAACGGCGACGCTTCATTAATGCGGCCCTTCGCGCCGTGCGTTTCGAATCAATTCCTGGAACTTCTGGCATCCCGTGAGGTTTGACAGCATGCCTTTTGGACTAGTATCCTTTAAGGAGCTAACTGTGGATTCATCTATTCAAGTAGGGGTAAGAGGCCCGACCATATGGGTGAAAGTCGAGGGGAAGGGTAGTTTTCTCAATAGCGGCAACCTCAAGGAGTTCGCGCGCGAGATGTTGGACCGCGGCTATCGCGAATTTGTCGTAGATTTAGCAGATTGCGCCATGATGGATTCAACATTCATGGGAACGATGGCCAGTGTGGCCTTGCGGCTGAAAGAACTCGGTCGCGGTCACCTTCACATCGTTCACTGCGGGAATCGCAGCCAGGAGCTTCTCTCTGGATTAGGCCTCGATCAAATATTTGATATTCATACTAACGGAGCGCGCGCGCCGGAATGCGGAGCGCTCGAGCAAACTCCGGAAGACAAGGCGCGAGAGGCCCAAAAGCAGGAGCAGGCAGAAACGATGCTGGAAGCCCACGAGGCACTTTGCGAGGTGGCACCGGAAAATCGCTTTCGATTTAAGGACGTTCTCGATTTCTTAAGACAAGACCTTCATCGCGAGACGCCTTCGAAGTAAGCTGGCCCTTGCACAATGTGGCCGACTGTTCTCCTCGGACTGCTTGTCGCGTCCATTGCCGGATGGATTGCCACGAGCTACCTCCAGAGACAGCGGATTCGCAAGCTAGAGCGGTCGCATGAGGAAATCCAAGTCGAGGAGACGCTCGTTTTCGATTTCCTGCACGGACTTGGCGAAGCCTTTCGAGAGACGATTCGACCTCAGGAACTTCATCGGCTCATCGTCGAAGGGGCTACGCGCATTCTCGACGCGCATGGCGGCGCGCTTTATGTAACGGATCGGACTGGCGGAAAGCTCACGCCAGCTTTCATCTCCAAAGGCTGCCCGCCGTTAGTCGATATTCCGACGAACATTTTGCAACAAGCGGCCGCCTCTCCCAGCGCGGTTGAGAGGTTTCTCCGGCTGCATACAGTCACCCCGGACGAAGGCCTGGTCGGACGCGTCTGGCAAACAGGCCAATCTGTTTGCTTAGACGAATTGTCCGAGGCCCCAGAGTTGGCGAAGTTACGCGACAGCGCATTTGGGAGTGGATCCATCATGGCGGCAGCGCTTCGGTATGGAGATCAAGATCTGGGTGTCTTGGCGCTCGCCAATGGCCCGATGAGTGCACCGTTTTCGCAGGGTGACTTCGTCGTCTTTAAATCGATCGCTGAGCAATCTGCCTTTGCGCTCTACAACGCCATCATTTATTCGATGGCCAACGAAAAGAAACGGCTGGATCACGATCTTGAAATTGCACGGGACATTCAGCGGATTTTGCTCCCTTCGGAGGCGCCGGCTATTGATGGATTTCAGATGAGCGGCATCAACGTGCCGGCCCGCCAGGTAAGCGGCGACTATTTCGATTACATCCAAGTAGATGACGAACGGCTTGGCGTGGCGATTGCGGACGTTTCAGGCAAAGGTGTCCCGGCATCGCTCATCATGGCGATCTGCCGCAGTGTGTTGCGCGCTGAGGCGGCGCGGAACCCTTCCCCGGCAGATGTCTTACGCAAAGTGAATCGTCAGCTCTACCCCGATATCAAGGAAGACATGTTCATCAGCATGGCCTATCTGATTCTAGATCACCAGCGGAACGACATTACCCTCGCTCGCGCCGGACACGACGCGCCGCTACTGTATCAGCGACGATCGGAGACTGTTGCGCCAGTAAAATCGCCGGGCATGGTCGTCGGGATTGACAGCGGGAGCGTGTTTGATAGGCTTACTGTTGACTTCGCCGTCTCCCTCGAGCGCAATGATTGCCTCGTCCTCTACACCGACGGTGTGACCGAAGCGCTTAATACCGAAGGAGATGAATTCGGCGTCGACCGGCTGATGCAGTCGGTCCGCTCCAGCGCGAAAGATGGTGCCCAAGCGATTGTAAAGAAAATCATCCAAGAGGTGCGCGACTTTAGCGGCTCGGCACCTCAAAATGATGACATGACGTTGATTGCGATTCGCAAAACATGAAAAAAATTCCTGTTGCTGAACAAGACAAAGAAATGACGGAATCACGCCCGGAAAAACATACGCCTTTACCCAAAGCACCCGAGGGTAGACGCGAGGAATACGAGACGGAAGATCCAATGGCCGGCTTACAAGCCGATCTAGACCGGTTCCGCGATCTCGCGCTGCGCAGCCAGGCGGACTTTGAGAATTACAAAAAGCGCTGCGCGCGCGAAAAGGAAGAAGCAATCAAGTACGCCAACAACTCGTTACTCCAGCGATTGGTCGCAATTATCGATAATTTTGAGCTTGGTCTCGCAGCCGCGAAAGAGCAGGGACGACAATCCCCGATTTATTCCGGAATGGTTCTCGTCCAGAAACAACTGAACGATTTGCTCGCCGAAAATGGGCTGCAACCGATCGAAGCCGAAGGCAAACCATTCGATCCAAACCTGCACGAAGCAATCGCACACGAGCCGAGCGACGAAGCTCCCGAAGGGACCGTGCTGCGCCAGGTCAGTCGTGGTTATCGAATTAAAGACCGATTGCTTCGGCCTGCGAAAGTTGTGGTTTCCAGCGGGCCGGCAAAAAAGTGAGCCTGCTTGCTTGCTGCGCCTCCGAATCGCATAGGTCACGCACGACTTGTCGGCCACATGGCAACTGAGAAACGCGATTACTATGAAGTGCTGGGCGTTGGGCGAAGCGCCACCGATGAGGAGGTGAAACGCGCCTATCGGAAACTCGCGGTCAAGTTTCACCCTGACAAAAATCCGGACGACCCGCACGCAGAAGAAAAGTTCAAGGAGTTAGGTGAAGCGTACGATGTCCTCATGGATCCGGACAAGCGCGCGGCCTACGATCGCTTTGGTCACGCGGCGTTCGGTCCGGGCGGCGTCGGATTTGGACGCGGTGCTTTTCATGATCCGTTCGAGATTTTCCGCGAGGTTTTCGGCGGCGGCGGATTTGGCGCCGGAATCTTCGAGACGTTCTTCGGCGGTGGCGGTGACGCACGGACAGAAGATCGACGCCGCGGTTCAGATTTGCGCTATGACATGGAAATCAAACTGGAGGAAGCGGCTTTTGGAGTCGAAAAGCAGATTGAGATCTCGAAGCTGGACGCATGCGATAAATGCCAGGGTAGCGGCGCTGAACCAGGCTCGCGCAGGATCAGCTGTTCCACTTGCGGTGGCCGTGGTCAGGTCGTCAGTTCGCGTGGTTTTTTTCACATTTCGCAGACATGTCCCCGATGTCACGGAGCCGGTGAGATGATTGAAAAGCCGTGCCAGAAATGCCGCGGCGAGGGACGCATAGAAAAATTGAGCCGAATCAAGTTGCAAATTCCCCCTGGAATCAGTGAAGGCACCCGACTGCGATCATTAGGCAATGGCGAGGCCGGCATCGGTGGCGGTCCGCAAGGCGATCTTTACGTGGTCATTCACGTCAAGGAACACAAGATATTTCAGCGTGAAAGTGATGATCTGTATTGCGGGATGCCAATCCCATTTTCCGTTGCGGCCTTAGGCGGCGAGATTGATGTGCCGACTTTGGAAGGCAAAGCGCATCTCAAAGTGCCAGCGGGCACGCAAAGTGGACAAATTTTCAAACTGCGCGGGAAAGGTATCGTGAACGTCAACGGCCGCAGACATGGTGATTTGTTCGCGCGTCTCATTGTCGAAGTACCCTCGCACTTGAACGCGGAGCAGCGTCGCAAGCTCGAGGAATTTGCAGCGGTTTGCGGTGACGAAAACACTCCAATGCGCAAAAGTTTCTTCGAACGCGCGAAGGAATTCTTCAAGTAAGCGGCGGAGATTCCGTGGTTCGCAAAAGCGTCAAATTAATCGAATGCCCACGCGATGCCTGGCAGGGTCTCAACCGGCAGATCCCGACAGAACTGAAGGCGCGCTATCTCCGCGCGCTGATAACGGCTGGGTTCAAGCACATCGATGCTGTAAGTTTTGTTTCTCCTAAAGCCGTCCCGCAAATGGCCGATAGCGAGAACGTGCTGGAGCAAATCGATCGGCCTGACGACGTCGAAATCATCGGCATTGTGGTGAATGAGAAAGGCGCCGAGCGCGCCACAGCAGTAAAAGCAGTTACCACTCTGGGTTATCCTTGTTCCATCTCTGAGACCTTTCTGCGCAAAAATCAAAACCAGACACTCGAAGATTGCTACAAAGTGCTGGAATCGATAAAAAGCAAAGCTGACAACGCGAGGCTTGGCGTCGTTGCTTACATTTCGATGGCGTTCGGGAATCCATACGGCGATCCGTGGAATGCAGATGAGGTGTGCGAGGCAGTAGAGAAACTGGCCGCGATTGGTATCCGGTCCATTTCGCTGGCTGACACCGTTGGAGTTGCTGGCCCTGATCTGATTCAGAGCATGGTCCAGTCAGTGACGAAGCAACACGCCGATTATGACATCGGCGTGCATCTTCACAGCGCACCCGATACAGCCGCAGCAAAAGTGCTGGCAGCCTACGATGCGGGTTGCCGCCGTTTTGATTCTGCTATGGGCGGTCTTGGCGGATGTCCATTCGCGCAGGACGCGCTGGTCGGAAATATTCCCACCGAAAGCGTGCTCGCAGCTCTTCAAGCGCGAGGCATAGAGCTGCCGATAAGCGAATCACTAGACAGCGTGCTGGCGCTAAATTCCGAAATCGCCTCGAGCTACGCATAGGGAAATAAGTCCCGTAGCTTTCATGCATCGCTTCTACATCGCGCCGGAAACTTGGAACTCCGTTGCGCCGATGTTGAGCGCATCGGAAGCGCATCACGCGCGCGAAGTCCTGCGCATGAAAGCAGGGGAGAAGCTAGTTTTGTTCAATGGGCAAGGACGCGAAATTACCGCGGAAATTGTCGATCTTAGCGGCGACGAAATCAGACTGCGAAAATTGCACGAAGCTGAAACGCCGCCGCTGCAATGCCGGATTGTTCTCGGACAGGCCATTCCAAAAGGGAAAAACATGGAGCTGATCGTGCAAAAGGCAGTTGAGATCGGGGCAGCCGAAATTGCGCCGATCATTTCCGACCGCACCATTGTGCAGGTCGATTCCGAAAGCGCTGCGCAAAAACAGTCGAAATGGCGGCAGGTCGCGATTGAAGCAGCCAAGCAATGCGGTCAGAACTGGCTGCCGCGTGTGCACACGCCGAGAAAATTAGCAGAATTATTTTCTATGGCTTCGGAGGAATCATTCGATCTTCGGCTGATCGGATCGCTCCAGCCTGACGCGCAACACCTCAAGAAGATCCTGGCAGATTATTCGAGAGAGCATGAACACCTCCCTCGCAGCGTGCTGATGCTTATTGGGCCCGAAGGCGATTTTACGCCCGCAGAACTTTCGCTCGCGCGTCGCCATGGATGCCAGCCGATCACGCTCGGGCCAATCATCCTGCGAGTGGAAACAGCCGCAATCTATTGCCTGAGCATTCTCTCCTACGAATTACTGATTTAATCGCTGTGGACGACGGCTTGCTCAATCGGCGGTCGGTATCGCCAAAAGAAAAGCGGCGATCGCGAAGGCGCGATCGGTCCGAGCCGGACTGCATTAGCATGCCAAGCGCACGCGCTGCCAGATTTTTGGCCGATTAGTCAGCCACTGCCGCTTCAACGGCAGATTCGTCTGGAAGATTTGTTACAGGCGTCTGGTCCGGCGGCGCTGCTTGGATTGAAATGATTGTAAATTCAGGGCCGCCGTCCTCTTTGTTGAGTGAGAGTGTCTGGCCGACTTCACGACCGAGCAGCGCCTGTCCAATCGCCGTCTGATACGAAATGATGTGGCGATCGGGATCACCATCCCATGCGCCGAGAATTGTGTACGTTTCTTCGTCGTTTGCCTCGGCGCTGCGCAGTGTCACGATCGTACCGATGGACACGCGCGAGGTGTCGGGATTCTCAAACGAAGTGCCGCGCGCGTTATGCAGCATGTGTTCCAGCTCTGCCTTGCGTCGCATCAGGACGCTTTGCATTTGCTTCGCCGCTTTAAATTCAAAATTCTCGCTCAGATCGCCATACGACCTGGCGAGCGCGATCTCCCTGGTGTTCTCTGGAATTTTTGTTTTCACGAGTTCTTCGTATTCGGCTTTGCGTTTTTCCAAGCTGCTCCAGGAAACGATAAGGGGTGCAACCTTTTCCTGTGCTTGCGCGCCTGTGATCACGCTTTCCAGTTCTGGATAGACCTTCACGATCCGCGCCAATAAAGAACGTTTCGTCAACTCGTCGAACAGCGGGCTCAACTGCAGCTTCCGCATCGCATCGCGCGCGAGGCCGATATCTGCGTTTCTAAAGATCTCCCCAAGCAATTGCCGGTCTTCGACCAGGGCGCGCTGCAACTTGCTGGCCCGAGCGGGAGTGTTGTGCTGTTCCCGTTCCAGGGCAGAAAAAATTGCACTCAGTAAACCTGGCGTGATGAGCTCACTCCAGCTTTGCCGTTCACTACATAACCACGCGAGCATTTCGCTCGTGGCCGAATGTTCGCGAATGCTTCGCTCCAGCACTGTCCGAAGCTCGGCATGTTGGCCGCCTTCACTTAAGATGCGCGGAATTTGTGCGACCATGCGGCCGTGACTGCCTTGCATCCAATTTAAGGCGCGCTCCGTCCAGCGCGGACCGAGCGCCGATGGCAACGCCTGCAAGATTCTTTTCTCTTTTGCAGCCGGCAATTTCGGCAGGATTGATGTCAAACGGTTTTCTTCCTCGAGAATTAATTTCGAAAGGGTCAACCCGATATGGGTCGTATGCAGCGACGGGACGCCCGCAAGCAAATCGTCCCGCGCGATGATGAGCTCGAACGCGAGCTCAGGATGCATTTTCTGGTTGCGCGCAGCCGTGTTCTCGATGGCGACGATGATGTGTTGAAGCTGTTTCTCAGGCTCCTTGAATTGCTCGTGAGATTTTATGATCTGCTCGAAGGCCGCGATTTGTTGTTTAGGCTGTCGCGCTTTGTTGAAAGCAGCGATCAGCTCCTCAGCGTGCGATATGCCCTCGCCGCGAATTTGGATCGGGTCGGTTTTTTTTGCAGGCAACGAAAAAGCGCCGCTCGCCTTCAGTGCCTTCCTGGTTGATTCCCACCAGCGTTTCCATTCCGCCTCGTTGAAAACATCGCCGACTAGCCATTCGGCGATCTGCTGGGCGGTGGCTTTGCCGTCCAAACTTTCTACAATATTTCGGACCAGCGCGACCGGATTTTCTTTCGCCAAATTCTTAATTGCTGGCAGGTCCGTTGCCTTGCGCACAAGAAAATGCTCCGGTGCGAGGGGCGTAAGATTCTCCGCCGCGTATTGGACCTGCATGGCATGAGATTTTTTGCTGGAGAAATCGATTTCGATCTGATTGAGCAGCAGGTTCCATTCGCGCACGCGGCCGAATCCCCAACTTTTATGCAGACAAAATGTCCCCGGTCTTAGTTTTTCCAGTTGCTCCGCAGCTTTGGAAGTGAGCTTTCCCGATTCGACAAGCTTTTCTAACTCAGCGTCCATTTTTGGCAGGGGAGACAATATCACCTCATGGCAGATACGCCATAGCTCTCATGAGACGAATGGGACACGTGCAATTTACGATTGCCGCGCGCCTCGCGGCATGAAAACCTGCCCGCCGTGACGACGAGCATCTGGTTCTGGATTGCGTTTCACATCGGCGTCTTCATCGCGCTTGGAATCGACCTGTTCAGCTCCAAGCGCCGGGGTCGGGAATTAAGCATACGCGCTGCGCTTCATCGGACCGCGATCTGGGTCATTGTATCGCTTGGATTTAACGCCCTTGTCTGGCGAATCAAAGGACCACATCACGCGCTCGATTTTCTTACAGGGTATCTCATCGAGTATTCGCTGAGCATGGATAATATTTTCGTCTTTGTGTTGATTTTCGCGCATTTTCGCGTTCCTCCGCTCGCACAACGCCGCGTTTTGGTCTGGGGAATTATTGGAGCACTCGTCATGCGCGGGACTATGATCTGGTGCGGTATCGCGCTGGTGCAACGCTTTCACTTTGTTCTTTATCTTTTTGGTCTCTTCCTCCTCATCACAGCAGGGCGAATGTTTTTTAAGAAACATGCAGCGCGTGATTTCACAGAGGGCTGGGTGTTGCGGACATGCCGTCGGATCCTTCCGATTACGCGTGAATTCCATGACGAACATTTTCACGTGCGCGTCGATGGCCGATGGATGTTTACCCCGCTCGCTCTGACCATGATCGTGATCGAGGTTACGGACCTGATCTTTGCCGTCGATTCGATTCCCGCGATCTTCGCAATTACGCGCGACCCGTTCATTGTCTACACTTCCAATATCTGCGCGATTCTCGGCTTGCGGTCGCTATATTTTCTGCTGGCCGGTTTGATGGATCGTTTCATTTACTTGCGAACAGGCCTCGCATTCGTGCTCACCTTTGTCGGGATCAAAATGATTGTCGCGGATTATTTCCCCGTGCCGAGGAGCCTTTCACTCGGGATCATCGTACTCATTCTCGCAGTCACCATAGGTATTTCGATGATGAAGACGCAGAACCATGCTGCAGCCGAAAGCCAAAAATAAAGTGTTGCTTTCGCTGTTTGGAATTATTTAACTGATTTTTGAACGCCTATGAAAACCATCCTTTCCCTCGCAGCGGTCGCTGGCCTTGCCAGCGGAGCCTTGGCCGATATTCAAGATCCGCCTTCAAACGATTATGGCCCAACGCGCAAGCTCGGTCGTGGTCTTTCGAATTTTGTCTGGGCTCCGACTGACTTTTTTGTGACGGTTAATCAGGTCAACCAAACAGAAGGTAATTCCGCGGGGGCTAGTTATGGTGTTGTACGCGGCCTGGGACGCTCAGCGACACGACACGTTGCTGGTTTAATCGAGATTTTGACATTTCCGTTTCCAATTTGGCGGGGAAGCTATTACCCCATTCTGCCGCCGGATATTCCATACATTCACGCCGGCTATCCGGAATTTCCGCCTGAGGTCGGTAACGAGTCGAAATATCCGTACGTCCGCGATTCCCATCAAGATTTCAATTAATGTTCGCTTCTGTCGAGCTTGCAGTATTGTTCTAGAAAATTCCGAACGCGCCCGCGGGTGTGAGGTGACCGCAATTGTCTAGTCGCTGGCGAGGCAGAATCAGCCGTATTGACGCAGTGTAACGCCAGCGTAAACATGGAAGACACGTAAAGGCGGTTGGGCGATGCAATCGCGACGTTTTTCCGGGCTGCCGCTCATCGGCATCTTAGCGGTCATCTATTTTATAGTCGGGAAATTCGGTTTAATGCTGGCGTCATTGCACGCGAGTGCATCGCCGGTGTGGCCGTGCGCGGGAATCGCGCTGGCCGCAATACTCTTGTTCGGTTATCGCGTATGGCCAGCCATCTTTGTTGGTGCGTTTCTGGTGAACGTTACGACCGCGGGAAATGTGCCCACATCGTTTGCCATCGCCATCGGCAACACGCTGGAGGCGCTGGCCGGCGCATGGCTCGTGAATCAATTCGCTGGCGGCAAAGAATTCTGTGATCGTCCCCAAGGCGTCTTCAAATTCGCGGTTGCAGCGGCGATTAGCACCATCATCAGCCCTGCTTTCGGTGTGACCGGTCTTGCCCTCGCCGGCTTTGCGAATTGGACAAACTACGGCGCGATCTGGCTGACATGGTGGCTCGGCGATGCAACGGGCGATCTTGTTTTCACTCCGCTTGTTCTTCTCTGGACCGGTGCCTCAAAACGACGTTGGAATAAAAAGGAAGCTGCGGAAGTCGGCACGCTCCTCCTGTTGCTGGTGCTGCTGAGCGGTATCGTCTTTGGCGGGTGGCTCGAAATTTCGTCTCGGAATTATCCGATCGCTTTTATTTGTGGACCCATTGTGATTTGGATGGCCTTTCGCTTCACTCAACGCGAGACGGCCACGGGGATTTTCATCCTGTCCGCGATCGCGGTGTGGGGAACGCTGCGTGGCTTCGGGCCATTCGTTGGAGAAACGGAAAATCAGTCGCTGCTCGCCCTGCAATCGTGGACAGCGGTGCTGGCAATTACCGCGCTGGCGCTTTCCGCCGGTATGGCCGAGCGGCGGCGCATTGAGGAAGAGCTTCAGCAGCAAAAGTCGATCGTGGAAACCGCTAATCGCACCAAAGATCATTTCATGGCCATGCTTTCGCACGAACTACGGACGCCGCTCACCCCGGTCATTTCCGCATTGGAATCGCTTGAGAC
>Ga0222622_10000051_pt1 | contig 44115 bp, 62 predicted proteins | sample PLM2_5_b1metaG_FD_177335 | JGI IMG/M metagenome (GOLD analysis project Ga0222622, IMG submission 177335) | Groundwater sediment microbial communities from an aquifer in East River, Colorado, USA - PLM2_5_b1 | ecosystem: Environmental > Terrestrial > Soil > Riparian zone | place: USA: East...
AAAAAGAAGAAAAAAAAAATTCATTGGACGGGGCAGGCAATTTAGTTCCGAACCCGAGAGAAATTATCCGCAAGCATTATCAAGAAATGCAGAAGAAAAGTATGGCGACTCGGCTGAAGAACGATCCCCTCACCTTTCACAAGATGGTGGCTAGGCGGGAGGAGTTGCGGGGCAGGCGGGGCAAGCCCGTCCGTTCCAAGAAATTCGGTTCCGAGACCGGGGCGGTTTTGGAATAGGACGGGGCAGGAAAATATGGTAAGATAAAAGTGTTCAAATTGGAGGCGTGGCAGAGAGGTCTAATGCTCCGATCTTATAAATCGGCAAACCTTCCATAGGTTTCAGGGGTTCAAATCCCCTCGCCTCCGTAACTTGACATTCTTTTTTTACGGGTATATACTTATAGTACCTATGGAAGGTTGGCATTAAATTGCTCAGCCAAAATAACGTTAGCAGAAAGTCCCCTTTTGGGGATTTTTTGTTTAACGTTTTTTTCTAGCCGTTCTTTTAGTTTGAGAGCACGATCAGCACTTTTGCATCGTCATCATCCGGATGGACTTCCGGCTCCACTCTGTCCAGAGCAATTTTGATCGCTCCGTTTCGAGCATGCCGGTCCACTTTCTCCTCGCTGTCTTGCCGGATGTTGTCCACCAAAAATTCCGCCAGCTCTCCCATTCCCATTTTATCCAGAAAATAATCTTTGAAGTGTTCTTCGAGTGCCTGGTAGGGCTTTGTACGCTCTATTACCCGGTTAGTAGGACTGTAGCCGGCGTCGATCGCCGCTTGCCTTTTCGAGACGCCTCGCTGCACCGCCAGGAAGTACTTCCCTACTTTGGTGTTGAGTGGCGGTATTTTACTTTTTTTTGATATCGGTTGTATTCCCATTTTCTAGTTGTTCAATTATCTGCCCGGCGATCATCGAATGCAGCCAGGCCCGGTCCGAAGTGGCGACTTTGTTCACTTCCCCTTTTAAAAAAACCACATCTTCGGCTTTTAATTCCACTGTCTCTTCGGTGGCGAATTTTTTGCCCAACTGCCAGGCCAAACTGGGGTTAGCAGTGATGCCGGAGAGGATATTGGCTAAAATGACTCCCACCGTGATAGGAATATTATTTTCCTTCAAATCTTCGCCTTTTAAGTTTTTCAAAACTACTTTTGTATTTATGGTCATTTTGTGTCCTCCGCCAGTTGGCAGATGTAGCTTTTTAGCGGAGGAGGATTTTCGTATTATACCACATCAGTTTTCGTGCTCCTGTATTTCTTAAGGTCTATCATTTTATTAAGATTTTTTTCCCACCCGCGAAATTTTATTTCTCTTTTCATTTTATCTCTTTATTAAGAACGGATTTAACTTTTGCTAATCTATCTACTAATCGGTAAAACTCTTTGTCTGTTACTTTTTCAGTGCTTTCCCATTTTTCTAATTCTTCTATCAGAATACGAGAAATTTTTACTCTCGGCGCTTCTGCAAATCTTTTTGGTAATTTCTTCATTTTATCTTGTAATAATCCTTTTAACAGTTTCTAATACCGCATTAACTAATTTCTTTTCGTCATAAGTTCTGGCTTCCCAACTATCCATTCCTTTGCCGAAGATACTATCCGTTTTCAACTTGTCTATTTCTTGAAGCAAATACTTTTTTTGAGTGTCAAGGAAAGCTATTTTTTCAATTTCTTCTTCCATTTTACTTATTGATGGTTTCATAAATCTATTTTAAATTAGTCTATTACTTTTTTTGCTAAATTAAGCCGAATTTCTTGTATTATTTTATTCATTCCGCTATCGGAAAGCAGTTCCTCTTTAATGTCCGCATATAATTCAACGGCAAGTTTATCGGCGACCATTTTTGAAATATTAGTAAGGACATCGTAAGATTTCAAATCTGACTCTATCAATTCGGCTAAAAATTTTACTTGAGTTATATCATTCACACCTTCTGCACCCTTACTCCTTTTAATTTCAAAATTTAGTATTTTCATATAATTTCATTTTACTGTGTCCCTCCGCACTTTGTCCGTCCGTAGCCTTTGGCGAAGGAGGAGCTTTAGCGGAGGGGGAAAAATATAGCCTCAATATCTTTTATTAATTGCTCATAATCCATCCCGCAATTTTTGCAAAAATACCTGTCATCCTTGTCTTGCAAATCTTTGTGAACTTCTAATAAGGCGGATTTTAGTTTCTCCCATGAGGTTCTATCTATTTCTTCTATGTTTTCAATAACTATTTTATCTTTCATAACAATTTCTTGTAATGTTCAAGTTTTTCAAAGCCAATTTCCCCCTCCAGACTGCATGCCTTTCAGAAGCAGCGTGGCCCACAAAGCCCCCCACCAGCCGAAGGCCAAAATTAGAACCGCATATACCCCGAGTGTAAGCGCCACATCTTTCCACAAAATAGCATTTTTAAAAGCTCGCCACTGAACCCTTAGATACTCCTTCGATGCCTCCCTCGCGCAAGATCCGGATGAGCATTCTTGACATTTTCCATTAAAGTTGTGGGCCATTATCTCTGCTTCCCAATAAGTCTTGGATGTCCTCGAGACCCGCTTCCTTGACGATATAGGTTATTTGCGCCCGGCGTTTCTGGTCATTGTAAATTATCGCCTTCAAAGTGCCTTCTTTTTTTATCGTCAACACGCCCTCCATAGAATTTTCCATTAGTTAATTATACATACTTTTTCAGCTCGCGTCTCAGATTGATAATTTCCGCGGCCCAATCCATTTTATAAGTCTTATGCGCGCTACGAAATTCTTCCGCTTTGTCCCACAACTTAACTCTTTCTTTCGGGAGAATTTTCCTAACTAATTTTTCATATTCTTTTTCGTGATAGTGCTTCCATCCGTGGCAGCTGCGACAGACGCAGACGATCAGCCGAGTATCAGCGAAGGTGGCGGAGTTGGCGCGGCTTACCAGGTGATCTGCTTGCAAAACCGGATCGGCGCACAGGCGAATCGATCGCAAGATGCAATTTCCGTCTCTCGCTATGACAATAGCCCGGACCAGCTCTTGAATGTCACTTTTGAGCTCTGCAGTGCTAGAAACCCCCTTAACGCGCAATTTGCCCCGTCTCATAGTTTTCGTCCCTCTTCTTCCCCAAACTTCGTTTCATGGCTATAAATCGCTTTACGGGGCATTTTGCCCCTCACAGAGGGTTTTAAAACCCGACCTAGCCCGGAAAAGGGTCCGCTTCCTCTTCCGGATATTCGATCTCCGGAAGATCCTCGGATTCCACCGGTTTAGATTTCCCGGGTTTAGTCAGCTCTCCGTATTCGTCGAGCTGCCAGCCGGCGGTCACGAAGTAAGCGATGATGACTTTTTTTCCGCCGATCACCGCCTTGTGCAAAAGACAGCGGACTTTCTTGCCGACCCAATTCTCTGAGTCCTGTCCGAACTCATCGTAGAGCACATTCAAAGTCGGCTGGTTAAAAGAAGTTTTTTTCTCACCGTTCCGGGTGCGGATTTTAAAATTAAATTGCTCTCCGCCGTAGTTGCTCGGTTCCAAAGTTCCCGCGTCAAGAATTGTAACGATGTCCAGATTTTTTAGATCGGGCTCGAACTTCGCGCCGTCGTATTCGTAAGGCATCTTTCTCGCATACGGAATTCCGCCGCCAGTTTTTTTTGTTATCAGCATTTAGAGTTTTATTATCTCTGATAATTTCTCATCCACCTGTTTTAGAAATTCTTCCTGCGTCTCCCGGGCCTTTTGGATCTCCGCTTCGATGCTGGTCCGCTCGATCGGAATTATGTGAATGGGATGCTCCGGTATCTCCGGATTATAACCCACGAAATAGCGCTTCATAAGTTTCGGATTCACCACGAAGGCCTGCACCACCTGCCAGAAATATTCCTCCGGGATTTTATCGGCGAGCCACATGGCCACATAATTCTTCCCTCCCGGGCACTTCACTTCCAAATCCTCCGTTTCGGAAATAATTCCATCCGGGGAGTAGGCGATGAATTCATTCTCGTCGCTCTCGCACAGTCCGGCGCGCGTGACGGAGAGTCCGGTCTCGAACTCGAAGGCGGCGATCGCCTCTTCTTCCAGTCGCAGTCCCCTCTCCCTAGCATTCTCGTACTCGTCATCCTCCACTCCCAAGCTCAAACGCTCCGCGATCGTTTCGTACATCGCCGATTGCCGGGTCTTCGGATTCATAATGCTTCGAAGAGAAGTTCCGGTGATCTTCCCTTTGCGCAACTGTTTCCAGACATCGCTCCTCTGAGTTACTTCATGCGTTTTCATGTGCTTGTGCAACCTCTTTAATTTCCGTAATTTCTGAAATCTCTGAAACTTCTGAAACCTTTTCTTTTTTCATCGGCGGAAAATTAAATTCATACTTCAAATCGTTCACCACTTTTCTCACCTGGTAGTCGTGCCTTTCATCTTCCGAGAGGCTTCGCCAAGCCGCTTTAAGCTCTTCGATATTCTTCGCCTTCTTCAATTTCTCAATCGACTCATCCTTGTCGTAGAGCACTCCGACTTTGGCAATCACCTTCTCGTAATATTTTCGGTGTTCTTCCAGAAAATAGTCGCGGGATTTTTCGAAAGCCTTTTTGGTGAATCTTGTTTTCGGAAAAAGTTTCGTCAGTTCCATCGCGCAGTTGGTCGCGGAAAAAAAAGCGATCGACAAATTCTTTCGGTATTGAGCATTCTTGAGAAGAGTTTCCTCCATACCCAAATAATAACACGGCTAATCTTCTTCCGGTAGAGGATTCATTATGTCAAACAATTCTCCGGCCACGTGCATCACCACCTCGTCTCGCTCCGTCACTCTTTTATTTTTCAAAGAACTGGCTATGTATCTATTACGCCTCGCTTCTCTCATCTTTAGGCTTTCTCTTTTTTTCATTTCATCTATTTATTTTTATTCCCCCACTAAAGATAATATTTCTTTCAGCGTTCTTGCCGCCGCTTTAAGATAGGTTATGTCAGAATCGGTCATCGCCACATTTTTTAACTTCAGAAACATTTTCCCGTAGCTAGTTATATGCGCGGCGGAGAATACCGCATTACGCAGCGAAGCTGCTCCCTGCGCCTTGCTGCCGATGTATTGCTCGTCGAGATCGATCGACTCTCCGTGGTCGAGAAACTTGTCAATCAATTTCGGTTCGCTGCGAAAGGAATCCTTTAGCCGAGTGTAGTCTCCGCGCTTGATTCCGATTTCCCCCCTGTTTATTTTTTCCACCAATATTTTCTCCATCTTTCCTTCCTGTGCCCTGGTAAATGGTTCATCCAGTACTTTCTCTTTGATGGCGCGAGTCGCAAGTTTCAATTCCTTGATGTGCTCCGCATTTTCCAGAGAAATTTGATAACTTAAAAACTTTTCTTTGTTTTGAAGTTCGGCAAAAGCCAGATAGGTTCGCATTTGTCTTTCACCGATAGAAAGTATTTCGCAAACTTCCCTGACTCCCTTGCCGGAAGTTTTGGAAATTTCCAGAATTGCCATTGCTTTCTCCGTCGCCGACCAGCTTTCGTGCTGCTCTTGGATATGGAATTGCTCCACCATCCTCTCGAAATCTCCCTTGGCGATCACGATCACGACCGGCACCTCTTTTAATTTCAGATCGCTCGCCGCCCGATAGCGCCTCTCGCCATCGATCAGAAGATACCCGTTCTTGTCCCTCTGCACCACTAGAGGCTGAATGATGCCGTGCTTCTTGATGGAATCTTTTAGTGATGCCATCTTCTCCACTTGGAAATATTTTCGCGGCTGATGTTTGTCCGGAATTATTTCCGATAATTTCAAGGTGGTCATATTTTTATTTTATTTATAGCGGGTGGGTCCCGCTAAGAGGGATGAAATATTGGTAAATTTTGAATACCGAATACAATTTAAAATTTCTAGCTTTATATTTTTCCCGTTTCCCGTTTCACATTTAGGTGTTAAGTTTTTCGGATTTTAACCGATGATATTCTTTCAATAAGAATATTTGCAACCAAGCAAATAATGTTGATGGAAACGAAACTGGCCAGTTTCTGCGTGATTGAGGCTCACGTCCAGGCCTTATACCTCCCGTCCCTATTAGCAGGACTCACCCGCCATTATTTTTAAGTTATCGGATTTTCCTTTTCCGTAAAGTCGACCTCGAACTCCCAGTTCGCTTTCTGTACGGCCGCATCCAATTTTCGGAGAGCTGATGCAAACTTGTCGTATTCCTTGGTCACCTCAGAGAGAGTGATTTTAGGAATTTGGAATGAAACCTCGTCGATCTGCTCACTCACATTTTTACGGACAGTTTTTATCTCAAACATCCCGCCTTCACCCAGATGTTTGATCGGCTCCAGTTGTTTCACTTTAGCCTCGAGTTGTTTTCGCAGTAATAACGCTTGTGCAATTTTCATAATTATTTCCCCCCATCAATTTTATCTTGTAATAGGTTCCGGACTATTTCGGCCTCCGAAATTTCCAGTTCCTTCGACTTTCTCTTCACCCAAGCCATTTGCTCCTTAGTCACTTGCCAGGCCGTTCGCACCAGCCCCATTTTCTTCATTGTTACCACTTTATTGCACGCTGTTAAAAATAATAAAATCGACCCAGTCATTATATACCTGTGTCTACATAGATGTCAATGGAGGTGTGAATAACCATTTTCCTTGGGGAATTTCTTCCCGCATTTTTAGTTCGGATTTTGAGTTCGCATTTTTTTAAAAAAATTCTCTTTATTATTATTATACTTCTTGTATTCTTGTACTTCTTATACTTCTTATACTTCTTGTTTGTGTTATGTTGTGGTTATGTTGTGGTTATGTTGTGGTTATGTTGTGGTTATTTCTTCCTGTGGATAGTGGGGACAAGTTGATAATTTTTCCAATTAAGTATTGTAATTAAACGGAATTTTGAATTCGTCTTTTGTTCAATCTGATGTTCCATTTCGAAGAACTTTAGAATTTTCTGAACAGTATTTTGGTTTATTCTCGTTTCCATACTAAGCTTTCTACGCCCTGTAACGAACTGTCCCTCCCTCACGATGATTGTTTTATCGTTCCATAAAAATTCCTCCGGCGCATGATTTACGGAGAGCAGAAGATGCACCCAGAGATGAACGTACCGAGAATTTTTATAGAATCCTTTTTTTTTAAATTTCCTATGAAGTTTTACCCACCCTTCTTTATCCATGCAATAAAAAAACCCCATTGCAAAGTGGAGGCCGAAACAGCTAGCAAATAACTGTTGGAGGTTTCCCCCCACTCCACTTAGCGATAGAGTTTTTAGTTTGCTATTCTTTCGACGAATATATTATATAAAAAATCGAAAAAATCAATCGTGGGGAAAACCCGAAGGATCCGGATCATCCGTCTTTTCCTTGAGAATCCCCAAGCCTTCGAGCTCGGCCCGGAGTTGAGTAAATTTGTTTGTATGTTCACCCTCGGGTTCTTCTCCCGCATCTGCATTGTGCATCTCAGATTTTTCTAATGAAAAATCACTCATCTTACTTATCTTACTTATCTTACTATCCTCGAGAACTCCTAGAGGTCTCTTAGAGTTCTCTTGGAGTTCTCTAAGAGCTGATTTTTCTATGTTTTTTAGCTCTGAGAGTTCTCTGAGAGCTCTCTTAGAGTTCTTCTGGAGTTCTCTTAGAGTTTCCTTAGAGCGCACTAAAGGGTCATCTTTTTTGAAATATTTTTTGTCCTGTAGCACCAGAAGGCTTTTCTCTTTTTGATATTCAGTTGCCTTAAACCAGCGTTTATCAAGCCAGTTATTTTTATTCCAATCGGTGATTACAATTACGCCTTGTCCGCAGTGGATAATGTAACCTTTATTTTCCAGTTCAGTTAAATCTTCCTTGAAAATTTTATAAGTATTCAAGATACCCCGAGGGAAAATAAAACCCTCATCATCGGCAAACATACCCAGTAAAAAATATGCCGCAATATTGGAGGGGGAGAGATCCATGAAGTCATAGGTCTCTATTATATTTCTGTCGAACATTCGTTTCGATGCCAATTTATTTTGCTTCCTTAGTTATGCTTTATAATTTAAAACGCAAAAACCACCCAAAAAGGGTGGCGTTTACGTTGTTCCTCACAACAACAAAAAAACTCAGGTAAAAATTCTTTTGTTGTTGTTCGTTGTGAGGGAAACACTTCAAAATTATACTATAAATTTTTCTCTGTCAAAAATTATCTGTTGATAACTTAAACCAAAAGGCCGACTTTCGCGTCGGCCTTTGAAATACAAATTTGTATGGCATATCCCACAAGAGGGGAGTAGCATCTCTACTATATCACATCCTATAAAAAACGTAAAGCCCCTATGACAGGGGCTCTGCGTCGCGAGTCTACCTGGAGCCGTCTCCAGAAAAGTGGCAGTTAAAAATATAAACTTCTGCCACACTGAGTGAAATTAACAAACCGCTCAGCCCATTCATTATAGTACACAAATAGGTGAGAAGCTACGGAACTTCTCACCTAGAACTCACTTCTTTGATTTTTTTTCCGGCTTAGGATCAATAAAGATAGCCGTCAGGTCGTAAGTCATCTCCTGCTTACACATTTTGCAAACCGCGTGCAGGATAATTTTCCTCTCCTCAAATTGTATAAAGAACGCCAGCTCGCGGCAGATACTGCACTCGTACTTAATCTTCGCCATTTGTACCTCCTCTCGATATTTTAAAATAAAAGAACTCCGTCGGGAGTTCTTTTATGCATGGTTGCATCAATTATATCAATATCATTATTCCGATGCTACAGTCGCCTTCACGCCGGAATATAATCCCGCCGCCGAGAGACCGACCACTATGCCTTCTATTACCATCATTCCGGAAAACATGAAACCGCTAGCAGAATATACCCCGAGGATGCCAAGAAGAATGGCAAGAGTGGGAATATAGTTTGTAGAGACTCCCGTGAGCTTCACTGCTTGAACGACGCCCACTACCACCGGAACGAGAATCATAAACGTTGTAGAAATTTCCATAAATATAATTAAATTATTATAATGACGACCTTAAATTAGCAGATTTAAAACCGCCCGGGTACGGGGACCGGCTATGCCATCTGCTACCAAATTATATTTTGTCTGGAAGGTTTTCACCGCCAGTAGTGTTTTCGGACCGAAGGAACCGTCCACCAATAAACCGCTGTCCAATTCCTTATTTAGAAGCTGCTGCAACTTTTTAATAGCATCTCCTTTAGTTCCTAGTCTCATCGTCTGCGTAAATTTAAAAGGAGGAACGGGAATCTCCGGAGTGAAGAAAATGCCTCCCGAGGCGCGTTTAGATAGAAATTCTTCCGTTAATAATCTCTGTCCCTTTCTATCCATCGTAGTGTTATGCCCCGTAGAATCCTCTACCAGCACGACTTTTTTACCCCCATGAATGAAGTAATCGATAGCGCATACCATGTGACCAAAATCATAATCGGAATCGTCCTTGCCGTTATAGGTAGGAATCGGCGCAGTCCATTCACTTTTATAACAATGCAGAGTTATCATGCAATGCTTTCTTGTTTCAATGGCCTCGGCCACCTCTTCAATGATTTTAGGATTCACAAAAAAATACCCGCCGATCTTCAAAAGAGTGTCCGCTGTCACCAGTGAGTCCATTTTTAGTTCATTGATATTTTGCGAGACATCTTCTTTCTCCAGGCAAGTGCCGAAATTTTTCAATACATAGCCGATATTTGCCAGATACATTCCGCCTTCCGGAAAATTACTTCTTCTCCTATAGGGTGGATGAGCAGACAGAACTTGGAATAAAAATGTTTCCATTGCCTTGGCCCCGCTTTGCCCCACACAAGAGAGGGAACCGTCCTGATATCTCGGAATATATTTCTTCCATTGTTCTTTTGGTTTTTCCGCCCAGGTAACCAGTAATGCATCTTCCGTTTGCAGATGATAGTCCTTCGCTTTTTCTTCTAGCGGTCGGGGGTCTTTAGCTAAACCATCCCTGAAGATTTTATCCAATTATTTGATTTTAATCTGATAATTATTGAGTGTCTGTTTGATGTTAGAAATATCGTTCTGAATAGTAGCGATACTGACATTGATTTGATTTATCTGTGTGCTGGTTATTTCCAAAGTTTGAAGATCTTTTTCTAAGCTTGTAATACGGTTGGCAACATTGTTCCATGTCCAAACAATAGTTGCGAAGAAAACTATCAGAAACCAATTATCCCGTAAAGTTTGTAATAAGTCAGTCATAATCTTGTTTATCTTCCATATTTTTGCGTTCCTGTTTACGCATTAACGCATACCTTTTTCCAAGGCCATGAACACGAACGCAAATATACGAAAACTAAGCGGAAAACCAGTCCTTTACGAGTTCTTCGTTATCTGACGGAGGCGGTAAGTCAATCTCGACTGCCTCTGCTTTAGCAGCTGCGTCAAAAGCGGCGTCTGCCTTATCGTACGTTCCCAATAGCTCTGCTAAAAGAGCGTCAGCAACTGTGCCATCAGTAACATGCTTTCTAACCACGCTTTCGGTATATGCGCGTCGAAACGAATTTTGAGCGGTAATTCCCGAAAGTACGTTGGCTATGTTTTCTTGAAGTTCACTTACTGTAATTTCTTCTGCCATATCTTTATCATTATCTGAATCTAAGTCGAAATTAGAATCAGAATCTTTAACTCCTAATAATCCCACACCCTCGACTCCAGGATGTTTTTTCTTTGGTTTCTTTGTCTTTTTTACTTTCTTTTTCGGCATAATTTAGTATACCAAAAAATTAAATTCCTACCCAAGCCGCCCCGTTGTAAAACACCACACAATTCACCGCTCCTCCGCCGGTAGGAGCAACGCCTTTGGCGGCGACTGCCGTCAGTTGATCAGTAACAAAAGCTATATCTCCCAGAACTCCCACAGGTAACGATGCCACTGCATAGCCCTTTAATCTTAAGGTAGCCGCCGCTCCGCTTAAAACAAACTTACCTGTCTGGCTGATTGAAGCGAGAACACCAGCGCTACTTTTGAACTGCGCAATATCGCCGGTCGAAGAAGCATGGGTCTGCTGAAGAATAACAGCCGGATTAGCATCAGCGACGTTACGAGAAATAATTGTGCCTGCCGCCGCAACATTGACATAGGCATTACCTAAACTGGATGCGTTGGCCATCCCGTTAGGGGTGAAGATCGTCCCCCCGCTAGTTACAGTGAATTTAGTTGAACCATTTAGGAGGAAGGCCAAAAAATTACCGGTGAAAGCGGTTAAAGCATTCACCCCCCAATAAGTACCACCCGCACTTAAAGCTGCCCAGCCGGAATAAGGAGTTGCACCAATATAGAAAAGAGGCTGGGTATTAGTGGAAGCGGAAGCATCGGTGTTTATAATGGCGCTTGGGACCGTAAGCACTCCAACATCATCAATAGTGCCAAGAGAGTTCTGAATAAGTTTTCCTGTCGCGCCGTCAAATCTGGCTAGAGCGTTATCTGTTGAGGAGCTTGGGCCAGATACATCGCCATTGCCTGTTTGAAACAAATGCGAAGCAGAAGCAAATCTAAGAGGAATGATGGCGAAGTTCTCGGCAGAAACAGTCGCCCAAGTTCCCGCCAGAGGTTCAACTGCTACACCACGTTTAATATCAAAAGTCCACGCACCGGTGGGGTTTTCGTTGTAGTTGTAAGCCCAACCTGATACTTCATTGAGATAAGCATTCGGGCCGATTGCTGGCAGGTCGCCAAATACTTGGTATAACGTTACCGCCATTGTCCAATGCCCGTTTTCCCTAAAGATACTTCGGGGAGCAACGCTCCATGAATAAGCTGAACGTAGGGCGGCGCTATTAGCGGTCGTAAAGTTAGCGTTAGCTACATCTCTTAAAGTAATTTGCGTAGCGCTGTCAATGCTGGCTATCCGGCTCAGCATCGGTGTGCTGTCACTGTCGGCGATGTAAACATATTCATTGGCTTCAAAGACAGAAGTATCGGCTACGGTCACGACAGCTGAAGCGCTTAATGTGTTAGCCGTTAAATTCTGAACTTTGGTCGGAAGTCCGGTGAGAATTTGTCCTTGCTTGGTGTAGGTTCCTTCCGGGTTGGTGAAAGTTGCCAGACCAGTGGAAAAACTATATCGTCCCGCAACCGTAGTTGCCGCTCCATAAAACAGATAGTAAGTTGAACCCACTTTCTTGACATCGCCGGTCTGCAGAACGGTATCATCGAATTGTCCGATCGTTCCGACTGTTAAAACTTGCCCGAACTTAGTCCAAGTTATCCCATCCGCCGAAGTTGCATAAGCCAGATTCTCAACGTCCGAGCTGTTGCGTCCCGCGTACCACATCTTCCAACGCTTTGCAGGATTGACTTCGTCCGCTTCATAAACAACTGTGGGAAACATAGCTCGGCGTTCATCCACCGAACCGGCAGTACCATTAGCGATTATCGGATTGCCTGAATATTTGGTAAATGTCCGGCCATAATCCTTAGAAATTGCCAAACCTATTTGAAAACGATCTGTAGAGGAACGCCAACCGGCGTAATAGAGATAGATAATATTATTGACCACGACAACCCAGGGATCTTTTACAACATTCGCTTCCCAAGTGGCAGGTACTGGTGCTAGAAAAGGATTATTACCATCCGCTATCCAATCCACCCCGTCAATGGAAAAAGCTTGACCTATACTGTAAGCATTACCGGCGGCGCCCCCATTATAAAAGGCCTGGTAACCGGGACGGATGTTTCCGGAAACCTGTTCCTGCGTAACCGCTATTTCTTTAGTTGAAAGTAGATTAGTGACAGTAATATTGTGAAAAGTCTGATCACTGCTCGGCGCTTCCGCGATACGCAATTCATCGATTTGCCCCTGCAGACCCATAGCTAATTTGCGGAAGTCCGGCATCCCGTATGTATTGATATTATGTTCAAAGTTTTTGCCGAAGTCCGTGGACCATTCTTTTCTTAGTTCTTCCCGGAATGTTTTCAAATCCGGCGGTTCGGTAACCGTAATTCTCTCCAGGCGATCATTTAAAGATCCGATCTCTGCCATTATAGGAGAGGGATCGTACTCTACTCGCTCCGTGGTATGCATCGTTTCCTTAATTATCTGCGGAGGACTTTCTAATTTTATTTCTTTGACGATCTTATTTATTACCTGCGGCGCTGTGATATATTTTTTAGCTACCGCATGCGCTATCTCTACCGCTTCTTCTTTTGTAACCCAAACTTTTTTTACTTCCTCGAGCGTGCTTTTCAATTCTTCAAAGCTCGGCCTCTCGCCGCGGCGTACCACTTCGGCCTCCGCCTTAGCCGCGCGATACTCTTCCGGCGTGTAGCCGAACTTTTTCAGGATTGCCTCCCGCGCCTTATCCACCATCAGGTCGTATTCCACACTGGTTATGCTCACTCCCTCCTTCAGCGCTTCGAGTTCCAGCTCCGCGTACGCGCGGTTTAAGATTTTGTATATTTTTTTTAATTCCTTCTGAGTCATTGATTTATTATTGTGTCTGTGCTAGTGTTGATATATGGATAAAATTATCGGGTTTGGATTGTTGGTTGTATTTATGTTTGGACTATATTTCGTAGGGACTTTGTTCCGTACTGATCCGTCTCCCCGCGGAGTTCCCGATGATATGGTTGGTAATTGCACAATGTACGGTGATTGTTACTAATTTTTTTCATATACGGTCTGGAATCTATTAAGTCCTCCTCGCTTGATTAGCAAATCCTCGAGCTCTCTTCGCTGTTTCGTTTCTTTGATGCTTCGGTCTACTTCGAGGTCTTGCTGGATTGGTTTTAGCCCTGTAGTTAATTTTACAGCCTTCACAAATCCTTTCATGTCTCCGCCGAATATCTGATCGAGGTAGGACACTCCACGGCTGGTAAATAGCGAGCGAGCTATCAAGAGTTTCACCGGATCCGCCACATATTCCGTTCTCTCTCCCACCTTAACCAGTTTTCCGTTCCCGCCTTTCTTCAATATATCTTTTTTCACTGGAGTGATTTCGAGTAAGTCTTTTAGTATTTGTGGAGCCATTTTATATTCATTCGCGTTATAGACATCTTTCAAATCCCTCTGGCGAAAAGACTCTTTGCCAATTCCGATTTCGATTGGAGTCTTCAGCAGGGGATTCATCTGGCTGATACCTCGCAGTATTGGATTGCTGCCAAAGAGTTGCGCAAAGGTTTCGATCGGCGTGCCGAAGGATTGGATATATTGTTTCAGTCCTTCTGGGGTATCTTTCAATTTTATGCCTAGAGATTCTTGTAGGAAAGCAGGGAGAACTTTTTTCTCTTCATCTGTTAATTGGTCTCCCATATTAGAGAAGAAGGATAACACTTGGTTTATCCTTTGAGGATTTTCTCCGAGCGTAGCCAGTTGCAGCCCGATGTTTTTTCGAGTAAAAGAGTAGAAGGGGACGATGCGACGCATTATCTGAGATTCAAACCGAGTCAAAGCACGATAGTCGAAACCGGCTTTCTCCGCGAGCAAGAGTGCTTGCGGAATAGAATATCCCTGTCCAAGTGCGGTCACATAAGCGGTTGCTTTCTGGCTATGTTCAATGAATTGTCCGGTTGCTCGTGCAAGCTTAAACGGTATTCCCTCTTGTCCCAGACCTGCGGTCTTCAATGTCGTCAATGCTCTCGTTTTTGAAAATATACTTGCCGCGCTTTTGATGTCCGTTCCGGCTTTCAGCGCCGTGTCGAATTCCGCGTTATAGAAAGTATCTCCAGAGAATCTGTCTACAAATGGTCTCATCACATTTTTGAATTTCATTGTCTTCCCACCGAGAGTTATGGTTTCACCCGGTATCTTCGCACCTTTCCCCATCAGGTATGCTATCTTCTGTCCGATGTTTATATTCTTCGGATTCAGCGCTTCCACGCCGAGAGTTTCGAAATTCTGGATATGTCCCGAAACATAGTTACGGATATGAAATGGCACAAAGAGCCCAGTCACTGCCCGCTTAAAGAGGGAAGTCACCGCGTCGAACCCTGTAGCCTTGGCTATCATGTTGATAGTCTGAAATTCTGGTGTCAGCCCGTCTTTGATTAGCGCCGCGTCCCACTTTCCAACATAGCCGAGCTCCTTGCCGAAGACTCCTTTTTCTTTTATCAGATCATATCCGGCCGCCCTAGCTGCATCTCCGCTTTCAAAGGCGGCCAGTGGTTTGCCGTATTTCTTCACAAAGCCGTTGAGGAAGTCCCGGGTCATACGGTTGGTCACCTGCTGTGCTTCCGAGGTGAAGAAGGCTTTAGCTGGATTGGTTTCGATAGCGTCATTAGTTAGGAGATTTTTAAATTCTTTCAGATACCCTTCGGACCCTACTTGGATTCTCCCAGAGTTTATTTCTCCCACAAATTTATCCAGCTTATCTTTTTTAATAAAAGGGAAATAAGTTTCGTAAGGGTTCTCCAGCCCGAGTTGTCCTGCAAATTTTACCGTTCTCGCTTGTTGCGTTTTGATTGTTGCTTGGACTGCCGGATCAGTAGAAAAGGGGGAGACGATCGCCTCACCAGATTGTCGAGCGAGATATTCTTCTCGCTTCCCCGCGATCAGTTTGAGTGCAAGCTCTTCAGATTGTTCTTTTGTCAAGACCCCAGTGCCCAGGCGTGCAAGGTTTGAAGAAGCTAATCCAAGTTTTGCCTGTTGTTCTCGGGACATAAATGTAAGCACGTCTTCACTTGCTCCTTTACTAGATTTGTAGCCGAATTTGAATGCCCGACCTAAAGCGTCTTTTAGTCCAGTTCCAGCTATTCGCAAACCCACTTCTGATTCGGGGGCTAATTTGCCAAGAGTTTTCAACGCTACTTCCGTGCTTACTCCAGCGCCCCTGACCAGTCCCTTGGCGATTGTTCCACCAATATAGGTTGTCGGATCGAGCAATACATCGCCCACAAATCCGAGTCCAAATTTTGCTATCCCATTTTCCACCCCGAGCTTTTCTACCACTTCTTTAAACCCTCTTTGGGTGCCGCCGTAATCTGTGCCAGTAACAAAAGAGCCCACGCCCTGCACTATTCTTTTCGGGTATTCGATAAGTCCCGCGCCGAATCCTTTCTCTTGCCCGGTCAGTATAGCTTCCGCAGGATTAAAAGCCCCGAGTCCTTTACCGAGTCTCTGGAGGAATGAAAGTTTTGGCACTGGATTAGCGATAGCTTCCGCTTGCGATCCGAGCCCGACAGTTTTAGCGTAAGCTGTCAACCCTTCAACAGTTCCCAAGTCAATAGAGCGAGAAGCTAATCTGCCTCCAGATGAGGTTTCTAATCGTCCACCTGTTCTTGTTGATACTAATCTTCCCATAATCCATAATTATTGACCTGGATGTTCTCCGAATAAGAAATCCGATATCTTATTTATAAAAGTATTAAGACGTGGCGAGCCAAAATTGCCCACATGCGGTCGTGCCTGCGGAGTAGTGTTCGTAATCGCTTCTGGAAGAGGAGTAATACCGAGCAAATCTTTCAACGCTTGATCTGTAACTTCGCTACGACTATACAATCTTCTTAATTTCGTGTAGACCGCATCGAGTGTTGTCACTCCAGCTACTACATCATCGAGAAGATCTACTGCATCCTCGCGCACGCTTGATTCTATTTTTGCTGATGAAAATCCTTCGGTAGTTCCGCCAGTTCCACCAGCAAGAACTGGTTTTTGGCTAATCACTCTCCCGCTGTTATCCGTAATGACATTAAAATATCCCGTGTCTGCCGATCCGATAATCTGACTGTTGGTGGCAGGATTAAATCCCACCTTCTGATACGCCTCAGTGAGCGTATCACTGATGCTTATGCCCGCTTGCGGATTATTCACCATTAAATTTCCAACAGCCGTCTTATCCGCCACCGATTGCTGATATTCTTTCTGCACCAAATCCAGTTTAGCTTCGAATGCCTTCTTATATGGCTCATCCAGCGCGTCAAAAATATCTTTATTCCTATTATGAACAGTATTGTAGAGATCCATATTGTATCTCTGCTCCGCGGTGGCATCCTGGACCGCTTGGTTCACGAAGTTCTGGGCTGAATTGAAATTTCCCTGCAATGCCTGCAGAGTTGCCGCCTTCGAGTTAATGTTTGCGGACATTTGATTGAGCTGTATCGCCGCATCATTCTTTATTTTAGCTACTCGAGAATCTAATGCAGCCTCGAAACCTCCGGCTGAATTCTCTTGTACTTTCGCAATGAGAGCATCTCTTTTGGCCACTTCTTTATTGTAGTCCGCAGTCAGAGAATCAATTTCTTTTATGCGAGCCTGCTGATCGGCAAAATAATTCTTCGGGTTAATGCCGGTTTCCTTCTGGGCGGATTTTCTGGTGTCGGCCGGAGATGGCGCGGAAAGAATTTTATCCAAAAATGATTTATCGCTTTTAGCGAGCGCTTCTTGTTGCTTGGCTACTCGTGCCGCTTCTTCATCGGCCGCCTGCATAGAGGTATCGATAAATTTCTGCGCCCCGGCGCTGGTAGCCGAAGCATCAGAAATATTACCGGTTTGGATTGAGTTATTCGGTATATATAGATTGCGGACCGGATTTACTCTATCGGCCGAATTCGGCGCATCAGCCGGCGGGAGAATGGTCGTTCCTCCCCTCTGAAGTCTTCTGCCGGTCGCCGCATCATACTCTGTCGTGCCAATATACTGACCAGTGTTCGTGTCGTATTGTTTTTCTCCTTGTTTTAAAGTTACTCCTGTTGGCATATTATTCTTTATTCCTATTTAATATTACGGGCACGCTATCGACCGAAATTTCCTCGATCCGTACACCCACTCCTCTTAACTCAATTTTAAACTGAATAAATTTACCGACTACCTGACGTCCTAATGTAATCGTCTCATAACCCTTGGTCGTCGGATAAGAAATGACCTTTAGCTTGATCCAATTTCGAAATACCGCCCGCCCGATATCCCCTGTGACGTAATCCGCGTAAGCCTCGTCGATGGTAACAGTCAAGGTGGAAGTTCCGGTAATAGTCGTTATGTGCGCCAGAATGCCCGCCCCGCCGCCTCTTAATACTTCGACCTCATTTCCTACCACTGCATTCGCCCATTCCGTATCGGTTACCGTGAAAGTGGTTGTGGAAGTCCAGGTGATAGTGCCTTTGCTGATTGAAGAAATATCCAGAAATTTCTTCATATCATCATAAGTCCTGTACTTGATGATAATTTTATCGATATCCGATGTAAAACGAGAAAACTTTATGCCGAAAATACTCCAAGCCTCGCTCGCATTACTAGCGAATATTTTGGGCGTTATAAAATATCCTCTTGCTTCCGCTCCGTCAGAGATAGTACCGAGAGTGGCGATCCCGGCGCTTGAATCCGTCCTTCGGCGCGTATCGGCTCCCCACAGAAGATCAGTTCCAAATTGGCGCGTCGCCACTGCTCTTTCGATGACATTTATGGAAAATGCGCGATTGGTGAAAAACTGGCCATAATCGGTATTTGGAAAAAATATAAATGATTGACTATCATTTCCTGTTCCGGTCAAATCTATCGGCGTTCCGGCAAGAGCAAGTGTTCTGGTTGCGGCCAGTTGAACATGAGTGGCATTAACTCTAATAACAAAATATTTTGTGTTGTTAACCAATTCCGGTATGGAAGTTCCGGCTGCATCTCTATAATAAACTTCGGTACCGGTAGCGTAACTGTTGGCTACTGTGATTTGATTCGTAGTGGTATTTACTGAAGCCGCTAGCACTGTCTCCGGCATCACTAGCGCATTTGATAAGGAATAGCGGTGATAAAGTCCTACGTCAGGATCGTAGCACCATAGCCCATCTGGCTGATTAAGCAGTCTCGAAGCGTCATTTTCTTGATTTTCAAAAAGAATATAAAGCAGATCCCCGTTGCTTTTCATCACATTCTTGTACATTCCGATATTAGTTTCATCAGTTAACGCCTGATCGGTATAATAAATCGGAAAAGCGGTTAATAAATCAAATCCCGCTCCATTAAAGCGAAGTAGCGACCCATTGCCCGTAAAACAAACTACCGAATCTTTATGGACACAAATGCTGAATATTATATTTGAATCTACCTCGTAAGCGGATTGAACAGCGGTTCCGGTTCCGTTCCAGACATACATAAAAGCATGCCCTCCGTAAATATGCCTCGTTCCGATATATAGGTTTTGGTTGAAATAGCACATGCCAGTGATATAAAAATCAGACAAAATTGTCAGGGTTGAACCATAAACCGTCGGAGTCGCCGACATAGTGGAATATAATTTGATAGTATTTAAATCAGCTACAGCTAAAGCCGGTAATGATAAGAAATTAGCCATCGGATGCTGACCTCCGCTCGTACTTGCCAATGTAATATTAGTATCCGTCCAAGTATTCGCGACTGGATCATAAAATTTAACATCAACTCCCTGTGTTACGACCATCAGTCCTAAAAACCAAATAGCATCGGATTGAATATCGCCTACTGGCACTCCGGCTGTCACTATTTCCGTCGGTCTTGCAGTCAATATATTTTGGTTAACTTGAAAAGCACTTTCGGGAGTTTCAACAAAATATCCATAATCCGAACTGAATAAAATTACCACCGGCTTGTTAAAATCCGTGTCTATTGATTCATCCATAATCGCTCTCGGAGAACCGGAGAGCGTAAGATAACCCATCAAATCGAAGGTAATATTTTTGGTCTGCGCAACATTTCCCAACAAATCCGAATTGTTCGCTTGTTGCCACCTCTTCGTTTGTTGATCTGGAATAGTAATCATACGATTGTAAATGTTTTAACTGTGCCGCCAAGAAAGATTTTTAAAGATGGCGTAGTGCTGTGATAGACAATTTCTCCTTCTACGGTCGGATTAACCGCGTTTCCGGTGGTTAAAAATAATCTTTGAACATTGAGTTTCCCATCGAGTAAATTCAATATTCGGACATTAAATTTATCGAATAGGGTTGAAATGAATGATTGATTTAGAGCGCCGGCGCTGGCAGGACTTAAAGGCAATTTGAGAGCTTGTCGTTCCAGTATCGCAACTTTTCTTTCCAATTCGATTATTTTGTTTTGCAGTTGTTCAATGTCCATTTTATTTTTCTTCCATATTTAAATATTCGTATCTAAACTTTTTACATTGGCTATCAAATTAGTATTGATAGATTTTATATTCGCAATAGCATTAGTATTCAGAGATTTTATATTTGTCGGTCCTGAAAGGAGTACTACCGTAAATGTTCCGCTGCCATTAAATGTGTGAATTGTATTCGCCCCGTTAGTAGTTATTGTTCCGCCTGTGCAAGTTCCGAAATTTGCTGTTACATAAGAAATTATTACTACGCCTGAACCTCCATTACCTCCATTGGCAGTTCCACCACCTCCTCCGCCTCCTCCCAGATTGGCTGTTGCATTTGCGCCGGCGCAAGGGGCAGAACCAACTCCGCCGATACCTCCTCCCGCATTTGATGTTCCATTTGGACAACCACCTCCGCCTCCTGCGTAATTTACATTCACTCCGGTAATTGTTGAACCTACTCCCGTTCCACCTGTTCCTCCTGTATTGGATGCTCCGTTTGCTCCTGCACCTGCCGAAGTTCCTCCTCCTCCTCCCGATCTCGCTGTACTTGTATTTGAACCGAAACCAGTACCTCCACTAAATGTTCCCGTGCCTCCAGCGCCAGCTTGACCCGAAGTTCCTCCCGTACCTCCACCGCCTCCGCCACTAGCCGTATTAGAACCGGCCACGAACTGTCCGCTTCCGCCTCCTCCGCCACCTTTAGAAGTCAAACCTAAAGCGGTTGTATCTGTTCCATTTACACCATTAGCGGCTGTAGAAGTAGCGCCTCCTCCACCTCCTCCTACCGTAATGGTATATGCCTGAGCAGTTACAGTGACTGTAAGATTCTCCTGAACTTGTCCGCCTCCTCCGCCACCGCCTTGACGAGTTGTATCTCCTCTACCGCCTCCTCCACCTCCTCCTATTAATAATGCTCGGACTGTTGCCATAAATTAAGCTACTGTGGATTGCTGATCTTGCGATGGATAAAAGTAGATGTAATCAGCATTCACCGCAAAACCCACTACTCTAATAATTGCATCCGCTCCGGTCGGTATTGTTTCTTGCATAGCGGCTGGCGTTTCTCCTGCGTAAAGTGTCGCACCGACTGTCCAAGCCCACGCGTTCAGTCTCACGAAAGAGCCAGGCAAAGCTATCTTTACCGACGCTCCCGAAGCGGCTACGGTTAAAGCTATCCCCATTAAACCTTTACAAGTTGCTACCGCATCAGCGTCTACTTTTTGCCAAGTTGCCGAAGCATCTAAATAAACCAAATCTCCAACTGCCGTACTTGAATAACCTGAATTGAATGCACTAGTTACAAATCCCGTAGCTGTAGCATCAGCGCTCGGAACGGTCAGAGATATTTGAGCCGCATCCGCTAATACGCTTACTGCGCTGAGCGTCTTATTTGTTATAGTCTGCGTTCCATCGGTCGTCAAAACACTAGTCGCTGCATTGCCGGGAGTGGTTATTTTTAAATCCGCTCCAGCTAAAGTTACGACATCAGCTACTTGCGTTAAAGTTGCATCACCATTATCCCAATTAATTACTCCGCCTTCGGCTAGGAACAAATCAGAAAATTGAAGAGCAGTCGTTCCCAACGCCGCTCCATCATTAGAAGTTGGCGTAATACCTGTGGTAATAGTCGGAGAAGTCAGAATCCAGGCTAAAGCTGTCGACGCTCCTGTAAAAGTATTAGCGGCATCGGTTCTGGCAATCGTAGCGGAAGTTGTAGGAAATGTCATCGTGGTAGAATCTGTCCCCGCAAAAATTAAGGTATTATTAGCTCTTAAAGTCTTGCCAGCCGCTATGTGCAGAGTATTCGTTCCATTAGAGGTAATGGTAAGTCCATTTACGGTTGTCGGCGTAATTGCTCCCAATGTAAGAGTGATAGCGGGAGTCGTCGTGTCCGTAGCTACGCTTCCACTTATGCCGTTAGCGGTGACAACCGATACAGTTGTTACGGTTCCCGTTCCGACAGCTACATTTCCACTACCCAGCAGGCTGATTCCTCCCACTGTCTTTATATTCGTAGCAGAAATTAAAGTATCTTGTTTAGAAGCGGCTAAACCTGAATATTGACTATTAGTAGCATCGTCTCCTGTATTTATTCCAGTAGAAGTTCCTGAACCGCTAGGGTAGAGAGTATCGAAATATGTTTTTAGAAATGTCTTGGTATTCGTCCAAGTTATCGCTTTGGCTCGGTTGGAATCAGAAACGTCACCGACAATATTCAAATCACTATTAGCTAATGTTATATTATCTAGTGTATCCAAACCTCCCGCATTTTGATCTGATATGTAGGCCATTTAATTTATGACTTGCTTTGATTATTCCAAGTGATTGGACTTGTTGTTGACCCTCCAATTTTTAAATGAAAAGAATTTTCGATCAGAAAAAAATGAGTACCATCAATTAAAAAATCAAAAAAATCCGCGGAAATAGATTTATCCTGACTATTGAAAGTTGTTGCATGCTTAGCCGTTACTGTGAAAGATGTCGTATTTTTTGTCTGCCCGATAAAAGTTGCGGCGTTCTTTGTTTGTCCAGTAAAAGCAGATATCTTTTTAGTTTGTTCAGTCCAGGTCGTCATAGATAGTCTCTCCATCTTTTCTTGCCGGCCGGCAAGATCCGGGTTTTTAATTCCGCGCCTCGTTTTGAATAAAAGCCGATCATTCCTTTCTCCAACCGATCTTTCTGTAAAATTAAGAATTTCCTTTGCTCGAAGTCTTGAGTGAAATCAATCGAAGCGGCATAGGAAAGAATTTTGTGAAAAGGGATAGCGAAGCCGGGTTCGGTGGTGGCGGCCGTCAGGGGAAATTCCGAAACGCTGCGGTTTGTAAATATCTGCAGCCCGGCGGAGAGAGTCACGCTGCCGGAAGCCGGAGTCGGATAGAGCATCAGCGAATTTCCGACCAGGTCGTAATAAATCGGCAACCCCGGAGTATTAAATTCCTGCTGTGTCGCCAAAGTCATGTCGAAGATGCTGATCGGGTCAAGTTTCTGCCACACTCCGGTATTGTCTTTCACTTGCACTCGTTCGATTCTTAGCGCCGTAGTCGGCAAACTATAATCCTGCTGGTTATGCACTAGCGTTGTCTTGGCGATCGGCAGCGTCGAGTAATTCGAATCGTCGTATTCCCATCCATTAGCCGAAGTCCAAATCACCCGGGCAACATCCTGATAGGCATTGTTAATATTTCTAATCTTGCTTGCGTCCGGATAAGTAGCCGAAGTGCTCCCACAAAGAAAGTCCACGTCCGATTTTATCTGCGAAATATTCATCACAATAACTATAAGATTGTCAATGATTTCCAGTGAGAGGGGAAAACTACTTGAAAACTACTTACTCGCAAAGATGCGCACCAGATGCGGATCTTCTCCGTGATATTTAGACAACCCGGTGCCAATTTCTTTTTTGAGAATTTTAAATTTAAAATGTTTCAGATCTTTCAATAATTGCTCCACCTCCACATAATTTCTTTCATGATTCGGATAGACTTTATAGGCTCCTTTATCGCCTGTGGTGCGCGCTTCGATGAAAATATATTTCTTGGCCCATTTGAGGATTTTTAGCTGCAGATCCCGTTCGATACAGTGCCAGAGGAATCTGGCATAAACATATTTCGGGCTCTTATTTTCTTTAATGTGTTCCTCGATCGTCTGATCGTAAACCGAATCGATTCCGTCCGCGTTAATTTTATTGTTGACAAAAAAATTCGTATCGCGGTAATTTCCGCAGCCCAGATCAATGAGCTCTCCGTTTTTCAAGTAGGGAAGTACCTCGCGCGCGAAAGTGCTTTCGCGCAGCGTTAGCTGTTTCTTGTAAAATTCTTTCCAATAATTTTCATTCATTGCGGATGTCTTTGCGGATATTGAGGAGCATGAACGCCCTTGCGCGGGGTCTTCCAGTCGCCATAGACATAAGTAAGATATTCCTTGACCGGGCCCGGAACCAGGAAAGTCTCTCCGTGCAATTTTATTTTATCCGGCTTTTCATAAAATTTTGCCAGATTGCTGATAAGTTTAGTCCCGCTTGGCAAGGGCGTGCAAACCATTTCCTCGCCCTCCAGCTTATAGAAGAAAATGGAGAACTTAAAATTTCGCTCACAGACTATTATGCCCGTTTCGCCATCTCCATTATATCCGATCCCGCCAGGCTCGATCCGCCCGAAAACATTGAAACCGATATCTTGCGGCTTAAATCCAAGATCGATTAATGTCCAGCCGATCGCCTTGCGCGTCTTGTAGTCGCAAGTTTCTACCACATCAAAATCAACATCGTCGTCCCAAGGAATGAAGTCCCCGTCTCGCACCGCTCCGAGCACCGCTCCGAATGAAAGAAAAATTCTCACTCCGTGTATTTTGAAAGCGGATAAAATATCCCGCACGTCTTTCATTATTTTTTGATTGTTCATATTCTCGAATTATATCCGCGAATGAATTCCACCAGCTCCCGCATCTCCCCGGGATCCGCGCTCCCGGCTTGATCGCAGCCGGGAAGCCTTTTATCCAGAGTGAAATGCTTTTCAATGATTGTCGCTCCGCGCCGCACCGCCTCCTTGGCCCACTCTATGCCGATACTGTGATCCGAAAAACCGGAAAATCCACCATTCCTAAAAACTTTCGGAAATATTTCCTCGGTGATTGTTGCCGGATATTCGGAAATGCACCAAAGAAATTCCGCGTTCTTTATTTCAGGAATCGTATCTCCTTCTTTAAGCATACCGAGTGAAGCGATTATTGGTTTTCCGGTATTCTCCATCGCCCTGATTGTTTCCTTATCGTAGATGCTTCGGCTCGCGATTTTATGTCTCAACACCGCGACTTCTTCCAGCCAGCTGACCCGCTTTGGATCGAAAGCGCTCGCCATGAATTCTATGCCGACCTTCTTGCAATATTTCGCCAGTTCCTTGACTTCTTTCTTATCCAACTGGCACATTTTTAGTTCCATATATACCGGGTCATCCGCTGTCATTATCGTGTCGATGTCATAACACTGGAATTTTACCGCGTCAACGCCGCACTTTTTGGCGGCGTCAATCTGCCGCTTCATGTGCTTCATCGAACCATTCGCGTTGTGCCCGCATTCGGCAATCGTCAAAACTTTATTTGTCGTATCTTCCGTCATATTTTCGAATGATAAAAGCCCTGGGCTTCACTATGCTGTAAAATCCTTTTAAGAATGCTTTAAGAAATTTCTTAAACTTCAGTAATTTTTCCGTTTTTGATTTTTTCATCGGCTACTTTTTCCCATTTTTTCCTTTCATCCGGATCATTAGTCATATTATTTTCATGTTGCCGGTACTTATAGAAGGGGAGCGGAAGATGATAACCGGGCCATTGGCGGATGTAGCGGCGCAAGAGATCGAAGTCCTCGGCATTGCGCAATTCTTTATCATACAAGCCAAGCGGCTCCAAGTAACTCTTACGAAATAGTATCCCCGCTCCGTGGCGAAATAGCAAATCCGGAGTAGTCAGATTTACCCGTTCAATGAAATTCTCCTCCTTGTCCACCCGATAATGGTCCCCGTAAATGAAACCGAGATCTTTGTTGTGCTGTAAAATTTCCGTCATAAATAGAAGCGTGTGTTCGGAAATATAGTCATCCGAATCCACCCGGATAATAAATTCCCCCAGCGCGTTGCGAATGCCGACATTGCTCGCTTCACCCACCCCGACATTTTTTTCCAAGAAAATGGAAGTTATTTTTCCTTCAAAGCTATGAATTGTTTCCCGGCTGTTGTCCGTCGAAGCGTCATCCACGACAATTACCTCGAATTTATTTTTATCCATCGACTGTTTCAGGCAGGAGCGTATAGCCCGGCCGACATAATCTTGATTATTCCAATTTGTCACTATCACGCTAGTGCTAATGCTCATCGTACTGATTCTGATCCAGTGCTTCGTAATAATCTTTCTCTTCGTGAATATCGATCGAAGTGTCTTCTATTTTTATCACCGGTTTGGGATTATAGAAATCCTCGTAAGCCAAGAGTCGCTTGCGTTCAATGCCCCAGACGCTTCCATAAATCTTGCCATTCGGGTGCACGGTAATCACTTCCTCGCAGAATTCCATCGCATGCTTCACTTTTTTAATTATTAGAGGATGGATAGTAGGGCTGTTGGCCTGCACCGCGATGATTCCATCGATATCTCCCATAAATTGCACCGCGTGCTTGTAGACCGGGATATTCGGGGTTAATCCACACAACTCCTTGGGTCGCTTGATAGTGATAGCGCCGCGGCTATCCGCCCAGTCCAGGATGTCTTCATTCTCGGAAGAAACATAAACTTTGTCGAAAATTTTCAGGCATTTTTTTACATTTGTCAGGAACATCGGTTCTCCATTGAAAGGCAAAGTATTTTTATTCTTTAAGCGTCCAGAATCAGCTTTGGCGATTATTAAGGCGCTGAGTTTCTTCATAGACTCTTTTTCTCAAATTCGAACTTGAATAATTGTGATCTCTTTTATTATAGACAATTTTTATCGGCAGGTCATCTCCGGTGAAGCGTTTTCCGCGCCAATCCTCTCCGACGAAACGCACATCCGGCAAAATATGCCGCAAGAGAAAATATAAATCATCCTCCGTGTCGTAAGTCCACAATTCTTGCACATAGCGGCAAGAGAGCAGCCTCATCTTCCGCTCCTCGAGCGTCTCAATCGGTTTATTCTTTTCGGGCCGGTCGATAGTGGGATCGCTTTGCAGTCCGACGATCAGATAATTACACTTTCGATAAATCTCTTGGAGCATCAGTAAATGGCCACAATGTAAAAGATCGAACGTCCCGCAGGTAAAGCCTCTAATTTTTTTCCTGATATTTCTCAAGGATTTTCAGAATGTTCTTCGTATCAGCCGGCACCGTTTCCATTACTCCCACGACTGAATGATCATTACCGCCTTCCTGCAGATTGTCTCCGAAAAATACGCACTCATTTATTATTTTATATTTTTGGTGCCGGTGGGTATACAATTTTAAATTAGCGCCTTTGGTTCCGTTCTTCGACAGGTAATCGTAACAAGTCGAGCCGGCTACTACCACTATCAATTCTTCGTCAACGAAAGGAATGTCTTCCAGGATTTTGTTTCGTATTTTTTTATCCGGATCAAAAAATTTTTTCACGTCTAGTGGAGCGTTGTGACCGGTAAAGCTGTAAGAGATTTGACAACCTCTATCTTCCGTGTCCCCCTTATATTTGAATTTTTTCCTTACTTTATTAATGTGATTATAGATTCTATATTTCTGTGCTCTCCCCATATAACTGATCCATTTGTCGGTATCATTGCCGTTCTGCGCCAGAATCTTGCAATTCACGCCGTGAAGCTGTCTCTCCATCTGCTGCCTCTGCGCGCCGGAGATGACGTAGACATTCGGCAGTTTGTTAAGAGCATCGCGGATAGCATCGGATACCGGCATTTTCGATTCCGCCAGAGTCCCGTCCAGATCAAAAAAAAAGTGTTTCATAACCATCGATCGTTCAAGAGCGTCCAATGAACATAACTTTTAAGAGATTTCTGCAGATCTTTCGGCGGAACCCAGCCGAGTTTCTTCATCTTCGCGCCGGAGAGAGCATATCTTCGGTCATGGCCTGGCCTCTTTATATGTACGTCGTCGAGTTCGTAAACGAGCGGTTTCATCAGAATGTCCGAGATCATCTTGGCAATGTTTAAATTATTTACTTCCTTTTCTCCGACAATATTGTATCGGTCCGGCCTGTCCGAGAGGGGATACATTGCCGGCTTAATTTTAATAAGAAATAAGATCGCGTCGGCCACATTTCTGGCGTGAATATAAAAGCGCGAACCGATTTTATTTTTGTCTCCATGCACGGTTATTTTTTCATCCTTCAAGATTTTTCGGATGCACATCGCCAGATATTTCTCCGGATCCTGGCGTTCTCCAAAGATATTCATTCCATTGGTGATCACCACCGGCACTCCGTAAGTTCGCCAGTAGGAGATGGCGATAGCTTCCTGGCAGGCTTTGCTGGCCGAGTAGGGATTGGACGGAATGATGGGAGACCACTCCGGCCAATCCACGCCCTCCGGAGCGGGTCCGTATACCTCATCCGTACTAAACTGCAGAAAAATTTCCGGTTTCGCTTCCCGGGCAAATTCCAACATATTTAGCGCCAAGTTCACATTATTTTTTATGAAAGGTACCGGATCGGAGATACTGCGCTCCACATGCGAGTCCGAGGCAATGTTTACGATGCAGTCTATTTTGCCTATTCTTTTTTTCGTAATTTCCGTCAAAGGGGAGGAAAGATCATGGGTGATAATGGTCACTCTTCCTTTATTGGTTATGTAGTTCACATCCTCCAATATCCTCTCCGGAGTTCCCTTGTGCTTCCAGGAGGCGATGCCGACAATTTCAAAATCGGTATTTTTCAACAAGTGGCTCATCACATGCGAGCCGACAAATCCTCCGATGCCGGTTAAGAGTACGCGCTTCATTTTATTTTCTTTTTTCTGATTACTTTATCGTCTGATAATTGCTCCATCACCTGATAAGTGTAATCAAAATTAAGACCATATTCGCAGCAAAGCGCCGCAAGAGATCTTTTTCCGTCCATCGAATAGAAAAAATAATCATAAGAGAGATTCACCTGCGGGCTCTCCGTCTGAATCTTATAGCGGCTGCGCATCAAGGGACCCTTCCATTTTCGGACCGGAATATAGTCCTTCTCCCAGATCTCGATTATCTTCAAAATCGCCTCGCCCGTTTCTTTAATCCTCTGGTATTTGATTATCTCCGGCTTGTCCTTATTGGTGTGATATTCGTTATAGGGCCAGCGAGAGAGCAAAAGTCCCGGAATTCCGATCAGCGGATCGTTAAAGGCATACTCGTCGCTCCCGATAGAATTCCGGAACATTCCCTGGCGATACGATTGCCCCATTCCCTGAATGGCTACATGCGCCACCCGATAAATGCGGTGTTCCATATCCCATGGCTTCTGCATCATAAGCGTATTTTCGTTTCCGCAGGCATCAACCGCGATCATAAAATCCACTTTGGAGAGATCCTGGGTGAGCGCGTAGGCATTCGATCCGATGGTTTCCGGACAGAAAATTATTTTCACCGTATGCTCGCATTTTATTTTAGTAGCCAAGTCCACCAAGCAGGCTACCGCCGAGAGATTGTCGTTCGCCTGGAAGGGATGATCGAGATGGGCGAAGAGCAGTATCTCGCGCTCGCTCACCCCCGGTATGGTGTGCACCCCGAGTTTCATCACGCCGGGGACATATTCGGTATCGATGAACACTTCGTAATCTCCCTCTTCCAAAGCATCCTCGTATTTCGGAGTATAGTCGATTCCTTCGATCTGCACTTTGCCGACAGAGGGATCGAAATCTTTTAAGGCCGGAAGACAGAGTCCGTCTTCGCAGACGATTTCCCCCTGTTTGTTAAAAACGAGCTTTCTGCGCACTTGGAGCTTTGGCACGCAAAAACCCCAGTCTTTATCATAGTATTTGAATACATAAGGCACCGCTTCCGGATCGTCTTCGCTGTAGTGCCAGTGCTTGCGCAACTCGTTCAATTCCATGTGCGCGTGCTCCGGCAGAGATCCCACCACCAGGCTCATCGGTTCCTTCGCGTAATCGATTATTTTTTCTCCCTTCGGGTTCTTGACCCAAGCCTCGCGCACGATCCATTCATCCGGCACGGTCCAGGTTCCGATGGGGGTTCCGCTTTTAAATTCAAGAATCTCCAAAGGCATTAAGTGCTTGAGATATTCCAGGCGGTTGTCGTATCCCTCGCCGAGGAGACAAGCGTTTAAGGGAGTGAGATTTTTTATCAGTTCTTCCAGTGGATTCATAAATTTTCGATGACATTTATTATTTCCTGCAACGGATTTTCTATATCCGTTCCTCCGTCTAAAATGGAAATTCGTTTACGCTCCGCCGACAATTTTTCCGGATTTCGAAGAGTCCTCATTATTACTTCGTTTAATTTTCCCAAATCTTTCACTCGTTCACAAGCATCGGAATATTCTCGGTGATATTCCCGATAGCGTTCATCCCCGTTGCAGGCTTTCGGCACCCAGATGTCGGCTATAACTACCGGAATATCAAGCACCTCCGCCAAGAGCTCGAAAGTAGACTCCGATACGGCCACTAAAACGTCCGCGGTAGAGAGAACTTCGGCGCAAATTTCCAGATGCCCCGCTTCCTTGCGGTCGCTCCAGACCGGGTTCGGATAAGTATTCTCCGAATGTTCGCCCAAGAGAAGTTTCGAAATCACCTTGACAGTTTTTCCCTGAAATTTAACGCCGTCGAGTTTTTCTAATTGGTTTTTAATAATGAAATTTTCGGCTACGTCGATATCCCAATGCTCCGGACTCCAGATTATATTCCATCCTTCGTGTGGGACTCTCGGTTTCAAGTGGCGAAATATCGTCGTGCCAGTCAGCCGAATGCGTTCTGCGGGCACTCCACAGGAAGAGAGCCGGATAACGTCATTGATTCCCCAAGAACAGACAACATCGGAGATAAGATCTTCGTTGAAAGGTGGAAAAATACGCGAGGTTCCGCGCCGGCCATGCTGCATCAGGATGACGCGTTTGCCCGCATCTTTGGCTTCTTTTATCCAATCTCTCCAGCCACCGAGTTCCGTCTCATTCCAGACAATAATGGTATCTGCGGCCTTCCAAGTAGATTTTTTACCATCGATAGGCAGCAAGGTATGTCCTCGCTTGATAAGTTCCTCGGCCACATCGATGAGCAAATTATTAAAGTCAAAGAGAAGAATTTTCATAGATTGCCTCACCAGAAATCTTTTATTTTATCCATTATTTTTTTCTTTTGATTTGAAACCGGCGGACCATCCGATTCTCTCTGGCATGCCTTTTCCCATTCAAGTCCGATCGATTCCAAACTATAATTATCGGCAACGAATCTTTTCTGCTCATTTAATATTTTTTCCCGAAATTTCGCATCCGTAATCAATTTCTCGAGCTTTTTATACCAATCATCAAATGTATTTTTAGCTTTGTAATTGACGCATTCCGCGTAAGGAGTTACATCGGAAGCCAGACAGACCGTACCTACGGCCACATATTCCAGAAATTTGATATTAGATTTTCCCCGATTGAATTCGGTGTCCTCGAGTGGCGCCAGTCCGATATCAAAATCCGCCCGGGAAAGAACCGATGCATGCAGTTCGGGAGGCATAAACGGAATATGCCACATGCGGATGCGTTTCAGCTGGGCGTAGAAATCCAGCGCGGAGCGAAAATAGGCATTCTTCTCCGGCTGCAGGTTCATGGACAGATATTTCTGATAGGCATACATGGCCGCTTCCATCGGCTCGCCGGTAATTCCGTAGATGGTAAAAACGAAGTCGTATTTCTCCGAGAGCTTGTCGATAACTTCTCCGATCAGCTGCAAATCTTTCCAATGGCTGGCCGCTCCCATGTAACCGATAATCAAATTTCCTTCATGCTCATGCGGGCGCTCCCTGTATACATCATTTATATCCACTCCGTTCGGAGCGATAAAAATGGGTTTCTTGAAATACTTTTTGAATTTCTTGGCGAGCACAGCAGAAGGCGTGATTACCGCGTCGCACTCCTTGATCAATCCTTCGTATTGATCTTTAAGCGCGTTGCTCACATTCGCCGAGGGGTTGTCTTTGGCAACTTGCCAAAAATCATCATCCATGTCATAGAGCACTCTCTTTCCAAGCCTTCTGTACTCCCGCATCCATTTGATCGGATCGAGCTGCGAAGGATAAGTTCTGCCAAAAATCACCGTATCGGGCCATTCCAGGAGATTCTTCGGTATTTCTGTTCCGAGCGCCACTTGTTTAATCCCATGGCCGCGCTTCTCCAGTGCGCGGCTGGGCGTCTCCACCCGGTGGAACCAGATGCCACTCTGAAAGGACAGCACCGAATCGGTTATGAAGGTTATCTTTGACATTAGCTTTTCTTTTGTAATTATCTGTTAATTTATGACATTCAACACATAATGTAACTCCATTATTTATGTCATATCGCAATTCAGGATAATCAGACCATCTTTTAATATGATGTGCCTCTAATTTTCCACCTACTTCACCACACATCTGACAAGTAAAATGATCCCGAATATAAATCGTAGCGCGCCATTCTTTATATTCCCGAGAATTCCTAAGTTTTTCATTCTCAGATGTTATTCCTCCTTTCCAATTCGGATGTTTATTTCCCTTCAAAGAATTACTAATATTTATTCGGGTCTGTAAAGAACGTTTCTTACCCGTTTCAGCAACAGATTGTCTTAATCTTTGTTCTTCTGTACGCTTTTTACCCCGATTAAATGTATGTCCCTTCATTCGTTCAGTGACAGCTTTTTTATATTCATCTGTGTGTGTTTTACCTAATTTATATTTATTACCCATCATCAATAAACTAATTTTTTTAGAAAATCCCTCAGGCATTTTTCCACCTTTATTCCAAGTAGGACGTCCTTTCAGAGAAGCACCTATTTTGCGCTTAGTTTCTTCTGAGCGAGGTTTACCTTTAGGATAAGACATATCTATTTAAGTGATTTTAGAAAGTCTACCATTTTTTCAGTTTCTTTAAGTTCATTCTGTTTTTGCACTAAATCATTTCTCGATTTTCCCAAGAACTCCGCGCTACCTCCGAGAAGAATCCTGGAAGTAATGTATTCCTCCAATATCGAATTCACTTCATTTAGGTATTCATAGCGTCGAATTAGTCTCCATTTAGCCAGACGGCGGTAATACCATTTTTTAAGTTTTTGCATAGGGTAATTCCCAGAATTGCCCTTTACATCTCGCATTCTGGTGTGAGTGCAAAGGGCGAACTACTGATTAGTAAAATCCTGATTGGACACCGACGTTCAGACCGCGGGATCGATTCCTCGTAAACACGCTGGAACCGTAAACAGTCCAGGTGATGAAGTTGGATCCGATCATGTCATCCTTCTTGCGGATTTCAAGCGTTGGCATGCGCTGCATGACCACATCGATTGTTCCCTTTCTACCGAAGTAGATAGATTTACAAGTCGTGGCCGAAACAGCTGCTCCAGAAATCGTGGTAGCGATTGCCGAACACTTTCCGGAAGGAAGGTTGTTGGAGATATAGACTTGGAAGCCCATGAAATCTCCAGCGTACCCATTTCGCAGAGTGGCGTCTGCCACATTGAAGCCGACAGTAGCGGCTTTTGTTTCAATGTAAGCGGCGATTTGCGGCGTGATAACCGCAGCCCAGTCTCCCACTTCCTCCACATTGTTCTGGCGCAATACTTTCCTCGCGTTAGCGAAGAGGTTGATTATCGTGGCAGAACCTGCGGATACCGGGCGGTGCGCCGTACCTCCTAAGAGGCCGGCATCAGCTCCAAATGAAATAAATCCATCGGCGCCGGTGATGTTTTTGAAGACATCACTGTCGATTTGGTTCTTCAGTTGGTAAGCCGCTTCGGTTGCCAGTTCGCGGGCGGAATCGACGTTCAACTGCAAGTTCTTGGCATCATCCACATAGAAAGTGACGTGCTTGAAAGAAGATACAATTAAGGTGTCGTAGTTCCACTGTTGGTTGCTGGCGGAGAGGGTAGTACCCGGGGTATAAGTCTGCACGGAGAGCGATGCGAATCGCGGCACTTGCACGCGGTCGGCAAATTTCACCGTATCAGAGAGTCTCATGGAAGCCACTTCGAGAGCCACCAGAGATTTGTACAATGGCACTTGCACCATCGTACTCCAGATTGTCGGGGTAATCCCAGACAATCCGTTACTTATTACTTGAGTCATTTTTTATCTCATTGTTCCAATATTCACCCTGTGCGGATTAGGTCGCGGCGGCTTATAAAGTCCAGCCTCGATCAGCATTTTTTCCTTTTCCACCAGAGAGGTAGTTGCTTCCAGCTGCTCCTCGAAATTCTTTGGAGCATCTTTCAGCATCTGGCTACTGGAAGGTTTGAGCGCTAGTTTTTCCTTCTCGACCTTGGCTTGATAAGCCGACTGCCATAAAAGGAAATTTTCGTCTTTTCTAATGTCTCGAAGGGATTTGCCAGTGAGCTTATGTTGTTCGGCGAGATATTCTTTCTCGCGCTGGTCCAGTCCCTCGAGCGATGCGCTGATGTCAATATAATCCTCCACGTCCAGCGCGGACTTAGAGGCATTTGATTCTTTGAGTTTAGCTTCCAGTTTGGCTTCGACTGATTTTCTCTCGGCCTCTTCCTTCTCAAATTTCGTCCGGTAATGTTCTTTCTGAGCCAAGGCTGATTCTAAATTTTTCTTGATTTTTTCATCCTCCTCGGATTTAATGGTTTTCTCCATTTGCTCGATCAAGCCGGGTAATTCGGCCAACCGAGACTTTTGAGCTTCATCGAGCGCAATGCCCGTTTCGCCGCTCTTGGCGTCAAGATTTTGGAGTTCTTGCAACTCATCCTTTAATTCATCCATAGTTTTCATTTGAAGAGTTTTGTCTCTGTTTAATTTTTTCGTTTTTACTTCGTGAGGTTTATTCCTCAGAGTGCTAATAATTTATGTGTACGACGACTTCTTAGGTTTGTCAACGGGGGGTTCTTCCATGAAATTAAAAAGTTTCTTCACCAATTTCACCGCGTGCTGGCGACCTAAGAGTTCTTCATTGCTTTTCACGGTCATAATATCTCCGATTAAAGTGTATTCTTCTTCCAGGAATTTAAAGAGAACTTGGCCGTATTGCGTCTTCGGAAGTTCTTCCAGTATTTGTTTTTCTTGAAAGGTAAGCATCTATATTGCTTTCTCTCCGGCGCCGACTAATTCTCCCGTCGGAGCGGAAACGCCTCCGCCGGAACCTTTAATTCCTCTCGCATTAAAAGGGGATACCATCGGCTGCATCTCTTCAATCTTCTTATCCTCGGCTCCGAAAATCTCATTCGGGTTAATGCCTCCGTCCTCGGCCATCTTGCTGATTATTTTTTTCTTGACCGGATCGGTGGTAGCCGTCGGATCAGCGGTGATCGCCTGCAAGATGGCGAACAGGGTTGCGTAGCGCACTCGCGTATCGAGGGACTCCCCGGTAATATCGATATCGACGTCGTACTTCACATCCTTGTAGAAATTTCTGGGGATGGTCAGGAGCTTCTCCTTGTGCTGTTTGATGGATTGCTCGATAGAGAGAGCAATCACATCGCGCTCCTGGTTGGTCGGGAAGGGTTCGCCATCCGTTATCTGCCGGATAATTTCCTTGATGACTAGCTCATTTTTTACCAGCGCCGTGTAAGTATCCAAATCTTCTCCGACCAGGCGCAGAGTGTGCTCGACCGTGTTTTGTTTTTCAAAATTCGGGATGATATCGTTGAAGAGCATTTCCTTTACATCCATGGCGATGTTCTCCTGGATCTGCTCGAAGTAACTCATCGTCTGGTTGGCGGCGATTTGCGCGCTCCCTAAGGGCGTGCCGGCCGGCAATCTCTCTCCGGAAATCACATCATAAGAAAAGGTGAGTTCGGCGCGGTTTTGAAGCCAGATTTGTTTCTCTTCATTAAAAAAAGCCAGGTTGCGATCGGACATATCGATCTGAGTGATCTCCGAATCAACATTCATAATCTCACCATTCCTGGTATCGGTATATAAATTTCTATTGATCGACGCGTCGCGGGTCTGAAAAACCCGCAATCCCGCCCAGTAAGTAGCTTTGGCTTGCACATTAGATAGTTCATTCTCCCGGATCTGTGGCTCGATCAGTGTTTCCACCACTCCGATTCCAAGCCAGCGGCCCGGCATTTTCTCCGCGTGAAATTCGTAATAAGGCAATTCTTCATTTTCCCAATCATCCAACGCCAAAGTCACACCCGGATGCACCGTCACCATATTTCCATAAACGTCAAATTCATCTATTCCCACATCAGCTAAAAATATTCTTTTGTTTTTCCAGCTAGTCGATCCGTCGGGGGCGATATCCGCCACTTCTCCGTAGCGCTCGTAGATGCGGATATGGCTCTGGTCCTTCATCTTATGATATTCATCGATCACTTTCTTTTGATCCGCATCGCTCCACTTCATCTGCCGGGCGACTTTACGAAATTCAGGAACGGTATAATCGTGCATTTCAATAATTGAGCGACTCTCCATCAGAGAGTCCGCGCCCTGATCATTGACCAGCATGCGTAGGTCCACGAAGTAGGGGACTCCGTCGACAATTTTTATCACGCAGGATCCGAAGATCGGCAGGTCATGGAAGATGCGATTTAAAACTTTTCCGAATTGCTGATCGCGCATCCAGTATTTCAGATCGCGTTCCATAAACCAGGTCTTCAGGGGATTGCCACCGCCCGCGGTCAAGAGTCGAATATTCTTGGTATCAAAATCCACCGCCTTCGAAAATATTTTGCAGGGATTCTTGACAATATTAAAAAAATATTTCCGGTCGCCGTCTTCATCGATCTCCCCGGATTTAAATTTGGAGTTGTAGTAAAAATTCACATCCTGCAGAGTCTGATACTGCGAAAAATACAGCATCGGAACTATCTGGATTCTCTTGCTGATAAAATCCTGCAACTCTCGGTTGATGTCTTTGATCTCTAGATCTTGCATCTTACTAATATTGCTCGACAACCGTGTCCGTACTATCCGCGTCCGCCATCGAGGGAGCTACCTCGTAATTCTTCGATTCGCATAAATTCTCCGTCTTATAGTTGTAGCGAAAATCTCCGAACTCAGATTTCATTTCGTCTGTCGTAGCGTATCTTTGTCCTTCTTTATAGCTCATATATTTATTCTTCGATTAACTATCGACCGCGGCGCCTCAACATAGTATCAATCCTCACTAAACCCTTAGTTTTTCCCTTCACCCCGACTCCCTTGCCCATTTTGCTTCCCATTTTTGGACGGCTAGAAGTATTTTTAGAACCTGTTAAACCATTCATGTTTATAATTTAAAATTATCTTAAGCTAATAATCATATCGACCACTTTATTCAAGTGTCCGGTCCATCCGGCCGTCGGTTCACGTTCGAAGCATTGCGGAATTTCTTTCTTCAGGAGCGCCAACAATTTTTCTTTTAAATCTGTTTCGCCTTTATTACCTAAAATTTTCTCCAGCACTTCGCGCGGAACCTCCGCCACCGGCGCAATATTGACGGAATTATTTATCGGAGCCACAGCGGGTTTTTCGGTTTCAGCGGTTTCAGTACTTTCAGTATTTTCTTTTTTTTTTATCGCCTTCGCCCGCGGCTTAGCTTTAGCTTTAGTTTTCTTAGCTTCCATATACAAAAAATAACATCCTGTTAAAAAATTTCGTCAAGGGGAAAACCCGCATACTTACATATACTGAAATGATTTGCGGCGCACCGGGCGGGTTCGAGCCACTTCGATTTGCATAACTTTCTGCGGAGAGAATTCAAAGTAGGCGAGGAGTGTGCTCATCACGTCATCGTCATGAAATCCGCGGGCCGCGCCCGCGCCCTGCTGTGTGGCATCGTCATTCCACAAAAAAGTTTTCATCTGCTCAATCGTTTTTCGGTCAAAAATTTTCACCGATTTATTGCGCAGCAAAACTTGGAAATGGGAGATGAGCTGCTGCTTGGTGTCCCAGCTCATCCGAAATCCGAGCTTCTCCGTTTCGATGTCCTGTTTATACTCCAGCTGTTTTCTCCGATAAACTTTTAAGTCACGAATCTCCCTAATCAGAGCCGCGCCGGCGGAGTTGCTTTCCGGAATTATCAGGCACTTGTTGTACATGTAATGCAGCACCTTGACTTTATCCGAAAGTCCTGTTATTGGAATTTTCCCGTTCCACTTCGCCACCTTGTGTCCGGAAGAAGAAACCACGGAGATGGAGCTCGGGTCGATGATTCCTTCGGAGGGATCCACTCCCATGATGTAATCCACTCCCGGCACGGACTCTTCGTAAATTTCACAGCCCTCATGCATGCGGAGCGGTGTGATAATAAATTTTTCCAGCTGCGCGATATGCTCCTTGGCGAACACGCTTCCTTTTAAGAGAATGTCCGTGGTCCATTCACCCTTGACGAAACGCCGCACATAATCTTCGCCCATCGCTTCCTGCTTGCGCAGATAATCTTCCGGCAAATTATCTCTGTTGTCATACATTGACGACTGGTACAATTTGAAGCCCGGCCTAGGATTGGCCACGAAATAATCGTAGGCCCAAAAGTTCGCCGGGTTGCAAGTCATGTTGCCCTGCCGCACCGGAACTTCCATTCTTCGCAGGCGTGAATTGGCGGCTTCGAAAACTTCGTACTCCACCTCTTCGAGCTGGTCGATGAAGTAAGCTCCGAGGTTGAGCGATTTTAATTTCTGCTGCGCTTTCTTGATATCGGCGGTTCCTCCGCTCTGCATCGCATCAAGTCCGAATAAAACCACTTGGCTGCCGTTTGAAAAATTTATCAGTCCGTCTTTGATGCGGTGCTCGTACCAACTCGAGGGAAGCATGGCAAAGAGTTCCGGTAAAATACTTCGATCGATGTCCGAGAGAGTTTTTCTTCCAAGCAAAACCCGGTTGCCCGGGAAGCACTTCACAAAAAGAATCAGCTTGACATAGAGCGCGCACGATTTCCCGGAACCGTAACCTCCCGCGTTTAAACAAAAATCATCTTTCAAGTTGGAAATAAATTCGCTCTGGATCGGATTGAATTTATAAACTTTACCGTTGAGTGTAATCTCCTTAATTTTTTTTCCGGCCAGAAGTTGTTCTCCCAAATGCACCCATTCGCTTTTGATCGAGCCTTCCGGTATTTTTTTTTCCTCTTCTTCTTTTTTTGTTTGCTCAATCGCTTTATCTAAAATTTTTTTCGCTTCCTCTTGTTCTTTTTTAAAATTATAAAACTCGAGACCTCTAGCTTTTAATTCTTCCTTCATATCTTTGTCTACGCAATCACGGCTACAATAATTTCCTTTTGTTTTTTTCTGAGCTATTTGTCGCAATTTTCCTTCCTTGCCGCAACCTTTTCTTCGGCAAATATAAAAAAGCTCCGGGTGCTTTTCCTTCGCCCGCAAATATTTTTCCTGTTCTGTCATATTTTTAAATTAGCACAAAACGAAAAATCCCCTCGATGGGGACTCTTCGCTAATAAGGATCAGAAAAATTATATCACACCATTTCCTTTTGTTTGTTTTCTTCTTCGATGATAAGCGGGGCTATCATCTCTGCCCGAAATCTCGTCACACAATTTTCCAATTCATCCAAAATATATTCCGAATCGGATAGGGGAGTGAATTGATTTAAAATTTCTTTGACCTCTAAAATAATTCTTTCACTTAAATTTTTTTCCATTTAAAAATTTTATCACAATTTTTATTTTAGTATTTTTATTTTTTAAAAATACAAATCATCGAAGGGAATGGCGCTGAATTCTTACTCCCTCCAAATTTCAATCTTCCTTTAATGAAGCGAATTTCCGCCTTGCCTAAAATAAATTCATGAAACCACTTCGTATCCGTTCTGGCAGGGAGGAGCGCCACTCCTCCCTCTTTTGCAATTTTTTCTACCCACTTACCGATCACACGTCCATAAGGGGGATTCATAAAAACACTCTCCTCCGTCCAGTCCTGTTTTAATCCATCCTCTTTTAGAGAAAAGAACTTTTTACATTTCGCATTTTTTCGGGTAGCGCAGGGATCCAGGGTAAAATGAAATTCCGAATCCAGGAAATTAAACAGCTCCTGTGGAGTTTCCCATTCAGCCGTCTTACTTGAAAAATGCACATTCATTTAAAAATTAAAAAAAGAAATATATATTTTATTATTTTATTTTCTATTTTTTTTCTTAGAAGTCTTAGAAGTCTTGGGAAGTTTTTTCCCCTTCTTAACTCCGTTTTCACTCCGTGAGGCGCGGTCCCACTCTGCCACATCCACCCCTTGACGGGTTAGTTTTTTTCTGTTGGCGTGAAAATACTTTCTTTGCGCTTCGCTTTTGTAAGGCATGATTTTATTTTACTCTAAAAAGGTAACATATGTTACTTCACATTTCTTCCCATTTCGCGCCCATTTAGGCTTCCACCATCCCTTGACAAAAATTCTCCGAATATGAGCGCGATAACCCTGGTTGTGCCTTTTGTAATGCATCGCACCATGGCAGAACTCAGTGGGCCGGGATCCAGGTGGTGAACCTTGGTCCGTTAGTTTCATTCTGCCTGCCCCATAAAAGAACGTTACCACACTAGAAAGCAATTAACCACTACAATTACACGAAGCGAAAAAACCCTTGTGTTTATTACATATATCAAAAGGGTTATGCTTTGTAACACTTTCTGCTTCTTTTGTAACACTTTCCTTTATTTCTGTAACACTTTTAACCTCTTTTGTAACACTTTCGGGCACTTTTTGTAACACTTCTTCACTTTTCTGTAACACTTTCTCACTTTTCTGTAACACTTTCTCGCCCTTACGATGCAACTTAACCCGGCATACCATCGAACAAGTCTTTGTTTGTGGACGTTTATTAAGTAGAAATTCCCCACAGATGTAACACTTTTGTCTTTCCATACTAGAAATGTAACACTTTTCCCATAATTATGTAACAGTTTTGGATTTTCAGTTTGTGCAGAAAAGAAGTAGTGAATTTATAAAAATGAGTAGATTAAGTTTAAATTGCATAGATTTGGAGATAAATTGCATAGATTTCAGATTTTTAACCCTTTAAGATCCTGATTTCAGATTCTTAGTGGTTTCAAGTCATTATTTTAAGTCCTTAGTGGGTTCAGAAGTGTTCTCAGATCCTCAAAATGTGCGAGGGAGTGATGTCATAAATTTAAAAGATTTTCGGACTCGGATACGCCCCCCCGTGTCTGTGTCGCACAATAATCATTTTGCGACATAGTGTCAAAATACCATTGTATTATAAGCGTATTTTGGGAATAAGCGGGTCTAACAGGCATAATTTGTGCCATAAATGCCCGTTGCCCGTCAATACGCTCCGATTTAGGGGTCTGGACAAACTCCCAAAAACGTGGTCTTGTGCCGTGTAATTTAACCTTGACAAAAATTAGAAAAAACCTTGACAAAAAAACGGGAAGAATGGCAGAACACGGACAAAAAAACGGATAAAAAATTCGTAAGAAAAAATTAAAAAAGAGTAAAACCACGAAAAGAAAAAAATCCTATTCCCTCTTTAGGGCTTTTCTTATCTCTTTATATATAACGCTATTATCCTTGTTATGATGTTGACACAATTAAAAACCATTGTGAAATAAGGTTTTATCTTTACATCTAACTGCTAGTATGCTAACCTGTTTCTTGTAAGTAGGTTGGTAGGGTTGCAAAGTAGGTTAGGCGGTTTTTTAAGAATAGGGGCATAAGCCGTTTTTCTTCCCTCCATAGGGCTTATACGCCTTGTAGAGAGCAGAAAAGCAGAGAAATTAACATAATCGCCGACTGCTCGCATTACTGCTTGTCCGTAGTAGTGATGTACATTGAAAATATGAATAATGTAGATTATGCCATTATTTTTTGGAAAAAAAATAATGATGATGATTGCTATTTTTTGAAGAATAATAACGGATCAATCCTAACAGGCAATGTTCTAGCTGAAATGGACAGGCAAGCCGAAAAATATGAAGCGGAAAGCGGTTTTGCTTGCAGAGTTATTAGTCTATGTAGTGTCCACGTAGTGTCCACGAATAATCCGATGACTAAAAAAGACTATGAATTGATAGCAGAAGCAATAAGATTAAATACTGATAGCCAAAATAAAGATTATTTGCATTTGTTTCAATTTTTGCCGTATTTAAGCGAAAAATTAGCAAAAAATAATCAGAAGTTTAATTCTCAAAAGTTTCTCACCGCTTGCGGGGTAGAAAACGAGCTAAACCGCAAATATTGCGAAACACACGCAAACACATCGCTGGAATTGATAAAAAAGAACGGGAAAGACTGGTGGTATTGCGAGGATTGCAAAGAGTAGTTTGATTTCATAACGTCATTGAGCGTTGAAAACATAAAACACATACACGGGCGATGTGTTTTTTTGTTTGCAAAATTCTGTTTATAAGATTAGTCGGACTTATAGGCGGAACATTATAAACAAAACAATGACGAGCCGTAAGGCGAGTTAGGACGGGGTAGGAAAACTATGCAAAAACAAAATGAAAAAGAGGCGTTGCTTTGCACTTATGGGAATTGCAAGGCATTACAAACGGAGGACGGGGAGTTTTGCGAAAGGCATTATCCGAAAATAAAGTGTGGAAATTGCGGTCGGGACGCAACACAGTCTATTGGAGAGGATATGAACAGATGTGATAGGTGTGCTTCATTATAGGAACGGGGCAGGCGATTATTAGAGAAATAAAAATATGATAAATAAAAATTTTGATGTGAAATACAGGTCAGTTGACGGGTTCTACACTATGATGCAAGCGGAGAGGGATCAAAATAGCACGAAATACGGGCAAATTGAGGTATCCGTCAGGTATAGCGGGGGCGGTACGAATTATTTTACCGGCGAGGTGCAACCTAGAGGATATAGGGTGGCTTGTTCTCCGGTAGATAGGTCAGAGACTGGGACTAGCCGGACACTTCTGGGCGGAAATTGGGAGTCCGGTTTGTCGTTCTTTATTAAGGGGGCGGATAGATACAACGCAAAAGAATTGCAAAGGATAGCAAACGATCTTGACTTTGAGCAATTAGCGAAAATGTATGCAAATGGCGAGAAAAACAGCATTTTTGCACTGGTCAATAAGGAAGCTCCGAAAATAGAGCAAGTGGAAGTGCCGAAAAATGCAGAAAATAAGCTGTTGCCGGCTCATATTCTGAAAAAGTTTGAAAAAGTGGGAACGCAGACGGATAAGACGCTGGGAGAAATGGAGATCGTGGCGAAATATTTTAATCCAACGGGGGCAGGCACTTGGTATGCGACTGCTTATGATCCGAAAAATAAAATATTCTCCGGCTATGTATCTATTTTTGGCGATCACAATGACGAATATGGCGATTTCTCGCTAGCGGAACTGCAGGAATACAAAGGGAGAATGGGGCTTCCTATTGAACTAGACAGGCACTTCTCCGGCAAATTGCTGAAAGATGTAATGACAAATTAAATTAAAATAAAACAATGAAAAAAGATCAGAATAGTATAAAAATGTTAAAACGCTTCCCTATCATATCTGCTTTTGTGCAAAAAAAGGGGCGTATGCCGAACAATTTTGAGATCGCAAAAATGTTCAAAATTGCAAAAGGAGGAGTTGGCGAAACTACAAAAAATGTGATTGACAATTATCAAAAATCATTAGAGGTCTGCATAGTTTGCGGACATAAATTGAATTAAAACAATGAAAACAATCAATGGGTATGCAGTTTTCAATCCGCAGACGGAACGGATAGCTGATTTTGTAGAGGAAAAAGAAACAGCAAAAATCTTTGTAAGATATTGGAAAAACAAAGGTCGGAAACATTATGTAGTGGCTAAATGCAAAATTACTTATGAAGAAAAAAACAATAAAGCTAGGGCAAAAAGTGCGGTATAAGGACGGTGATCCTCGTATTTTCAAGGTATATGCAATATATCCGAATAATAGGGTATCGCTTGGATTATACGATTATCCGGACACAGAACAGGATTATCAAGTTAGCTTAAATGACTTGAAAATAGTCAATTAGCTTTTCTTTTCTCACGGGGCTTTATAGTCGGTTATAGAGCTTCGTAGAGAGCAGAAAATAGAAATTATCATAGCGTTTTCTGCTTCAGCCAGCTTGCTTGTTGGCCGGCTCGTTGAAAATAAAATATGAAACTTTACGCAACGATCACGAGTGAGCGTGCTAGTAAGGGACAGGGGGGCAAATGGCTGAATATTGAAGTTATTGGCGAGAATAAAGTAGTTATTGCCCGCATCAAGGTTAGAAGCAATTATCCCTATGAATATGAAATGGACATATTCCCAGTGGTATATCCATATCCCGATAAAAGAATTGGAGCAAGCACATTGAAATTAGATGTGAAAGGACACGGGTATGTATTGAAACGGAAAGTATCAAAAGAGGAAGAAAAAGGCAAAAGTCAAAAAGGCGAGAATTGTATGTTCAATCACGAACACGGAAAAGATTGCATAACACACAACTAAAAGCCAAAAAGAGAAAAGCCATAAAAAATTAACAAGCGTTTTTTATGGTTTTTTTTATTGATTTATTATGGAATTATTTATGGAAAAAGAAGAAAAAGCAGAAAAAGAAGAAAAAAAAAATTCATTGGACGGGGCAGGCAATTTAGTTCCGAACCCGAGAGAAATTATCCGCAAGCATTATCAAGAAATGCAGAAGAAAAGTATGGCGACTCGGCTGAAGAACGATCC
>Ga0222622_10000052_pt1 | contig 43616 bp, 39 predicted proteins | sample PLM2_5_b1metaG_FD_177335 | JGI IMG/M metagenome (GOLD analysis project Ga0222622, IMG submission 177335) | Groundwater sediment microbial communities from an aquifer in East River, Colorado, USA - PLM2_5_b1 | ecosystem: Environmental > Terrestrial > Soil > Riparian zone | place: USA: East...
GCGTTATACTACTGCCGAGCTGCACCTTATGCGCCGCAACCGAACTAGTGAGTGACTGTACGTCGGTATTGATCGCAACTACGCTGGCCTTCTCCAAGCCGTCGAGCACGATTCGATCCAGAGCGCTTAGCCCCGCACCACCAACGCTCACAACTTTAACCGGAACAAATTCTGACAGCCGATCCGGGAGACTGTAATTTTTACTGAGTTGAATCATATCGTAATCACCAAGCTCCAACCTCCAACATCCAGAGAATCTCCAAGTTTAAACCGATGGCCACAGTTATCACGCTTCGCCTTTAGTTTTCCGAAAAATGCTCGCAAAAATCAGGTGCAACTCCTTGGCCTCGCGATAATATTCGCGGGCTTCGTCGGAAAGCTGCGGTTCGGCAGCCGCAAGCAACCGAAGAAAAAACTTTGTTTCTTTCGCTTCCTTCACGCAACGAGAAATCGTGTGGCGAAAATCCTTTTTCGAAATGCCTTCGTTAGCTTCGCAATAGTTCCCGCCAATACTCGTTGCGCAGCCGACCAATTGATCAATCAAACGATCATTTGCGGGATCGCGTGGGATTTCTTTTGAGAACCGCACGATTGCTTCGCCAAATCGTGCTGTGCGCTCTTCTAAGTCGAACGGATGCTTGGGCGCCCCGTTTGCATCTGTGGTCCCATTTAAAACTAACGCTGTGACTGCGACAGCCGGATATTTCAAAGCTACACGGCGCGCCTTGGCGCCCTCCGCTCTTTGGTGTTTGAAACTTCTCTGGTGCTTGGATGTTGGAGCTTGATGATTCGTTTTCATCGCATTCCGCTAAAAAGCCTTCCAAAGATTCGGCCAAACCCTCGCGGCGGCCGATCCGTATGCATCACTTGTGCGAACCTGACCAAGCCGATCGCCGTCGAGAACTGGGGGTCCTCCACTGCAGATGTTACGCCCCAAGTGGTCTGCGCGTGCGCGACGTGCGCAGGCATCTCGAAAATTTCCTCTGCGAGATGATCAATTCCGCTAAGAAGGCTGCAACCGCCGGTAATGAAGATGCCTGCGCCGAGATAATTGAGATACGGCCCTTCGTCCAGCCTGCGTTTAAGTAACTCAAATCCTTCACGCACGCGCAGGTGAACGATTGTGTTTAGCATTTCCCGCTCGATCTCTCTTCCGGCGAACCCTGAATCGTCCTTTAACAAAATCATTTCGCCAGGCAAACAATTACCAAGAGTGCAACTGCCTTCTTCGATTTTTAATTTCTCCGCGCGGGCCATCGGGATGCGCAGCCCCATCGAGATATCGTTGGTGATGTGGTCGCCGCCCAAAGCCACGCAACCGCTTTGTTTCACCGCACCGTCGGCGTACAAGATGTAATCAGTCGTCCCGCCGCCCATATCGATCACCAGCGCGCCAAGATCTTTCTGATGCTGGGTAATCACGACCTGCGCAGAAGCAAGCCCGCCGAAAACAACGTCCTCCACATCCAGCGGCAGCTCTTTCACACAGCGAATGGTATTTTGAATCCGGGTGCGCACGCCATGGATGATATGAAAATCGGCTTCCAATTTTTGCCCAAGCATTCCTATCGGGTTCAGCACGCCGTTTTGTCCATCCACATGATAATGTTGAATGAGGGAATGAAGGAACGCGTTTTGCGCCGGAATGCTCACCTCGCGCGCATTAATTTTTACGTCCTCGACATCCCGTTCATCAATTTCATCGCGATCCTCGGGCAGCATGACGCATCCACGGTTATTGAAACTTTGCAGGTGGGAGCCAGCGACGGCGACATAAACGCTCCGGATCATCACGTCGCTTTTCTGTTCGGCATCCACCACTGCTTCGTGCACGCATTTCATCGCCGTCTCAAAATCGACGATCTCCCCCTTGCGCACGCCGCGTGAAGGCGCCTGGCCGACTCCCAGGATTTTGATGGTGCCGTCAGGCCGACCTTCACCGACAACGACACAAATTTTGGATGTGCCAATCTCAAGACCGACCATCAAATTATTGTTAGCCATGGTTGTTAATCCCTTTTCTGTCGTTGTCTGGGATTTGCCTTGGTAAAGGGCGTTGAACCCGCGCGCGACTTCGGCGCAGGCGCCGCAGTTTCTTGGCCGCCGGAGCCCTGGCGCAGGCGGGTTTCAGGCGCAGCCACCGGGATTGCCTTCATGATCCGCGGCTCCACAGCTGGTGCGATCGTATCGTTAATGACCGCGGCCGGAGGCTCAGCGAAAGTGACGGGAATGTTTCGTTGCACAAGAAGGTTTAGAGTCCCGAGTTCCTGTTTTGAGTCGTCGCAATAAACAAGAAATTGTTCCAGCCGACGTAGTTGCGTTTGCAGATCATTAAACCCGAGCGTCACGCGCGCGCGATTTTTGTCCGTCACCAGCAGGCAATAACCTTTCGAAACATCGATCTCGCGAATCTGGAAGCGCATTTGCAAAAAACTGCGCTCGCTTAGACGCAGTAGCTCTAGGGCTGTTTTCGCTTCGGGTGATTCGACAGCTTTCCCCGCCTCGAGCGATTCGCTCGAGCACCCCAGGATGAGCGGCAGTCCGAGATATTCGGGCAACAACTTCTTTTGTTTCATCAAAATACCACGCGCGTCCACCAAAAACGCAGCATCTGATGCAAATGGATCGGAAATTTCTTTTTCGCTGGTGATCCAGGCGACCGGCTTTCGTTCCACCACATGAATATCGATCTCACCGGGCAATTTTCGCACCACCTGAACTTCGTCAGTTTGAGGAAGCTGCTGTATGGAATCATGCACCCGCGCGAGGTTTACCTTAAAAATATTTTTGCCTTCATGCAGATCGACGGCTTTCAAAACCTGCTCTCGCTGCAAAGTGCCGTCAGTCTGCAATTCAATTGTCTTTATTTGAAAATCTGAATTCTCAAACAACAGGCGTCTTGCACCTTCGCGCACGCCGGCATAAGCGGCGCCGCACAACGCAGCGATTAAAAATACTCTGCAGAGGACGCCCATCGCCCTTCGAATGCGATGCTGCGTCGCTCTGCGGGAACGGACCTTCACATCGAGCAAGTGCTGCTGACGCCGCTGGCGCACATTGGACACTCGTCGATTTCGCGAGCGTGGACTTTTTTGGCCGAAATTCATCTCCGAATCCCTTCTGTTCTGGCGCGAGACAGTTCGATGATGCGGGCGCAAAGATCGACGTAGCCGATACCGGCGGCCGCAGCAGCCTCCGGCAGCAGACTAGCTTCGGTCATTCCGGGAATGGTGTTGACCTCCAGCACAAACGGTTCTCCGCTGTCGGACAAAATGACATCAACGCGCCCGTAAACTTGCAAGCCAAGCGCGCGAAACGCTCGCAACGCTAATTCCTGAATTTCGGCTGTTTTCTTTTCGTCGATCCGCGCCGGGCAAACATGCTCCGCGCCGCCGCCCGCCTGAGGATTGAGGAAAGGATACTTGTTGGTGAAATCGTAGAAGCCGCCTTTCGGAATTATCTCGAGAATGGGCAAGGCTTGGTCACCAAGAATACCTATCGTTAATTCCCGGCCAGATACAAACTTTTCTATCAATAATTCGCGATCATACTTTGCGGAACCGGAGATCGCCGGCGCAATATCCTCCGCATTTCTCACAATGTGAACGCCGACGGTAGAGCCTTGCCGCGGCGCTTTGATTACGATCGGTGGCTGCATGCGCGGACGCTCGTGGGCACCAATCGTTTCCCACGCCGGGGTGCGCACGCCGTGCTGCTCAAACTTTTCTTTGGTTAAAAATTTATCGAACGCGCTCCGGCTTCCTTCGACGCCCTCGCCAGTGTAGGAAACGCCGCGGTCTTCCAGGATTTTTTGCAGCGTCCCATCCTCGCCGAAAGTTCCGTGAATGGTGAGGAAAGCCAGATCGACATCTTTCGGTAGTTGGAAATCTTCGTCGCGCACATCGACTTCAACGACGTCGGCGCCTAACGAGCGCAACGCTTTTGAAACTCCGCGACCCGTCGCAAGCGAAACGTCGCGCTCGGAACCAGGTCCGCCCATCAGGACCGCTATCTTCTTCGGTAAATCTTCTGTTTTCACGAACGCGGTTCTCCCACGATTTGCACTTCCGTTTCTAATTCGATGCCGCGCTTCGTCTTCGCCGTTTGCTTGATGCGATCGATCAACTCGAGCATCTCAGTCGCCGTGGCGCCGCCATCGTTCACAATGAAATTGCCGTGAACCTCCGAGACGCGCGCATTTCCTACCCGCAAGTTTTTGAGGCCTAATTCATCCACCAGTTTTCCCGCGGGAATGCTGTCGGGATTCTTGAAAATGCAACCTGCGCTCTTGGCGACTGGCTGTGTCGTGCGCCGTTTCTCCTGTGATTCACGCAAGCGCTCATCGATCTTTGCGCGCTCAGCCGGCTCCGCGTGAAATGTCGCCGAAATCGCGAAATTATTCTCCAGTAACGGGAATCGCCGGTAAGACACCTCCAGTTCATCTCGATTTTTCACGTGCGGATTGCCTTCGGTATCAAGGTAACGAACGCGCGCCACGTTCTCGAAAGTTTGCGCCCCCATCGCGCCGGCGTTCATGCGCAACCCGCCCCCCACTGCGCCCGGGATTCCCTCCATCCATTCGAGTCCGCCGAGATTTGCCGCCCGCGCCGCATAAGCAACTTCCCTCAACTTCACGCCTGCGCCTGCAGTGATCTCGGACCCGTTGATCTCGATTTTGTCGAAATCGCCGCCGTACGGGTGAACCACCACGCCACGAATCCCACCATCGCGGACAAGAAGATTCGAGCCTCGACCCATCACGAAAAGTGGGAGGTTTTCATCCCTACAAAATCGAATCAGTGCGGCAAACGTGTTCTCGCTCTGCGGCTCGACCCAAAATTGCGCAGGGCCGCCTACGCGCAACGTGGTGTGTTTGGAGAGCGGCTCATAAAGGCGCACGTCGCCGCTTTCGCCCACGATCGCCCTTAACTTTTCAGCAATCACGAGATCCGCCGCCAAAATCGACAATTGCTCGTGAATGTTGCCCGCGCCGAGACTCAACACGAGATCGCCGACGTCGAGTGCGTTGCCGATATCGCAGTGGATGCGCTCGAAGCGCGGCTGGTACGTGGCACCGCGATGACCGCGTTTCAAGACTTCATCGACAATCGTCTGCCCGCTGATACCAGGAATCGGCGGTTCGCTCGCAGGATAAACGTCAGTTACCACCAAGCGATCTGCGTCGTCGAAGGCACCGCCAAACCACGTGCATAGCGCTTGCGTGCGCGAATAACGATGCGGTTGAAACATGGCGAGCACCCGTTTCCGGCCAGTCGCTCGCGCAGTTTTCAATGTAGCGCGAATTTCGGTCGGGTGATGCGCGTAATCGTCAACGAGCAAAAAGCGCTCGCTCTCATATTTGATCTCAAACCGGCGTCGCGCGTGCTCGAATTTACGAAGAGAAGCTGCAATTTTTTTAAACGGAATTCCAAGCTCGACTGCGAGCGCAATCACTCCGAGGGCATTGTGGACATTGTGCGGCCCGGGCACGTTCAGCACGGCCTCGCCGAGTTTTTGCTCCCGAAAATAAACGCAGAAATCTGAGCTGAAAGAATGCAAGTCTACTTCGGCGCCTCGATAATCGGCCGCGTCCGAGAACCCGAACGAGATCGTGTTTTTGCGGGTTGCGCATAATCGCGCCGTGTTCGCGTCATCGATATTGTAAAAAACTGTTCCGCTGGTTTGCTCGATGAGCCGCGCAAAGACTTCTTCGATCGCGGCGAGATCGGAATAAAAATCAAGATGTTCTTCTTCGATATTCAGAATGAGGGCGTGCTCGGGATGGAAGCAGCGCAGAGTGCCGTCACTTTCGTCGCCTTCAGCGACAAAATATTCGCCGCGTGGGTCCCAGTGCGCGTTCGTTCCGAGAATTGGGATTTCGGCGCCAACGTAATGGGATGGATGCAGGCTGCCTTCGCGCAAAACGTGCGCCGTCATTGCCGAGGTAGTTGTTTTGCCATGCATTCCGGCGACAACAATGCCGCGCTTCGCGCGCATGATTGCAGCGAGCGCTTCCGCGCGACGGACGACGGGTTTTCCCGAATCACGCCCAGTCACGAGAACGGGATTGTCGCTCTTAATTGCGGAGGAAAAAACAACAAGGTCGGCGGGGCATGCGTGTTCCGGACGATGCTGTTCGTAAAAGCGCAGCCCGAGCCGCTGCAATCGATCTGTTTCCATTGTGTTGGTCTTGTCTGAGCCGCTCACCGTGTGCCCGAGCTCAATCAAAAGCGCTGCGAGACCGCTCATGCCGCTTCCCGCTACACCAACAAGATGAATCCGGTGATGCTCTTGCGTCAGGAATCGCGGCAAATCAATTGCCAGGACGCGATCGGTAGGCGCGCTGCATTCTTCAGACACGGGCTTCATGAGTCGTATATTTCTCCATTGTGGTAGCCACCCGCCCAGCCGCATCTTTCGACGCCAGATGTGAAGAATTCGCAGCCATTCGCTCGATCCGCTGCCGGTCCTGGATCAACTCGCGAATATTTCGCCCAAGCAATTCGCCGGAGACGTCTGATTCCTTGATGAGAATTGCTGCCTGAATGCGCGCATAAATCTCTGCGTTGCGCGTTTGATGATCATGAGTGGCATAGGGAAACGGGATCAGGATCCCGGGCAACGAAAAAGCGGCGAACTCGGCAAGGCTGGCCGCGCCGGCCCGTGCCACGACGAGATCTGCAGCGCTGTAAGCTTCTTCCATTCGATGATGAAAAGCGGCGATGTAAGCGGGAATATTTTCGCGGCGATAGTTATCTGAAACCAAACGCTCATCTCGTGCGCCGCAAAGATGGATCACCTGCAGCGGCACACCTTGCAAGAATGGCAGCGATTTAATCAGCGCCTGATTAATTCCGCTTGCCCCCTGGCTTCCTCCCATCACAAGCAACGTAGGCAGATCCTCATCCAGCCCGAGTTTTTGGCGCGCGACCCTCCGATCCAAACGCACTAGTTCAGTCCGGACCGGCGTGCCGGTGACTTCGGTGCGTGTTTTTGGAAAGAAAGGCGCGCATTCCTTAAAGCCGAGCATCACCGCGTGCACCATCCGTGCCGTCAATCGGTTTGCCTTTCCGGGCACGGCGTTTGATTCGTGAATAAAGGTCGCAATGCCTCGTATTCGTCCGGCCAACACCGGCGCAGTGGAAGTGAATCCACCCATGCCGAGGATCACCTGAGGTTTGAATTTACGGTACAGAGAGCGGCAAAGTGATAAACTTTCGTAAAAGCGGTGAACGAAACCAAAGAACGCGGGAGAAAACGGCGAGGGGAGCCCAACCGTCGGCAATTTTTCGACTCTGAAATTTGCGTGCCCGGAAACCGCCAGAGCGTCAATGTCCTTTTCGGAAATTAACAGCATCACGTCGTGGCCACGATCGCGCAGTACTTCTGCCACGGCGATGCCGGGGAAAAGATGACCGCCCGTGCCTCCGCATGCGATCACTGCATTCATATGGGACTTATGTAAGTCATGAGACTGATGATTATTAGATCCGCGGCATCATTCTGGCGTGCATGGTGGCGTTTTTCTTATGCGGCGGTTCGAGAATCCCCTGCCGGTAAATGTTCAGCAATAAACCGACGCCGAACATACACGCGACAAGGTTGGAACCTCCGTAGCTAATAAAAGGCAGTGGCAGCCCCTTATTCGGCAGGAGCGAGGTGGTCACGCCAATGTTAACTGCCGCCTGCAGAGCCAGGAGCGAAACCACTCCGCAGCCCAGGAGGAGGCCGAAACGATCCTTGGCGTGTAGCGCAATCATAGTGCCGCACACAATTATCACCACGAATAGAAAAACCACGAGGAGACTAAACCGCAGACCAAGCTCTTCACCTACAATCGGAAAAATAAAATCGGTGTGCGCGTACGGCAGATAAAGCATCTTCTGGCGCCCGTTCCCCAAGCCGAGCCCCTCCATTCCACCACTGCCCCAGGCGATCAACGCCTGCATCTGTTGTAAACCAGCATCTTCCTTGAAATGCTGCGGATGAAGGAAAGCGGAGAGTCGTCCCATCCTCTCGGAGATTTGCGTAGCAACGATTAAAAGAGCGCCCAGGCCGGTGAGCGAAACAGCGCCGAGCCATAGAGGACTGGCCCCGGCAATGAACATCACCACAAACGCTGTTGTTCCGATCAAAGCCGTTGTCCCCAAATCGACTTCGCCCAACACAAGCACAGCCGGCAGGCTGATGATCGCAAGCGGAAGAATAAATCCCAGGAGTAATTTGCGGTCGGTTTTTTCATATCGCGAGAACCAGGCAGCGAGAAAAAAGATCACGGCCACCTTTGCCAGTTCAGATGGCTGAACAGTAATTGGGCCCCAGCCGATCCAGCGGCGGGAGCCGTTCAGGCGCATGCCGATATGCGGCACATAACAGAGCGCCAAGAGAACCAGCGCCAGCGCAAACAAAAGCCACCACGTCCGCTGCCACAGATGATAATCGATCAGGGCGGCGAAGATGCAGACCACAAGTCCCACGCCAAACCACATCGCCTGGCGTTTGATAAAGAAATAAACGTCGCCGTGACTATCACGTGCAAATGCGCTCGTGCTGAAAAGCATGACAATCCCGATGACGAGTAGCCCCAGGACTGCGAGAAAAAGGATATAAGCGCTCTTGCGATGCATAACTACGTTGTAAACGTCTCCGCTACACGAAAACGGCTGTTGTCTCGTAGCTTCATTGGTCGACCTTGCTCGTTTTTGTTTTGGCCGCCTTGGCTGGGATGAGCAGCTTTTGGCCTATCTTTAATTTGTGCGGGTCTTCGATGTGGTTCAGAGCGATCAGATCGTCGTAGGAGACTTTAAGTTTCTTCGCGATTGTGACTGGATTATCGCCCTTCTTTACGATGTAAGTCTTTCCCGAGGAGGAAGGCGTCTTGGCGTGTTCGTCTTTCGAAACTGAATGGGAAGGTTTCGGATCGCTACGTGGCGCAATTTCCCTTTGGGAGATGGCAGGCCGGCGTTTTGTAGCATCCGCGTGGACCGGCGTTGCCACGCTGTCAGCCACATTGTTTCCCGCATTCGCTGGTGCTGCCGGTACAAATGAGCTCTCTCGCGTCTTGATCGCATTGAACGCGATGATTCCCGACACCGCAACCACGTGCAGGAGCAGAACTATCAGCAGCGCCCGCGACAATTTCATATTTGGTTCCGGAATGTTCTCGAAATCCATTCCGGCAGCAGCCGACGCGCGGCGCGCGGTTGCGGCCAGGAGTTTTTTATGTCTGAAGAGCTGCGGGATTTTCATTGGTCTATTTGGGGGAGCGCACGCACCAGCGCGCGAAATTGGTCACCGCGATCGCCATAGCTTTTGAACATGTCGAAGGAGGATGTGCCGGGGGAAAATAGGACCACTTCTCCTGGCCTTGCGCTGGCATGGGCGCGTTCAACTGCGTCCGCGAGCGAGTTTGCGATTTCGCAGTCGGCCGCTCCGCTCCAGGAACGCCTGATACTGTCGGCCATTTCGCCAATCAAAATTGTCGATCTGACCTTCTCCTTCACCAGAGACCGAAGTGGATCAAAACTAAAGCCTTTGTTCTTCCCGCCAGCGATGAGAATGACCGGCTTGTTTTGTGCACGCAGCGCTTTGTCTACCGCGTCGAGATTTGTGGCCTTGGAGTCGTTAACATATCCGACGCCGCCGACTTCGCGTACAAATTCGCACCGATGCGGACGCGGCTCATATGCACACAGCGGTGGCACCATCTCCGCGAACGACAATCCGCGCGCCATGCCGGCGGCGAGTGTCGCCATCAAGTTCTCGATGTTATGCAAGCCGCGCAGTTTGGTATCCGCCAGCCGCAGGACCGTTTCGTCGTGATAAACAATCGCACCTTGTGAAACGTGGAAGTCTGCCTGATCTGCATACGCGCTAAAGGTGATCTTACGCGGGCAAATTGCGGGTAACTTTTCGATCGCGTTTAGGACTGCCACATCAGTTTCGGTTTGATTTTCGAAAATGCGCAGCTTGGCCGCGCGATAATCAGACACGGAGCGATACCGATCGAGATGATCGGGAGCGAAGTTGAGCCAGAGGCTGATGGATGGGCGAAACGCGCGGATTGCTTCCAGTTGGAACGAGCTCACCTCCACTGTGAGCACATCGAAAGGCTGCTTTTCGCGCGCCACTTCTGAAAGCGGCTTGCCAATGTTGCCACAAGCAATCGTCCGTTGACCGCAGGCATTCAACATTTGAGCCAGAAGTTCGGTCGTTGTCGTCTTGCCGTTCGTGCCTGTAACAGCAATGACCGGAAGATCGCAGGAGCGCCAGCCGAGCTCGAGTTCGCCGATAGTCTCAATTCCGCGCGAAGAAAAATTGCCTGCCAGTCGTGAAACCGGATCGATGCCCGGACTCAAAATGGCCATGTGATATGCGGCTGAATCTTCATCAGCCGCAGCGCCGCAAATCACACGGACACCATGTGTCCGCAGATTGTCTATGGTTGATTTGAGTAAAATTTTCTCCGCCGCGCTATCCAGCACGGTGACCTGTGCGCCCTCTGATCTGAGCAGCAGCGCCGCCGCGCTGCCGCTCAAGCCTGCACCAACAACGGCGATATTTTGATTTTCGTAGCGCCCGTTCTTCATCTCAGTTTGAGTGTCGCCAAACCAAGCAACGCGAAGATGATCGATAGAATCCAGAACCGAACGATGACGGTGCTTTCTTTCCAGCCAGTCAGCTCGAAATGATGGTGAAGCGGAGACATGACGAAAAATCGCTTGCCTGTCAGTTTGAAACTCAACACTTGCAAAATGACCGAGACGGCTTCGATCACGAAAACGCCGCCGACGACGACCAAAAGCAGCTCCTGCTTACAACAAATGGCGACCACGCCTAACATACCGCCGATCGCCAGTGATCCCGTGTCCCCCATGAAAACTTTGGCTGGATAGCAATTAAACCACAGAAAACCGAGACCCGCGCCGATGAGCGCCGAGCAGACAACTGTCAGTTCGCCAGCAAACGGGTAAAATGGGACTTGTAAGTATTCCGCGATCCGGAAATTGCCAGCGGCGTAAGAAAGCAACGCATATGCAAATGCCACCGTGATGGTGCAACCGGTCGCCAATCCATCCAGCCCGTCGGTGAGGTTCACCGCGTTCGACGAACCGACAATGACGAGCGCAAAAAACACGAACGTGAACCAGCTCATGTTCGCAATCACGGGCGCCTTCACAAACGGCACGTACAGAGCGCGTGCCTGCACTTCCAGCACCGGGTTGGTGAGGAAAACGCCAGCGACGATCGCCGCAAGAGCGATCTGACAAACGAGTTTGATTCGGCCACTGATGCCGTCGGACTTTTTCTTTGTGACCTTGAGGTAATCATCGGCAAAGCCAAGCCCCCCGAGATAGACCATGCTGAACAGAGCCAGCCAAACGAATTGGTTGTCGAGGCGAGCCCACATAACACTCGCCACGAAAACGGCTCCGATAACCAGCACGCCTCCCATGGTAGGTGTGCCCTGCTTAACGCCATGCAGCTCTGCGAGACGGTGAACTTCTGCCGCTCCGCGAATCGGTTGTCCCAGCTTCAGTGCGATCAGCATTCGAATGATAAAATTGCCGAACATTAATGTGCCTACGAAAGCCGTTACCGCCGCGGCAATGGCTCGGAACGTGACATAAAGGAAAACGTTAAACCCAATGAAATGATCACTCAGGCGATGGAGATAGTACATCATGGGGAGGTAACGAATGAAGAATGACGAACCGCGAAATGCTCGATGACTTCCTCCGTTCGCGAGGCGCGGCTTCCTTTGATCAGTATAAGATCGCCGGGCGCGGCGATCTCATTCAACAGTTCTGCGGCTTCCGATGTCGAGTTTACAACGGTAGTCTTTTGTAAGCCGGCGTTTCTTGCGCCTTCAGCAATCGCGGTTGCGGCGTCGCCGATCGCTATCAACTGATCAATCTTTAGCGCGGCCGCAGTTTCGCCCACCTCGCGATGCCCGCGTTCTGATTCGTCGCCCAATTCGTGCATTTCGCCCAGGACTGCGATCCGCTTTCCATCGGCGTCCAGTTCAACCAGTGTGCGCAATGCTGCTTTCATCGAATCGGGATTTGCGTTGTAGCTGTCGTCGAGGAATTGCACGCCGCCCAGATCCTTGATTTGCAAACGGGCTTTAGTGAGCGGCGCAGCAACGAGACCGGCGGCGCAATCCTCTAATGACAGGCCAAACACGCGACCAGCGGCGACAGCCAGGAGCGCATTCTGCACCATGTGCAAGCCAGGCACCGGCAACTGGGCGCGGCAGCGATGGGCGCCCTCGAGAATCGTGAAATCTGTTCCGGTTCCGCTCTGGCTAATTTCGCCGGCGCGGATATTTCCCGCGGTAGTACCGGCCAAAATCACTTTCCCCCGTGCGCGGGCCGCGATGCTCCTCGTAAACGGATCGTCCGCATTCAAAATCACTGTTCCGTGCGCGCCCACCGCCTCTGCAAGCGCTCCTTTCTCCTCGGCAATCTTTTCGCGCGAACCCATGAACTCGATGTGCGCCACACCAATATTTGTGATGATGGCCACATCGGGCACTGCCAGTTTTGCCAAGGCCGCAATTTCGCCGGGATGATTCATGCCGATCTCCCAGACAGCGACTTCGTCTCCCGAAGTGGCCTGCAAAATTGTTCGGGGCAGTCCGACGTGATTATTGAAATTTCCTTCTGTCTTCGTCACTCGAAAACGACGGGCGAGTACTGCGGCAGTGAAGTCCTTCGTGCTCGTCTTGCCATTGCTTCCGGTAATCGCCACTATATTTAATTTGAGTGATTTCCGGTAGTTGGCCGCAAGCTTCTGATACGCCTGCAAAGTGTCATTCGTACGAACGAGCGCGAAGTTTTTTGGAATTTTCCCGTTCCAGGCGGGCTCAACGATTGCACCCGCCGCGCGGGATTGTGCGGCAGACTCCACGAAATTGTGGCCATCGAAATTTTCACCCCGCAATGCGACGAACAATTCGCCTGGCTTAAGTGTGCGTGAATCGGTGGTGACTTTCTCGATGGTGACAGTTTCGTCGCCGCACGAAATCGAGCCGCCGGCAAATCGCGCGATTTCAGAGAGTGGCAGCGGATTCATAGTGCAGGGATCCGGGAACGCATACGCCTCGGGATTCTACGCGATACGCGCCTCGGCCAATTGAAAAACAGAATCATGATGACAAGAACTCGACAGGATGGTTTTCAATCGCGCGTCGCGCGATTTGGATATCGTCGAACGGGATCGTGTAATCGCCGAACTCCTGATAATTTTCGTGTCCCTTACCCGCGATTAATACAATGTCTCGCGGTCGCGCGAGTGCAACGGCGCGGTCGATCGCCTGGGTGCGATCAACCATTTTTTCATACCGATTCGAACGGAAACCTTTTTCGATATCGGCGACGATCGCGTTTGGATCTTCCGTGCGCGGATTGTCAGAAGTGATGATCGAGTAGTCAGCAAGGCGATCTGCTATCTCCGCCATCAGCGGGCGCTTTTGCCGGTCGCGATCGCCGCCGCAACCAAAAACGGCAATCAAACGCTGCGGCTCGAGTTCCCGAAGGGTTTTCAGAACGTTGGCGAGCGCGTCGGGCGTATGCGCGTAATCGACGAATACCTGGAATTGCCGCTTCGCTGGAACTAATTCCAAACGTCCCGGGACCTGCGGTGCCTTGGCAAGGCTAAACACTGCGTTTCTTAGGTTAATTCCAAGCGCGTCGGCCGCGGTTAGCGCAGCGAGCGAATTTGTTACGTTAAATCGTCCAATTAAAGGGAGACGAACCAGATAACTCTTGCCATGGGCGTCGAGCTGATAGCATGTGCCGCTAAACTCAGCGCGATAATTTGAAGCCCGGAAATCCGCGCGCGTGCCCATGCCGTAAGTGACAACCGCCACCCGCTTATCGATCTTGTCGAGCAGTTGCTGACCATAGCGGTCATCGATATTTACAATTGCAACAGGTTTGCGTTTTCTTTTCTGGTCGGCGAGCTCTCTGAACAGCTTCAGCTTGGCGTCGAAGTAGTTTTCCATTGTCCCATGAAAATCGAGATGGTCTTGGGTAAGATTTGTAAAGACGGCAACGTTCCATTCCAGGCCGCGCGTGCGATTCTGCGCAAGCGCGTGGGAAGAGACTTCCATTGCGGCCGCCTTACAACCCGCACCGGCGATCTGCGCCAGCAGCTCTTGCAAATCCAACGACTCCGGCGTCGTGCGGATGGCTGGCAGAAGCCGCTCGCCAATCTCGTAGCGCACCGTTCCGATTAATCCGCACCGCAAACCGGCACTTTCGCAGATGTGTTTGATAAGAAACGTCGTCGTGGTTTTGCCATTCGTGCCCGTCACTGCCGCCAGTTTCAATTTGCGTGCCGGGTCTCCGTAAAACCTCGCTGAAAAATCAGCAAGCGCAGTACGCGTATCCTCAACGACGAGACAGGTAATGCGCGGGTCTTTTTCCTCGCGTTCAGCAACGATCACCGATGCGCCTTTACTGATAGCTTGACCGATGAATTGGTGTCCATCGGCTTTCTCGCCACGTAATGCAACGAACAAGGTGTTCCTTTGCACTCGCCGCGAGTCATACGCGATGTTTTCCACCGGGCGATCAAGTGGCCCGATGATTTGGCGAACTGGAGTCGCGGCGAGGAGAGTCTTGAGCTGCATGAGACTTTAACATTCCCAAACGAGGCATTCAATGGTGCGAAGCATTGGTTAAGGCGACTCGTTCCGCCGACGCAGTCTTGTGGACTCGCTCGGTCGGCAGCTTTTTTTCCACTCGCTCCACGGGAATCGCTTTGCGAATCTCCTCATGCGGCTCAAGATCAAGATAGCGGGCAGCTTTCTCGGCGAGCCGGGCAAAGATCGGCCCCGCGACGAGCCCGCCGTAATTCAACTCAGGTTTGCTCGTGTGTGCATCATCGAGCATCACCAGACCTACAAATTCCGGATGCTCGGCGGGAAGATATCCGGCGAAAGAAACGACGTACTTTCCCTCTTCATACCCACCCCGAGGATTAACCTTCTGTGCGGTTCCTGTTTTTCCAGCAATAGTGAAACCTGGCACGGCTGCGGCAGCGGCTGTCCCGGCATCGCTTACCACGCCTCGAAGCGCATCACCAATTTCTTTGGCGGTTTCAGGAGAAATGACCTGACGCAACACCATTGGAGAAAGTGAACTAATGGTTTTGCCATCGGCCGCTGTAACTGATTTCACGATGCGTGGCATGATTAGTTTGCCGCCGTTGGCAATCGTGGCCATCGCGACTGTCATTTGCAAAGGCGTCACCCCAATCTCGTGCCCCATCGGAATCCGGGTGATGGAAATTTTGCTCCAGGATTGAGGAGGCCGAATGAGCCCGTTGATCTCGCCGGGCAGCTCAATTCCCGTGCGCTCGCCAAATCCGAAGCGTCGAATGTACTCGTAGAACTTTTGTTCCCCTACACTGAGGGCGAGTTTTGCCGCGCCAATATTGCTCGATTTAATGAGAATGTCGCGCACAGTAAGGTATCCAAACGCGCGATGGTCGTGCAACGCGGCGCCGCCGAACTTCCAGAGACCGTTCTCACAAAAAATGCTCGAGTCAGGCCGCATCTTGCGCTCATTGAGAGCAGAGGCGGCCGCTACGATCTTGAAAGTCGAGCCCGGCTCCATCATATCTATGATGGCGCGGTTTTTCATTTGATCTGGTTTGGCCTCCGAGCGCAGGTTCAAATCAAAATGCGGTCGATTGGCCATCGCCAGAATTTCTCCCGTCTGCGGCCGCATGAGAATGATCGTGGCCTTTTGAGGTGAATATTGCTGCATCGCAGCGTCGATTTCGTTCTCGACGATGTTTTGCAAACCAAGATCGACGGTCAGATGGATCTGGTAGCCGTCGCGAGGAGCGCGCTCCTGCCCTCGGTAAGGTACGATCTCCTGGCCCGCCCGGTTATGTTCGATGAAACGATAGCCGTCTTGCCCGTGAAGATACTCATCCATCGAGGCTTCCACGCCTTGGATGCCGTGATGATCGAAGTCGGTAAATCCAATCACATGGCAAAGCATCGAGCCATTCGGGTAAATCCGCGTGGCGTCATGCTCGAAATAAATTCCGTGCAAATTGCCGGCACGAAGTTTCTCACGAAGCGCGGTTGCAGTGTGCGCCGGCACGTCACGCTTGATGACAATGTAACGGCGCCCGCTGTTTAGTTTTTCCGCAAGCTCTCCAGACGGGATGCGAAGTTCGCTGCTTACGAGGTCAACGGTCGCTTCTGTGCTGTTAAGATGCGTAGCGTCGGCGACTACCGTTTCCACAGGAATGTTGTGCGCGAGGACTTCCTTATTCGCGTCGAGAATCATGCCCCGCTCTGCATAAATGATTTGCTTGTAGACATGCTTTTCGGCAGCAAGACCGGCGTATTCGTCGTGCTTGATTGCCTGCAGATAAATCAAACGAAATGAAAAGATGCTGAAGAGCCCGATAAAAGCAGCGCACACGAACATGCAGCGGCTTCGGCTGTTTGGATTCATCTTGCGGCGGACGGATTAGCTACGGGCTGGATCGTGTCTTCGTCGGGTGACCGGGGAGGAATAGTCAGCCGGACGATGTTTGCCTCCGAAATCGGGATCATTTTCAGGTAGCCTTCTTTCAATCGGCGTTGCAACGCCGAGCGCGAGGTCAAAGCCGCGATCTGCGCGCTGGCTAAATCGTTTTGAGTGCGCAGACTGATAAGCTCGTTCTCGGATGCCTTTTTGCGTTCTCCGAGATGATAAAGTTGCAGCGTCAAATAAACGTAGCTCAATCCGGCCAGCGCCAGAAATGCAGTCATCACGATCCAGCGCGCAAGCGAGGCCGCATTTACCGTATTACAGTTTCTTCGACGTGAACGGTTCATGTATCTTCTCGGCCACGCGCAACTTTGCGCTTCGCGAGCGGGGATTCGCGCGTTGCTCTTCATCAGCCGGTTCCACCGGTTTCGATGTAACCAATTTAAGGTCGTGATCGGGATTGCGCCGCGGCTCTGGCCACTCCGGCTTGTCGAGCCATGCCCGGCTATGGTCGCGAAAAAAGTTCTTCACGATTCGATCCTCTAGTGAGTGAAAAGTGATCACTCCGATGCGTGCACCGGGCGCAAGTCGCGCAGTTAAAACGCGTAAGCCGTCTTCGAGAGCGCGAAGCTCGTCATTTACTTCGATCCGCAACGCTTGAAAAATCTGAGTGGCTGGATGCTGCCGCCCGTGCCGCCCGACCAACTTTTCGATCGCCCGCACCAGCGGCAGAGTTTCACGAAACGGCGAAGTCTTGCGCGTCTTGACGATCAAGCTCGCGATTCTGCGTGCGGCCGGTTCCTCACCCAGTTCACGAAAAAGTCGGGTCAATTCTTCTTCGCTGTATTCATTTACGATAGTAGCGGCAGTCAGCTGCGTTTGCGGATCCATGCGCATGTCGAGGGGACCGTTTCGCACGAAGCTGAAACCGCGCGCTGCATTCTCGAGTTGGCGCGAAGAAACCCCAAGATCAAGGAACGCGCCGTCTATGGTGCGAATGCCAAGCTCGTCAAGGACACAGGCTGCGTGCCGGAAATTCGCCTGCCGCACGACGATGCGGCGGCCAAGACGCGCGAGTCGCTTGCTCACATGCTGCACCGCATCAGGATCCTGATCCAGAGCCAGAACATCGGCGCCTGTTTCCAAAAGGGCTTCTGTGTGACCACCACCGCCGCATGTTCCATCTACGATCAGGGAACCTGGTTTCGGATTAAGTAACCTGAGTACTTCTCTCTGCAAAACTGGGCGGTGATACACAAAATCCTTCATTGCGTGCGCCTCCTCTTCGGCGATTCCCGCTTCCGCGGCAGCGCCGGCAGGCCGCTCCAACCAAACTGTCCTCATAGCATTTTGATGAAACATCCGCTTATAAGCCAATTACACTTGCCACGTGCTGGTACGTAGGCGTTTCCTCGTCGTGCGCCCGTTTCCAACGCTGCAAATTCCAAATCTCGAAGCGACCCTGCCCGCCCACTAGAGCAACTTCACCCTTCAATCCGAGCTTTCGACAAAGATCTTCCGGCAGTACCAGACGGCCTTGCCGGTCCGCGCCCGCGTGCTGAGCGCGAGAATGCAATTGGCGCAAGAAAACGCGGCGATCACGCGCTGAAACGGTTTGATTTGTTTCCGCGGCCAAACTCATTTTTGCGAACTCCTTCGGCGACATGACGAGGAGAAACTGATGAGTCGCCTCGGGTAAAAGAATGAACTCTTCGGGACCATCGTGTCGCCAACGAGAGGGGATCGTGATCCGATTCTTGTCATCGATCGAATGCCGGAACTCGCCGGCATAGAAACGTTCGGGTTGGGAATCGGCGTCCATTGGTCGAGGGGAGCAGTCGTCCATTCTGCCCCACTTGACCCCACTTTTAACCACCTCTGCAATGGACGGTCAATAAAAATCTTTCAGGATATTGCACCCAGCCGCCTTCCCCGTAAGCTCCTCAGGTCATGAAATTTTTCCCGCTCGGGCTGGCAGTCCCTTGCGCTCTTCTGGTTTGTGGCGACACGACCGGATTTGGCCAGTCCCCAGAGCAAGCTCCGGGTGATGCCGTGCGGGTCACTATGTCGATGCATCCGGACGGCTCGCGGACTGTTTACAATTTCGATAATGCACAGCATAAAGCGGTGGCTACGACAACCGGTCAGGATGGCAAAGTCCGGGAGACAATCCGGTATGTACTGGACGACGCAGGGCGGTTTTCCAGCGCAGAAGTTGCCGGTGCTGACGGCCGCGTTCGGCTCAAGAGTCGGTACAAGTACAACGACGCTGGCCGCATACTCGAAGAGGCTCAAAGTACACCGGACGGCACTCTTCTGCACAAGATCGTTTACAGCTACGACTCATCCGGGAAGCAGACTGGTTATTCCGTATTTGATGCGTCGGGAAAACTAGTTGGCGGTGAGCGCGCGGCTGGGAGCCGTCCGTCGCCCTCTCCAAAACCGCACGAGAGAACTCGGCGATGATTTCTATTTGCAGATAACCGACGCTAAAGCTTCATCGTTGGCACTCACTGGCTGCAGAGTCGCATTCGGTTGTTGCCTTGCCACAGTTACGAAAGAGCGCTAGAAAGACCGACGTGATTGATTACATCCAAAAGGGCGGATTGTTGATGTGGCCAATTCTGGGCTGTAGCATCATCGCGATTGCGGTCTTTGCCGAACGCCTCTTCTACTTTCACCGTGCCTCGATTCATGTGGGCGAGTTCTTGAAGGGATTGTCGAACCTGATTCGTCGGCGCAATTTCGCTGAGGCACTTCATGAATCGGCGGGAACACCGGGCCCGGTGGCGCGGGTGATTCATGCAGCGATTATCCGGCACGATGCGCCGCGGGCGGAATTGCGCGATATCGTACAAGAAGCCGCCCAACTTGAAGTGCCAAAGTTGGAGCGGTTCCTCCCTGTGTTGGCTACCATCGCGTTTCTGACGCCGTTGCTCGGATTGTTGGGGACAGTAGCAGGAATGATCGATTCCTTCGGAACGATCGCTTCAAGTGGAGGCTATGCGACAGTGACTGAGCTTTCCAGCGGCGTTTATAAGAGTTTGCTAACCACCGCAGCAGGGCTCGTCGTAGCGACACCTACTTTCGTTGCGTATAGCTATCTCTCTTCGCGCGTGAACACGATGCTTCATGATATGGAGCGTGCGGGAATTGAGATCGTCCACATGCTGACCGAAAGTCGCCCGATCCATGGCATTATCAGCTTTCAGCAACCGGGTGAGACGGCGCGCGAAATGGAAGCACTGCAGGATCGATGAAAATGACGAAACCCAAATGACGAACCTCGAACAGAAGTGAAGGCTGCCATCCGTTGTTCGTCATCCAAACATCGTCCATTCTTTCATCATTCGTTATTCGGATTTCGTCGTTGATAATCGTTGGAGGTTAATAACTCGTTTGCGCCCGCATGAAACTCGCCCGAACAACGACCTATAATTTCGGCTGGGTTGTCCTTGTCGCGCTGGTGGACATCACCTTTCTGCTAGTTTTTTTTCTGTTGCTTAGTTCGAATTTCATTTTGCAACAAGGCATCTCGATTTCGATGCCGTTCTCGCGCTTTACGCTTGGTCCGCAAACTACCCACCAAATCATCAGCATCAGCGGCGGGGCGGTTCCGGCCATTTATTTCCAAGATCAAAGAGTCACCATCGAACAACTTGGGCCATTACTGGATGCAGCCAAGCGCAAGGAGCAATCCATCATCATTAAGGCGGATCGTTCTACTTCTTACGAAACGGTTGCCGAAGTGGCAAACGCTGCGCTCGAACATGGCATCACTTCCGTAGGGCTGGCTGCGAGTCCGCCGCGATGAACAGCGTCATCTCCGAGAGCGCGGCCGAACCGCTTATTTTTAGCTGGGAATCGTCTGGCGGCAAAAAATTAGCGATCACAATTTTTCTCGCGCTTTCTTTGGCGGCTCACGCTCTCTGCTTTTACATTTTTCAAATCGTCTATCCCCCCATGATCGCGCTTTTGCCGCCGCCAGCTCGCGTCACGTTGATCACGTCGGCCTCTGAAGAAGGTCGGACGCTGCTTCGTTGGATCGATTCGGAAGATCCTGCGCTCGCTTTTACGACTCACCGTCCGCCCGAAACAAGGCTCTATGCGCTGCCCAAGGCTGAGCATGTGCCGTCTTATTCCGCGATGCAGCCGACGTTGAAGAACATTCCACCGTTGGAACGTGACTTGCGCATCCCGAGTTGCCACCCACCAGGCGCGGTACGGCTTGTTCGTCAGAAAACGACGTCCGATATGGGTGTCTTCAAAACCGCCGTCTCCTTTTCAATGGAGTTCGACGCTTTGGGCGCTCCAGCGCTGCCACAAGCGAATTTTGCCGCTTCCACTGAGGAGACGCCCCAAACTATTCGCTTTCGGGTGGGCGTGAATCAACTCGGAGAAATCCGATACTGTTTCCCGGTAAATTCGTCAGGTGATCCGTCGCTGGACGAACAAGCCCACTTGTACGTGGCGCGTTGCCGTTTCCCCAAAAACACCGTCAACTTTGGTAAAGCCGATTCGTTGTTGGTCTGGGGAATCGCGACAATTGAGTGGGGAAATGACATCGCTCGCCCACAGACACAATCGGGAGCCACCGTCAGCCCGTGATTCGCGTCAGTCTTGCGACTCTCGTTACGATTTATTTGCTGCTTTTTCTTGCGGCGGTTTTTCTCTTCTGGATAGTTGGAGAATGCAATCGCCGGCGGCGAGAGCGACGGGCTCTGCAACACCGGTTGCGTTGCGTGATTTGCGCGTTCGAATTTGAGGATCGAACCGACGCGCTGCTTCCGCGGTGCCCGCACTGCGGAAGTCTAAACGAGCGATTCAAGATGGAACGAATTTAATATGGGAATGTGGATAGGCCGGAACCGCAAGGCCCGTGTCACCTATGGGTTTGATGAAATCGCGCTTGTACCCGGGCGCGTAACGATCAATCCCAACGAAGTTGACATCAAGTTCCGTTTACCGCGCAAAGACGCAGATCCACTTGAGTTGAAGATTCCCATTCTCGCCAGCGCGATGGATGGAGTCGTCGATGTGCGTTTCGCCATTGCCATGAACAAACTCGGCGGGCTGGCCGTTCTGAATCTCGAAGGAGTGCAAACGCGGTACAAAAACCCGCAGGAAGTACTGGAGAAAATTGTCGAAGCTGACAAGTCCGACATCACTGCGCTGCTGCAGCGGATCTACCAGGAACCCATCCAGGAGGATCTAGTCGCGGCGCGTGTGCGCCAGATTAAAGATGGCGGCGTATTGGCTGCCGTAAGTTCCATTCCTCAGCGTGCCGCTGAATTTGGCAAGATCGCACAAGACGCTGGCGCTGATGTTTTCGTGGTGCAAAGCACAGTTTCCACGGTGCGGCATATTTCGTCGGAGTATAAGTCGCTCGATCTGGAAAAATTTTGCCGCGAAATGCGCATTCCAGTAATCGTTGGAAACACTGTCGGCTACGACGTGACTCTCGAGATCATGGAGTGCGGGCCAGCGGCGGTGTTGGTTGGCGTGGGACCGGGAGCGGCTTGCACCTCACGCGGCGTGCTTGGACTCGGTGTTCCGCAGGTCACCGCGACCGTTGATTGCGCTGCGGCGCGCGATGCTTACCTCAAGAAATCATATCGCTACGTGCCGATCATCACTGATGGCGGAATGAGCAGGGGGGGCGACGTTTGCAAGGCCTTGGCCTGCGGCGCAGACGCCGTGATGGTGGGAAGCGCCTTTGCCAAAACGTACGAAGCGCCTGGGCGCGGCTACCATTGGGGGATGGCAACGCCACATGCGAATCTCCCGCGAGGCACCCGCATTAAAGTGGGCTCTACCGGATCGCTGAAACAAATACTGTTTGGGCCGGCAGAAGTTGACGATGGCAGCCAAAATCTGGTCGGAGCCATCACCACCTGCATGGGCAACGTCGGCGCGAGCAATATCGCCGAGTTTCAGCAAACGGAGATTATCATTGCGCCTTCTATTAAAACCGAAGGCAAACTCTTCCAAACGGTCCAAAGCGTCGGAATGGGAACGAGCTAAGAATTATTTAGCGATTCAGTGATTTAGAGATTTAACGATTGACCTTGCGCTACATCGTTGAACCGTTCCACGCTCGAATCGCTAAATCACTAAATGAACTCCGATCGCAGAGTTGTTATCACTGGCCTGGGCGCCATTACACCGCTTGGCAGCGATGTCGAGACGTTTTGGTCGAATCTTAAGAATGGCGTCAGCGGCATTAGTACCATCGACGCTTTTGATACCATCCGTTACGACTGCAAGATTGGCGGGCAAATCCGCGATTTCGATCCGAAGCCATTCTTCAAAAACCCGAAAGACGTCCGCCGCACTGATCGATTTACGCAGCTTTCAATGGCTGCAGCAAAAATGGCGCTCGAAGACAGCGGGATCGATGTCGCCAACGTGGAACGCCGAGACCGTTTCGGCGTGATTGTTAGCACCGGAATCGGCGGGCTAAAAACTCTTCAGGATCAACTGACGATCCTTCTCACCAAAGGGCCCTCGCGAAATTCACCATTCACGATCCCGATGCTTATCAGCAACATGGCCAGCGGCGTCATCTCGATGGAGTTCGATCTGCACGGCCCCAATTTGTGTATCGTTACCGCCTGCGCGACATCAAACAACGCCATCGGTGAATCCTGGCGAATTATCAAATTTGGCGACGCGGATATCTTCCTGGCAGGTGGCTCGGAGGCGTCCATCGTCGAGATTGGCTTTGCAGGATTTTCAGCTATGAAAGCGCTCAGCACCCGCAACGATGAACCCGAGCGGGCCTCGCGGCCCTTCGATCGTGACCGCGACGGCTTTGTTATGAGCGAAGGCGCCGGAGTTGTGGTGGTGGAAGAACTCGAACACGCCAAAGCGCGTGGCGCGAAAATCTATTGTGAAATCACAGGATACGGCCTCTCCGCCGACGCGTTTCACATGACTGCGCCGCCGCCAGATGGTGAAGGCGCAGCGCGCGCCATGAAACTCGCGCTCGAACACGCCCGCCTATCGCCGGAACAGGTCGATTACATTAATGCACATGCCACGTCGACCGATATTGGCGACATTTGCGAGACCCGCGCGATCAAACAAGTGTTCGGAGACTACGCTTATAAGGTGGCCATCAGTTCCACGAAATCGATGACCGGCCACATGCTGGGCGGCGCTGGCGGAGTAGAAATGGCCGCATGCGCGCTTGCCATTCGAGATTCCGTAATTCCTCCGACAATCAATTTAGAAAATCCGGGAAAAGAATGCGACTTGGATTACACGCCGAACGTTGCCCGCGAAAGAAAAGTGCGCGTCGCTCTAAATAACTCCTTCGGTTTCGGCGGCCACAACGCGACTCTGGTCGCCAGCGCGTTTGAAGAATAGCGCGGGCGCCTTTGACTATTCGGCGGTCCGCGGTCACTATTTAAATCGCGAACGCTTTTGGCGTCGCTGCATCACACGCGGGCATAGCTTAATGGTAAAGTTCCAGCCTTCCAAGCTGGCTATGCGGGTTCGATTCCCGTTGCCCGCTCATTTCATTGGTAAATCGGCCAATATTGATGGCTGTAGTGATAACATGCATGCGGGAAAGTCATAACACGTCCACTGAAAACCACCTGTTTCCTCCAAGTACGAAAATCCGAAAAAATGTCTTGCGGTCTGCCTTTTTTATCTGTGCGGTTCGCGGGTTTTAACACCCGGCAGGTGCGCATGGGCCAGGGTGGAATAGCTGTGGGCCAGTCTTCCAAGTTGTGACCCGCTTTTAACTTTTCGACCAAAATTTTTGGCCGAAAAGTAAAGAATCTTGGCTCTAACGGCTCTGACGTGGGAAAATCGCTTGCTGACTCGCCTTATGACACTATCAGACATCCGCTCGCCTCTCGAATTTCGCGTTTTCCACATTAATGGCATTGCGCTACACGTCGTTCTTGCCGGGCCTGCAAGCGGTAAACCTTTAGTATTCCTCCACGGTTTTCCCGAGTTCTGGTTCGCCTGGCGTCTCCAAATTGATCACTTCGTCTCTTCCGGATATCGCGTAATCATACCAGACCAACGAGGTTACAACTTAAGTGACAAACCTGCAGGCATTGCTAGCTATTCCATTGACTTGCTCGCTAAAGATGTCGTCGGCGTTTTGGATACCGTGACGGATTCAAAAGCGTTCGTCGTCGGGCACGACTGGGGAGCTGGTGTTAGCTGGTACCTGGCTGCCCGATATTCGGAAAGGGTTAGCCGCACCGCGATGTTGAGCGTTCCCCATCCCCGCATTTTCATAAAAAACCTCATCATAAACCCGGCGCAGCTGCGGAGGAGCTGGTATTTATTCTTTTTTCAGCTTCCTTGGCTACCCGAACGCACCCTGCGAAGGCGAGACTGGGCGCTGCTGGTTCGGGTGCTCCGGAATACTTCACCTCCTGGGGTCTTTTCTGATCGTGATCTCGAGCAGTATAAGAAGTCGTGGGCCAAGAAGGACGCGCTGACAGCTATGCTTAACTGGTATCGAGCGGCGCTATTGCGTCCGTCGAAATTCGCATTGGATTCCACAGCTTCGCGAGTGAAAGTGCCAGCCCTTCTGATTTGGGGAAAAAACGACCAGTTTGTGGGTGAAGCAATGGCCAGAGAAAGTCTTCAGTACTGTGATGATGGACACCTTGAAATGTTTGAGACTGCGACCCATTGGGTCCAACACGAAAAGCCCGCACAGGTCAATACCTTGCTATCCCAATTCTTTGCCTAACCCCCTGGATGCCGAAAACGAGGAGGTAATAGCTACCTGGCGATGTCGACGCGACTAGCCAGCTTGGCTGCCGAGCATCCAGCAGCATCAGAGTCATAAGGCCATGAGGGACAGCATTTCATCGATAATCAGACTGGCGGAGCCTAACCATGCGCTCCAACGATCCGGCGATAAGTGTTTCAGTTTGATGAATCACTGGTTTTACAGCATGATTGGCCTCGGCAGAGCGGCACAAATTCAAGAAGGAAACGAAAATGTGGTTTGAGCTCATTCTTGCCGCCGCGTTAGTCGTCTTGTACGTAGCCTTCTGGGCTTGGCATTCTCAAGGCGCGGGCAAGCTCACTCAAGAGGAGATCGATCAATACATAGCGATCATCGAAAAGCTACCGCTGCCTGAGAAGGGGCTTCACGCGTTCACTGGCCGTCTCCGCCCATGGGCCGAGGCAGACGATGGTAAGCCGGTCTACATGTTCAACCTCATCCATTTCTTCTCTAGTGTGCAGAAATTTCCTGGCGCGCCGGAGTTCAAGGGAACGCCGGAAGAAGCCAACGCACACTATGAAAGGAGCCTCATATGGCTGTGGTTGAGTCACGCGTCTTATCCGACGTTCATCGGAGCTCCCCAAGCCAAGAATCTGATCAACATGGAGCCCGAGAGAACCTGGGGCAATATGACTGTCGTGCGCTATCCTAGCCGGCGCACGTTCTTGAAACTGATTTCCCACCCCGCCTATGCGCCTCTCGCACCTTACAAGCTCATAGCCATGGAGCTTGACTTGGTGCCGGTTTCGAGCGGCACGGTCGTCCCCGATCTTCGCTGGTTGGTAGGCGGGGGATTTGTCATCGTTTTCCTACTGGTCGAATGGGTACGCCTCGCCCTGTTCGGGTGACCAGCCAGGCTTTCTGATCCGGAACGGCGATTTACCGCGTGGGTCTTTGTGAATACTTGCCGTCAGTCTTCGGTCATAAATATGTCATAACATCCGGCAACGTACAAGCATGTCTCCTAGCGTTTGTTTACCGCCGTGTCGGAGCGTTGCCGGAGGATGGAGATAAAAATGCGAGTTCGATTCCCGTTGCCGCTATTGATCCGGAGCGATCAATTCCCGGTGTCGCCAGGCATAGGCGACGCCCGAGTAAAGCGTTAAAGCCACGGTGATCCAGACTAGAATTGGGCCTGCCTGATTCCACGCGCGCAGCCACCATACCGATTCTTCATTGGCGAACCGCAGTTCGCTTGCTGAAAACAGACCTAGAAAAAAAAGCACCGTGATGACTTGCCACGAGGTCTTGTGTTTACCCAGACTTTCCGCTGGAAGAATCCGCCCTTTGGCGCTGGCCATTAGACGCAATCCGGTGATCAAAAAATCTCGCGCCACGATCGTCGTTGCTGCCCACGCTGGCACTGCCTTAAGAGGCACTAGTGAAATGAACGCCGCAGCCAGCATTATCTTGTCCACGAGAGGATCCATCAGTTTGCCAAAGTTAGTGATTATTCCGTATCGCCGGGCGATTTCTCCGTCGATGAAATCCGTGAGGCCCGCGATCAGAAAAATGACAAGCGCAGTGGTGCGCGCATACTGCCAGGAAGAGTTGAGCGATACTACAAAAAGAACTGTAAGCGCGAGCCGGCTTAAGGTAATTCGATTTGCCCAATTCATACTTTAGCCGCCTCGCTGCCTGCCACGTCGTAGCTGCGCGAAGGCGGGTGCGAGGCGCGGCGAAGATTATCCACTTTAAATTTTGGTCGTTTCCAAATCGGAACTTTTTTCTTCAACTCATCCACTATCCATTGACTGGCTCGGAATGCTTCGCTGCGGTGCGGAGTTGCCACTCGCAGAAAAAGCGATAGTTCCCCAACGGCGATAAATCCGACTCGGTGATGAATGATAACAAGCTGAAGTGGAAATTTCTCCGCGGCCTGCCCGGCAATTTGTCTCAACTGATGTTCGGCCATTTCGCGATGCGCTTCATATTGAATCCCGTCGATTTCGCGTCCATCTTCAAGTCTCCGCACCACTCCCCAAAAGTCGTTTATCGCTCCTGCGTCGCCACGGTGGGCTTTCGGGGGCGTATCAAGCGACGCTTCAGTCACTAAAACTTCACAAACGACATTTGCCATGCGCTCAAATTCCTCGTTACAGTGTCGTCTTCTCCGAAGTAGTTAGAAAGAAGATATTAAAATGACAACCAATCAATGTGATATTGGCCTGATCGGTTTGGGTGTGATGGGCGAAAATCTCGCACTCAACATGGAATCGAAGGGATTTTCTGTCGCTGTATTCAATCGCACAACGGAAGTTACCGAGAAATTCGCTGCCGGTCGCGCCAAAGGAAAAAGTATTCAGCCAACCCGCACGATTGAGGAGTTTGTCGAAGCGCTGAAAAAGCCGCGCATAGCAATGATGATGGTGAAGGCTGGACCTCCGGTGGACGCGGTGATCAATGAACTCGTCCCGCTGCTCGAAAAGGGCGATATCATCATCGATGGAGGAAATTCGCTTTTCACCGACACGCAGAGGCGGGGAAAGGAATTAGAGGGCAAAGGAATTCATTTCGTCGGCATGGGTGTGTCTGGTGGAGAGGAAGGCGCGCTAAAAGGTCCTTCGCTTATGCCGGGAGGATCGCGTGAGTCATGGGAAATTATCGCGCCGATTTTCCGCAAGATCGCCGCGCAAGTGGATGGCGAACCGTGTTGCCGATACATGGGACCAGATGGCGCCGGTCACTACGTCAAGATGGTCCACAACGGCATTGAGTACGGCGATATCCAATTGATCTGCGAAGCCTACGCTATTCTAAAAGACGTGCTCGGAATGGACGCCGCAGAACTCGCTGACACGTTTGCTGAATGGAATAAAGGCGAGCTGGAAAGTTATCTCATCGAAATCACTTCCGTGATTTTCCGAAAGATTGATCCCGACACAGGCAAGCCACTCGTTGACATGATACTCGACAAGGCGGGACAAAAAGGAACCGGCATCTGGACACTTCAAGCTGCGATCCGGCAATATGTCGTCATTTCAACAATAAACGCCGCCGTTGAAGCGCGCGTTATCTCCTCGCGAAAGGAAGAGCGTGTGGCTGCCTCCAAAATTCTGCCGCACCCGAGAGTTCGACAGTTTAAAGGCAATCGCACCCGTCTAATTGATGCAGTGCGTGACGCGCTTTACGCGTCGAAAATTGTGTCTTACACGCAGGGAATGGAGCTTCTTCGTTCTGGAAGCGCCGAATACAAATGGAATCTCAACCTGAGCGACATCGCCACCATCTGGCGAGGCGGCTGCATCATTCGCGCGAAGTTTTTGAACCGAATCGTGGAAGCATATCGGCGCGATGCCGCGCTGCACAATCTTCTGCTCGATCGCTATTTCACGAGAGCCATCAAGAAGGCGCAACCCAAGTGGCGTCTCGTGCTTGCGACAGCGATCAAACATGGCGTAGCGACGCCTGCCTTTTCTGCCTCGCTGGCGTACTTCGACAGTTATCGCTCCGCTCGGCTTCCGGCAAACCTCCTGCAAGCGCAACGTGATTTCTTTGGCGCGCACACTTACGAGCGGATCGATAAACCGGGGGTGTTTCACACCGACTGGGCCCAGCCCGAGGAAAAACGAGGCGAGAAACCGGCCGAACCGAAGACGCCCGAGCCGCATCACGCGGGCGAATAGCTGTAGTCGCCGCCTTGTGGGCGCGCGGCGCAGGGATATAGCAGCTCAACGGCTACAATTAATGGAAATCGTGCGACTCACTTCCGACGAGCTGTTCGTGCACGAGCGGTCTGATCTTCTGCGCTTTAATCAAAACGACATTGTCCGAATTCTGGACTTCGCCTTCGATGAGCAGAAAGGCTTCCTCTGTGATGAGGAGGCGAAAACGTTCAAAAAGCTCCGACTCGACAATTGCATTTGAAACGCCGGTTTCATCTTCGAGGCTGATAAAAACAAATCCTTTTGCTGTACCGGGACGCTGGCGGCAAATCACGTTTCCTGCGATCTGAATGATCGAACCGTGTCGGGCGTGAACGAGATCGATCGCGCGCCAAATATGCGGCAAATTGCCGCGCAATAGTTTCATCGGATGCGGTCCGGTCGTCAGATTCATTGTCTCGTAATCGGCTTTCACGCGCTCGGGCAAGGTCATCGGCGGGAGGGGAGCGCGGGCGCCCCGCCCGCTCTTTTCGGCGCCCTCGCCGAAAAGCTCTTTGTGAGTGTCCCGCGAGGCGCGTGACACAGCGGGCGAGGCGCCCGCGCTCCCCAGCAAATCATCGTGCAGTGTTTCTTCCACGTTCCACATCGCCGCGCGGCGATGTTCGGCAAAACAATTCAGCGCCCCTAATTCTGCCAGCGTGCGTAACTCGTCTTTCGAAAGGAGAACTCGCCGCTTGAAATCGTGTAACGACTCGAACTGTCGATCTTGCCGTTGCCTAACGAGGTCTTCAGCGTGTTCCTGCCGCAATCCGTTCACGATGCAAAACCCGAGCCGTACTGTATTGTCATCAAGAACGCTGCAACGCCACTCGGATTTCGAAACACAAACCGGCTTGAACTTCAGCCCGTGTCGCTGTCCATCTTTTACAATCGTCGCCGGCGTGTAAAAACCCATCGGCTGATTGTTCAACAGACTCGCATAAAATTCCGGGGCACGATGCACTTTTAAATACGCGCTGCCGTAAGCGAGAATGGCGAAACTGATCGCGTGCGATTCGGGAAATCCGTAAAGCGCAAACGATGAGATGGACTGAATGATTTTTTCAATCTTGTCCGGTGCGACCCCTTTTCGTTCCATGGCCGCGCGCAATTTCACGCTCACTTTCTGCATGCGTTCCTCGGAGCGATGAAAACTCAGAGCGCGCCGCAGTTCTTCCGCCTCATTTCCGGAAAAATCAGCCATGACCATGGCGATCTTGAGCATCTGTTCCTGAAATAACGGCACACCAAGTGTGCGGTCGAGTACCCGCTTTAATCGGTCGTCAAAGTACGCGATTTCTTCGCGACCGGCCCGCCGATTCAAATAAGGATGCACCATGTCGCCCTGGATTGGTCCTGGGCGGATGATTGCCACTTCAATCACCACGTCGTAAAAACATTCCGGTTTCATCCGCGGCAGTGTCGCCATTTGGGCGCGGCTTTCGATTTGAAAAACCCCGATCGTATCGGCGCGCTGCATAATCTCGAAGGTCGCCGGATCGTCCTTGGGAATATGCGCCAGGTCGAGAGGTCGCCCACGTTCGCGGCACAACTCGAACGCGTCCTGCATCACCGCCATCATGCCGAGCCCTAACAAGTCCACTTTCACGATGCCGAGATCTTCGCAATCGTCTTTGTCCCATTGTGCCACGACTCGACCCGGCATTGAGGCGTTTTCCAGCGGCACAAATGAACTGAGCTTGTTTTGGCAGATAATCATGCCGCCGGAATGCTGACCAAGATGCCGCGGCAAGCCGTAAATCGCGTGATACAGTCTGATGAAGGCGGGCATCCGCGGGTGCACCTTTGGCAAACCAGCCTGCTCAATCTGTGATTCGAGCTCGAGTGTGTGTGGAAAATCGCCGTTCGCGAACAGATGTGAAAACCGATCGATGATGCTGGGCGAAAAGTTCAGCGCTTTGCCGATCTCGCGCGCCGCGCTGCGCCCGCGGTAACTGATCACGTTCGCAGTCATGGCCGCGCCGTGCTTGCCGTAGCGGCGATAAATTTCTTGAATCACCGCTTCGCGACGGTCGCCGCTGGGAAGATCCAGATCGATATCGGGCCAGCCTTTACGGCTCTCATTGAGGAAGCGTTCGAACACGAGATGATTTTCCACCGGATCAACCGGCGTGATCCCGAGACAATAACAAACTGCGCTGTTCGCGGCGCTGCCCCGGCCCTGGACCATGATGTTGTGTTCGCGACAGAAATTGACGATGTCCCAGACAATCAGGAAATATCCGGGGAAACCGAGTTTCGTGATCAGGGCAAGTTCTTCTTCAAGCTGTCGTTTCACCTTCGCGCTAATCGCAGCGTAACGCTGTTGCGCACCGAACCAGACGATGGTGCGCAAAAACGAATCCATCGTGTGACCGGCCGGCACCGGATATTCGGGAAATTCGTACCCGAGATTTTCCAGTGAAAACGTGAGCCGCTCGGCAAGGCGCGATGTGTTTTCAATTGCTTCCGGTAAATCCGCGAAAATCTCTCGCATTTCGCGATCACTCTTCAGATGCTGTTCGGCATTTTCGGTCAGCAATCTGCCAGCAGCATCGAGATGGGTGTGCTCGCGGATGCAGGTGAAAACATCCAACACTTCGCGTCCGTACGGCTTCGCGTATTGAACGCCGTTTGTGGCGAGAAGCGGCAATCGATTTAGACGCGCAAGATCGATCAGTTCGCGATTGATGCGTTCTTCGCCGCGAATGAAATGTCGCTGAATTTCTACGAAAACATTTTCGCGACCAAACGCGTCGATCAAAAATCGGACGCGGTTAGCAAAACTCTGGGGAGCGCACGCGTCTCGCGTGCTGGCGAGGGCGTCCTCGCCATCGCGAACTTTTTTGATCGCTCGAAATCCATGATGAATTGCGAATTCTTCGAAAGATTGTTTCGGCGCGACGCCGAAACCAGCACGCGAGACGCGTGCGCTCCCCAGAAGGGCGACCAATCCTTCGGCGAATTGCGGGAACTCATTCCATCGCACTGCGCATGTGCCTTTTTCGCTGCGCAAATGTGACTGAGTGAGTAGTTCGCACAGATTTTTGTAACCTGTGCGATTTTCGACCAGCACAGGCAGAACACTTCCGTCTTCTATTGATAATTCGCAGCCGATGATTGGTCGTACGTTTTGCTCGCGCGCTGCGACGGAAAATCGTTGCGCGCCGTAAACGCCATTGCGATCGAGCAAAGCCATCGCCGGCATTTCCAGTTCCGCTGCGACCTCAGCTAATTGCTCGGGGAATGATGCCCCGCGGAGAAAGCTAAATGCGCTAGATGCATGTAACTCGATGTAAGACATGGTTCGTTGAAGCGTTGAACCGTTAACACGGCTAATCATAAATCCCATCCACGGTCCAAGTTCCCTCGCTTTCGTGAACACGAACCAGTTCGCCAGTCTCCAGTTGCAGGTCCCATTCGGCGCGTGCCCAAGATTTCTCGTCCCACCAATTTCCAGAAATTAAATACGGCCCGCGTTGCTTGAGGATTTTTCCCCAAATTTCTGGGCTGCGAACGCACGTTGGCGTGTTTTCATCCAGCAAAACTGATGCAGAAACTGCCGGCCTAAATCGACGCAATACTGCTGTAGAGGGCGCTGTCCTCAGCGCATGGGAAGATTCTCCGCTGGGGACAGCGGACTCTACAGCCCACGTGAAGGGCTCCATCCTAAATGCATTCGGGCGATGGGTCTCTTCCAAAACTGGCGTACCAACTCGGTCCGCACCCAGAACAGCGATCAAACGCGCTAGCGTTTCTGAGAGTTGATGTGGATTGCGTAATGTAGTTTCGAAGAATCCGAATTGTTCCCTCGCAGGTTTGCTCGGCTGCGCAATAAGCGCGACCGCAACAATCGGATGTTTCGATCGAAAATTCTCCAGGTGCGTCTGGAGCATGCGAAAGAGAAGACCGATATTGTTTGTAGGCTGCGGAATTTTGAAAATGCGTTCGTAAATTTGTTTATTCGCAAAGGTGATCCGCAGGCCCAATTCTTTTGCAACGAGATAGATCGCGCCCAAGCGCAGAGCGAGCTGCTCCAAAAACCGGCGGAGCATGAAAAGCAGTGGCTCGGCTGTTTCAATTTCATTCTCAAACTCAAAGCTCTCCTCGAATGACTCCGGTGGCCGAACCAGTTTGAGCACTCGATTGCATTGCCCATTCGCGCGCTCCCACATTCGGATTGCTTCGGGCCCGAGTCGCGCGCCGAGCTGCTCCTTATCAAGCGCCGCCAGCTGGCCAAGTGTGTGGATCCCCCATTTGTGCAGGATCGTGATGATCTGCTGAACTTCAGCTTCTCGATGCTTTGCCGCGGCTGTTTGCGGCAAATCAGAGCGCTTCATGCGCTCAATTTACAATCAAACCTATAATATGTTCAAGTGAACACTTCAGCGGCCTCTTATGTCGAGCGAAGTCGAGGTTGTGCGCGCGACCTTACCGGCTGTGGGAAGATCGGCTTCCAGCCGATCTCGGCTGGCAGGCTGCCAGCCTGCCGAGTCAACCTGAGAAGGTTGACTTCCGTGGCCGCGATCGCCGAGCGCGCCGCTCACGGGAATTCCTCGTGCCAGAACATCTCTAACCTTTCTCCCTTCTTAACTCCCAACGTCGAGAGATTTGATTCGCTCACTTCACGTTCGCTCAGCCTCCGGCCTTCCCGTCCATGTCGCGGCTTCCCAGCTGCTCCATTCTCGACTTCCCCTTCGGCTTCGCTCGGAATGACAGCTTGGTAAACGGGGGGAACCTCAGATTATTTCCACCGGACATTTTGGCAGCGCTTGCATAAAGGCGCGGCCGTACGGCCGCGTCACAATGCGATTGTCGAGGATTACGATAATTCCGCGGTCGCTTTTAGTTCGAATCAAGCGACCTACGCCTTGTCGAAGTTTGAGAATCGCTTCCGGCAGAGAGTATTCCGTGAACGGATCACCGCCGCGCTCCTCGATCAACTCGAGTTTGGCTTCGATCAGCGGATGATCCGGCACCGCAAACGGAAGACGTGTGATGATTACATTCGAAAGCGCCTCGCCGGGAACATCCACACCGCCCCAAAAGCTGTCCGTCCCAAAAAGGACAGCTCCCGGCGTTGATTTGAATTGCTCAAGCAGTTTGCTGCGCGGTGCGCCCGCTCCCTGCACTAGAACGCTCATGCTGTTCTCCACAAAAAATTTCTGCATCGCCCCTGCGACCTGTTGCATGTCGCGGTAATTTGTGAAAAGGACAAACGCGCGCCCATCGGTCTGTTTGACGAAATGCGCGATCCATCGCTCCAGCTCTCTGTGGTAAGCGGCGTCGCGCGGGTCGGGCATCTTTTGCACGACGAACATTTTCATTTGCCGTTGAAAATCGAACGGGCTGCCGAGCTGCAACGGTTCTACTTCGGTCGCGCCCGTGCGCTCACGAAAATAGGCGAGATCCGGTCGGCCCACTGCCAAAGTAGCGCTCGTCATGATGCAACAGCAGTTCTCGCGAAAGAGCATCTGCCGCAGCACAGGCGCGAGATCGACAGGCGCGGCGTTGAGAGCGAGGAAACGCTCCGTTTTACCGGTCCGCTCAACCCAGTAAACGTGCTCCGGCGCGCTTTGCTCGAGAAAAATGGCAATGCCGTCCCGAGCGTCGCGGATGCGCCGCCCGAATTCCTGCAGCTCCGCTTTCAAGATCTCGTCATCGGCGCGTTTCACGACCTCGGCCACGCGCGCCTGAAGTGCAGTCAATCGCCCAGTGACCGTATCCGGAACAAAATCGACATCGCGGACGCGAAACTCGCGGCCTTTACGAAAATCTGACTTCGACTCCACTGCGGCGAAAAATTTGTCAACGTCATCAATCAGGCTTGCGGCGAGTCGTACGCCCTCCGCGTCGCGCATCACAGTGAACAGTCCCTTGCGCGTCCGGGAATTATAGAGGCGTTGGATTGTCGATCGCAGTCCATATTGCGGCACGCCGATACCGATCTGCTTGGACGCGATTTGCTCGACCGTGTGAGCTTCGTCCAAAATAATGAAATCATTTGGAGAAAGGAACCCACTCTCGCGCTCTGCCTGTTGATCCGGTGAACCGAGCAAGATGAAGAGCAAGGTGTGATTGAGAACGATCACGTCGGCCGCCAGTAAACGTTTCCGTGCCTGTTGATAAAAACATCGCGGATTCTGGCCGCATGTTTTCTGTGTGCAGATGTGCGCTTCGCTGCAGACCTGCATCCAAACTTTTGGATCAGGCTCGACGGATAAATCGCTGAGCGATCCGTCGGGAGTTGTGCTGGCCCATTCGGCCAGTCGCTGCAATTCGTTCTCCTCGGGTCCGGTGAAAAGTTCCTTCGCGCTTTGCAAGGCGCGCTCGAGTCGGCGCGGGCAAAGATAATTTTGCCGGCCTTTCATCAACGCTGCGTCAAACTCGACCGGCAGCACTTTTTTCAAAATCGGAATGTCTTTGTGCAGCAGTTGTTCCTGCAGATTAATGGTGTGCGTGGAAACGATCGCCTTTTTGTGCTGCTCGAGCGCGAAGAGGATTGCCGGCACCAGATATGCCAGCGATTTGCCCACACCGGTGCCTGCTTCGACGACCAAATGACGCTCTTCCTCCAGCGCCTTCGCTACGCGCGCCGCCATTTCCTGCTGTTGCGGGCGGAACTCGAAGTTCTTAGCCTTGGATAGCGGCCCGTCTACGGAAAAGAACGCGTGGACGCGCTCCACAAATTCGCTGCTTACGACATCTTTCAGCGCGATCATTTCGAAATAGCGCACGCTGGCAACGCGTATCTGTCTAGTATTTTTCGATTCGACATCGCATTTCTGTCATGTTGAGCGAAGCGAAACATCTCTGATATTCCTGTCTTGCTAGCCAAACAAAATGATCAGAGATTCCTCGCTTCGCTCGGAATGACACCCAGTTGGTGAGCCAAATCCTATTGTAATTCGTCAATGGCAAATCGAAATTCCAAAATCGCATGAGACTCCTTGACCGATACGTCATTCGGAACTTCTTGCAGGTTTACCTTTACTGCATTGCCGGCTTTATCTCCATCTGGCTTATCTTCGATGTCAGCGACAATATCTCGACGTTCATCGACCAACACGTACCTCTTTCCCTTGTCATTCGCTATTACGCCACGCAGATCCCGCAGGTTTTCATCATTCTGCTGCCCGTTTCGCTGCTGTTATCGCTCCTTTTTGCCTTGGGCCGAATGTCGCGTTCGAACGAAATCGTTTCCATGCTCACGGCAGGCGTAAGTCTTCCCCGTGTCCTGCTGCCATTGATCGGCATGGGGTTGCTTACAGTGGCGGCGAGCATGGCGCTTAACTATTCGCTTGCGCCGCACTCCGAATTGGCACGCAAAGCATTCCTTTCCGAAGCGCAGTCCCGTCCCGGGCGCTACATCCAGGGACAGATTTTTCGTAATCGTACGGACTCGCGCACCTGGTTCATTCAGAATTTTCTTCCGCGCGGCAATACGTTCAATAACGTTCAGGTGCTTCAACAAGACGCCAACGACAATATCGTCACAAATTATGTCGCAAGCCGTGCTTCTTACAGCCCCGAAGCGAAAACTTGGGACCTGGAAAACGTAAGAGTCGCGCGCTACGATCCTACCGGTAACATTACCAAGGAGGAGTTTTTTCCCACTCTCAAAATTGAGCACTGGAGCGAAACTCCGTTCAGGCTGGGCAGCGCAAATGAACGAGCAGAATTCCTAAGTCTGCCGGAGCTGCGAGAGTATTTGCGTTTCAATGCGGACTTTCCCACTACGTTGCTCGCGCCGTTTCGCACGCACCTGCAGTATCGCCTTGCCCTGCCGTGGACCTGTTTTGTTGTTGTGTGCATTGCGGCCCCGTTGGGAATCGGTTACTCGCGCCGAGGTGTTTTATCGAGTGTTGCGGCTGCGGTTTTTCTTGTCTTTTCGATGAACTTTTTGGTCCACCTTTTTCTTGCGCTGGGCGAAGGCGCCCGCGTTCCTGCATGGATCGCGGCCTGGACACCGAACATTCTTTTCATGACAATTGGTCTCTACTTGTTATACCTGCGGGCCTCCAATCGTGAACCGCCCAGCTTTCATCTTTTCACTGCGCGACGTATAGTTGCGCGATGAACCCTCTCCCGAATGAATGGGCGATCAGGCATCGGGCGGACTCCTGCGCCGTTACGCGTCGGCCGTTTGTTCCCGGCGAATATTTTTATACTCTGCTGTATCACGGTGCCGATGGCTACCGCCGCGAGGACTTGAGCGAAGAGGCGTGGCAAAACCGGAATGAAAACATTCGGCCGTTCTCATTTTGGAAATCACGGTACGAGCCGTTGCCGCAGAAGCCGGCCGAACCTGTGCCCAAAGAAAATGCAGAACAACTCTTCCGACGTTTAATGGCGTCGGATAAACCCCCTGCAAACGCCTGCTATGTGCTCGCCGCGATGCTCGAACGCAAGCGCGTCCTAAAACAAGTGAAAACAGAGTCCCGCGACGGCGGGAGCCGCGTCCTCATTTATGAACAGGGCACAACAGGCGACGTGTTTGTCGTCCCCGATCCGCAACTGCGCCTGGACGAACTGGAGTCTGTGCAGAACGAAGTCGCCCAGTTACTGCAGAAGGCAACGCCATGACCACTGAATCTCCACCGCCCAACTACAAGATTGGCAATGAGCGCCTGATTAGCGTTACGGAAAAAGCGGCGTCTAAACTGGCGTCACTGCTCGAAGAAAAAGGCAAGCCGGACGGGGCCTTGCGCCTCAAGGTGGTCGGAGGCGGCTGCTCAGGCCTGCAATACGTGATGGATTTAGTAGATGGCCCGAAGGAGCGCGATATTCTCGTGCCGACGCAAAATGTGCACCTGGTCGTCGATCCAAAGAGCGCGCTTTTCGTCAGCGGTTCGGTGCTCGATTACAGCGAAGATCTGCAGAAAGGCGGCTTTAAGGTCACCAATCCCAATGCCGTCGCTCACTGTTCCTGCGGCGAAAGCTTTGCAGTTTAGGAAGTCTGCATTCAGCTAACCGGTCGTGCTCTCGAGCCGTGTAGATTGCGTAACCTACACCTTCATGACTTCGCCTTCCTTGTGCTTGAGATGATCATCGATCGATTTGACGAAGCGATCGGTGAGCTTTTGCACTTCATTCTGAACATCGCGCAAGCCGTCTTCGGTTAGTTCACCGGCGGCCTTCAGCTTCTTTGCTTCGTCGAGCGCCGCGTGCCGATTTGCGCGGACACGCACGCGGGCTTCTTCCGCCATTTTGCCAAGAGAACGCACCAGTTCCTTTCGGCGCTCTTCTGACAATTCCGGGATTGGCAATCGAATGATCTTGCCATCAACCGCAGGCGTAATGCCGATCTTCGATTCCTTGAGCGCTCTCTCGATATCCTGCACTGTGCCGGCGTCGAATGGTTGAACTACAAGCAAACGCGGTTCGGGTGTTGTGATCAAAGCGAGTTGTTTTAGTTTCATCGCTGATCCGTAAGCGTGAACGTCCACGTTCTCCACAAGGCCAGGTGAAGCTTTGCCGGTGCGCACTGCAGCAAATTCGTGCACCATGTAATCGACGCTTTTTTCCATCGACATCTCGGCTTCCAAAAGAATGTCGTCTCTGCTCATGTGGCCTAAATTTTTATGTCCGATGCAACGTCGTCGCAAACGAGCGTGCCGACATTGCGCCCGAGCACTGCATCTCGAATGCTACCGGGCTTGTACATGTCGAAGACGACGATGGGGATCTTGTTGTCCATGCAAAGGCTGAACGCAGTCGAATCCATGATCTGCAAACGCCTCGAAAGGGCTTCGGAGAACGTGAGCCGGTCGAATCGCCGCGCGTCCGGGTATTTTTTCGGATCGCGATCGTACACGCCATCAACCTTGGTTGCTTTCAGGATTACATCAGCGCGAATTTCGCTTGCCCGCAGAGCCGCAGTTGTGTCCGTGGAAAAATACGGGTTTCCAGTTCCAGCTGCGAAAATGACGATGCGGCCGAGCTCCAGATGGCGGATGGCGCGCCCGAGAATGAAAGGTTCGGCCACATTTCTCATATCGATGGCGCTCTGTACACGTGTTTCGACGCCCATGTGGTCGAGGGTGCTGCGTAGCGCGAGCGCGTTGATGACCGTGGCCAGCATTCCCATGTAATCCGCCGTGGTGCGGTTCATCCCACGATGCGACGCAGAAAGACCGCGCCAGATGTTTCCACCACCGATTACGACGGCCACTTGCACACCCAGATCGCGCACCTCTTTGATGCGCTCAGCGATCTCACGCACAACGGTAAGTGAAATATTGTCCCGCGCGCCGCGCTCCTGCATCGCTTCGCCGCTTAGCTTTAGTACGATGCGCTCATAAACTGGCGTCTCGGTTTGCATGGCTCGACTCAAGATAAGCGAGGCACGCCGACCTTTGGAAGGCAAAACGATAAGCTTGTCGATCCGCGATCTGGGGAGCACAGGCTGCTAGCCTGTAGTTGCCGGCAGCTTGCCGGCAACAATCAAAGGCTTCATCAGGGGAAGAAGCAGAGCATCTCGGCAAGCTGCCGAGATGAACAGGCTAGCAGCCTGTGCTCCCCAGAGTCAACGGGCCACGCGCAAGGTCGATGAGTGCCCGCGCAAAAATTCCGCCGCGCTCATCCGCCGTTTGCCTTCCAATTGCACTTCACTCAGGGAGAGCGCTCCTTTGCTGGCGGCAATAACCAGCTCGTCTTCGCTGCGCAAAATCTCGCCCGGCTCGCCGCTGAGATCGACGATTGATGCGGAAAATATCTTCAGGGTTTGGCGCTCGATTTTCATGGACGCTCCTGGCCACGGATTGAACGCGCGGATTTTTCTCTCGATTGTCTGAGCCGGCTCCGACCAGTCGATTCTGCCATCTTCACGCTTCAGTTTTGGCGCGTAGGTCGCAAGTGAGTTGTCCTGCGGAATGCGCGGCGCGCTGCCTTCCGCAAATAATCTCAAAGAATGGAGCAACGCTTCCGGCGCAATCTGTGCCAATCGATCATGCAAGGAGCCACCCGTGTCAGTCGGCGAAATGTTGATCTTGCGCTGCAACAGGATGTCGCCGGTATCGAGTCCCTCGTCCATGTACATCACAGTGATTCCGGTCTGCCGATCTCCCGCCGCAATGGCAGCTTGGATCGGTGCGGCGCCGCGCCAGCGCGGCAGAAGAGATGCATGCAGATTCAAGCAGGCAATCTTCGGAATATTGAGAATGTCGCGCGGCAAGATGTGTCCATAGGCCATGACCACAATCACATCTGGCTTTAACGCATGAATCTCTTCAATTGCCTGGTGATCTTTTATGCGTGCCGGTTGCAAAACCGGCAATGCTAGGGCGCGGCCGGTGCGAGGCGGACTGGCGTTGGGCGCGCCGTTCGCCAACGCTTTCTTGATCGGCGGTGGTTCGATGTGCTGCTCGCGCCCGACTGGCTTATCGGGCTGTGTGACGACCCCTATGACGTCATGTTCCGACTTGAGCAACGCTTCCAATGTCGGTACGCCGATCTCGCCAGTGCCAATAAAAACAATCCGCATACCTCCAAAAGCCATGTGATCAATGGTAGAGACGGACCGCCGGGCCGTCCATTTCTTCGGCGCGCCCTCGCCAACGCGAGCGAGCTGTGGTCGCGCGTTACCAAGGCCGGTTTTTTTGGGATTCTATTGAAGCCGAATCGAAGCCGGCGCGCGCCGGGTTCGCCCGGTCATTGCCTGCGCCATCAGTTTCTCTCCGGCAGTAATCTCACGCCGTCCTACCGACGATCCGCACTCCGTGCAAAGATAATCGAAAATTTCGCGGTCAGGCAGAACTAAGAGAAGCCGCTCCCGCACCGGCATCGCGGCCCTGCATTTCTCGCAGTAAAGACTGGAGGCGGTGAAATTTTCAAACTGCTGCTGGTTCATACACGCCGTCGTTCACGCTCTGTAGGATGTCGAGCAGAACTTTGGCGGGCGGCTGAGTTGCGTCAACCACCGTAACCAGCTCTTGGGAGTAATGTGAAAGCACCGGCCTCGATTCCTTTTCGTAAATATCGAGACGTCGCTGGATGACCTCTTCGTTTGCGTCATCGAGGCGGTTCTCCTTCAAAGCGCGCTTTTTTAGCCGGTAAAAAAGCGTCTCGCGGTCAGGGCAAGCAAGATGAAACAGTTTCTTTACGTCAATCATTTCCTCCATGATTTCAGCTTGTCCGACGTTCCGCGGAATCCCGTCCAGCACGAGCGTGTCGATATCCGGCTTGAACTTGTGCCCTTCCACGGCCGCATCGATTGCCTCTCGCCAAAGTTCCACAGTGATGTCGTCCGGGACGAGCCGGCCCTTACTCGAGTAATCGAGGAATGCTTTTCCAACCTTCGTACGCGTGTCGATGGAGCGGAACACGTCGCCACACGCACAATGATAAAGCCGCGGGATCGTGCCGAGCGTTTTCCCCTGGGTTCCTTTGCCGCTGCCGGGTGCGCCAAAAAGGATAAACGTATTGTATTTCATCATCAGCAAAATCCGCTTATACAGCAGGTCGGCTCAGATGCGGAAGCAGAATCTGATTGGCTATTTTTCGGTCACGAGCGGATCCACGTTCACCCGCCGACCGCCGCAATCAAACCGCACGTTGCCGTCCAGCAGCGCAAAAATTGTGTAGTCGCGGCCGAGCCCGACGTTTTTGCCGGGCAAAAACTTTGTCCCGCGCTGGCGCACAATGATGTTGCCGGCCACAACGATTTCGCTGCCGAATTTTTTCACACCCAGCCGTTTGCTGACGCTGTCGCGGCCATTCTTAACGCTGCCTTGTCCTTTTTTATGAGCCATTGGAGAGAGTTGTGGTTAATTATTGATAATTAATAGCCGTTTGCCTTTTACTCTTCGGTCTTTTTCGCTGGGCCTTTTTTCGTCCCCAGACTGATGCTTTTAATTTTCACGCGCGTCAATTTGCGGCGATGCCCTACTGTGCGGTGATAGCCTTTGCGCCGCTTGTACTTGAATGCGATTACTTTCTTGTCTTTGCGCTGTTCCAGAACTTCAGCTGTCACTTTTGCTCCCGAAATCAGCGGTTCGCCGTGCGTCACATCATCTCCGTCGGCAAACATCAGTACATCACCAAAGGTCGCGGTCTTGCCGGGCTCGACCTAGAGAACATCGACATCGATCGTGTCGCCTTCCGCGACGCGAAACTGCCTGCCACCAGTCTTAATGATTGCGTAAGCCATAAGGTTCGGAGGAGGAAAAGCCGCCCAAAATTCCACAGGTAGGCGTGTTTGGCAACCTGAAAGCTTATGCGGGCTAGCATGTAAAAACGGTCGCTTCTCCCTTCGCAAGGGACAGGGGGAGGGTGAGGATTCGCCAACACAAACGGCGCTTATCTAGATCGAACCCCTCACCTTAATCCTCTCCCCTTGGCCAAGGGAGAGGCGACTTCCCACCTAAGCTGCTGCTTGGCCGCTCGCGCCGACGAGCTCTGCATACAGAGCTTCATACCGCTGCGCGGAGACGTCCCACGAAAAATTGCGCGCCATCGCCTGTTTCATCAACCTGATCCAGAGGCGTCGGTTTCGGAAGAGTTGCCGCGCGCGCTTGACTGCGTCCCAGAAAGCCTCGCTTGAATACTCGTAACAAAGAAATCCATAACCGCTGTCGGTTGTGGGATCATAGTCTTCGATGATCTCCTGAATTCCGCCACTCACGCAGGCCACCGGGAGTGCGCCATATTTCAAGTTGTACATCGCATTCAAACCGGCTGGCTCGAAGCGCGATGGAATCAAGCTGATGTCCATCCCTGCCTCAATGAGGTGCGCCAGTTTGTCGTCGTAGTTTTTTTCGTAGGCAAATCTTGTTGAAAATTTTCTGGCTGCGACTGCGAGCGAAGTCTCATACGCGGGATCGCCTTCTCCGAGAATGATCAAGCGAACATCATCCCAAAGAAGCCGATCGAGCAGGGGCACAAGAATTTCGAAGCCCTTTTCCTGGACGACGCGAGTCACCATCCCAAAGACTGGGCCGCGCGGTGCAGACGCTAGGTTCATCTCCTTCAGCAATGCCTCGCGGCAAACCTGTTTCGCTCGAAGCCGCCTTGCATCATAACGCGCAGGCAGCAAACGGTCCGACGCCGGATTCCACCGCGTGTAATCTGCGCCATCCAAGATCGGGTTAAGGCGATGCGCATTTTCGCGGAGCACCCCGTCGAGGCCGCAACCACCGGGTGGCGTTAGGATTTCGCGCCGATAATGTTCGCTGACCGTGGTGTTTCGATCGGCGTAAAGAATTCCGCCTTTGAGGAAATTCAGTCGCCCAAAAAACTCGACTCCATGCAGGGTGAAAAACCGCTCTGGCAAATTTGTCAGCCTGAAATCCAGTCCCCAAAAACTCCCCTGGTCAGCTACGTGATGGATCGTCAGGACGGTTTTGAATGGCAGCCCCTGCGCATACACAAATACCGGCACCAATGCCGCGGCCCAATCGTGCAGGTGCAAAATTTCCACCTGCGGCGTCAACCGCCGAGCCAATTCCAGCGCTGCTTTGCAGAAGAAAATGAATCGCGCGGCATTATCTTCGTACGGCTTACCACGCTCGCCGTAAATTCCCGGGCGATCAAAAAACTCATCACAACGAATCAGAAATAACTGCACGCCGCTGGCGCTCCGCCCCTCGAGGTACCGGGCAACGTAAGTCTTATCGCCCACCTGCACATCGACAGTTATGCCGGTGTCCGTCTTCTTGAATGCACGATTTTCCTTAATTTCGTGGTAGAACGGCAGAGCGACGC